>Ga0154579_108_pt2 | contig 131600 bp, 117 predicted proteins | sample RifGroF2_FD_116008 | JGI IMG/M metagenome (GOLD analysis project Ga0154579, IMG submission 116008) | Clostridiales bacterium GWF2_36_10
CCTTTTGCCAAAAAGATGAAAGAACTGATACAAAATGATTTGCCGGAACAAATAAAATACTTGGATTATACCCATTAAATTTTCGGATATAAACAATATCATATCAAGCAAGGTACGCTACGATCCATTTCGTAAAGTTCCTTGCTTGTTTTTCTTAAATTCCACGGTGAATTCGTTCTTATTGACGGTGACCTTTTTGATCAGCCACCGGACCAGCGGCTCGTCGCATTCGACTATGCCGGTGGGCTGTTCCCGCAGTATAGTCCATATTGGCAATCCGTTTGCACAACTCATCCTGCCCAACAACTTTGTGTTTAGTGGAATACATTTAGAGTAAATATTTATTTAATTGGTGCCGCCTGAACACTCTAAATGCACAATGCACACCCTTGGCGCATAGAGGGGTGTGCATTGTATCATTTATGACGGTTATTCACATATAAGAACGCTAATATTGATACGGTAAGTGTCAACATTAGCGTTCTTATTTAACGCCCAAAAGTGGCTTGAAATGAGGCTTTTTAGGTACTTTTGCCTTGCGTGCTTCTCTTTTGAAATATCAAATTCACTGTATCACCACACTGTTTTGCCCTATGCCTATACCCTCGCAGAACTATTTATTGTAGGGGGGTGCAAAAATATTAGGGGGGGTGCAAACCGTAGAAAAAGATGTCAAGCCTATAGCTCAACCTCAATTTCAGTGCCGTTCTTGAATTCAAATACCATTCTGCCATCGTGAAAAACCGTGGCTTTTTCAAGCAATCCTACCGAGCGCCGATTTCAGCTTGTACTCGCACAGGCTATGAGCGTCCGTGCCTTCGGCGGCATAATCGCTGCTTTTGTCCTCGTAGCTCTCACAGAGTCGAGCGGACGGCGGGCAGTTAATCCAGCGATGGGAAGATGATGCGGATAACAGGGCGTGTCTTCCCATCACAGCACCTCTGCGTCTGCAAGCAGAGCCTTATAATTGGCAGGGTCGATTTCCGACAGCTTGCTTGCACCGTACTTCTGGAGCAGAGAGCGGACCTCAGCGGTATGACCGCCTCTGGACTTGTCTGCGAGAACGGCTCTGACCGCTTCCAGTGTGAGCGGCGGCTCCTTTACGGGTGATTCCGACTCGTCATTACCACTGAATTGCTCTGCCAGCCAGCTTGCGGCTTCGTTAATAGCTGCAGCGACGCTGCGTAGTTCTTCGATGGTCGCGGCCATTTCGCTCATCTGATTTTCCTCCTTCCGTTGTTTGGCACTGTCCGGCAAGCAAGGTCAGTTTTCTTGCCAGCCGCATGGACACGACGCTGATTTCGGTGAGAACACTAACAAGTTCATCATCCGCAGCGCGGTATCCGGGTTTTACTTGAGTCTGATACATTTCGGTTCACCTCCTCGGAAGGAGCAGTTGTCGTTTTGCTCTTTCCACTACCCACTGGAGATGAGGAAGCCGTTTTGACGAAGAAAACGAAAAGTTTTTGAAAAAACATCTCCGGCCGGTTATTATCCGACCGGAGACCGCTGCTTAGAACATATCTGGATATTCGTCTTTCATGGTTTGAGCCGCTTTTTTGAGGCGGGACAGAAAAGTAGTGCGAGACACACCGATGGCATTCGCAATTTCCGTATCGCTCAATCCTGCAAGGCGAAGCTCACCTATGCGACGGGCTTCCGGCATGATTTCTGCCAACCTTATAAACAGCTGCTCCAGCACGAGCTTGTCGGTGACAACCTCCTCGATGCTGGGAGAACAGTCCTCCAGCTTGTCCAGCATAGAAAACTCGTCGCCGTTTTCATTTTCGGTGGTGTAGTCGAGAGAGTGCATATCTCCTGCGGCACGGTAGCCGAAATCGTCAAAGACATAGTTAACAGCAAATCTAAAGGCGAAAAGTTTGAAACCGAAGTCATCTTCACAAAATTTGCTGCAATACCGCTGGTCAATCAAGATGTAAGCGAAGAGCAACTGGCAAAACTCGCGTTCTTAAAATCCGATTATGCAGCTAAGGATTCTGTCATTCAACAGATAGAAAAATTGGCAAAGAAGGCAGTCGTGGCTAATCCTCAAATACATGAAGTTGAGGAAAACTCCGAAGCTATCCGTATACTTGACCGTTTCCACAAAGATCAGTGCATTGTTTGCGACTCGGAAGACATCGACTGGGTGGCACTGCTGTCGGCAAAGACTGACAACCGAACGAAGGTTATTGAGGCTCTGGACAAAGAGGTTCAGGCACTCATACAGAAAATTATAGTATTAGTTCCTGACAACGACCCGTTCAACATCAAGACGCTATTACTGGAAGCTGTAAGCAACGGCGACAAGAGCAAAATTGATGCTTTAGTAGCCGACTTCACTGCCATCAAGAAGATATTCGAACGCCAGGTTATGAATGAACTTGCAACAGTCTTTGTGGGAAGCGACTTGCCCTCCAAAATGGAGGAATATCAAAAGCTGCTCGATGAAAAGCCCGAAATCACAGAAGAGGATATGCTCTACATAGAAGAAATTATTAGCAACAGTATGAGCAAAAAACTCTCGTTGCAGCGTGACGAAAAGAAAAACCTGAGAATCACTCTGTCCGACAGTGAATTTTTGGGCAAGGCAAGATATGAACTGCCTTTAAGCACAGGAGAACAGAACTTTTTGTCGCTGACATTTGAATTTCTAAAGGCAAAAAACTCTCTGTGTCCAATTGTTATCATTGATGACCCGATTTCGAGTTTTGACTCAATATACAAGAATAAAGTTGTCTATGCCATCGTCAAGATGCTCCACCATAAGAAACGCATTGTTTTGACCCACAACACTGATTTGCTACGCTTACTCGACGGGCAATACAAGCGGTGCTATAAGCTGTATTTGCTGAATAACACCGAGGGAGAAGAGAATGGATTTATTCCGCTGAACAATAAAGAACAAGAGATGTTGATTAGCCTCGAAAAGCTAATCGCTGCATTCTGCGGGGCGATCTTCGACCATATCAAGGATGTAAACCTTTTCTTGATTTCGATGATTCCTTTTATGCGTGGTTACGCCAATATCATAAACAACGAAACCCTCACTGACCGTCTGACGCAGGTAATGCACGGCTATAAGAACGAAAAAATTGACATTGCAAAGGCTTATATTGAGTTATTTGGAAACAAAGACGATAAAATACCCAGTTCTTACGAGGTTTCAGTTCCTGACATTCTGGCGAAGACCGTCGACGGCGTTAACATTCTCGATAATTCACAATATCCATTACTCGATAAGACACTACGTCATTCGTTCACATATTTGTTCTTACGGTTGCTGGTGGAAAAGAAGCTGGTCGAAAAATTCGGCATTGACACGAATCAGTACAAGCAATTAGGGCAGATAATTAGCGTTGCGTATGTCGGTCTTTAATCCAATCGGTCGACCACACACGGTATATCTTCCACCCCATATCTTCAAGAACGGTTTGCCTTAGGTTAATCCTTCCGATAATAAACATTTAGATTTTGCGTTATTATCATATCATAAATAATAGATTAGTTCAATAGTCATAAGATAAAAATATAGCCCCCATTTTTGATGAGGGCTATTGTAAAATATTTTAAATTGAAGAGGGTTTATTCATTTTTATAAAAACTATTCCGAGAGCCTTGGCAAGTAATGTTCCGATAACGGCACAGACAACTGCTTCGATAATAACATTTACTGTAATTAATACACCTAAAATTTCAATAGTGCTATTTCCGAAAGATTGAATGAAGTCGGTTTGCAAGAAAAACAACAACAGAAAGCCTACAAAGAAAACTGTATTTGTCAACGCTCCTGCAAGTGAGGCTAACGAATAGGCTACAAATTGGTTTGCATGGATTTTTTTAAGCCCTTTAAGTACATAACCGCTGAACAGACCGATTAAAATCCTAGGTACCAAGCAAAGTATAAATGTGTATACCGGATTAATGGATAATAATGTACTGCCAAATGCACTAAGACCAAAGCATTGGGCAAAGCTTGTCAAGCCAAATATAGCACCCAGAATCGCACCGTCAAGCGGTCCTAACATGATTGCTCCAACAACGACAGGGATAGGCAGGAACGTAATCTCCAAAAATCCTACCTTAAGATAACCCAACGGTGTGAAGGACATTAAAATTATAATGGCACTTAACATCCCGAGCTGGGTCAGATGGAGCCTTTTGCTCCTTTTTGTGTCTTGCATAGTTATTACTCCTTTTGATTACTGTCGCCCTGCTTTGCAGGTGCAACGTAATATTTATTTATAAAAGATTGCCGTAGCAATCGTTTATACGGATTTATTCTTTCTTTGGTTCAATCGATATAATTGAACTAAACCTTCAAGCGTTAAATATGGATTTATCGAAATATCGGTTTGGCAGAACGGAATGATCTTGTCTGCAAGACCACCGCACGCAATAACAGAAAGATTTTCTGCTCCGAGATCTTCTTTCACCCGCTCTATAATACCGTCAAGCATGGCTGCCGTACCGTAGATACAACCACTGAGCATTGAATCATTTGTATTCTTGCCTAATAAAGATTTTGGTTTTCCCAAGGATATATACGGCAACTCCGCAGCGGTAGCGGAAAGTATATCTACCGAAAGGCGAACACCCGGTATAATAATTACACCGTAAAGTTCACCCAAACTATTTACTGCAGAAACCGTGGTAGCTGTTCCGAGGTCAATCACCGTAAACGGTTTTTGTAAAACAGATGCAGCAGCTACTGCATTGGCAACAATGTCTGAGCCAAGCTGTGTTTGGTTGTCAATTCTTATATTCAACCCTGTTTTTACACCATGTGTGATAATCAACGGCTTACACGAAATGACATTCTCTACTGCTTGTTTAATTTGTTCTGTAATCGGCGGAACTACCGACGAAATAACACAGCCTTCAACGTTAGAAATGTCGATCTTTTTTTGCATACAATAAGTGTTCAGAATCATAGTATATTCATCAATACTTTTATGCGGTATGGAGGAAATTCTGATATGATGACACAAAGTCGCGTTATCGTAAAATCCGAAAGCTGTTCCGGTATTCCCGATATCTATTGCAAGTATCATTTTCCCCTCCTGTATATTTTTAATACTATAACTAGTGCCTTTATTTTATAAATTTAAAATGCATAGCATTTTTCATATGCCAACATCAATGTTGGCATTGACGACAAAATAACGCTAAAATTATAACTTTGGTTGATATCGGTAATATTATATCATATTTTGGTTCAAAACGCAATAAATCTGTTCTTTAAAGCGGACTTTGTCTTTAGTCTGTGGGTTGTTACTTTAATGTAACAGCTCACTTTTTTACTTTCTAATTTTCCTTGGTGGCAATTTCTTTTAAAATAATTGCTTCAAAAGCGTCTACACTCATCTCACCCATATCACCGTTTTTACGGCTTCTTACGCCTAAAGTGCCATTTTCTTTCTCTTTTTCACCTATAACAAGCATATATGGCATTTTTTCAAGCTGTGCCTCGCGTATCTTGTAGCCGAGCTTCTCACTTCTGTTATCTAAACCGACACGTATACCAAGATTTTTAAAGCGTTTTTGTACGCTCTCTGCATATCCCTTTTGCGAGTCGGTAATAGAAATTATTCTTACCTGTTCAGGCGCGAGCCAAGTCGGCATAGCACCGGCATATTTCTCGATTAATAACGCAAGAGTACGCTCATAACAGCCAATAGAGGTACGGTGTATAACAAAGGGGAACTTTTTCAAACCATCTTTATCAACATACTCCATGCCAAAACGCTCTGCAAGCTGGAAATCTATCTGTATTGTGATAAGAGTATCCTCTTTACCGTGGACATTTTTAATTTGAATATCAAGCTTAGGGCCATAAAACGCAGCCTCGCCATCGGCTTCATAATAATCAATATTAATATCATTGAGGATACCACGCATAGTACCTTGAACAGCTTCCCACTGTGCAGCATCACCGATATATTTTTGTTTATCTTTCTCATCCCACTTGGAAAAACGATAGGAAACATCCTCGTCAAGTCCAAGAGTCCCAAGCATAAACTGTGCAAGTTCAAGGCAGCCTGCGAATTCAGTCTCCAGCTGCTCTGGCGTACAAGCAAGGTGTCCCTCGGAAATTGTAAATTGTCTTACTCTGATAAGTCCGTGCATCTCGCCGCTTGATTCGTTACGGAAAAGGGTTGAGGTTTCGTTATATCTTAAAGGAAGTTCCTTGTAAGAACGCATTTGTGTCAGGTATGCCTGGAACTGGAACGGACAGGTCATCGGACGGAGAGCAAAAATTTCCGCTTCAGGCTTATCCTGATCAGCCGTATCGCCCATTATAAACATTCCGTCACGATAATGATCCCAGTGACCGCTTATTTTAAATAACTCACGCTTTGCGAATAATGGAGTCTTTGTCTGTAAATATCCTCTGCGTTCTTCCTCGTCTTCAACGAAGCGTTGCAGAGTACGCATTACAATAGTACCCTTAGGAAGAATAATAGGCAAGCCTTGTCCTATGATATCAACAGTAGTAAAATATCCAAGCTGACGACCCAGCTTGTTATGGTCGCGCTTTTTAGCTTCCTCAACATCGGCAAGATACTTGTCAAGCTCTTCCTGTGTTTTAAAAGCAGTTCCGTATATACGCTGAAGCATCTTATTTTTCGAGTCACCTCTCCAGTACGCACCGGTGGCTTGCGTTAGCTTAAAAGCCTTTATTTTCTTTGTATAACTAACGTGAGGACCTGCGCATAGGTCAGTGAACTCACCCTGTTTATAAAAAGAAATCTCAGCGTCCTCAGGCAGGTCGTTAATTAACTCAACCTTGTAAGGCTCGTTCTTCATAAGATCAAGAGCTTCGGTTCTAGAAAGCACAAAACGCTCAACCTTAAGGTTTTCACCTGTAATTTTCTTCATTTCTTTCTCAAGTAATTCGAGAACCTCGGGAGTAAAGCTGACCTCGCAATCTATGTCATAATAAAATCCGTTTTCGATAGCCGGACCTATTGCAAGCTTTGCCGAGGGGTAAAGACGCTTTACCGCTTGAGCGAGTATGTGTGAAGCGGTATGCCGTAAAGCGTGCAACTCGTTAAAATCAGCATTTTCCATACGATAACTCCTACATTTTTAATAATTAACTATAATATATATCAATGTCAACTTATATTTTATAATTTTGAACTTTTATATTATGTACCTTTTTCCAGTAAAACTTTTGCTCTGGCAATTGCACCGTAAATTGGCTCGCAGTTCAAGGGTGTTACTGTTACGTTTTTACAAAGCATAGGCTTTAAAATCTTCATTGTAATAGGATCTCTTCCGATTCCGCCTGCCAGAGACGCTTTGAAGAGTCCATTAAAATGCCTTTCGGCCGTATTTATAAGCTCTGCAAGGTATGCGATATGAGAATTAAGTATCTCTGCCGCATAGCTGTCAGATTGCTCATAGGCCTGGTAAACGAGTGGTGCATAAGTGGCTATGTTATTTTTTCCACTGGCAATAAGGGTGGGCAAACCTTCAATCAGGTCAAAACCTGTCTTCATCTTTACAGACTCAGAAAGATAACTCTCTTTATCTCTGCCGTCAATAGTACGTAAAGCGTGAGAAATAGCAGCTCGTCCGATCTCGTATCCACCGCCCAACAGGTCAAAAAGTCCGTATCCGCCGATTCGGTGAAGGACATCACCTTTTTTAACAAAACAGGAGGTACCTGTTCCGCAGATAACACCTGCACCGTCGCAGTTAGGAAAAGCGGCATATAAAATATTTACACCGTCATGGTTAACACCGATAACAGCGTTTGTATAAACCTTTAAAAGTGCGTCTTTTATTCTGCTTTTAAAATCAGAAGCGGTTACGCCTGCCATACCTGTAAAAATAGCTGCAATTTCTTCGATTTTTACATCGGATTGATCGCAAAGAGACCTAAAACCGCCTAAAAGCAAGTCGATAGTATTTTCTATTCCGATGTCGTTGGGATTAGAGCGTGAAAGAACAGTGCTTAAAATTTGATTTCCATCTGTGTCTGAAAGCATCAAGGCGGTTTTCGAGCCACCTCCGTCTGCTCCTAAAATATATTTTTTCATTTTATATTATTGTTATCCTTTAAAATATCACGGATTTCTGTGAGTGCACTCAACATTTTTTCATCGTTAGTCTGTTCTGCAGGGGTGGTTGCCTTAACAGCTGCAGCTTCTGCTTTTTCCTTTTTGCTTATACTATCAAGCTTTTTACGGAAGCCTATAGCTACCTTAATGACGATGAACATACATAAAGCTATAATCAAGAAATCAATTATGTATTGAAGAAACAAACCATACCTGATAGCAACCTCGGGAGTAGCTACACCGTTTGCATCGGTACCGGCATCTGTAAATACATGTTTAAGGTCTGAAAGATTAGCATTTCCGACAATCATACCAAACGTAGGCATTATAATGTCTGCCACCAGAGAAGAAACGATTGCTTTGAACGCCGTACCTATAACAACTCCGACAGCCAGGTCCAGAATATTACCCTGAGAAATGAAGGTCTTGAATTCGCTGATAAAACCTTTGGTTTTTTTTACGCTATCCATTATTAAACCCTCTTCTTTGATATTCAATTTTTTACTCATAATTCATCTTTTCGCATTTCGCAGATAATTCATTTAAATAAATTTCTTCAAATGTTTATCACGTAAATTCTTTGCAATATCTGGATAATTAGTGATAAGTGCATCTGCACCAAGGTTTAATAGCTGGCTCATTACACCCGGATTGTCTATTGTATAAGGATGCACACGCAATCCCTTTGAATGAGCTTCATCTATATAACCAGGTTTTAAAGTATCACCGTAACCGGGATGCAACGCAGAAGCACCATAAGCTAATGCAGCTTCACAAGGGTTATCCATTGTTCCGTAAAGAGGAGCAACAATGCAGGTCGAATCAAGACGCATAGCTTCCGCAAGTCCGTAATGTGCGAAGGAAGAATAAATAACTCTATCCTTCATTCCGTGCTGTTCTGTGACTGCTAGTGTAAGTGCAACTCCTTCGGGCTGTGCTGCGGTATATTTAAGCTCTACATTAACTATCATGTCGGTTGCTTTTACAGCATCATAAACCTCACCAAGAGTAGATATTTTAGTACCGGTAAAACGTCCTCCGAATGCAGTGGGGTAACCAAAATCAAATTGTTTTAGCTCCTCAAGAGTCATTTCGGTAATAACACCGGTTCCGTTGCTTGTACGGTCGATTGTATGGTCGTGACAAACTACAACCTGTTTATCCTTGGTAATATGTATATCAAGCTCGATACCGTCGGCACCCAGTCTTGATGCTAAAATAAATGCGGGTAAAGTGTTCTCGGGAGCGTAAATAGACGCTCCTCTATGTGCCCAAATAGCTGTGTAAATCATAAAAATTATACTCCCTATCTTATTTACGCTTTCAATGCGCCGTTTAATTTAGCCAGAAGCTCATCACAGTCAACGCCATGTACCTGGCAGGCTTCTTCGATTGTCTCTCCTCTTGAGGCTGGACATCCAAGACAATGCATACCTATCTCAAAAAAGTATTTGGCAAGATCAACATCCATTTCTAGAACATCCCCGATAAGTGAATCCTTTGTTATTTTTTCCATTTTTTTACCATTCCTATCCTTGATTAAATTTTATTTATATTGTAGAGTTTAAAGCTTTTTCCCGTTTTTCTTTACGTTTTATATCAAGCCATAGCTTTAGAAGATGCAATAATATAAAGTATCCCCCGGAAATAGCAAAACTTATACCTATTTGCATATATGTAATTATTGAATATTCGAATATTTTTCTAATAGGTTCAACATAAAATAACAATGTCATTATAGCTATTGATAAGCCGCCCGAGAAAAAAAGAGGTATATTTTTAAACGATTTCTTTTTAAAAATACTTGTTCTGGTTATATTTGTAAAGGCATACAAAAATAACAATACTGAAAAGCCTGTAAGCGTTGCTGAAAAACTTTTTGTAATATTGTATATCAGCAACATACAAACCGAAGCACCTAATGAATATGTAAACGGATAAAAAAAGTCATTCAATGATGGTCGGGCTTTATATTTCGGTAGCTTTTCAAGTAACAGTTTTCTGTTGGTAGGTGAGAAGGCAAGACTGATTACAAAAAACAAATTAAAAATAACTCCTCCGAAAAGGATATCCTGTATGCGGAAAGGCAGGGTAAGACCAAAAAGCAAAGAGAACAATGTTGTTAAAAACAGTGTTGCAGCACCGACGATAAGATATTCAGAGATCGAATGTATCCTGACATAAATAAGTCTTGCGTTCTGCATACAATATGTCAAAGTGTCAAAACCGCTTGACAGCATAAGCACGTCTGCCGATTGTTTTAATGTGTCGGGTGCATTCTCCGGCACAAAGGAAACGTCAGCTTCGTTCATAAGAACGAGCTCCTCGGGCTGCTCTGCGGTTGCTCCGATTATTCGTTTATCCTGTTTTCTGTATCTGAGAATCTGTAACCATTCGCTTATTGAAAAGTTAAGAAAAAGCTTGTAATCGGGACAGTTGGCAATAAACAATCCACGATCCATTGAATACATCTGTTCAGCGGTTACTACCTGACTTTCGGTTGTTACAATTCCTGTATTTTTAGCTATATTAAAGGCTGTATAATAGCTGTCTGATGAAGTTACTACTGTTTCAATACCTGCTTGGTTACATTTATAAACTGCAGATGTGTTTTCAACATCCACCGTACTGTAAAGTGTTATAAAACCTTTAAACATTAACCGCCGTTCGACGGTAATGTCACGAAGATTATCGGCTGCCGTTTCGCCAGCTGCAATTGCAATTATAAAGCCAGATTTCTGAGAGCATTCTTCAATAGAGGTTAAAATTCTTTTTTTTGTTAACGGGCTCATTTTATAACCGGTTCCGTCAAGCTCGTAGCCAGCGCAGCGTGAAAGTATAAATTCGGGTGCACCTTTTAAAATTACGGTATTTCGTCCTTTATTGAGAATCAAAACTCTTGCAACCTCGCCTGAAAGCGAATATTCGGTATCTATTCTAAAATATTCACCAAGCTCTTTTGAAACATCGTACCCTTTTTCCAGCAGGTAATCGGTTACTGCCTTGTCGTATATTTTCCCTGTAATTTGTGTAGAACCTTTTCTTTTTTTCTTATTGGGTTTTTCAAACTTTATGTCCGAGCAAGCGAGCGATAAGTATAAAAGCTCTTTTGTCTTGTCTGTTAGCTTTCGGTCGGAGGGTGAAAATTCGTTATCGCAATAAATACCGCTAAGTGTCATCTTTTTTGGCGGAAAAGCAGTATTCTTACTGCACATTATTGTATTTATTTCGCATAAAGCAGGAATGCAGTTTAGGTTTTTCACAACAGTTCCTTTTGTTGTCATTTTTTTCGCACCGAATCCCAAGGAAGCTGCTGCTAGTGAAGCCATTGTGTCGCAGAGTGAAACCGCACCAATAGACAACGAAATGATATATATCTGTGCAACATCTCTTGATGCAAGCACACCGATGAATAATAATGTAAAACAGGCAAGAACAGCTGTTATGGAAATATATTTTCCGGCTTGCTGTATAAATTTTAGCAAAGCTGGCAGATGATCGCCTTTTTTACCGGTTATTTTTCGAAGCAGGGTATCTTTTCCTGTAAAACAAACAATCGCATTACCGCTACCGCCTGTTACAATCGAGCCTGCATATATCATGTTCGGATAAACAAGCTCTTTATCATTTGCTGCTATATATAGCGAATTTTTTACTAGGCTGCCTTTTTTCCCGTTTATGGGTGTTTCCAGAACTGTTAGATTATTATCTTCAATTAATCTGCCGTCACATGGAATAACCATACCCTCATTGACAGTAATAATATCACCCGGAACCAGTTTTCTGCTGTCGGTAATATCCGTAATACCCTCACGGGTTACAGTTGCTTTAATGGAAGAATATTGCCTTGGAACATTTAATGCACTAGAGGCTCGGGACTCAAGAATTGCGTTTATAAAGATAAGCAGAGTAATTATTCCTGCTATAGAAAGGTAAGAAATTTGCCGTTCAAAAGCATACATAATAAGAGAACTGGCTATAAGAAGAGGTGTTAACAAGCCCTTTATTTGATTTTTTAAGCTTTGAACAAAGGATAGCTTGAATTCATTAATAATTATATTAGCACCTTGTTTTCCAAAACGCTTTTTTATCTGCTTACGGTTTAAACCGCTTATTATATCCGTTTGGAGATATTCTGCAACTTCAAAAGGCTGCATTTCGGCAGGAGAAAACAATCCACCGTCATATTGTCTGCCTGACTCCGAGGTTATTGTGCGTATTTTACTTGTATCTCTGTCGCTATACGACCTTGCTTTTGGCAAAATATCACCTCAATGCGGTTGTTATACTGTTTCTTAAGAGAAGTAGTATTATCACTTACAATCAACTGTTATTTTTTCATCCTCTGTAGTTATGGAAACAGTTTTAAACGGTGATGCGTAGCATTCTATAATTCTTTGTGCTACCTGATCCTCAATATCTGTCTGTATCAGACGGCGTAGATTACGTGCACCGTATTTTTCGGAAAAACCTTTATTAACAAGATACTCAACAGCCCTATCGTCAAATTCAAGAATAATTCCTTTATCGACTAGAACGCCTTGCAAATCAGCAAGCATAATACGACAGATAAACGAAAAGTTCTCTTTGGAAAGTCGGTTGAATACAACAATCTCGTCAACACGGTTGATAAACTCGGGACGAAGAAAATCTTCAAGAGCTTTTTTTACCTTCTCTTCGTCATTGTTCCTCGCTGTTGCAGTGAAACCTGCAGAAGCCGAAAAATCCTTGCTTCCTGCGTTGGTTGTCATTATTATCACTGTATTTTCGAAATTTACTTCCTTGCCGTGTGAATCGGTTATTCGCCCGTCGTCAAGTATCTGTAAAAGTATATTAAGAACATCGGGATGTGCTTTTTCTATCTCGTCAAACAAAACCACAGAATAAGGCTTTCGGCGAATCTTTTCGGTTAATTGTCCGGCATCGTCATAACCGACATATCCGGGAGGGGAGCCGATAATTCGGGAAACCGAATGCTTTTCCATAAATTCGCTCATGTCAAGCCTGATTAAAGATTCGGGAGAATCGAATAAATATCGTGCCAATACCTTAACAAGCTCGGTTTTACCCACGCCTGTGGAGCCCGCAAAAATAAACGAAACCGGTTTTTTCTTGTAGGAAATGCCAGCTCTGCTGCGTTTTATTGCTTTTGCAACCTTAATAACCGCATTGTCCTGACCGATTATTCGCTTTTTAATCTCTTCCTCAAGACGTTCTATCTTCTGAAATTCGTTCTCGTTGATATTTGTGGCAGGAATTCCGGTCCAAACCTCGATAACCTTTGCAAGGTGGAATTCATTAAGCTCAAGCTTATCTCTTTCTTTGGACAAAATATCAAAACGCTGATTTTTTTGCAAAAGACGTGTTTTTATATCAGCAAGGCGGGGATAGTCATTCTCCTCCATGGTTTCCTTACTCTCAATGGCTGTTTTTTCTGCTTCAAGAGCTTTTATTTCATCGGCAGCGCGTCCCAGCTCATCTACTATCGGAGAATGCATAGCCATATATGCACAAGCCTCATCCATTATATCAATCGCTTTATCGGGTAAAAAGCGGTCGGTTATATAACGCTCAGAAAGCACAACCATCCTTTTTACTATATAATCGGATATTTTTATACCGTGATAATTTTCGTAATAGGACTTTATTCCCTGTAGAATTTTTATACTATCGTCAATAGACGGTTCGTTAATCATAACGGGTTGAAAACGTCTTTCAAGAGCAGCGTCATGCTCAATATGCTTGCGATATTCTACAAGTGTGGTCGCACCGATAAGTTGAATTTCACCTCTGCTGAGTGCAGGTTTTAATATGTTCGCTGCATTCATACCACCCTCGGCGTTTCCTGCACCGACAATAGAATGAACTTCATCTATAACAAGTATAATATTTCCGCTCTTTTTTGCGTCTTCAATAAGCCCCTTCATACGGTTCTCGAACTGACCTCTGAACTGGGTTCCTGCAACAATGGCAGTCATGTCAACAAGCATAACCTCTTTATCAAGCAGCTTATATGGCACGTTTCCGCTTGTAATTTTTTGAGCAAGTGCCTCTGCAACTGCGGTTTTTCCGACACCCGGCTCACCGATAAGGCAGGGGTTGTTTTTTTGACGTCGTGTTAAAATCTGAACGACACGCTCCAGCTCGTTCTCTCTTCCAACTATTCGGTCAAGTTTTCCTTCTCTCGCCTTTGCGGTGAGGTCAATGCAGAATTGATCAATAAACTTGCGTTTTTGTTTTCTATCTTCTCTTTGGGCAGCACCGCTATCCTGAGAACGTTGTTCTTTGAAAGGAAGGGGTAATTGCTCCGGATTGTTCGAAAGCATAGAGTTGAGGTCAATAGCAGGCGCTCTACCTTCGTCATTGTCATCGTCGTTATCGTCAAGCTGAGGCATAAGATCGGTAATTTCGTCACTCATAGCATCGAATTCATCCTCGCTCATACCCATTCTTTTAATTATATCGTCAACCGGTTTTATTCCGAGTTCTTTTGCACATTTAAGACAATAGCCTTCACTTAATGTCTTACCGTTTTCATTTTTTGTAACATAAATTACCGCAACACGCGTTTTACAGCGGCTGCACTTTTTTATAAGCATAATAGGGTCCATTTCTCCGGCGATCAATTTTTAATAAATAAAATTTAAAGAAAAGAATGATACCATTATTCGCCGATGAAATGGATCTTTCCTTTTAATATGTTGTTAAAAATATAAATTATGATGTGACATATCCTCGTCGGAAACGCCGGTAGTAACAAACACACCTAAAGTCCGCGTTTGACAATTGTGCCGAATTCGGAGGAAGCCGAAAAAGACTTTCCATTAAAGTCAAAGGCACAAAACCGTATTTGAAAATTTTATTTTTCAAATTTGCTTTCCCGCCATCTAATGCCGTAAACACCGCGGAAAACTTTAAAATAATACAAGAGAAGTGCTGTTATTAAAACAGCTACGAGTAAAATTCCTAAGATAACATTTAGTGTTAAATTATTACTGTTAAAAATAAATATGGTCGTAATAAAGAAAAATGCAACAGTAGCAGCTTTTCCATACCAATTAGATACGACAATATCGTGCCTTTTACGTATTACTATCAACGCACCTACTCCCATTGCACTTTCTTTCAGTAGAAAAAGTATAGCAAGACCAAAAAAGAATATTCTATTATTGTTTTTAATTGCTAAGCAACATATTACTGTTGCTTGCATAAGTTTGTCAGCAAGAGGATCGAGCAGCTTTCCTATTGATGTTACCCAGTTGTATTTCCTTGCAAGGTAACCATCTAGAATATCGGTCGCACTTGCAAAAGCAAAAACAAGTGCTGCTAAAACTACCAAATCATTAAAGAACAAATTTATAAATACGGGTATCAAAGCAAGCCTTAAAGCCGATAAAATATTCGGAATATGCTTTTTCATCCTTTGTTTTTTCCTTCCGTATTGCTTTTATTTCTTTATGTAACCCGTAAAAAAGTTAAATATATTTAGGTTATAAAATAATCTGAAAAGCAAGGTTTTTTCGGGGTCAATTGCGGCTAACCAGCCTATATCCATTGTCTGACCGTAGGGCTGAAGTACTTTGATTAATATACAGAACAGATAAATTCTTAAAAGCGCTAGCAATATACCGAGTATCAAGCCCAGGAGCTTGTTGGCTGTTTTAAGTACAGGCAGCTTACATACCTTATTTAATACGTATGTAGCGATTTTTAGCAATATCAAAGAACCGAGGAAAAGAAAGGCTATTACTAAAAACGAAACAATTGCATTTACTATCGGATCAGCGATATATTCTACCAGTCTTTGCTTAAGGTTAACTCCGGTCTCTGTTTTCCATTCATTAACCTGATTTTGTAGCTCGCTTTTATCAACACCGAACTTTTCAAGAATGGTGAAAAAATCGTACATTCCGCCTTCGTTTTCAAATACGGTGTCTATATTAAATTCATTCTCACCATTCTCTGCAATTGCGTCTTCTTTTTCCTCGAAAACACTTCCCAAAGTAGTTTCTACACGATCTCTGATACCATCGGCAGCAGAAGTCTTTAAAAAAGCATTCTTAAGCGGAGATGCAAAAGAAATTGTTATAATAATCGCAATTATAAAGGAACAAGCTGAGAGCAGTGTTTTAATGAAACCGTTTTTAACTGCAAAATAGATTGTGACGGCTGCAATAGCTACAATAATAATATCAAGAATAGCATTCATAATTAAAATCATACCTTTCCTCGGCATTTATGCCGAAAGTAACAAACACTCCTAAAGATTGCGTTTGACGATTGTGCCGATCCGGCACAAAACCGTGTTTGAAAGATTTATCTTTCAAATTCCTTTCAAAAGCACGGGAATATATCCCGTTGATTTATAACCGTATTCTAATTAATTGTTGTATCATTTTTTTTAAAATATTCCGCTTTATTATCGGATAACAAAATTAAACCCGATTGATCAAGCAATAGCTGCCTGAATTCGTTTTCAACTTCATCTGTTTTATCTGCGTTTACTCCTTTAAGGTCAACGGTTGTTAATAGACCGTGTGATAACACAAAAAGTGTATCCGAGCTAACCCTTTTGTCAAGCAATGCGCCTTCGAAATTCCTCACAGCAACAAGCGAGGCATCTTTGGTATATACATCAAGCTCTGTCCCTGCGGATAGTCCTATGGTATTATAAGTAATTATAGCATAATTATTGCTGAATTCATAGCCTAAAAGTGATTTTTCTTCAAAAAATATTTCACCTGTTACAATATTATCCGAAGAGAAAAAGCGAAGTGCTTTGTTTGTTAGAACAGCGTATGCTCCATCAGCCATATAATTAATTTTAAGTGGCATTTCGTCGATAAATTCTTTTTGAAAAATGCTTGAATCCTGGTTATCGACCGAATATTTTGCCAAGAGTGTAATTAAGTCACCGTCCCTTGAATAATGCAGCATGGCAACAACTTCTTTTCCGTTCGTAGAGAGAGAAGCACAATCTATATATTTATCTCCGAAAGAGGAACTATATACAACTCTGTAAAACTCATCATACACAAAAAATGCACTCCTGAAGCCTTCTACCGAAGAAAGTACAAGAAAACCACCACTTTCACAGGCATCGAGTCCATAAATCGGATAAGAAAATTCTTCTGTGTATATAGTAGAATAGGAGGAAAAAATCTTTAGGCCATAACCGCCTATATCGCAGACTATCATATCTTTATTGTTAGAAATCATTTTAGGATGATCGTATTTAAAATCGGATTTATATAAACGGTCACCGTTAAAATCATAAACCATTATTCCGCTTGTATTTAGAACAGCAAGATCACCTCGTAACAGTTCGCCTTTGTTTGTTGTATCACTGTCAAAGTAAACGACCGACGCTGTTTCCTGAACTGTTTCCGCGCCGAAATCAACAAATTTTAACATGTATCGAAAATTCTCAATAGTCAATTCGTCTTTATAATTAGAAAAAGCAAACAATGCAAAACTGGCTATGAGCATTATACATATAAACTTTGCGAATGTTGTTCGACGTGCCAGCTTTAAATAATATTCTTCGACAGTCGGTACGCCACTATACTTCTTTTTCTTTTTTTTATCTGTAAATATCGAAAAAGCGCCCATACGCCATATTCTCCTTCTGTAAAATTTTATAACCTTTTTTCAGTATTAAGAACAGAATTAATAAAATATCCTGTTTAAATACAAACCATGCGGTGGCAGTGTTGCTCCCGCAAGATTTCTATCTTTAGCTTCAATAATAGCACTAATAGGCAGCGTAATATGTCCTCGTAAACAATGCAGAATTGTTCCGCACATTATTCTTACCATGTTGTAAAGAAAACCGTCTGCGGCAACAATGAAATTTACAAAATCGCCCTCTCGCTCTGCCTTGAAATACCAAATTTCCCGTACAGTATCCTCGATTTTACTGTGAGATGCCATAAAAGAAGCAAAATCGTGTTTTCCAACAAATTCACCGGTAATCTTACTAGCCTTTTCTATGTCGATTATTTTTGGATAATGAAATGCTGTATCGGTAAAAAAGGGATTGTGAATTCTGCTGTTCCAGATCTTGTAAACATATTCTTTACCGTTTGCGTCATACCGTGCGTGGAAAGTGTCATCAATCGTTTTTGCAGATAAAACCGCTATATCTTTCGGAAGATGTGAGTTGATAGCCAAAGGCAGTCTGGCCAAATCAAATTCGGGTGCTGCTTGGATATGACAGACATATTCATTTGCATGTACGCCGGAATCGGTTCGACTGCAACCTGTAATTCCAAGCCGCTTTTTAAAAACATATTCAACGGCATTTTGCAGAACTTCCTGAACACTCAAGGCATTTTTCTGCACCTGCCATCCGCAATAAGCACTACCGTTGAATTTTAAAGTCAAAGCATAATTAACCAAATTTACGACCATTCCTTTCCTCGGCGGTAAAAACCGCCGGAAGAGGGAATTGCGCCGTTCCTGCGGAGCAGGATTGACTTTTCTAAGAAGTCAAAGGCACAAAACCGTAGTTTGAAAATTTATTTTCAAACTTATATTAAAAAGTCAGCCGAATTAATAAAATAAACGGCAACACACAACCCAATCATTACTAATAAAAAAACATAGTCTGCAGGGTGTGATTTCATTTGCTTCATCTTTGTTCTGCCCTCTCCGCCCTTATAACAACGGCATTCCATGGCCTCCGCAAGCTCGTCGGCACGTCTGAACGCTGATACAAAAAGGGGAATAAGTATGGGAATAAGTGCTTTTGCACGTTTTAAAAGTCCACCAGTTTCAAAATCAGCACCTCTTGCTTTCTGTGCCGAAATTATCTTATCTGTTTCTTCGATAAGAGTTGGAATAAAACGCAAGGCTATAGTCATCATCATAGCAAATTCGTGTACGGGTACTTTAATCTTTTTCAGAGGTGAAAACAACCTCTCTATCGCATCTGTAAGCTCAAGCGGTGAGGTTGTGTAGGTTAAAAGCACACTTGTTCCTGTAATAAGCGAAATTAATCGTGTTATCATAAGGACAGCGTTCATCAAGCCCTCTTTATATATCTTTATAAAATACCACTCAAAAAGAATGTTGTCACCTTTCATAAAAAAGACATTTATAACAGCGGTAAATATAAGTATAAACAAAAGCGGTTTAAGTGATTTTGCAATTATTTTAAGGTTTATTCCCGAAACCAGCACCAGCACAAACGTAATCATGGCAATAGCTGCAATCGAAACCAGAGTATTTGCAGCCAGCACCATTATTAGGTACACGGTTAATATTATAAGTTTTATTCTTGGGTCGGTCTTGTGGAGCAACGAATTGCCCGGAAAAAACTGACCGAGTGTAATATCCTTGAGCATCTAAAAAATCCATTTCTTATTTATTGTAAAAACTTTTCTATTTCTTTTTTTGCATATCTAACTGTATAAACATCGGTGTTTTCTGTCAAGCCACGTTTTTTTAATTCTATAAACAGCTTTGTTATCTGCGGCAGGTCAAGTGAAGCTCCGAACAGGAGCTCTGCCTGCATAAAAATTTCACCGACCGTTCCATACATAAAGACACCGCCTTCTTTAAGCACTAAAATGCGGTCGCAATATTTTGCGATATCCTCCATGCTGTGGGAAATTAATATCATTGTCGAACCCTTCTGCTTTTGGTATGAGATAAGCCCTCCAAGAATTTCTTCCCGACCGAGAGGGTCAAGCCCTGCCGCAGGTTCGTCAAGCACTAAAACCTGTGGATCCATTGCAACCACGCCTGCAATCGCTGCTCGACGCTTTTGTCCGCCCGATAGTTCAAACGGTGATTTTTTTAAGGAAGCATCGTCAATACCGCAGAATTTTGCGGCATTTTTTACACGTTCATTTATCTCTTCTTCGCTAAGTCCCATATTCTTCGGGCCGAAGGCTATATCCTTAAAGACCGTTTCTTCAAAAAGTTGATATTCGGGATATTGAAAGGCTATACCGACTTTGCTCCGAACCTTACCGATTTCCTTTGGTTTTTCCCAGATGTCGGTATTTTCAAGGAAGATATTACCGCTAGTAGGTTTCAGAAGTCCGTTAGACAGCATGGCAAGCGTGCTTTTTCCACTGCCTGTATGACCTATAATTCCAATAATTTCTCCCGTCGGGAAGTCAATATTAATATTTTCAAGTGCGACCTTGCGGAAAGGTGTCCCCTCTCCGTAAACGACCGACACATTTTTAAAGCTTAATGAGTTCATCGGTCATTACCTCCGATGCTTTTTAAATTAACCTTATTTTCTAGTATATCGGCGGCTTCCATTGTATGCAGAATCCCTTTTGGAAAATCATATCCGTCGCTTTGCAGCAAATATAAAAGCTCTGTTACCTGCGGAACCGAAAGTGCAACGCTTTTTAACTTTTCAACCTCAGAGAAAATCTCCTTAGGTGTACCATCGAGGAAAACCTCACCTCTGTTTAAAACAATAACTCTGTCGGCTTCAATAGCTTCGTTCATATAATGAGTGATGGTTATTACGGTTATGCCTTTTTCTTTGTTTAGCTTTTTCATTGCGGCTGCAATATCCTTACGCCCTGTCGGGTCAAGCATTGCGGTAGCTTCGTCGAAGATGATACAGCTCGGATTCATAGCAAGCACTCCTGCTATTGCAACACGCTGTTTTTGTCCGCCTGATAATTTATAGGTTGAATGAAGAGCATATTGCTCCATTCCGACAGTTTTTAGGCAGTCGTCCACAATTTTTCTTATTTCTTTTGGCGGAACACCAAGATTTTCAGGTGCGAAAGCTACATCCTCCTCAACCACACTTGCAACAATCTGATTGTCAGGATTCTGAAATACCATACCACAGGATTCTCTTATTTTATATATATCTTGTTCGTTGCTTGTCAAATAACCGCCAACAATTACACTTCCCGAGACCGGTTGTAAAATACCACATAATAACTTTGCAAGCGTGCTTTTACCGCTTCCGTTATGCCCGAGAATGGCTGTGTAGCTGCCTTTTTCTATCTCCAGCGAGATATTTTTTACAACCTCAGGCTCGTCATCCCTATATTTAAAAGTCAGATTGTCTGTTTTGATGAAAGTCATTTAAATTACCATATTTTCAATTATTTTGATACTGTCCAACGTGATGCTGCTCCGCATGGAAGTGCTATACCACTTTCTTTTACAGGAATTCCAAGCTCGTCGCTTACAACACTTCCACCAAAGCGACGAACAATATTATTATGCAAAATATAACCGTTAGTTGAAGCGGAAAGCCCTGTGGTGTAGGAATTTAAAAGTACAAAGAGAGGGTTATTGGATAAAACACCACTAATAACCGAAATAAGATTATCAAGACTCTCTTCAATTACCCAACGTTCGCCGTTAGGACCTCTGCCAAAAGAAGGCGGATCAAGAATTATCGCATCATAAAAGCTGCCACGTCTTATCTCACGCTCGACGAACTTTATACAATCGTCAACAATATAACGGATTCTACTATCGGGCACTTTAGATAAAACAGCGTTCTGTTTTGCCTTTGTCACCATACCTTTTGAAGCGTCAACGTGACAGACCAATGCTCCTGCTTTGGCAGCCGCAACCGTAGCACCACCTGTGTAGGCAAAAAGATTGAGTAGCTTTATTTCTCTACCACTGTTTTTTATAAGCGGAACAAACCAATCCCAGTTAGCAGCCTGCTCGGGGAAAAGTCCTGTATGCTTAAAGCCCATAGGTGAAATGGTAAAAGTAAGGTCACCGTAAGAAATGTTCCATTCGTCAGGAATATTCTTTTTTACCCAATTACCTCCGCCTTCTTTAGAACGCTTGTAAACAGCATCTGATTTGTTCCAAAGTGGATTTTTTCTGCCGCTGTTCCATATTATCTGCGGATCAGGACGAATAAGTATTTTTCCGCCCCAACTTTCCAGACGTTCGCCATTGTCGGCATCTATAAGCGTATAATCCTGCCATTTATCTGCGATAAACATTGTAGCTCCTATATAATAGTATTGTTAGATTTCGGGCGAACACAGTTCGCCCCTACAGTTATATTTCCAATTTTTGTTGTATAGTATTGTTCTCCTCGGGAGGTCTTAAGCCCAGATGACGGTATGCGCCTGATGTTGCACAACGTCCACGAGGTGTTCGGTTGAGGAAACCTAATTGCAATAGATATGGTTCGTAAACATCCTCAAGGGTAATTGATTCCTCACCGATAACGGCAGCGAGTGTTTCCAACCCGACAGGTCCTCCGCCGAATGATTTTATAATAGAAGCAAGCATTCTGCGGTCGATAGCGTCCAAACCAAGTTCGTCCACATCAAGGCTTTTTAAGGCGATGTCAGAAATACCTTTATCAATAGTCCCGTCGCCTTTTACAGCAGCAAAGTCACGAACTCTTTTTAAAAAGCGGTTTGCAATTCTCGGCGTTCCTCTGGAACGGCGGGCAATCTCGAACGCACCTTCTTCGACTATCGGAGTTTTTAAAATACTTGCACTTCGGGTAATTATACTGGCAAGCTCTTCCGGATTATATAACTCAAGTCGGAACATCATGCCGAACCTGTCTCTGAGAGGGGAGGAAAGCTGCCCTGCTCTTGTGGTTGCACCAATTAATGTAAAGGGCTTCAAAGGAATTCTTATAGAACGTGCGGAAGGGCCTTTTCCCATCATTAAATCTAATGCAAAGTCCTCCATAGCCGGATATAAAACCTCTTCAACAGAACGTGGCAGGCGGTGAATTTCATCTATAAAAAGTATATCATTACGTTCAAGTGTAGTCAAAAGTGCGGCAAGGTCACCTGCTTTTTCTATCGCAGGACCACTAGTAATTTTAAGGTTTACTCCTAATTCCGAAGCAATAATGCAGGAAAGTGTTGTTTTACCAAGACCGGGAGGACCGTGCAACAAAACATGGTCAAGGCAATCACCTCGTTGCTGTGCGGCTTTTATAAAAATATTAAGATTTTCTTTTACCTTATCCTGCCCCACATATTCCGATAATGTTTTCGGGCGTAAAGAAAGCTCGGTTTCGGTATCCTCGAGCGTATATTCGCTTGCGGTTATGCGGCTCTCAAAATCAAATTCATAACCGTTGTCCGCTGTTTTTGAATTTATAGGCATACGAAAACCCTTCTTTTTTTATTTTTTAATTGCTACCAAGCACCTTTAAGGTTTGTCTTATTATTTCTTCAATCGGCTGTTTTGTATCAACATTTGTCATTGCCTGTATTATCTGCGAGCGAGAAAAACCGTATACGGACAGCGTATCAACAACCGCAGCTAGCGAAGATGAAGGTACGGAAGTGGATGTAACTTTTAATTCGGTTTCTCCGAATTCTTTTGCGATTTTGTCCTTTAATTCTATTATAACTTTTTGAGCAGTTTTAAGTCCTACTCCCGGGGCTTGTGAGATCATTCGTGCATCGTTATTTGCGAGAGCAAGTGCAAAGCTTTCGGTCGTTAGCGTGCTTAAAATAGACATAGCCGCTTTTGGACCAATTCCCGAAACGGAAACCAGATGTTTGAATAACGACAGCTCCTCTTCGTTGTAAAAACCGAAAAGATCAAGGATATCTTCTTTTACATTCAAATGAGTGTGTAAAATTGCTTCCTTTTGCATATATTTTGAAAGGCGGGAGCAGGTGTTGAGCGAAATGTATAGCTTATAACCGATTCCGCTTGCTTCCAGAACCGCATATTCGTTTGTAAGTGAGGTAAGGATTCCTTTTATATAAGCGTACATAAGTTTTCCTTTCTATTAATTGGTAACTGTTTAATAAATTCCTTTTTGTTAATTGGTATTTAAAAAAAATTAGAAATATTTATTCATCGAATGATTTGCGTGGCAAATAGCAACAGCCAGAGCATCTGCGGTGTCATCGGGTTTTGGGTCTTTTTCCAGTTTTAAAAGCAGCTTTGTCATGTACATTATCTGTTGCTTTTCGGCTCTGCCATATCCGACTACCGAGCTTTTAATTTGAAGCGGTGTGTATTCGTATGTATCAATACTTTGTTTTCGCGCAGCCAATAAAATAACTCCACGCCCCTGACAAACATCAACTGCTGTTTTTACATTTTTATTGAAAAAAAGCTCTTCTATAGCCATACAATCGGGTTTATGACGCATAATTATATTCGTAAGCTCGTCAAAAATCTGCATAAGACGATCCTCTAGAAGCTGATGCGGTTTTGTGATAATTGCACCATATTCCAGCGCTATATACTTACCGCTTTCGCATGTAATAACTCCGTATCCGATTGTAGCAATACCGGGATCAACTCCCAAGATAACCATTTGTATAAATCCTTTTTTTTGTAAAAACATTTTTGGTATTATATAACACAGTATTTTACCATACAATATAAATATAGTCAATATAAGTGTTCATTAAGATTGGTTTAAAAAATAAAATATTTTGCAAAAAGGTATTGTAAAATAGGTAAAAATGCTATATTATATAGCCAATATTAAAAAATATATTTATGGGGGTACTTTAAGTGCTTGAGAAAATAAGGGAAATTATTGCAAAACAACTGAGGATAGATATTAATAAAATTTCAAAAGATTCGAATATTATAGAAGATCTCGGTGCTGATTCACTTGATTTAGTCGAGATGCTCATGTCAATTGAAGACAATATGGGGATAGTAGTTTCCGATGATGACGCTGCCGATCTAAAGACTGTCGGTGATGTTGCTGCTTTCATCGAGAGAGCGGCAGGATGAGCAAAAAGTACGATACCTTGTTATTTGACCTTGACGGAACGTTGCTTGACACACTCGGTGACCTTACCGATGGAGTCAATTATGTTCTATCAAGGTTTTCCTTTAATATCAAAACGCAGGAAGAAATTTGTTCCTATATAGGCAACGGAATCCCAACGTTGCTCCGACGTGCTATGCCGGAGGATTGCAGTGACGAACAACATTCTATGGCTATACACCTTTTTGGCGAATATTATAAGAATAACATGAAAAACCTCACAAAACCGTATAAAGGTATAACGGAATTGCTGAGAAAGTTAAAAGATAGTGATTATAAAATTGGTGTTGTTTCTAATAAAAATGATTCAGAAGTCAAAGAGCTGTGTGCATATTTTTTTAGGGATATTTTCGATATAAAATTTGCGTTCGGTGCTACAACCGAGGAAACCAGAAAACCATCTCCCCGACTTATATTTGATGCTGTTGAATTATTCGAAAGTGATAAAAGCCATACTTTATTTATTGGTGACAGCGAGGTCGACATTCAGACTGCTAAAAACGCCGAGATAGATATAATATGCGTTGGGTGGGGTTTCAGAGATTCTGATTTTTTACATATAAATGGTGCAAAAATTGTTGCGAAAGACGCTGACGATTTATGGATACTCTTGACAAGTCTAGCATAAAGTGTATAATATTATAAGGGGGTAGTTGTTCATATGGACGAGGTACTTTTTCGTTTAGAAAAAAATAGAAAAGCCGTTATGAAGTGTTATTTACTTAATGGTCTTTTATTGCTTATTTCCGGACTTTCATTTTTACCATTAAGAAATACCAATGCTGTTTTTGTTCCTGTTTTGTTTTTTCTAGCAACAATAATTTATTATTTATCTTTTACTTGGAAAAAGCAAAGTGCATATGTAAAGAGTTATAAGCATGATATAGTAGAGGCTATATTAAAAAAATCCTTTACTGATTTATATTTTGACCCTAAAAATGGTTTGGCTCAAGGAACGATAAAAGACACGGGCATGATGATGATGGGCAACCGTTACCACAGCGATGATTATATTAGAGGAAAATACAAGGATATAAACTTTGAACAATCTGATGTCTGCATACAGCAGGTAACCTCCAACGGCAAAACAACAACAACTACAACTTATTTCAAAGGTCGTTGGATGATTTTTGAGTTCAACAAGAATTTTGCGGCTGATATGCAGGTTAGAGAGAGCGGCTTCCATTACGCAAAGTCAAATAGCGGTTGGTTTACTGCAAAGGAAGACAGAATGGAAAAGCTGGACCTTGAAGATGCTGAATTTAACAGGGATTTTGATGTTTACGCAGCAAATGAACACGAGGCTTATTACATACTTACTCCACACATAATGCAGAGTATTAAGACACTGCGTGACCGTACAGACGGAAAATTGATTCTTTGCTTTGTTACCTCAAGGTTGCATGTGGGTGTAAATAACAATAAAAACGCATTTGAACCTCCGATTTTCAGAGCGCTGGACGCAGGAGTTGTATCTTCAATAAACGATGAGATAAATGTTATAACACGCTTTGTAGATGAGCTTAAGCTGGATAGAAATTTATATAAACAAAATAGTTAGCATAAAAGGTTAATAATTTTTATGAACGAAATTTTTTCAGGGCTCGAGAAAGAAAGAAAAAGTTTATCGATTTATTGTGTGATTAACAACATTTTATTTGGAATAAGTATTTTAATTGCTTTTTTATTAAGGTTTTCAAATGGAGAATTAATTGATAATTTATTTGTTCCTTTTATAATTTTTATTTTAGCAGCAATATCAATGAGGTTTCTGATTACCAATAAAAAGGTTAAGGCTTATAAAACCGGCTATAAACGTCAGATTGTCGAAGATATATTAAAAAATTCATTTACAGATTTATATTTTGACGCCGAAAACGGAATGCCGGAAGAGACAATAGAAAATACCGGTATGATGAGTATGGGAAACTTATACAACAGTAATGATTATATAAAAGGCAGATATAAAGATATCAGCTTTGAACAGGCTGATGTATTAATTCAGCGAAAAGGTAAACATACATATACATATTTCAAAGGTCGTTGGATGGTTTTTGACTTCAACAAAAGCTTTGCATCAAACCTTCTGGTAAAGGAAAAAAGCTTTGCTCATTCAAAAACAAATTCAAGTTGGTTTACTCCTGAGACCGAAAGATTTATAAAAATAAAACTTGAAGATTCCGTTTTCAACTCAGATTTCGATGTATATACCGACAATCAACATGAAGCGTATTATATTCTTACTCCTCACTTTATGCAGAATATAATGAAATTAAACGACGTGAAAGAAGGAGAACTCATTTTATGTTTTTCGGAGTCCAAACTTCACGTAGGCATTTATGATGACACAGATGCATTTGAACCACCAATATACAGTCCGCTGGATGAAAACATTGTTCAATCGATAAAAGATGAGTTAACAGTTATAACACAGTTTGTAGATGAGCTTAAGTTAGACAGAAATTTATATAAACAAAATTAGGAGGACATAGGTTGAAAGTCTTTCAACCGTGAGAAGAATTACCAATACCTTTGTAATTCTTCATAGTTCAAAAAGTGGTCGGTGACTACTTTTTGCAAGCCGGTCGCAACCGGCGCAGCCATTCGTCCGGCGCGAATGGTTGAAAAGATTTTATATTATTTTTGTGTCGCCGGAGAAATGGAGCTTATTATGGATATTTTATTGTATGTTATCGGCGGAATAATTTTAGTCGTTCTTTTATGGTATATCAGCACAAGAAATAGTATAGCAAGAGCGGAAGTAAAAATAGACGAAGCGGAATCTGGAATAGATGTAGCTTTGACAAAGCGTTATGATGTTCTTACAAAAATGCTTGACATAACAAAGGGCTATGCAAAGCACGAGGTAGAAACACTGACAAAAGTGGTTAATCTTCGTCGTGGAATGACAATGGGCGAACGTAATCAGGAAAATTCCAAAATGGATGAAATGCTTGGTAAGATAAACGTGCTTGTTGAAAATTATCCAGATCTAAAAGCAAGCGAAAACTTCAAGCAGCTCCAGATGGCTGTTATGGATGTGGAAGAGCATCTGCAGGCTTCACGTCGCGCTTATAACGGAAATGTAACCATATTTAATAATATAATTGTATCCTTCCCGTCGAGTATAGTTGCCGGAATGATGGGAAAGAGTAAGAGAGAATTCTTTGAGGCGGAGGCAACCAAACGTTCAGATGTCAAAATGGAATTCTAATACAGAAAAATTTCATAAAATACGCAGATTAACACCTGCGCAGATAATAATTTTCGGTTTTTTTGGTGTTATAACCGTAGGAGCAATATTTCTCATGCTTCCGATTTCGTCTGTAAATCGGGTATTTACCAATCCTCTTACAGCGTATTTTACCTCGACAAGCGCAACCTGTGTTACGGGTTTAGTGCTCGTTGATACTGATATATATTGGTCAAGCTTTGGAAAAACGGTTATTCTTACACTTATCCAAATAGGCGGTCTTGGTATAATGTCGATGGCAATGATGTTCAACATATTATTAAACCGTAGGGTAACCCCAAAAGAACGTGTTGTTTTTGTTCAGTCGATGAATCTTTTTTCCGGAGAAAAAATGTTTTCTTTTATAAAGAATATGCTTGCTTTTACCTTCACATTTGAGGGTTTAGGCGCATTATTGCTTTCCTTTAAGTTTATACCAATGTTTGGCTTTGGAGAGGGAGTATCTAAAAGTATTTTCCATTCGGTAAGTGCCTTCTGCAATGCCGGTTTTGATATATTCGGCAGATTCAGCGGTAAATTTTCAAGCCTTGAATTTTTTGCTGACGATTTATATGTAAATTTAGTTATAGGTTTTCTTATAATATGCGGTGGCTTAGGCTTTATCGTCTGGTATGATATTTACAAGGCTATTAAAGAACACAGAAAGCTGATGCTTTATTCAAAAATGGTCTTAACAATAAGTGCATTCCTTATAATCTCAGGTGCTATTATTTTCAGTGCTACGGAATGGAACAATCCGGCAACTATGGGTGAAGCTTCGGTAGGCGGAAAGTTTTTGCGTTCGCTATTTATGTCAATAACCTGTAGAACAGCAGGATTTTCTACAATTCCTTTGGCAGACCTTGACGGATCTTCTAAGGTATTGGCTATGGCACTTATGTTTATAGGCGGTTCTTCTGGCTCAACTGCAGGTGGAATAAAAACGGTTACTTTTGCTATTATTATAATATCTGTTTTCCAAATAACCAGAGGAAATAAAGATGTTAATATTCGAAAACACAGAGTGGAAAGCAATATCATCTTACGCGCATTTGCTCTTATGATAATTGCAGGTATTATGGTTATGTTAAGCAGCTTCATATTAAGTTTTACAGAAAAAGGTCAGGATTTTATAAATGTTGCTTTTGAAGCTTTTTCTGCCTTTGGTACTGTTGGGCTTTCGACCGGTGTTACTCCTGATTTAAGCAATATAGGTCAGTTAGTATTAATAGCGCTAATGTTCTTTGGCAGAGTAGGAATAATAACTATTACCTATGCAATTTTAATGGGACTTGACAGTGATAAACAAAACTTTAGATACCCCAAGGCTAATATTTGTATTGGTTAAAAAATTTGAAAGGGATTTATAAAAAATGAAAAGCTTTTGTATTATAGGGCTTGGTAATTTCGGAAAAACTCTGGCATTGACTCTTTCCGAAAGCGGTCATCAGGTTCTTGTTATAAATAAAGACGAAGCCGAGATCGATCAAATAGGAGATCAAGTGGTTTCTGCAATTTGCGGTGATGCCACCAATGAGAGTGTGCTTCGTACAGCAGGAGTGAATAATTATGACTGTTGTGTTGTCTGTATGGAAAATAATATGCAGGACAGTATTTTAATCACACTGCTTTTAAAGGAAATGGGAGCGAATAAAATTGTCGCCAGAGCCTCCAGTGAACGGCAAAAAAAAGTTCTAATAAAACTCGGTGCCGATGTTGTTGTGTTCCCCGAGAAGGACATGGCTCAAAAGCTGGCACAAATTCTTGCTAAAAATGACGTTCTGGAGTATTTTAACCTATCAGACAAATTTTCAATTGCTGAGATAAAGGTTCCAAAACGTTGGATTGGTATGAGTATAAGGGAACTTGAAATCCGTAAAAAATACGGGGTAAACGTAATAGCAACCTGCGATTACGATAACCAGAACTTTGAGATTTTTAATAACCCGGAAAGATTGTTTCGCGCAGATGAAAAGGTTGTAATTGTTGGCGATAACGACAGTATTGAAAAATTAACAGGTAAATAAGAAAATTAATTATAAAAATTTGAGGTGTTCTATTCATGAAAGCGATTATCAACGGAAAAATTGTTCTCAAAGATCGGGTTCTTACAGGTAAAACTTTGGTTTTTGAGGATAAAATTGTCGATATTTTCGATTCAACAACCGGAATTATTCCTGACGGTACGGAAATTATCGACGCTAAAGGTGCGTATGTAGCTCCAGGCCTGATAGACGTACATATCCACGGGTATCTTGGCGAGGATACATCTGATTGTAAACCTGAGGGTATCAGAATTATGTCTGAAGGTTTGGTTAAGAAAGGTGTAACGGGATGGCTTCCCACAACTGTTACTATTCCCAGAGAGGATTTAAACAAAGCAGCTGATGTTGTTCGATCTCTGACCGAAGAAAGTAAATCCTGGATGGGTACAACTATTCTTGGTATGAATGCGGAAGGTCCTTATGTAAACCCCAAGAAGAAAGGTGCACAGAACGAAGCCTACATACAAAAACCTGATGCTGATGTAATAATCGAGAATTCCGATGTTATTAAGATAGTTACTCTTGCTCCTGAAATGGATACGAATTTTAGTGCTATTAAAAAAATAGTAAGAGAGTGCGATACAATAGTTTCAATGGGACATACCGATGCAAGTTATGAACAGGCTTGTGACGCTATTACTGCAGGTGTAAAGCAGATTACTCATCTTTTCAACGCTATGACTTCTCTCGGACACCGCAACCCCGGTGTTGTAGGTGCAGCACTTAACAATGACGTATATGTAGAGCTTATATGCGATACTTTCCATATTCATCCGGCTCTTTTCTCGACAGTTTATAAGCTCAAAAAGGATAAACTCATAATTATTACCGATTGCTTGAGATCGGGTGGACTTTCTGACGGTGAATATACTCTCGGCGGTCAAAAGATTATCTTAAAGGGGATTGAGTGCAGACTTGAGGACGGAACAATTGCAGGCAGCGTGCTTACTCTCAACAAGGGTGTGTATAATTTACTTGCAAACACTGATTTAACTGTTTCCGAGGCTGTTAATTGTGCTTCTTTAAATCCTGCAACCGCTCTCGGTATAGCGGACAGAAAGGGTTCAATCGAGATAGGCAAAGATGCAGATATTATAGTCGCAGACGAAAGATTTGAAATAAAGAAAACAATTATCGGAGGTTCCATACGTTATGAAGCTTAAAGTACAGGCAGTTTTAGACCCGCTTTTCACACCACTTTCTGTCGTGTGCCGCGAAATGAGAGAGAAAACAAAGGACAATGGACAAGACCTTGTTATCGGATGTCAGCGTAACAAGGGTTATACAACAATTTACAAAACAAGAATATTTGCAGACGGCACTGGTCATGATGACGAGAATTTCCGTTTTGTTGAGAGAATGGTAAAGGCACTACTTTGGGTTGTCGGCGGATATAAAATTATTATCGCAGGAAGTACTATTGTCGGTGAGAAGATAAAAGCAGCTTATCAGGATAAAGCTTTAAGAAATTTCGATTTCCACTTCATGTCAAGAGTTTATGAAAAACCGTTTGAAGTTGAGCTAAGAAGCATTGAAAATGCTCCGGTTACATACGAAGCAGCTTCTCCTGTAGGTCGTCATCTGGACGGCTGCCGCATTGGTTTTGATGCAGGCGGAAGTGACAGAAAAGTCAGTGCTGTTATTGATGGTGAAGCTGTATATTCTGAGGAAGTTATTTGGCATCCAAAGTTGAACAGTGATCCTTCTTATCAGTATCAGGGAATTCTTGAGTCGATGAAAACAGCAGCTTCACATATGCCCAGAGTTGATGGCATAGGCGTTTCCAGTGCAGGCGTTTACGTTGACAACCGCATTATGATTGCTTCGCTCTTCTTAAAAGTTTCCGATGAGGATTTTGATAAGTATGTAAAGAATATGTATATAGATGTTGCTAAAGAGATCGGTGAAAACATCCCGATCGAAGTTGCAAACGACGGTGACGTAACAGCTCTTGCAGGAGCAATGGAGCTTAACGACGTGAATGTTCTCGGTGTTGCAATGGGTACCTCCGAGGCAGGTGGCTATGTAGACGAGCAGGGCAACATAACAGGTTGGCTCAACGAGCTTGCTTTTGTTCCCGTTGATTACAGCAAGGACGCAATGGTTGATGAGTGGTCGGGCGATTATGGCTGCGGTGTTAAATATTTCTCGCAGGATGGCGTTATAAAGCTATGCCCTGCTGCAGGAATTGAGCTTGACGAATCTGCTTCACCTGCAGAGAAGCTTAAGGTTGTTCAGCGTCTTATGGCTGAAGGCGACGAAAGAGCTGTTAAAATTTATGATACAATCGGTGTATATTTCGGTTATGCAATCGCATTTTATGCAGAATTCTACAAGATTAAGCACGTTCTTATAATGGGCAGAGTTACCTCGGGAGAGGGCGGTGTAATCCTCCTTAAAAAGGCTCAGGAGGTTCTCGATACAGAGTTCCCCGAGCTTGCAAGTCAAGTAAAACTGCATATTCCCGACGAAAGCTCACGCAGAGTCGGACAATCGGTTGCGGCAGCAAGCCTTCCTAAGTTGAATTAATAAATTTGTTTTAAATAGTCTCCGCATAAATACGGAAAAAACCGTTTATGCGGAGGTTTTTTATGTAATAAATTACCAGTAAAAAATTTCTAATATAAATGGACTTTTCTATAAATCTGCATAGAATAATAATTAACCAAAACCGCAATATTTTGTATGAAAGATGCTTTTTTGGCATAAAAAATGAATATAATGTAATAATAACCTAAAATATGATGATTTGTAAGTAAATACTAGTGAAACTTGACAAATGAAGACAAACATGTTATAATACTTAAAAATTTGGTATTAGATGTAGGGGATTACATTTGAAAAACATTAAGAAATACATAGCCGTCCTGGTCATGGCGGTTATACTCATCGGAGTTGCAGATCCGGTAACAAATGTTACACTTAAAGCCGAAGCTTCCGCTAATTTAACACAAGTTGAAATGATAATTGCTTATGCACGCAGTCTTACCGGCAGCAGGGCGTATGACGGTTATTGTCAGCGATATGTTCGTATCTGTTACGAGGCAGCAGGCATTTACTCAAATGCATATATTTCAAGTGCAGGACAAGCACGCAACAAATGGATGATCTCTAAATCGAAAGAGAACATTCCTGTTGGAGCGGTGCTGTATTTTTATACATCCGAAGGCGGTCACTCTGCGATTTATTTAGGCAACAATCGGATGATACATGCAAGAGAGACTGTTTTTGAACAGGAAATAACACCCGGTTTCTGGAATATATACGCAGGTTGGGGCTGGCAGGCAGGTGTTGAACCAACCGGTGCATATGTAGACAGTGCTGAAGTTCTCGCAGGTGATATATACGTTACTAATGAAATTCTTAATATCAGAAGCGGACCCGATACTTCCTACAGTGCGGTATCACGTATTGCCAAAGAAACTAAAATTGCAATATCACAGACTAAAAAGACAGGGGATATGCTTTGGGGTAAAACATCCTATTATTCATATGAGGGATGGGTTGCTATGGAATACTGTGAATATCTTTACACAACCCCCTCAGATACAGCAACAATAGCAACAGCAGATAACAGCAAGGATATTTACTCTGTTGAGGTAAAAACGGCACCGGTAAAGTTGTTTTACAAAGAGGGAGAAAATATTGATACTTCAGGTCTATTCCTAACAATAACCTACGATGACGAAACGACCGCTATTATTAATCAAGGGTTTACGGTTATTAATTCGAAAGCTGGAATTGCAGGAAGAAGTACGGTTATTATCAGCTACGAAGGTCATATGAGTTCATATCCGATTGTAGTATTATCAAACGAGAGCAACCTCTACAAGCTTGGCTTTAATGAAACAGAAAAGGTAAAAGCAAACTTCGTTAATTCGGCATTAAATGTAAAATCTGAGAGTTTTACGGTTAAAAATTTATCGCTCCTTTTTAACAGTGGTGTACAGATATATGACAGAAATGGTATGCTCAAAGAAAGCGGTGAGATTGCAACAGGAGATTATGCTGTATTGATGGACGAAAACAATCCTGCCGTGGCGGTAATCAGTCGTAAGGGGGATGCAAACGGAAACGGTACTGTAACTGCAGTTGATTACCTGTATATAAAGCGCTTGTTTTTAGGAACAGTAAAGGCTGACGAATATTATAAGACTTCATGTGACTTGAATGACGACGGCAAAATCAACGCTGCTGACTTTTTATCGCTAAAGAGGTATGTTCTCGGTTCATTTGATATTTTTCAGAAATAAAATACAATAGCCGACATAAGCAGTGTTAGATATTAAGCGTTATATAGTCGGCATTAGATAAATGCTTCGCATTTTCACGATGTCAGTAAAATTTATAATTTAATATGTGCGGGCAATCTAAATTATTCTGGATTGCCCGATTTTTTTGTCAAATTAAGAAGATAAAGGTTTTTGTTAATTTTTGAAAAAAAGAGTGACAAAAAGCGATAATTATGATATAATCAACAAGGATAACGAAATCATGATTTTTTATTGAATTTCGTAAAAGTGGGGTTAAATAAATTGCCTGATAATTATAAGAATAATAAAAAAAATAATTATAAAGAATATAATTCCGAGGAAGATGATAATCTTTTTATTGGAAGAAATGCTGTTCTTGAGCTCTTGAAAAGTGAAAGAGAAATAGATAAGCTGTATATTCAAAAAGGAGAACGCGAAGGTTCAATAACGCTTATTGTGGCAAAAGCTATTGAGAATAAAATACCGATTGTAGAGGTTGACAAACGCAGGCTTGACAGTATGTCGAGTGGTGGAGTTCATCAGGGCGTTGCCGCAACCGCTTCCGAGACTGCCTATGTGAGTGTAGAGAATATACTTGCAATCGCAGCAGAAAAAGGAGAAAAGCCGTTTATTGTTATTTGTGACTCGGTAAACGATCCGCATAATCTCGGTGCAATTATCCGAACAGCCGAATGTGCAGGTGCACACGGAGTAATTATTCCAAAACGTCGTGCAGTTTCGGTAAATGGTGCGGTTGCCAAAGCCTCAGCCGGTGCTGTTTTCCATATGCCAGTTGCAAGGGTTGTAAATCTTAGCTCAGCGATTAACGTTTTAAAAGAAAACAATGTTTGGGTTTATGCTCTCGAAGCAGACGGAACACCTTACTACGAAAACAAATTTGACAACGGATGTGCTTTTGTTCTGGGCGGGGAAAACACAGGTGTGACAAGGCTTGTTCGTGAAAACTGCGATTTTGTAGTTTCAATACCCATGTTCGGGAAAATAAATTCGCTTAATGTTTCTAATGCCGGAGCAATTGTACTTTTTGAAGCAGCAAGGCAAAAGGCTAAAAAAATTTAATTTTATTAATGCTATTATCGTTATTTCTATCGCCTATGGAGGAATGTAAATCGTAAAAACGGTTTAATCATCCTATGATTTACCATTATTCCAACGAAAAATGGTGATTTGGTTTTATATAAAAAATAGTCGTTGGAGAAAAGGACAGAAAAATGCCGGAAGACGCTAACAGTTTATATTTAAAAGAGCTTCTCAAGCAGGCTGACATCGCTAACGAACAAGCACGCTTATACGAACGTACTAAAATCAATGACACGGTGAAGCCTGTACCACAACAAGGAATAAATTTTGCGGTAAAACCATCCGCTAAATTACATAATACCGGTAGAATATGTGACGAAGCAGCAGAAATTATAAGTGTATATACAAAAAAGGAAAAAGAAAAGCCCTTTTCCAACACACAGAGCCTGCGTGATTCATTAGCTTTTCAAATGCAGGAAAACAAAGAACTGCTGGGATATTTCGATAACAATAAAGTTCGTTCAAGAAGCAGTAAGGTTGAGGAATTATATTCACTTATACATCATGCAACAACAGCCACTATTTCTGATGCAGAGGTTTCCTCGCCGACTGAAGTAGATAAAATTCGTCTTGTGGATTCAAGCACTGTTCCGCAAAAAGTCACCTTTCCTCAAGAAAAAATGTTTTATTTTGGAGACACACAGGAAATTGATGACGAGCCGGTTGCCAAGACCACTGCAAGTTTTGACAGCGACTATGAGAAACTTACCGAAAAAATCACTAGTGGTGAAATATCCTTTGATAATGAAGAGGAAGATGAACACCAGGTCGCCTTTATGGATGATGAGGCGGATAAGCTTGCTATCAAGGATGAGGACGGAGAACCACTTGACGAAACAGATATAAACTTACGGCTGGCTTTCAATATGATGGATGAGAGCCGTTATGATATAGACGAGTTCCTGAAAAAAGAAAAAGAGAAAGTAAAGAATCATAGGAAAAAATTAAAATTAAATAAAGGAAACGAATACGAATATACTTCTCGTGAGCAGAACTCCGAGATAAATATAATGCTTAAAAAAGCAATTAACCACAGTCGTTTTAAATTGATATCGGTAATCATATTTGCTTTTGCAATTTTTTACCTTGAGTTGGCTACAAAGGACAGTGTTTTCCACTCGGTTTTTTTTAAACCAGGCAGATATGGAATTCTATATATATTAATCGATTTGCAGTTATTATTCTTCTCAGCTTTAGTAATGATATCCAATATTAAAAACGGTTTGTCAGGTATATTTAAGTTAAAACTTAACACCGACAGCATGTTTACGATATCGTTTATTTTTACTGCTGCATATTCATTTGTTATGCTGTTTACAGATCCGACATCGGCAGAATTAAAGCTATATGGCTTCCCCTGTGCGGTTGCAGCTGTATGTGCAATTACAATTAATTATCAAAATAATAAAAAAGACTATCATTGTTTTAGAGTTCTAGCTTCAAAAAAGACAAAATATGCAGCTTCCGAGCTTGACAACAGTGCAAAAGAAGCTGATGAATTTTACAAATATCTATTGGAAAATTCCGATTTATATACAGTTAAGAAAACAAACTTTGTAAGCGGCTTTTTTACCCGAACAAAAAAACGTGCAAAAGGCGAGGATTTATTTAACTTCTTAATACCTTCAATTCTATTGGCGGGTGTTGTGCTTTTTGCCGTTATGTATATGTTGGGCTCGGATTTACGAACGTCATTTTTGTCTTTCTCATTGCTGATAACAACATCGGTACCGCTTTCCTCCTTCTTTATGATTCCGCTGCCTATAATAGCAGCGAATAAAAAAGGTGCGAAATGCAATTCCGCATTTATTGGAAACGCTGTATCCGAGGAATATGCCGATGCTTCGGTTATGTCTTTTGCGGATACAGAGGTATACCCTGCTCATCTTGTAAAAATTACAAGCCTGAGAACCTACGGTGATTACAGAATAGACAAGATTATACCAGATATGGCAAAGGTATTTGCCTTTATTGGTGGTCCGCTTGAAAAGGTTTTTGCAGGAGTTTTAGGTGATTCGGTAGCTGTTGCCAAGAGTATTAGGCTTATTGAATCTGCTGCTGACGGCATATGTGTTGCGGTGGACGGAACTCATATATTCCTTGGGAAAAAGAGTTATATGCGTCGTTATCGCTTTGAGACACCAGGCGACCCTGATGACGATATGTACGAGAAGAGTGTCGGCTCAATAATGTATGTAGTATTAAACGAGTCGCTTGCTGCTAAGGTTTATATAAAATATACACTTAACCCGCTTTTTGACAGTCTGCTAAAGGACATGTATAAGGCAGGAATGTGTCTTGGTATAAAAACTCTTGACCCTAATATAAATAATGAACTACTGGCATCGGGAATAAAGTTCAAAAAATGTCCGATAGCAATCTTAAAAGCAGGCAGCCCCGAGGACATGAATGGTGAATGTCAGAGTATCGACAGCGGTATAGTATCTAACGCTTCGTTACATACCTTTTTAAAGATGTTTGTTGTCTGTGATAAGGCAAGACACGTTACAAAGAGTAATGCAATAATTACAATTGCAAGTGTTTTTCTTTCTTTCTTTGCAGCTTTTTTCCTGTCAATTACGGGAGATGCTTCCGCAATCAGCTCATATTATATGGTAATTCTCCAGATGATATGGTTGGTTCCTGTATGGATAACATCATATTTCATATAAAAATTGTGAAAAATACACAAAATTACAGCCAATAATTTTATACTCATCATAAATTAAATCTAAAATTGCTATTGAATAAATCGGTATAATATCATATAATCATTCTATATGTCAAAATATAACGGAGGATTTGTACATGGCAAAATTCAGCTCGAGTAAAATCAGAAATATCTGCCTTTTAGGGCATGGCGGTGACGGCAAAACCTCGTTGGCAGAGGCTATGTTATTCTTAGGTAAGGCTACAGACAGACTTGGAAAGACAACCGACGGAAACACTATATGCGATTTTGACCCTGAGGAGAAAAAGAGATGTATTTCCGTTTCGACTTCATTAGCAAACGTAGAATGGAACGGCGTTAAGATTAACATACTTGATACACCCGGCTATTTTGATTTTGTTGGAGAGGTAAAAGAGGCATTACGAGTTGCGGGAAGCGCAATTATTGTTGTTGACGCAAAGAGCGGATTAAAAGTAGGCACAGAGCTTGCTTGGGATTATTCATCTGAATTACCGAAAGCTTTTTTTATAAACAAAACCGATGATGAGAACTCCAATTTTGACCAGACATTCGGTGGCTTAAGAGAAAAATTCGGCTCGTCTGTATGCCCTGTTTTCGTTCCTTTCAACGAGGGAAGCAACGAAATTGGTTATTATAATTTACTGATAGATGCTGCATATAAATTTGATAAAAACGGAAATCGCACAGAGACTACTCTGCCCGAAAACAATAAGAGCAGGATGGAAAAATATCAAAAGCAATTGGACGAGTCGCTTGCGGAGACGAGTGAAGAACTAATGGAAAAGTTCTTTATGGAAGAGCCGTTTACAAACGAGGAGAAGATTAACGCTTTAAAAGTTGGTCTTTTACAAGGCTCGATTTCACCCGTATTATCCGGATCGGCAACAAACCTTTCCGGCATACGCTCCCTGCTTGATATTATTGAAGAGTCATTCAGCTCTCCGCTTGACAGGAAAGAACAGGCAATTATAGATTCAGAAAGTAATGTTTCTAAAATTACTGCTTCCGAGGATGGACCGGTCAGCGTTTTAGTATTCAAGACACTTGCAGACCAGTTTGGCAAAAAATCTTATTTTAAGGTTCTTAACGGAACACTTAAAAAGGATATGATGATGCATAACCTTAATAACGGTCAGCAGGAGAAATTTGCAAGACTTGCTACCAGTGTTGGTGCTAAAGAAACATCGGTTGATGAGCTTGCATATGGTGATATCGGAGTAACTGTAAAGCTTATTGATACAAATATTAACGATACTCTTTCGAGTGACGTTAATTTGAAGATTAAATATGCTCCGATAGAAATGCCTTCGCCATATCTTTGTATGGCTATCGTACCAAAGGCGAAGGGCGACGAAGATAAAATTTCATCGGGTATTGTAAAATTGCTCGAAGAGGATTATACTATTAAATACGTTAACAATGCTGAGACAAAACAAATGTGTATCTATGGCTTAGGTGATGTTCAGCTTGATGTTATCAGTTCTAAGCTAAAAAACCGTTTTGGTACATCAATTGAACTTGCTCCCGCAAAGGTTCCTTACAGAGAAACAATCAAGAAAAAGGTTGCTGTTGAGGGTAAACATAAAAAACAGTCCGGCGGACACGGCCAATACGGTCATGTTAAAATCGAATTTTCACCCGGAGTAGAAGAAGGACTTGTATTCACCGAGTCTGTGGTAGGTGGCTCTGTTCCAAGGAATTTCTTTCCGGCAGTTGAAAAGGGTCTGCAGGAATCGATGTCAAAGGGTATTCTTGCCGGCTATCCTGTAATTAATTTAAAAGCAAACCTGTTCGATGGTTCATATCACGATGTTGATTCCTCTGAGATGTCCTTCAAGCTTGCGGCAAACCTAGCCTTTAAAGAGGGTATGAAGCAAGGAAATGCTGTAATTCTCGAGCCTGTAGGAATGCTTAAGGTGCTTATCCCCGATTCTATGATGGGTGACATTATAGGTGACCTGAACAAACGCAGAGGTAGGATAATGGGAACTGAACAGAATGACCGAAAGGGTTACACCGTTGTAGCCGCAGAGGTACCGCTTGCTGAAATGCAGACATATGCAATTCAACTAAGAGCAATGACACAAGGTAGAGGAAGTTATTCCTTTGTATTCACAAGATACGAGGAAGCTCCTTCGGAAGTTGCACAAAAGGTAATTGCAGAAGCCAAGAAAGCTCATGAAGAAGAATAATTATATATCCATTTCCCATTAAAGAGAGGTTAAACGAAATGCAAAGAAACACGAAGAAATCAAACACTGCGGTGATTATACTGCTGATGCTTATTACAGTATTGACAGTTTTATTGGCGTCATGCGTTGTTGAGGGTGATAATACCGATCCATTACAAAGCATACCTGAATTCCCAAGTGAGGATATGAAGTCAGAAGTACCGTCTGATGATATAATATCAACAGCATCTGGCTTTACTGAACAACCGGTTATTAAGGATGTAAAAAACATAACAGCTGATGTTGTTGTAATTTCAGGCACCTGTGAAGAGGGTGCAGCTATTACAATAAAACGCGGAAAAGAGGATGTCACCGTACAATCAAGAAACGGTTACTTTATCGCAGAAGTTACTCTCGCAAAAACTTCAACAAACTTGCTTGAAGTTACGGCAGTAGTTGAAGGCAAAGAGGAAAGTGTAATTGAATCTGTTTCCGCTGAATACATCGCCACCGCTGAAAAACGAATTGATAAGTTTGCAGTTTCAATCGGTATGCAATCACAGCTTTATTTCGATTCATATCTCGAAAACTTTATGGGCGAAAACCTTCTTACTCAGACAGAACTCAGAACCTTCAGAGATTTTGTAAATGGAAAAGTTACAAGCTTGGAGGACAGAGCAAAAGGTCAGGATGTAGAGCTTATTTATGTTCTTGTTCCCGATGTAACATCAATTTATCCTGATATTTTCGGGGAGGACATAGTTAGAGAGACATTTACCACAAGATACAGTCAAATCTCTAACACACTCTCACAGACAAATGCAACTGTTATTGATATGTATGATATTTTTGCAACAGCAAAGGACACGAGTGAATTCGATATATACCGCAAGAATGATAGCCACCTTACAGAATACGGTGCATATCTTGTTTATCAGCAAATAGCTAATGAGCTAGCATTAAAATTCCCTGCAGCAGCTCCGAGAACTCTTGAGGAGTTTGAACAGATTGAAACAGAAGCTATTGGTGGCGATCTAATTACCTATCTTGGCATAACAAATAAATATTATACCGAGAGCATATTAGATCTTGAGCCATTATTCGACTTGAAAATAGGTATGGACAAGGAAAGCAATATCGCTACTATCAACATTTCAGATGTAAAAAAATACGTGTCAGTAGAAGATAATAATTATAGCATCTATAACGGAACAGACAACAAGATAATCGGAATCAACGATAGATTTGCTATTCGTACAGATCGTATTGACCTCCCCAGCGCACTTATTTTTAGAGATGACAGCTTATCCCCAGCAATTGATATACTTGCAGAGCGTTTTCAGAGAGCTTTGGTAGGAAGAAACGGTGACTTTACCATCAACCTTACTGAAGCAAGCAGACATAATTCAGACAATAAGAATATTGTAGATTATGTAATTGTTATTGTTTCGGAGAATAATATCGAGAATATAATGAATTAAGCAAAATAAAAGTGAGCTGTTACATTAAAGTAACAGCTCATGTTTTTTATACTCTTAAATTATTTCTTTTTTCTTGTAGCTGCATATGCGATTACCGCTATTAAAATAATAGCTGCTGCACCGATTCCTACATATAAGAGGGTATTTGAAGTTTCTTCCTCGTCGCTCTCTTCAGAAACGGAGGAATCATCTACTGCAACTGAAGAATCATCATCTTCTTCATCAGAAACTATTACAGAGACAGTTTCCGATTCATCAGATACAACCGTAGAAACAACCTCTGATACTTCAGTTGAAGTGTCAACAGCAGTTGCACCTATTACTATCTTTGCATCTTCTGTTTTTGTTCCTGCTGTAAGGTCTACACCAACAATAGAAATTTTATTCCCAGCAACTAATTTCTTTGTCGTATCAGTATTAGCTGATGATGATTCATATACGCCGGAAGCTTTTGCAGCTTCAGAATCATCAACATGAGAGGTATAAATAAAACCGCCTTCTGGAATCGTAACTGAAGTAGTAGGATCTGCAATGTTAGCCCCTGTATCAACTACCTCAAATACTCCGCTTGTACTCGTAGGTTTAGCTGTAAAATATGTAACCCATCTGAAGTTTCCCTCGCTCTGAAGTACAGTATCAGTACCATTAAAATCTTTTGTGAAAATCGTACCTGAAGCTGCAGTTACACTTACATTAATTGCAGTTATATACATAGATTCCTCTGTCTCTTCTGCTAACGCAGGAACTGCAAATACTACCACAAGCATTATACATGCCATTATAGTCGCTAGAATTTTAAGAATGTTTTTGTTCATTTCAATTTCCTTTCAAAATTTGTTTCAAAGATATTTGATATGAAAATATTATAATTACTTAATATAAAAAAGTCAATAAGCATTTATAGACTATTTTCAACATTTTAGGTCCACCAGCCGTCAGGCGCGGTAAATTCATTATCGCCTTCGGTTGTAGCAAGACCAGATGCGGTAATTATATCTTCTATCTCAAATTCAATTATTTCAATCTCTGGAAAAATGTATTCTTTTTTCATTTTTATTCCTGTATTGCATCTATCGCATCTAAAACTGCACTGTAATTACGAACAAGAGGTGCTCCGTAAGAAATGCTTCCGTCTTTATATAAAGTAAACGGAACTGCGGTTACATTTGTAGTAAGGTTTGTTTCGGGGATATTAAGAAGTGTTATGAAATAATTAAATGTTTCATAATCATTGAATGCTTTTCCCATGACAAAATCACTCTTTGCAATAGCTACTGCGCTTATTAATATTACACCTGACTGGTTATCTGCTGTGTAAGGATTTGCATTATAATAAGCCATATCAAGCGTATTTGAACCAAGCTTTGAAGTAGGAAACATAAGCATACCAATTTTTTCAACTTCCTTAAGCTCGTTCTTGTTGAATTGCGCTCCGAATCTGAGTCCATTTAATTCAATATTTACTTTTGCGCCAAGCGAAATTATCGGATCTATTACCACTTCTTCATCAACAGCAACATTGTAAATTGCAGAAATTTCAGAAATAGCAACTATATTATAATTACTTGCAGGAGGTGTAATTTTTATCTTTATATAACGTGCTGAAACACCCTCTGTAAGTTCTACATTATACCTTTGCAATTCCTTTAATACTCCGCTTGCATCCGAACTATTATATTCACCTTCCGTTGCTGTACCTAGATATTGATAATGAAAGCTGTTTTGCGAAGCATAAACTTTTACTTGACTCGGAAAAAGAATTCCGTCAGTACTAACTTGAGCCGAACCTATTTTAAACTTATACAATCCGTTCACAACAGAGCCCAGATCGATAATTTTTACTATTGTTCCATCATCTTCAATGTTCGCTGTTAACGACCCGTCTGTTCCTGTTCCTTGAAAACCCTCCATATAATCACCGGATATGGTTGTTACATCCTGAAAGCTTCCCTCGGTAAGTAGATTTACGTTGAAATTTTGCCAGTTGGGATGTGTTCCGACTGTTCCAGTATAAGTCATTCCCAGTGCTGCATTTAATTCTTTATAAGCTGATGTCAATATTGTCGATGTTGTAAGTGCTGTAGGTGTGATCGGAGTAAGATTAGGCGTACCGGTGCTAAAAAACATTGTGAGATAATATGTTGATTTTTGCCAGGGCATGTTATTGGTTGTCCAAACCGACGAATCTTGTACGTATAAATATGTTGAATCTGTATCTGCCAAAATACATAGATTATATTTAATATTTGCACCATTCGTAGGAGTAAATGCTTGATTCATTCCCGACCAGGGAATCTTTGTCTCTATGCAGGTTTTTCCATCAATTTCTGTTACATGCAATCCTATGTTTGCAGCAAAGGTCGGATCGTTTGTATTATTATATCTATGAGCTCTGTTAACTACTATGTTATTTGTTGATGAATTGTAAGTATATTCTACCCAGCCTGTAAAAGAGTTTGTTTCCGGAGTAACATCAAAATAAAAACGGGTATAGCTTGCTGTCAGAGCAGAAAGCGGTCTGTCAATTTCAATATATAAATATACATAGCTTGTATCCCAGGCGAGTGCATAATTGTATGCTATGCTATTTGTAAAAAAGGTATTCTGCCAGTTTTCCGGATGCTCCAGCGAATTAATTTCTACTAGCTCTGATCCTGCCCAGTCCGAGAATGAATTGTCAGTCATAGATTTTGTAGCAGCACTTCCTGCATAATATTCTAACTGTGTTTTATGATAATTTTCTTCCCAAACAACCTCTGCTGACGTAATTAACCCCGAATTAAAAAGAGTTGTTAACAGAAAACAAAATACACAAAAAAAATAAGCTATTCTTTTAAATGTCTTTCTCATACTGACACTCCTTCTTTTTTATTATAAATTTATATTAATTATACAATTATATAATATTTAAGTCAATACTAAATTTGACATTTTTATCTATATTTTACCATATTTATGCACTTTTTTAAAGTTTACCTTTACTTTATATTGATATTTTGTCGAAAAATCTGATATGTAATACTGTTTCACTTAAGAAGCAGTATAAAAGGGACATTAAGATCATCTTAACGCCCCAAAAAGGTGTTTTTTTAGTTTTTAATGAAATGCGGCTATATATTTTGTTGATATAAGGTTTTCTGTATTATAAACTACAAGCACATAATCACAATTCTTTTTTGTTGCAATATTGCTTAAAAATTTAATTTCTTCATCAGCAACATTAACTATCTCAAGGTCAAAATGTAATGCTAGGAAAGGTACAAGGCTTAATCCGAAGGAATCTTTCGCAAGCAACATTTTAGGTCTTGTTCCAACTTCATTTCCGCTCGTTTTTGTTATTGTAGTTAGCTTACTGATTCCTCCAATGAAAAACGAATATTTATCTTTTGTATCTAAAAGTAAAAAATCATAAAACCCTTTAAAAGAAACACCGTCCTTAATTGTAGTGTATTCAGATACTTCATCACTGTTTTTATAATCGAAATAACAAATCTGGTCTGGTTCTACGAATTTAAAACCTGCTTTCGACCAAGTTGTACCGTAAAATTCTTCGCTTACTACCTTTACTTCAAAATCAGATAATGGTATTATATCATCTTCCATGCAATATTGCCTCATTACCTCGCAATAGGTATAATACGCTCCCAGACTTGTGTAGTGGTGATCTGTTCTGTAATAAACATACTCGTCGTTCTCGAACTTTTCTTTTAACATGGGAAATATATCTATGTAATTTATGTCTTTTAAACCTTCTCCAATAAAACTTTGTAATTCCAGGCTGTTATCGGAGGGGAAATTAAGCTTCCAAGTCGCTAAATCGATTGTACGCGGAGGAATTATAACCGCAAATTCTATCTCTTGTGCATTAAGGTTAGATTGTAGTTTTTTTAATCCCTTAAAATGTGCAGACAATACTTTCTCGGAATAATAATCGGTCGGATTGGTAAGTTTTCCGTTGTCATCCAAAACCGAAAAGCTTCGTACTGCAAGATAACCGTCATCACCAAAAAGCACACCGTTATTTTCACCCTTAAGCATTGCAAGCTCGCTCGTGCCTTTCATTCCTACAAAAAAATCTCTGAGCGGAAACTGGTCTGCAAAATAACTGTTTATCTGTTTTGAATATGTACCGTTGAAGAGTGTTTCACTTGTTATCTTCGGTAAAGTCTGTAAATCTCTGTTTTCCTGTTCGGAAAAGCTCTCGTCCTTTTTAAATACGAAAAGAACCGAAAGCAGTGCAATTATGCCCACAAATACAAACAGAGTGATAATATTAGCTTTTTTATTCATTATCCTCACTCCTTAAAAGATGTAGTATAAGAACGGGCTGAAGGTTGAATCTACCATATAAGCCGTACATAAAAGCAGAGAGCTACTCGTCAATAACGGGTTAAGATATGCTGCGGAGCTGTATTTTGCAATAAGCCAATCATAGCTTCTCTTTGCAAAGGGAGTAGATGCAATTATACAAACAACAAATAACGGCAATAACCTAACAAAATCATATGTAACGGTTGTTGTTGTAAATGTAGCGTTTATGCCAATCATCAGCTTTGAATATAACCATATCTGCGAAAGACTGGTAGAGGAAAAGATAAGCCAGCCAAACATAATTAGAATTACTGTATATATATGTCCGACAAAACGTGGTAATTTATCCAGTACTTTTAACAAGAAGGTTTTTTCAACCATAAGTATCACACCGAAATATGCTCCCCAAATAACGAAATTCCACGCTGCACCATGCCAAAAACCTGTCAGGAGCCAGACGATTGCAATATTTCGGTATTGCATCCAAAGACCTTTTCTGTTTCCGCCAAGCGGTATGTAAACATATTCTTTGAACCAGGTAGAAAGTGAAATGTGCCAGCGTCGCCAGAATTCAGTAATACTGCGTGAAATATATGGAAAATCAAAGTTCTCCAGAAACTCAAAGCCGATTATTCTGCCAAGACCGATTGCCATGTCCGAATAACCCGAGAAGTCAAAGTAAATCTGGAAGGTGTACGCAAGCACTATCGTCCAGGTTCCCAACACGCTGGGTTTAAATTCATTTGCGGTACGGAAATACTCGACAACGGCGGCTGCAGAATCGGCTAATATTACCTTTTTTGCAAGTCCGGCACAAAAGCGTACTGCCCCCGAAGCAAACTTGTCAACAGTCTCTTTTCTATCGATAAGCATATCATCTATATCGCGGTACCTTACAATCGGTCCGGCAATAAGCTGCGGGAATAAAACAACATACGCACCAAAAGCAACAAAGCTCCTTTGTGTTTCTGTTTCTCCCCGATACAAGTCAATTGAATAGGACATAATCTGGAAGGTGTAGAATGAAATTCCTATCGGAAGCGTTAGATTGGCAATCTGTTTAATGCCCGAAAGGAATGGAAGAACTGCAATATTATCCAAAAAGAAATTTGCATATTTAAAGAACAATAGAAAAGCTAAATTCAAAAGTAAGGAAATTACAAGATACATTCTAGCCTTTTTCTTATCAATATCCCTATATTTTCCGATATAAAAGCCGAATATATATGCTGTTAATATCGAAAAAAGCATTATAATGATATACTTCGGCTCACCCCAACCGTAGAAAACAAGACTAACAGTAAAAAGGATAAAATTTTTATACTTTAGGGACTTAAAAGGTGTAGCGAAATATAGTAAGAGTGTAATTGGCAGAAATGCAAATAAAAATATAAGCGATGAAAAAACCATACCGTTATTTGTGCGAAAAACCGCACTATTCCTCCAATTTTTTTAACTCTTCGTAATCCTCGTCTTTTATTCTTATAACTCCGACGACCTTTAAATCGTTTTTTGTAAAAATTTTAATAAGCCCCTGCTCACCATTCATCTTAACCTTTATATTACCTGTCAAGAAGTTGCTCTCTATGACAACACCTCTGCCTACAGGTGTTTCGACAATACTGTCCACCTTTGGATAATCGGCGTATTCTTTTTCGTAAACCTCATGCTCAAAACGCAAGCAACACATTAATCTGCCACAGGTTCCCGAGATTTTTGTGGAAGAAAGTGATAGGTTCTGTTCTTTCGCCATTTTTATAGAAACCTGAACAAAATCGGAAAGAAAAGTTTTGCAACATATAGCTCTACCGCAGACACCTAAACCTCCGTAAAGCTTTGCTTCGTCACGCACTCCTATCTGACGTAATTCTATTCTTGTACGGAAAACCGCAGCAAGGTCTTTTACAAGCTCTCTGAAGTCTACTCTGCCGTCGGCTGTAAAATAGAAAATCAACTTTGCGTTGTCAAAGGTATATTCAACGTCGACAAGCTGCATAACAAGTGCGTTCTTCTTTACTTTTTCATCCCACACCTGCCTTGCACTTTCCTCAAGCAGCTTGTTCTGTTCATTCTGTACTTCATCCTCTACGGTTGCTTTACGCAAGACAGGTTTGAGTGGTGATACTATTTCATCAAGTGAAACATGCTTGTTCGTTATTGCAATATAACCGAACTCCACACCTCTGACTGTTTCTACTATTGCCTTGTCGCCTGGATCAAAGATAATTCCGTCCGGTGAAAAATAATATATCTTGCCTGCGTTTTTAAATCTTATGCCCACTATTTCGCAGGTTTGTTCGTTAGCTTGTATCTCGTTCATTTATATATCCTTTCCTTTCATTATGTCAGGAATTCTATTTAACCTTTATGTGTCCATAACCTGATGCTTAGATTTGTTATTGCTGCGTTTAAATTTCCGCTCTGTTCAATAGTGGTTTTACAATCTGTAATAGATTCGTTTATTTGACTTATCGCTTTTTTTGTTAGACTACTTGTATATTTTTCAGCTTCTTTTGCATTTAATATTACAAGCGAACGACAGCCATATTTATATTCGAGTATATCTGTAAAGAGCCTTTGAAGCAGTTCCAGAAGATCAAGTAATTTTTCTCTGGTTATTTTTGAAGAAATAATTCTATCGTAAAAATCAAACTTTCCTCCTTCAAAAAGAAGGTCAAGTAATTCCAGCGCTTTTTTTCTACTTTCGCGGCTTTCCTTGCTGATAAAAAGCTCTGCTTGTCCTATACTGCCGTCCGCGGCAGTAACTGCTGCTCTGATTTCGTCTGATGAAGCTGTTTTGTGCTTTTTCTCGAGTAAAAATTTTATTATCTCATCATTTTCTCCGGTCAGGGTAATTAGACGACCTCTTGATAATATTGTTGGCAATAATGCTTCTTTTTTTTCAGTAAGTAAAAATATAATAACCGATTGCGGTGGCTCTTCGAATATCTTGAGAAGTGCGTTTTGTGTATCAGATCGCATTTTATGTGCTTGTTTTATAATATATATCTTTTTATCGCCATCATTCGGAAGAAGAATGGAGGACGAAATCAATTCACGGACTTCCTTCATTGTTATCGGCTTTTCGCTTTCTCCGCCATAAAAATGCAGGTCAGGATAAGCCTGAGAAAAGACTTTCATACAGGAATTACAAGCCATACATGGTCGGTCTGGTTTTCTACAAAGAATAGCTGCTGCACAAAAAAGTGCAAAATCCGTTTTACCTACACCGTATGCCCCTTCTATAATATAAGCATGAAAATGAACGCTGCCTGAACCGCTACCAAGCACTTGTAAAAAACGATTCTTTTCCTTTTGATTTAATTCAAATGCGTTCTGCACCACTCTTTGCAAAGTCCTTCCTTAAAATAGTATAAGTCAACTATTATATAATACCACAGAAGCCCTGCTTTGAAAAGAGTAAGTTAAATAATTTTAAAAAAATATATTGTAGAAGGCAATGACTTGACAAATTAACAAGAAAAGGCTACACTTACAGTGTATATATTTCATATAACGCAGAAAGGACAACATAATAAATGAGTATAATTATCGGAATAGATGTGGGCGGCAGCACTACAAAAATAGTGGGTTTCGACGGTAAAAGGCTGCTAAACCCGCAGTTGGTCAAGGCGACCGATCCCGTTGCTTCTATTTACGGTGCTTTCGGTAAATTCACTTCCGAGAACGACATTGCTTTATCAAATATAGATAGGGTTATGATGACCGGAGTAGGCTCTACCTTTGTAGATTCGTCAATATATGGTCTTAAGACGATTCATGTGAACGAATTTGATGCGACCGGCAGAGGAGGTCTATATTTAAGCGAACTCGAGGATGCAATTATCGTCAGTATGGGAACAGGCACAGCATTGGTACACGCTAACAGTCAGGGTATAACTCATCTTGGCGGTACAGGTGTTGGTGGTGGCACTCTTATCGGTCTTGCAAAGAAAATGCTTGCTATGCAGGAGGTTGAACATATATCCGAGCTTGCAAAGGACGGAAACCTTGCGAATGTTGACCTGAGAATTGAGGATATTACAGAAAAGGTTATTAGCCCAAGTCTGTCTGCTTCCGTAACTGCATCAAACTTTGGAAAACTCAGCGATATAGCAAGTAAATCGGATATAGCACTTGGAATAATAAATCTTGTCTTTGAGACAATAGCAATGATGTCAATATTTTCTGCCCGACAGAAAAATATAAGAGAAATAGTTTTGACAGGTAACCTGTCTGTAATCCCACAATGCAAGGGAATGTTTACTGGACTTGGTGAAATGTTCGGTGTGCATTTTTCAATTCCGCAAAATTCAACATTTGCAACGGTTGTCGGCACAGCTTTGACAGACATAATATAACGTTTTTTAGGAGAATAAACATATGAAAAAAATTATCGCTTTTATTTTGGTACTTATGCTTTTAACTTCAATTGCTTCCTGCGGAGAAAAAACAGATGAATCAAAAAACGAATCGCAGGCTTCTACAGTAAACGTCGGGAGCCTTACAGATATAGTTAAAAATATTTGCAGCGAGAATAATCTTACCACAGGTAAGACATTTACAAGCGAATCTACAGTTAAGGGTGAATATCTTAACGCAGATTTGATTTCCGGTTATTACGGCAGCATGTTCGAAGCTCCTGATTTTTCACTTATTGAGGAATACTGTGTCTATATTGATGAGCATGATACTAATTTACGCATTGAAATAGGTATATTTAAGGTCTTTGACAGCAACAATAATACTATGGTTCAGGATTTTATTAAACTGAGAAAAGATAACATTATTGAAGCAGCAATAAACTATCCTGCGGTAGATGCTGAACCTTTTAAGAATGTTATTATCGATACTATCGGAAATTATACTTATTATATTGCTGTAAAAGATAACCGAACCGAAATTAATTCTGTTGTAAGAGAAAAACTCAGTGCATAAATTATTAAAAATATTGAACACATAAAGGAAAAAGCAGTATTATATGAAAAGCAGTAAATGGAATAAAAAAATATTTTGTATGCTTTTGGAACAAGCTAAAGGAGTACGCAGCTGGAGGCAGTTTGCCGCTGATTGTGACATAAGCTATGTACAAATGCGTAAGCTTGCTCAAGGAACACAAGAAAATCCACCACGTCCGAAGCTTATCCACAAAATTGCAGTTAAAGCTTTTAACGAGGTGGATTTGGAAGATTTGATGTTTGCTGCAGGGGTGACCTTGTCCGAAAACATGGCATTTCGTGCTGTCTCACAACCGCCTGCAGAAAGCTTCTATGAAAAATACCGTTCCTTATCCGGTAAAGACAGAAGAACGGTAAACGAGTTTGTGGATTTCTTGTCAGAACGACGAAACAGAGAAGAAACAACTGATGGAAATGAAGATTAAAAGAACAGCATAATAGCTATTAAAATAATCCACATATCATTACTGGTATCAGAATCAAGTAAAAGTAATATACCTATTCCGACTAAAATTAAATCGTCAATGTCAATTTTCTTTAAAAAATCCAGATTAAAATTGAAAAGGCCCTTCATTCGAGAAGTCAGTGATTGTATGGCACTACTTTCAATAACCGGAGCATCACCATGTAATCCAATATTATCCGAGTGATATTGTTTTTGTTCAGATTGATTGCTTTCATAAACAGGCGTTTCTGATCTTGTTTCACTCTGAACGCTTTCGGTATATTGTTTTTGTGTATATTGATTCTGCCAGTTGTTCTCAAACTCTCTCAGCTGACCATCCGAACGGACACCGCCGAAATCTCTGCTGTACATAATAGATCCATTTCTCCAACGAAAATTATGTATTGAAAATTCCAGCGCCATTTATCGTTGGATTAATGGCGCCTTAAACCTAAAGATATTTTAACTTATTTTTATTTTTTCTTAAATGTATCTATCAAGCTTGTAACCGAAAGTGCCCTTGAGAGATTATCTATTTTTACTTGTTTTTCTTTTCGTAAAAAAGGTTTTAACGAATTAAGTAATGCCAATCTTGGATCTTGTTTTAATGGTGGTTTTACAACATCCGGAATCTTAGAAATTACCTGTGCAGCATTAAACTGCGTTATCGATTCCGGAGGTGCCCACGAATTGTTATTTACACCCAGTGGATTGTCCTGCACTGCATTATCTCTTGTAGGAGACGGTTCAGGAGAAACGGCAGGAGAAGAAGTTTTTCCGCCGCCTAAACTACCTGCTATCGAGATAATTTTAGCTAGCATATCAGGGTCCTCTAACAAAGTTTTCACTTTATCAGAGAAATCTTCGCTCATATTTATGACCATTCCTTTCCTCGGTATTTATGATGAAAGTAACGAACTTTCAAACTTATCTACCTCCATTTATTATACGAAGAATTTGATCGCTTTTTTCCTTTCCTGCAGAATTTAATATTTTTTCCGCTTGCTCAGGCGACATTCTTGACAGACTTTGCTTAATACCTCTTACATCGGTTATAAAAGACTCGGTTTTTGCACTATCTGCACCCGCTGCCGCAGAAATCTGCCTTATTATGTTTCTAAAGCTCTCATCGTCGAGATTAACAAGCCTTCTCAAAGTGTCGTTATCGAATTGCATAGTATTTTCCTCCAAATTCGTCATTGTTATATTGTTTATTTATATGCAAACATGTAATGTTTTAGAAAGGAATTTCGTCATGTATAAGTATAAGCCCGAGAGAAATCCCCGCCAGTGCTTGTTATTAGTAATATGTCTTTCGGTGCTTTCCTGTGCCGGATTTATTGCTTCGTCATATATTGAAACCTACCGTTTTCTTGCACAGCTTATCGCCGTATTGTTTCTTGCTATGTCAATTATGATAGTTATACGCTATACCATAACCGAAATAGAATATACGATAACAGCAGATACCTTTATCATAACTAAAATAGTGGGTAATAAAATGACCATTGTATGCTCACTTAATTTAGCTTCTACGATCGCATTAGTAAACAAAAAAACTTTTGAACAAACAAAAGAATTTTCAAACGCGACAATGCGTTATAATTATAGCCAGAATATTAAAGCTCAGTCTTTTGTTTATGTATATCTTTTTAACGGCAAAAAGGGTATGATAGAATTTGAACCTAACGCTATTTTTGTAAAAATAATGAACGATGCTATTGAAAATGCAAGAAAAAATAATCCGGAAACTAAAGAAATAAACGAAAAAATTTAATTATCCTACTGCAGAAGTACCTGTCTGTGGACATTCACATTCCAGCATAACCCAGGTGTTATCCTCCACAACTCCGTCCGGATTAAGTCCAAAGATGGTTTGTATGTCTATAAGCGCTTTGTATGTTTTTTCGCCGAACACACCATCAATAACCAGCTCGGGCTTGCCGGTAATTAATGTTTTTATTGCGTTTATTGCATTTTGTATATAAATAACATCCTCACCCTCGGAACCCCTGACAACGGGATAACCGGGGTATTTCTTTTTTTCGGAGGTCGTACACCCGCCCGTAGCTATAAAATCGCAACATTCATCATTAATGAATTTTCTTGTATTTTTATCTGCCACACCCGATAATGGTATTTTCTTATATTTCTGATAGAAGGTAACACTATTTCTTGTACGATCATCAAATCTACCGTTTATGTTTACTTTTGGTATGCATTTTTCGCCCAGCTTACGTGACAGGCTGTTAATAGAATGCTGCAGTTTTACAACTTCATTTCCCATGTCACCGTATATAAGTACCTTGTCATCATATATGACTTTTTGTCTTCCGGTAAATTCTGCATATTTGTTTATTGAATTATTGACATATACAATGCTGTCCCAGGTAAGGCGGTCAATTATGCCGTTCATAGGCAGTTTAAAAAAGCGTTGGTATGCCTTTACAGCTGCTTCGGTTAATGAGCCAAAGCTACCCTCTGCATCTCTGATGAACGGTATAGTTGGGTAAAATAATGCTACCCGATTAAGTATCCTTTGTATCATTTTTACTTTTGAACTGATACAGCCCTTTTGTAGTGATTCTAAAAATATTTCTTTATGGGTAGGTTCGCTCATTTTTATTTGTATATTGTCCCCATAATACTGCATTAATATCTCATCTCTTGAATTCCCTTTTTGTGCCATTGTAACACTTCCCCACTGTGATAATCCGCCTAGCGGTACTCTTACTCCGTCGCAAAGTTTTGTGCATAAAGGTTCTTTATATCCGTTTTTAACGATGTAGCAATTTAGAAGCTCTCCGACTATTCTGCATATAGGCTCAAAGTGCATTCTTCCTTCGCAAAAACGCAGAAAACCATCCTGCTCAGCAGCTATATCAAATCCGTATCCGAGCGAGCGATAATAATTTGTATAAAGCCTGTTTTTTGCAAGTGATATTAACGCTAATATATTTGCTTGTAAAGCCGCTTCCGGCCATGTCGGATAAAGTACGCCCGATGCTACGTTTTTTATGTACTCAGAGAAACTAACTGTTTTATTTATAGCTTCTTCATTTGCTTTTCCGCAATGGACAACAATATATTCAGGCAGCTCTTCCAAATGGCTTTTTCTACTCATATCAATAATTTTAAAATAACTTTTTGAATTTGTTGAAATATCGCCCCAAAAAATACCACTATCATTATTTTTCGGATTTAATGCCCATAAACGATGAACCGGTATCCGTGTTGTTTGTTTTTTTACAGGTGTACCTTCTCTGTGAGTGGTTACTTCGCAGTTAAGTATTGTTGAAACATCATCAAAAACCTGACAACCGATTATTCTTATATCATTTATACCAGATGCACTTATCCTTATGTCGCAAATCGAATACGGCCTTTTTTCGGATAATGGATTTAATGACAATGTTGCTTGTGGAGCGTAATATGTAAAGTCCACTCTGCCGTCGGTATCTGTAAGTAATGTTTGTTCTTTTTCTCCTTCACCTATTATCACCCCGGCGTTGAATATCGGCTCGGGCTCCCCTCCTTTTGTAAGCCTGAGAATTATATTTCCCGAACACCCTTTTACCAATCAAGATCGCTCCTTTTATGTATTTACAATATTTATTCTATGCAAAATAATAAAAAAGGTTGCATTTTTTGTAAGTTTTTGTTATACTGCTTTAGTTAAGATTAAAAAACGGTATTTTTTAATCTTAACTACGAGAATTAATTAATTTATAAGGGTTAAACAGCATTAGCCTTTTGGAAGGAACTTTTTTTATAATATGGTTAGAAACGATCTTAGAAATATAGCTATTATTGCGCATGTCGACCATGGCAAGACTACGCTAGTGGACGAAATGCTTAAATTCGGAGGGCTTTTCCGTGAAAACCAAGCAATCGGAGAGCGAATAATGGATTCCAACGATCTTGAAAGAGAGCGTGGAATTACAATTCTTGCGAAGAATACATCCACCTTTTACAAGGATGCTAAAATAAACATTGTAGACACTCCCGGACACGCCGACTTCAGCGGCGAGGTTGAGCGTATATTAAAAATGGTTAACGGCGTTCTTCTTTTGGTAGACGCTGCTGAAGGTCCTATGCCACAAACTCGTTTTGTATTGCAAAAGGCTATTGAACTCGGACATAAGGTTATTGTTGTTATAAATAAAATAGACCGTCCTGATGCAAGAGTTTATGAAGTGCCCGATGAGGTTCTTGAGCTTTTACTTGAGCTTGATGCGAACGATGAACAGCTGGATTCACCGGTTGTTTTCTGCTCAGGCAGAAAAGGTACAGCATCTCTTACACCTGATGATGCTGGCAGCGACCTTACTCCTCTCTTTGAAATGATTCTTCAGCACATTCCAGCACCTGAGGGTGACGAGAACGGCGAAGGTCAAATGCTTGTATCTTCTGTCGATTATAACGAATATGTAGGTAAAATTGCGATAGGAAGAATCGAACGTGGAAGTTTCAAGCTAAAACAGGATGTTTTGGTTTGTGATTACCATTTGACCGATGTCAACCGCAAGAGTCGTATTACTGCTATGTTTCAGATCGATGGACTTGCGAGAGTACCTGCCGAATCAGGCTCGGTAGGCGATATAGTCTGCATTTCGGGTATTGAGGATATTTCTATCGGAAATACAATTTGTTCGGCTTTAGCGGCTGATCCGCTACCATTTGTGAAAATCGGTGAACCGACAATGGAAATGACCTTCTCGGTTAATAACAGTCCGTTTGCAGGCAGAGAAGGTAAATATGTTACCACACGTCATATAAGAGATTACCTCTTTAAAGAAGCTATTAAGGATATGTCACTCCGTGTAAGCGAAACCAACAGTGCCGACAGCTACAATGTTTGCGGACGTGGCGAAATGCACCTTTCGATATTGATGGAGAACATGAGACGTGAGGGCTATGAATTTATGGTCAGCACTCCCAGAATTATTTACAGAGAAATTGACGGAGTTGTCTGTGAGCCTATTGACCGTTGCATTATCGATGTTCCGAGGGAAAGCGTAAGTGCTGTTATGGAGCGTATGGGTTACCGAAAGGGTGAGCTTGTCGAAATGCGTCCCAAGGGTGAACGTATGCACCTTGAATTTCTTATCCCCACCAGAGGACTTTTTGGTTACAAGACTGAATTTTTAACCGACACCAAGGGTGAAGGTACTATAAACACACTTTTTGAGGGTTATCAGCCTGATAGGGGTGAAATTCAAAAGCGTTTTACAGGTTCTCTAATTGCTTACGAAACAGGTGAAGCAACCTCCTACGGTCTTTTCAACGCTCAGGATAGAGGTATAATGTTTATCAATCCTGCAACAAAGGTTTATGAGGGAATGCTTGTTGGAATGTCTCCCAAGGGTGAGGATATCGTTGTCAACGTCTGCAAGAAAAAGCATTTGACAGCTATTCGCTCAACAGGAGCGGATGAGGCACTTCGTCTTGTCACTCCCAAGAAAATGAGCCTTGAGGAAGCACTTGAATTTATCGGTGAGGATGAACTTATAGAAGTTACACCAAAATCGATTAGACTAAGAAAAAGAATTTTAGTCGGTGCTTTACGTGCGAAAGACAAATCAAAAAAATAAAACGGAATATAAATACACGGTTTAATAGAGTTTTTTATTTCGCATTGTTTTGATTTATAAATAGATATTTATATTGGTGATTATTATGTACGATGTTGCGATAATCGGTGCTGGTATTTGCGGTGCTTCTGTTAGCTTTTTGCTTTCGCAGAAGAAGCTTAAGATATGCGTAATCGAAAAAGAAACCGATGTTTCCATGGGTACTACAAAGGCAAACAGTGCAATTATTCATGCCGGATATGATCCTGAGCCGGACACGCTTATGGCACGGTTGAATGTTCGTGGAACGGCTTTGATTAAAGAACTTGCACCAAGACTTTCTGTCCCATATAAACAAATTGGTTCGTTGGTTCTTGCATTTAACGAACAGGATTTGAAGACGATTAATAAGCTATACGAACGTGGTAAAATCAACGGCGTTCCTGATATGCAGATTTTAAAAGCGGAAGAGACGTTTGCAAAAGAACCGAATATAGATAAACACATAAAAGGTTCTCTTTGGGCACCAAGCGCAGCTGTTGTTTCTCCATGGGAGCTTTGCACCGCTATGTGCGAGGTTGCGGCTGAGAATGGCTGTGAATTTTTCCTGGAAAACGAAGTAACAGCAATAGAAAATATTAACGATTATTTTAAAATAACCACCAGTAGGCAGAAAATACAAGCAAATTATATAATAAATGCAGCAGGAATACATTCTGATATCATATGCAAAATGGCAGGAGAATGTGATTTTTCGATATTGCCCTCTAAGGGACAATATTATTTGCTTGACAAAAATCAAGGCGAGCTAATACATCACATACTTTTCCAATGCCCCACAAAGGCTGGTAAGGGTATATTAGTTTCTCCCACAACATCGGGAAATCTTATTGTTGGTCCTAATGCCGAGATTGATAATAAGTCCGATGATTTAGCTACAACCCGTGAGGGACTTGATTTTGTAGCAAATACAGCTAAACATACGACCGATAAAATAAATTATCGCGATAATGTACGGAATTTTTCAGGCTTGAGAGCAATTTCCACAAGAGATGATTTTATAATAGAACCTGCTTCTTTTTCTCCTCGTTTTATAAATGTTGCAGGAATTAAGTCCCCGGGTTTATCCGCCGCTCCTGCTATTGCAGAGTATGTTTTAGAGCTTTTAGAAAAGAGTGGACTTGAGTTAGAGCAAAAAGAAAACTATTCTGACAGCAGAAAACGAATTGTGTTTAACGAGCTTTCTGACGAAGAAAAGAAAAAATGTATAAAAGAGAACCCTGCATACGGTAACATAGTCTGCCGCTGCAATACTATCACAGAGGGTGAAATTTTACAGGCTTTGCATTCTCCGTTACCTCCAAGAACACTTGACGGTGTAAAAAGACGAGCAGGAACAGGTATGGGCAGATGTCAGGGAGGATTTTGTTCTCCGAGAGTTCACGAGATTATCAGTCGTGAGTTAGGTATTCCTTTCGAGCAGGTTGAGCAGGATAAAAAAGGCTCGTATATAGTGTTAGGTGAGTTTTAATCTTAGTTTATTATTAGGGGATAAATCAAAAAAATGCTTGAATATGATTTAGTCGTTATCGGCGGCGGTCCTGCCGGACTTGCAGCGGCGATTGCAGCATACGAAAATGGTATAGAGAAGATTGTTATACTTGAGCGTGATGTTGAACTGGGCGGAATACTCAACCAGTGCATACATAACGGTTTTGGTCTGCATAGATTCGGGCAGGAATTAACAGGTCCCGAATATGCGACTAGGTTTATTAATCGTCTTACTGAAACTAATATTAAAGTTATGCTTGGGACTATGGTCTTGTCGCTTAACTCCGACAAGCAAATAACCTGTGTAAATAAAACCAACGGACTTTTTATTATAAATGCCAAAGCTATAATCCTTGCAATGGGCTGCCGTGAACGAAACAGAGGTCCAATTGGAATGCCGGGTGACAGAGGTAGCGGAATTTTTTCCGCAGGCAGTGCACAGCGTTATATGAATATAAACGGTTACCTTGTTGGCAAGCGTGTGGTTATTCTCGGTAGTGGTGATATTGGGCTAATTATGGCTCGCCGAATGACGCTTGAGGGTGCTAATGTTCTTGCGGTTTCAGAGCTTATGCCCCACTCCAATGGATTAAGCCGAAACATCGCACAGTGTCTTGACGACTTTGGAATACCGCTTTATCTTTCGCATACTGTAACCGAAGTTATAGGAAAAAACCGCATTGAAAAGGTAGTTATATCACAGGTTGACAGTAATTACAAGCCTATATTGGGAACCGAAAAAGAGTTTAACTGTGACACCCTGCTTCTCAGTGTTGGACTTATTCCGGAAAACGAACTGACAAGATCAGCAGGCATTCCGATAGATTTCAGAACAAACGGAGCTATTGTTTACGACGATATGCAGACCGAAACAGACGGAATTTTCGCCTGCGGCAATGTTTTGCACGTTCATGACTTGGTTGATTATGTTTCGGCAGAGAGTGAAAAGGCCGGCAAAAACGCTGCGGAATTTATTAAAAACGGCTATATTTCTAACGATAGAAAATCGGCTGTTACTATAAAAAACGGGAACGGAGTAGGTTATACCGTTCCCCAGATAGCTGTTATTGACAGAGTAGAAAAAGGTCTTGAGATTTTCTTCCGTGTTAAAGCAAAGTCGGAGAATTCTGTTATCGAAGTAAGCTCAGAAAACGGTAAAATTGCTTCCTTTAAGCGGGAATTCCTTGCCCCGGGTGAGATGGAGCGAATTGTTATTCCTAAAAAACTACTCGCAGACGTAAGTGAGAATATTACTGTTTCTATAAGTGGAGGTGCAAAATGAAGGAATTTATTTGTACCGTCTGCCCGAGAGGGTGTAGATTAAAAGTAGATGAGGTGACGCTGAATGTCACAGGAAACAGTTGTCCCAAGGGTACGGAATACGGCAAAAACGAAGCAACAAATCCGCTTCGAATATTGACCTCAACTGTTTTAATAGAAGGTGCAATCCACCGCCGACTGCCTGTGCGTACCGACAAACCTATTCCGAAGGACAAGCTTTTTGACTGTATGAAGACAATCCATACCTACAAAGAAAAAAGCCCTGTCAAAGCAGGGCAGATTCTGATTAAAGATCTTGCAGGAACAGGTGCAAACCTTATAACATCAAGGGAAATGTAATTACAAAAACAAAATATACTCGAAATACATTAAAGGGAGCAATGCAAGACTGCTGACAATGTTGGCAATCACAGCGTAGGCTACCCTTTTTCTTTTTTTGCCCTCTTTAATAATAAAAGCATAAGCTGTTGCTTCAAAAGCCGTAATAATAATTTCGACGGCAAAAAGCACCGCATAGCTTGCGTATATTCCGAAAAGTAAAAATGAAGTTGACATTATTATTGTTAAAAATGCTTGGGTAATAAGATTAATGATAAAAAATACAAAAAGTGTGTGAGCTGTTTTAAATCTGAATAATAATAGTATGAACCCCTCTAATATAATAGTGCAAACAAAACTCATCAAGAACTGCTTTGTATAGGTCCATGCAAGCGAAAGCCCTTTTTGTTCGGTCAGCTTACCTGTTTCATAATCGTAATAAACCGTTGAAGTATAAGAACTTCTTTCAACTGTACGGGTAATTCTTAACTCGTTTTCTGGTGTAACAATTATTATTTTATAAACATCAGGCAGCCCGAAATATCCAAAAGTATGGACATTTACTCCATCTATTTTTTCACCGATCAGCTCACCCCAAAGCGGAACTCTTGTCCCATGTGAAAGTGCACTGCACCAACCGTTTTGGTTATATTCCTCCAGCAACTTTAACTTATCGTGATTAAGAGTATTCCGCAAGTCGGCGAGATTATCAACCTGCGGCAGGTCGTAATTTATTAACAAATCAAGGTAATATTCTTCCTCCGGAGGATTTTCAACTATGACAGTCAGCTTCGGCTTCGGTCCCATGTCTGCAGAAGCCGTAAGCGGAAAAATTAAGGACAAAATTATTAAAAAAAGAAGAACCGCAGTCTTTTTTATAATTAATCCCCCCAAAAAAGCATTCTCTTTGTATTATAATATGAACTTGCTTTTTTATTCTATTCATGATATTATTTATATAATAATATTAACGGGGCATTAGCGCAGCTGGGAGCGCACCACACTGGCAGTGTGGGGGTCAGGGGTTCAAGTCTCCTATGTTCCACCAAGACAATTTATCGAAAGAAGTCGAATGTTATTTGCGATCGACTTCTTTTATTTGATAGAGTAAAATAACTTATAAACGTCAAAACAACGAAATAATTTTATTTTATTGTAAGGAAGAGGATGATAAATCATGAATGAATATAAAAGAAAATATCCCTTGTTTTCTTTATGTGGTCTTAACTGCGGACTTTGCCCAAGATATCAAAGCGAGGGAACATCAAGGTGTCCCGGATGCGGTGGTAAAGATTTTCATCTGCTGCATCCAAGTTGCTCAGTAATTACATGTAATAGAAAGCATGATGATGTTGAGTATTGCTTTATGTGCGAGGATTATCCATGTAATAGATATAAATGCCCAAACGAAAAAGATTCGTTCATCACCTATCGGAATGTTATAAATGATATGCAAAAAGCCATTGACAACGGAATTGAACAGTATCAAGCGGAGCTTAATGAAAAAATTTTGTTTTTGGAATACTTAATAAGCAATTATAGCGATGGTAGAAAAAAGAACTTTTTTTGTATTGCTGTCAACCTTTTGGATCTTGCGGATTTGAATGATATAAAAGAACATATAAAAAAATATGACGAAACAACTCCGCAAAAAGATAAAATTAAAATGATAGAATCATGGTTTAATGAAAAAGCAAAGAGTAAAAATATCGACTTTAAGCTGAGAAAATAAGTATTATACAAAAAAACATTGGCATCTATATACGCCTTAACTTGTCAAGTAAAAGAAGGCAACTGTTATTTTCAGTTGGCTTTTTTTATTATATGATAACTTTATAATAAATCAAATTATGTCTTGAAGGATACATATCTTATGTTTACGTTTTCAACTTTGCCTTTGGGCCGTTACGCTACCGCTTGCGCTTTCTCCACCGATAATAATTGTATATATACCTACATCATCAAATGTTATTGTAACCTTTTCGCCTGCATTAAATGATTTTACAAATTTCCCATCCTTAAAAATTGCAGCTTGAAAATTACCTTCTATAATTTGACTGCTTATCGAAAATTCCATTTTACCGCTTGCTTCTGTCTGTTGAATAATCTTCGTTCCGCTGAATTTTACAAAAGAATATTTTACAGTATCAAAATCAACTTCCTCAATAATATCCATGTTTTTCTTGCTGCTGCTTCCTTCGGTTGATACAGAATCAGAATTAACGATGTCTCCTTTGTTGTTTAAAAAAGAATCTTTTATGTTGAAGGTTACAATAGTTGTATCACTACCGTTTGTGTCTTCTATTTGTTCGATAGAAGTGGCAGGGAAAAACTTGAAAACAATAAATGGAATTGCTATAACAAGAATCAAAGTAAGTGTTTGAATTTTCGTTTGTGTTTTTCTATTTTTTACTGGCACAATTTCCATTTTAATAATCCTCTAGAAACGTATTTTTAATATAAAAGCCCCGAAAGTATCTTCGGGGTGTTATTTTTTGGAGCAACACACGGGAATCGAACCCGCATATTCTGCTTGGGAAGCAGATATGTTGCCATTACATCAGTGTTGCAAATATAGTATAATATACATTTTATGATAGCACATATAAAACTGATTTGTCAAGCAACAGAAGATATATTCATTTTTTATTTTTTAAACATAACCGAAGAAGTTCTAATCATATAATTCTATAAATGATAATAAAATATTTATCTTTATGGAGGTTACATATGCAAAACTTAGCTAATACCTGGAGATTTTCTCGTCTTATGGAAAGATACCGTCCTGCTGCTAAGGCTATCTTAAAAGGTGCTCCCGATTATCCCGAAATAAACGGTACTGTTAACTTTCATCAGACTAAGCAAGGTGTATTGGTAGTTGCAGAGATATTCGGGCTTCCGTATAAACAAGGCGAATGCAATGGTGAGATTTTCGCCTTCCATATTCATAACGGAAAGAGCTGTACGGGCAACGCCGAAGACCCGTTCGCAGATGCGGGAACACATTTTAATCCGTATAATTGTCAACATCCATATCATGCCGGAGACCTGCCGCCGATTTTCGGGAATGATGGTTATGCCTGGAGTGCAGTATTAACTGATCGTTTTACGGTTGAAGAGATAAGAGGTCTTACAATTATACTTCATAAAAATGTGGACGATTTTTCTTCCGAACCTTCCGGCAACGCAGGGGCAAAAATAGCCTGTGGAGTTATACAATAACTTTTATTCTGCTATTGAAAAGTAGTGTTTTATATGATAATATATGGTATATGAATTATAAAGGACGGATATTTTATGAAAACGCTTATTGCATATGCAAGTAAAACAGGTACTACAGAAAAATGCGCAAAACTGCTTTCCGAACAGTTTAACGGTGCTGATCTTTTCGACCTGCAAAGCGGTAATCCTGACTTGAATAACTATGATGTTGTTGTTATTGGCGGCAGCATTCGTGCCGGTATGCTACATAAGACAGCAAAAAAATATGTAAAAGCAAACATCGAACTTTTAAAAACCAAGAAAATTGCCTTTTTTGTATGCAGTGCAGATGTTACAAGAGCAAACGATTTTTTAAAAGCAAATATACCTGCTGATCTACTTGCGAGATCTTTTTACGGTGATAGCTTCGGCGGTGAAATTGATTTAACGAAACAAAAAGGACTTTTTAAATTTATAGTAAAGAAAATGACAGAAGCAGGTGCAAAAAAAGGAACACCGTTACCTAATATTTTACCGGAAAATATAAAGAAATTTGCTGATAAAATTAATTCCTTAAGTTAAAAATAATAAATCTGCTGAGCTATCGTTCGGCAGATTTTTATTTTATAGTTAGGTATTTTAAAGTGACTCTGCGAAAGCAACAGTTTTGATTTGATTAGGATAATCCTCAGGAGATGAACCATCTTCCACACTCCAGCATTCTCCCATAGCCGTTTCAACATATAGACATTTTTTGATTATCTCGTTCGGGATATCAAGGCTTTTTTCGAAATTGTTTATAATATGATTTATTTTATTGTATAACTGCACATTTTTATCATATTCATATTCGTTTAAAATAAATCTCGGAACGTCAAAAATCGGATCACCTATTACGCCTTTAGGGTCAATAATAATATATTTTCCATTATTATCTTGTAATATATTATCATGATGGAAATCTCCGTGAATCAGCATTTTTTTCGAATATCTTTCAGAAACAGACAAATAAATAGCCTTTGCTTTTTGCATATAAGCATATAATTCTTTGCAATCTTGCCGCTTGCTCATATAATCGGTTATCCTGTTAACCCATTGGGTATAGGTCGGGTATATATCGGATTTAATCGGTGCTATATGTAGTTCGTTATACAAATCACTGATCACAGAAAGTCTTTTGACAAGCGAATTTTCATCTCTCAAGGGTTTTCCCGGTTCTATTCGTTCTACTAGCATAACACCATTTTCAATATCAGCGTCAAACACTTTACAGAATCGTCTGCTGTTATATTCGCAAAGAGCATTATATTCTGTTGAAATTTCCTTAAAAGAATTGCCGATTTTTAAAATAGCATTTCCATATTTTTCAGAATTGCAAGTAAAAACTAAATTTGCAGAATAAGAGGGTATCAGATAGAAAGATTTTAACTTCCACTTATTTGCATACTTTTCAATATCACTAAGAACTTTTTCGTAAAAATCCTTACCGAAACGATTAATTATACTCTCGGTTTCATCTTGTTTAAACTTATAAATCATATTAAATCTAAACTCCTACCGTCTTGCTGCGTCTTTCCATCAGGACAACATTACGCCAGATTCCGTCGCCGTCACAGCCCTGTTTTTCCCGAACGCCGACAATTCTGAAGCCACATTTTTTATGTAGAGCGATACTTATTTCGTTCGTGTCAAAAATAGTTGACTGCAAGGTCCAGATTCCGTTTTTCTCCGATTCTTCAATCGCTCTGTTAAGAAGTGCTTCTCCGATTTTTTTTCCTCTGTATCTCTCATCAAGATAAACACTGACCTCGGCAACTCCTCTGTAAACGAAACGATTGCTTACAGGAGTAAGCGCCAGCCAGCCGAAAATTATATTATCCGCTTCTGCAATAAGTCTGCAAACTTTCAAGTGACCTTTATCCCAAACCTCGAAGGTTGGAACAACCGTCTCAAAGGTTGCATTTTTTGTTTTCATGCCTTGCTTATAAATATCTACAACAACAGTCCAGTCATCGTCTATCATTTGTCTGATAGTAAAATCCATATCTTTCTTTACTCCATAATAAATTTTTACGGTGTGGATGCCACACCGTATTTTTATTATTATATTTTAAGTTAACCAAAAATGTATTATCAGGAATGCTACAAAAAACAATGTTATAAAGGCGAAAACAACAGGAAAAATTGCAAGTAACGCACCCTTAATCATTGCGCGTCGTTCTTGCTTGCTGATGCCTAATTCAACGAGTTCCTTACGCTTGCGTTTTTGCTTTTCAGGTGTATGCCAGCGAAAACCCGGGACATCCATATTTGCTATTGTTCTGCCATCGTCTATGAGTTTGCTTTTCGCTTTTTCTTCTTTATTATCGTTATTGTTATCGTCGTTCATTCTATTTCCTTAAAAAATAAATTCTTGATATTATATATCTCCGACTTGTTGTATATTATTCAAAAAATAAATGTTTTAATTATTCCTGTGGATAAAGGTGACAGGCAACGCTGTGTCCGGTTTCGTATTCCTTATAAACTGGAGCTACCTTTTTGCATATATCCATACAGCTTGGGCATCTGGTATTAAACTTGCAGCCCGATGGTGGATTTGCAGGTGACGGGATATCACCTTGTAGGATTGTTCTGTTCATCTTTACCGAAGGATCAGGCATTGGAACTGCACTGAGCAACGCTTTTGTATACGGATGCAAAGGATTTCTAAAAATATCCTCCTTTGAACCCATTTCTATTATATTGCCAAGATACATTACTCCTACCCGATGTGAGATATGTTCGACAACCGAAAGGTCGTGAGATATGAAAAGATAAGAGAATTTGTATTTTTCCTGTAAGTCCTTAAGCAAATTAATAATCTGTGCTTGTATAGAAACGTCAAGCGCTGATACAGGCTCGTCACAAACAATAAACTCAGGGTTTAAGGCAAGAGCACGGGCAATACAAATACGCTGACGCTGACCACCTGAGAATTCGTGTGGATATCTGTCAAAATACTGGGTTTGAAGACCGCAGTTCTTCATAACTCCCAAAATATATTCTTTATATTTACTTTTTGGAACAATGTTGTGAGTTCTTACAGCTTCACCAATTATTTCACCTACAGGTAAACGTGGACTTAAGCTCGAATATGGATCCTGAAAGATAATCTGCATCTTGGGACGCAGTTTTCTGAGCTGTTCGTGTTTAAGAGTAGTCAATTCCTGACCGTTGAACACAACGCTGCCCGAGGTTATATCGTGCAATCGCAGAATACTTCTTCCAATCGTTGTTTTTCCGCAGCCGGATTCACCAACCAGACCGAGTGTTGTGCCTTTTTCAATTTCGAAGGAAACACCGTCTACAGCTTTTACAAACTGGGTTATTTTGCCTAATAAGCTTTTTCCAACAGGGAAATATTTTTTTAGATTTTTTACCTGTATACTATATTTTGTTTCCATAAAAATCTTATCATCCCTTTCTAAAAGGAAGTACAAAAAACTTATTTTTCGATATCTCCAAGATAACAGGCGGCATAATGCGTTTCGCTGTATTTATGGAGTGCGGGATATTCTCCCGAGCATTTGCCAAAACGCTTCTCACATCTGTCCCTGAAATAGCAGTAATTCGGCATATTTATAGGATTGGGTACCTGCCCGGGTATGCTGTATAAGCGTTCAACTATCTTGTTTACGACCGGCTTGCTTCTCATAAGACCGATTGTATACGGATGTTTCGGATCATGGAATATTTCTGTAGCGGTTCCTTTTTCAATAATTCTGCCTGCGTACATAACCACAACAAAGTCCGCCATTTCCGCAACAACACCGAGGTCATGTGTAATAAGCATAATACTGCTGTTTATCTTTGTCTTAATATCTCTTAAAAGATCGAGTATCTGTGCTTGTATGGTAACGTCAAGAGCTGTAGTTGGCTCGTCGGCAATAATAAGCTTAGGATTGCAGGCAAGCGCCATTGCGATCATAACTCTTTGACGCATACCTCCTGAAAGTTCATGAGGAAAACAGTCATAAATCGCCTCTGGTCTTGCTATACCAACAAGCTTTAACATATCTATTGACTTATCTTTTGCCATCTTGTTGTTATAACCATCAAGATGTAAATGGATTACCTCGTCAAGTTGATTGCCTATTGTAAAAACAGGGTTAAGACTGGTCATAGGCTCCTGGAATATCATTGTGATATCCTTGCCCCTGATTTTCCTCATTGCGTCTGTCGGCATTTTTGCTACATCGTAGCATTTATCACCGGCGTTATATCTTATAGCTCCTTCGGTTATCTGTCCTTGCGGAGCCTGAACAAGCTGCATTAGAGATAATGATGTGACACTTTTACCACAACCGGATTCTCCGACAACTCCAACGGTGCTGCCTTGCGGAATATCGAAGGAAACACCGTCAACTGCTTTTACAGTACCTGCATCGGTGTAGAAATATGTGTGTAGGTTATCGAATTCCACAACATTGCTCGGATCCCGCATTTGTGTAAGGTATTCGTTCTCAGAAACATTTCTGCGCTTTTTTCTGTCTTCAAAAAGCTTCATCATCTTTCTGTTTTCTTTTGTTATTTCGTGCTCCTCTTTACGGGTTAATATATGTGAATTTTTCTTTTTTTCTGTGTTGTTCATATAAGCTATAACAATTCCTTTCCTCTGCGGTTTACCGCAGAAAGTAACAAACGTACCTAAAGGCTGCGTTTGACGATTGTGCTGAATCGGCGAATAGCCGAAAGAGACTTTCCGTTAAAGTCAAAGGCACAAAACCATAGATTGAAAGTTTTATCTTTCAATCTTCTCCCAAGTTTAACGTTTCATTTTCGGGTCAAAAGCATCACGCAAGCCGTCACCAACAAAGTTAAAGCCTAATACAGCAGCAACTATAAGAACACCCGGTGCAATCCACAGGTTAGGATAATACGAAAGTATCTCGCTTCCCTTTGAGGGATCAGCAGCAGAAATCATCGTACCCCATGCTGCAAACGGGAACTGAACTCCAAGTCCGAGATAAGACAATGTAGATTCGTATAATATTACTCCACCTAAGCCGAGTGTCATAGTAACTATAAGCTGTGGCATTACGTTTGGAAGAAGGTGCTTGACAATTTTTGCGCTTGCTTTGATACCTGTTGCCTCTGCAGCAGTCATAAACTCCTGCTCACGCAGAGATAGTATCTGACCTCTTACCAATCGGGCTGTACTTGCCCAACCGAAAAGGGTTAAAATACCCATTAACCAGATTATACGATGATTTGGCTGTATAGACTCAATTGATTTAATTATTTGTGCGGATATAAGTAATATGGGCATTGTAGGCAGACAATAAAAAATATCTACAACTCTCATTATCAGAGTATCTATCCATTTACCAAAATATCCAGCTATTCCACCGAAGAATACTCCTAGAAATGTCTCAAAGAAAATAACCAAAAAGCTAATCATTAAAGAAACTCTGCCGCCGTACATAAGACGGGTGAAAACATCCATACGGTTATTATCTGTTCCCAGCCAATGATCGCTGGACGGTGGTGCTTTATCGGTTGTAATACTTTTGGATACATCAAAAAACTCGTAAGTAACACCATCGCTTCCCTTGAAGCTCTCTTTTGAAATCATCTGAACCTGACGTTCAATTGCAAAAGTTTCGGTGTCGTTGTAACTTATAAATAACGGTCCAATGAAACTAAAAATGAAAAGGAATAGAAGCATTCCTAGTCCTATAATCGAAAGACGGCTTCTAAAAAATCGTCGGAGAACAAGTCTTGTGGGTGACAATACTTTTACACTGTCATATAAGCTTTTTTCCTCGATATTTTCGTTGTTATTAGTTATGTTGTTGTTATCCATTATGTTCCCCTCCTATTTTAATTTGACGCGAGGGTCAACAACCGCGTATAATAAATCGGAAACTAATATTCCAAGTACAGTAAGTACCGCTAAAAACATATTATAACCCATAACGAAAGGAACGTCTGCTTGTAAAACTGCTTTATATGCAGTGTATCCGATACCCTCGAGTGCAAATACACTTTCGGTTATCATAGCTCCTCCAAATAATCCGGGAATTATTCCACCTAACATCGTAACTATCGGAATTAAGGTGTTTCTAAAAGCATGCTTGTAAATTACCGTCTTCTCGGATAGCCCCTTAGCGCGTGCAGTACGAATATAATCGGAATTTAAAACCTCAAGCATATTTGTTCTCGTATAACGCATAAGTCCGCCGATAGAAAGAATTACAAGGGTTACCATTGGTAAAATCAAGTGATGTAAGGTATCTAAAAAATACGGCAAGCCTGTCAGCATCTGGGTAGCATCGTGTAAACCGGAAAGTGGAAACCACCCTAACTTTATCGAAAACATTCGTAAAAGCAATGCACCTAGAAAGAAAGTGGGTAAAGAAATACCCATCATAGCCAGAACCGTGACAGTATAATCTGCAACGCCATACTGCTTTGTGGCGGCATAAATACCTAGGGGAATAGCGATAATTATTTCAAAAATCAATGCAACGAAAGAAATTCCAAAGGAAATCCACATATAACGGTTGATAACTTCAGCTACCGGTCTGCCGTAAACAAACGATATACCAAGATCACCCTTTAATAAGTTACCCAGCCATGTAAAGTAGTTTCCGATTATTCCCCAAAATGAATTATCGCCGATTCCGTATAATGCCTTCATCTGGTCAACTTGTTCTTGTGTTAAAAGTCCACGGGATACCTGTGATGCTGTTTGTAAATCAATATAGTCACCGGGCATGTTACGAACAAGAAAATATATAATTATGGAGGTACCGAATAATATCAACAAGGCCAATAATAATCTTTTTACAAGATATTTTAACAAAGATAATTCCCCCTGACCCAATGTTTTATTTTAAATTTTATGGCTGATTGTTGAATCATTTGCGACTAAAATCTGCAAAAATAGCCAATGAACCGTATACACTAAAAATGTGCTTACGCTTCATTGCTTACTTTTATAAAAATGCAAGGGGCTTAATAGCGGACTATTAAGCCCCTTTGATCAATAAATTTGATATCTAAATCAAATTACTTAAGGCTGACATTCCAAATTTCTTCGATCGGTCCCTTGTACGGGGTAACATCCTGCCACAAAGAATCACCGTCTATAACATCGCTGTTATAAACATACATGTTCTTTCTCTGATATGTCGGAATTTCAACACAAAGTTCCAAAACTTTATCCAAGCAATCAGAGTAAACAGGCTTTCTTTCCTCAACGTTCAAGGATTTACGAGCTTGCATAATAAGCTCATTTACTTCTACAAGAAGTGCTTTTTCTTCATCAGTTCCGTTCTGATAGAGCCAGTACAAGCCGTAGCTAATAGGCGACTCGGAGGTGTTTTCAGGACCGGAATAATAGGTCTGGAAAACGTCCGGATCTATTGTTGCCTGCCATGCAGCTGCCCAAACAGCAACAACATTGTTTTGAAGCTTGTTAAGTAGTCCTGTATCTACTTCGATAGTAATATTTACACCGATTTTTGCAAGAACTTCTTTAGCTTTAAGGAATATCTGACCTGCTGGATGGTCGTTAGCGTCAGAAGGAAGTACAAAAGAGTACTTAACTTCAGAACCATCAGCATTTACAATCTTGCCATCAACTTCTTTAAAACTTTCAGATGCAAGGAAGAATTCCTTGGATGCTTCACCAGTCTCATCGAATGGGTACATAGAAGTTGCATCTTCCGGATATGCCCAACTTACTCTGGACATGCTGCGGTAGATGTTTGTTGCAAGACCGCCGGTATAATATTCAAGTGCAAGTTCAACGTCAAGTGCAGAAGCAAGAGCTTTTCTTGCATTAAGGTCAGGAATAAGCTGAGAGTTCATTCCGATATAACCATATCCAAGGTTATCAACAAGTATATTTTTTAATTCTGTATTTGCGATTTCGTTTATATTGTCTGTGGTTGCATTGGGATCAGAATAATGTACTTCATCATTTTGAAGTGACGTAAGCTCACTTCCAAGAGGTACTGTAAAATAACGAACATACTTAATTTTCGGTGCTGCAAGCATAAAGTTATCGTTTGCTACATAATTTACGACACCATCATTAAAGAATTCGTCGAAATCTGTGGTTGCAACACCTTCGTTATCAGCAGCAATATAAGGACCTGCTCCTATAGGAACTACTTTTTGTTTAAGCTGCTCCTGGAATTCTTTGCTTGCAAAATCGACACCGAAAGCATCAACACCATTAGCTTTTGATGCAAGATCCTCTGTTGAATAATGTTTCAATGGAGCAACCTGGAAACCGAAGTTCCATATAGCTTTAGGATCTACGCCATTAATAACGACAGTAAGTCTTTCACGCTCTACGCCATCTTCGGTTACTGTATCAAGTGTGATACCTGAAATGGATTTTACAGTACCCTTGTTTTCTTCAAGGTATGCAGCTGTTTCGTCAGCTTTGAATACTGTGAACATGTCAGAAGCGTCAGATGCGCCTTCAGCGCTACCATTTGTTACAACAGTCCATCCAAATCCAAGGTCATATTCTTCAATTGTCATATTTGCTTTTGTATAATTGTATGCAAGGTCAATAGCTTCTTCTTCTGTATATGTTGCAAGCTTTGCGAGATCTACATTTGTATCAACTGCTGTTATTGTACCATCTTCGCAGGTGATATTACCCATATAACCAAGGACAACCGCTGTTGCCTGGAAATCCTCAGGCCAAGCTGTACCTATACCAAAATCGGCAAGTGTATATCCTTGAGCAAGATAACCACCAAGAACACCCGAGTCCTCTGTAATATATTCTTTAACTTTTGCCCAAGCAGCTTCTTTATCTTCATCTGTGCCTTCACCGGCAACTAAAGCTTCTACTCTGGCAAGAGCAGCTGTTGCAAATTCTTCTTCTTTTTCTTCAGCAGCACTTTCTTCGAGAACCTGAGTTCTATAGGACTTAAGTCCCTTAATATCCATTGAATAAAGTGTGCTGGAACCTGTATATGCTGGATCAAGCAATTCATAAAGATTAAATAATAAATCCTTGCCGGTAACAGGTGTACCATCACTGAAGGTTATGCCGTTTTTGAGAATAAACTTATATGTACTTTCAGTCTCATCATCATTAACGGTCATTGTGTAGCTTAAAGCATATGTGTTTTCGTTAATGCCTGCTACAGGCTCTGCTTTCTCGGATTGAACGATTAAGAAAATTTGTGTCATGTCAACAACATCAACGTCATACTGGCTGGTTGCATAGAACGGATTAAATTTACCGTCCATAGTTCCTGAGCTGATAACGAGCGGTTTTGTTGCGTTATTGCCTGTACGAGTCGAAGCATCTCTTCTGTCTGCAGGAAAATCAGGTTTAGCCGCAACGACGTCTGTTGATGTTTCACTGGTAGTAGATTCTTCACCTGGTTTATCGCCACAAGCGGTAGCGCTAAATACAAATGCAAAGCAAAGTAAAAGCACTAATAGTTTCTTTGTAAATTTCACCAAAATACCCTCCTAAAATAATTTTCGTTTTTAATCTATAACAGGCGTTTGATCACCAGTTATTAAATTTTCGCTGTTAATTTCAAGTCCCTCAGTAACAGGTTCATCAAAATTACTGTCTGTGACCGTACAGGTTTCATCTAAATACGCTGCTTTGCCTAAATAAACTTTAACCTTAACCTGTCCGTCAGAAATAACTGTAAAACCTTGTATGCTGCAATTCTCGAAGGTAGTTCCTGTTGCTCTACCGCCGAAAACACCTGTGCATAAATCTACATTGCTTGTATTTCCTATGTTTATTGTAACATTTTTAAAATTAAAGCCTTTAAAAGTTGCTCCTGAAAGTAAACCAAATAAGCCATAAGATTTTTCTTTTGCACCTGCAGAAGCAACACCGCTAACTTTGTTGGTTGCAGTTATATTAATATTGGATATTGTATAGCCGTTTCCAATGAAAATTCCGGTAAATGGATCGTCATTTTTGTTTCTGAGAGGAGTCCAGTTTGCATTTTCCGCATCTATATCATTCGCAAGAATACAATTTCCGTTAAAATTATCGATATTCTTTATATCTGTAATACTTTTTATTCTAGTATATTCACCTTCTATGTATTTACAGTAGATATATACACCCGAATCACCATCCTGTGAAGCAATTATTTCTTCTACACTACGGCTTCCGTCGCCCCAAATAACCTTCTGCGTCAATTCCTTGTCGTAAAAATAATCGAGCAGTGTAAAAGTCTTATTATCTTTTTGGATTGTAACTTTTTCTGTTGTAGATGGCCTGGATAAAGTTTGTGTAACATCAACATTTTGCCATTTCAACAATACATTCTCTGTATTATCAGCATCTAAAAAGTAAATAGATGGCGAATCAATCCAACGTGCATAAAGCGTAAGTTGTTTGTTTTCGTCAGTATTGCTTTCATTTATTCTGTCGTTATTAAAATCCCATCTGTCTTCTTCTTTATATTCATAGACAGGTTCTTGGTCAGTGCCGACATTTTCATATGAAGTATACCAACCCAATACAACCAGATTGCCCTTAACCGGCTTTACAAGCATTCCGTAGGCACCTCCGGGTTCTTTTAATAATGAATCGCCTGCATACCAAACCGTTCTGGAGCTTAAAGTGTTTATAGTTCCACCCATTCCCTCATAAACAACACTATAGACAAAGTTACTATTAATCTCCCACGGTTCTTGAAAAGAATCAGATCCTACTTTGCAAGAAGATATAGTTAACATTAATACCGTCGATATTATTATAAGTATTATATATTTAATCGATTTCATATTATTCCCCGTAACGCTTTAACTTAAAAGATGCTTAAAAATCGTTCAATTTACTGTGTATTCTATCATAATACAAAATTTTTGTCAAGTATATTATGCTATATGTATAAAATCAGCAATTTTTTTGTAGAATATTTTTGCATTTTGTTCAAATACAAAAATCAAATTCATTGCAAATAAAGCGATATAAGGCTAAATTTTTATTTTTAGTAATAAATGTATATTATTTTTCTTAACTTTAACATTTTATAATTATACATCAACTATGCTTTTTATTCGTATATTATTCGTTATATGCTTTTGGAGAACAGCGTTTGTGCTCACTGATATTATGAAATTTTTCTATAATTTTTATGTTTTCCTGGCTAACAACACCGTTTAAGAGATAATTATCGATTTCAGCATATGTTATGCCCATTTCTTTTTCATCGGTCTGACCTTCAAATAATCCTGCTGAGGGAGCTTTTTGTATAATATTTTCGGGCGCTCCGAGGTAATTTAAAAATTCATAAATCTCTGTAACCGTAAGGTCTGCTATCGGATTAAAATCATATGCTCCATCGCCCCACTTGGTAAAATATCCCATATAACCCTCGCTACGATTGCCTGTTCCGGCAACTAGACGGTTTTCGGATGCTCCTATAGTGTAAAGAGTTAACATTCTCAATCTGGGAGCAATATTTGCTATAGCAGTATCCGTAAGTGTTGTATGCTCTTCGTATATTTTCATCGCAAGAGCCTTTAATTCACTTAGATCAACAGTGCGGTATTCAACACCAAATTTGTTGGCTACATCACAAGCATCCTCCAGATCCTCACCGAAATTGCGTTTTGACTGACAGGGCATCATAAGACCGACCGTGTTTTCACAAGCTTTTTTACAAAGAATACCTACAAGCGCGCTGTCCTTACCACCGCTGTTTCCGTAAATAATTCCGGCAGCTTTACTTTCGGATAATACGCTTTTTATAAAGGCTATTCTGTTTTCGGTTTCTTTTTTATAATCTCTAATCATTTCAAATCATTCCTTTCGTGACTGGTGTTCCAGTGCGGCTTTTATGAGTCCAGCAAATAATGGATGTGCGCGGTTGGGGCGGCTTTTAAACTCAGGATGGAACTGTACGCCGATAAAATAGTCATTTTTATGTAATTCAACCGTTTCTACTATTTCACCGTTTGGTGAAGTTCCGCTTATCGCCAATCCGTTTTTCTCAAAAAGTTCTTTATACTCGTTATTGAATTCATAACGGTGTCTGTGACGCTCAGATATTAGCTGCCGACCGTAAGCTTTTTCCATAATACTGTTAGGTATAATTTTGCATGGGTAGCTTCCTAAACGCATTGTGCCGCCTTTATTTATAGAATTCGACTGGTCGGACATAAAGTCTATTACCTTATTAGCACCATTCTCGTCAAACTCACCAGAATTTGCATCTGTGATTCCGCATACATTACGGGCAAATTCAATAACAGCTATCTGCATGCCAAGACAAATTCCAAGATAAGGAATGTTGTTTTCTCTTGCATATTTACATGCAAGAATTTTTCCTTCAATACCTCTGTTTCCAAAACCACCCGGTATAAGAATTCCATCGCAATCGGAAAGCAGGCAGGCTGCATTATCATTTGTAATATTCTCGCTGTCTATCCAATTAATATCAATTCTAGAGCTGTTTTCATATCCCGCATGGCGAAGTGCCTCAGCCACCGAAAGGTAAGCATCGTGTAACTTGACATATTTCCCGACAAGTGCAATTCTGACCATCTTGGTTCTGTTGCGGATACGGTTGAGCATATTCTGCCAGTCGCTTAAATCGGGCGGAGCAGTGTTTAATCCGAGTTGGTTGCAGACTATTGAGGAAAAGTTATTTTCCTCAAGCATAATCGGTGCTTCGTATAACACAGGAAGGGTTATATTTTGAATAACGCACTCCCTTTTTACATTACAAAAAAGACTGATTTTATTCATAAGTCCGTCTTCAAGCGGCTCATCACATCTAAGTACAATAATATCAGGTGCGATACCCATTCCCTGCAATTCTTTAACCGAATGCTGGGTAGGTTTTGATTTATGTTCTCCCGAACTTTTTAAATAGGGAACTAAAGTAACATGAATGAAAAGTCGGTTTTGATAACCAACCTCAAGCGCAACCTGTCTGATTGCCTCCAAAAATGGTTGGCTCTCAATATCACCTGCTGTTCCGCCTATTTCAGTTATTACAATATCAGCATCTGTCTTTTTGCCAACCGAGTAAATGAATTTTTTAATCTCGTTTGTAATGTGAGGAATAACCTGTACGGTTTCTCCGAGATATTCTCCTTTTCTTTCTTTGTTAAGTACGTTCCAGTAAATCTTTCCTGTAGTAAGGTTGGAATACTTATTTAAATCCTCATCGATAAATCTCTCGTAATGCCCGAGGTCTAGGTCAGTTTCCGCTCCATCCTCTGTAACATAGACTTCGCCATGTTGAAAAGGACTCATCGTACCGGGATCAACATTTATATACGGGTCCAGCTTTTGCGCAGCGACCTTAAGACCTCTTGCCTTAAGAAGTCTTCCAAGAGAAGCAGCTGTTATACCCTTTCCTAAACCGGAAACTACACCTCCGGTTACAAATATATATTTAGTCATAGATTTTATTATCCTTTCGTTAGGGAGCAGAATTATTAATATTGGTTATTCCCATTCAACGGTTGCCGGCGGTTTATCTGTAATATCGTATACAACCCTGTTGACGCCGTCTACTTCGTTTGTAATTCTTCTTGAAACTCGTTCAAGTGTGTTGTACGGCAGCTTCATAAATTCCGCTGTCATAAAATCATCTGTCTTTACAGCTCTTATTGCAACGGCATAGTCATATGTTCTTCCGTCACCCATAACTCCAACAGAACGTGAATTGGTTAACACTGCAAAATACTGGTTTGGCTTATTACGCAGTTTGTCAATTTCCTCACGTGCAATAGCATCCGCTTCGCGGAGAATATCACACTTTTCTTTGGAAACATCACCGATTATACGTATCGCAAGTCCCGGTCCGGGGAACGGCTGACGGTTAATTAAATATGACGGCAATCCCAACTTTTTGCCGACTGTACGAACTTCATCCTTGAAAAGGCCTCTAAGCGGCTCAACAATACCTTCAAAGTTCATAATATCCGGTAAACCACCTACATTGTGATGACTTTTTATTGTAGCCGCTTTATCGTTCCCTGATTCTATTATATCGGGATATATTGTTCCCTGTGCCAAAAACTCAATATTTCCCAACTTTTTCGCTTGTTCTTCAAAAACTTTTATAAATTCCGCACCTATTATCTTGCGCTTTTTCTCAGGCTCGGCAACATCCTTTAACTTGTCCAAAAATTTCTCCGAAGCGTTAACCCGAATAAACTCAAGGTCACGTTTTGAAAAAATTGCTTCAATCTGATCACCTTCGTCCTTACGCATAAATCCGTGATCAACAAATATACAGATAACTTTATTCGGAATCGCTTTTGATAATAAGGCAGCACAAACAGATGAATCAACACCGCCAGACAATGCAAGTAAAACTCGCTTATCGCCGATTTTTTGCCTTATTTCCTCTACCTGCTTTTCAATGTAATCGGTCATGTTGTAATCACCGACCGCACCGCAAACATTGTATAAAAAGTTTCTTATTATCTGTTTTCCGTTTTTTGTGTGGTTGACTTCTGGATGAAATTGCAGTCCGTAAAGTCCTTGCCTTTGGTTACCAAAGGCTGCTATCGGGCAATCGGAGGTTGTTGCCATAGAAACAAATCCCTTAGGAAGTCCGAAAATCCTATCTGTATGGCTCATAAGTACGGTCTGTTTTTTATCAAGTCCCGTAAAAAGCTTGTTATCCGTATCAATCTCGCAGTTTGTCTGTCCGTATTCGCTTACTTCGCCCATCTTTACATTTCCGTCCAGCATATAGCACATAAGCTGCATTCCGTAACAAATTCCCAAAATCGGAATACCAAGCTCGAATAATTCGCGAACGCACCTTGGAGAATCATCTGCATATACGCTTGACGGTCCGCCAGTGAGGATTATTCCTATCGGATTGTATTTTTTAATTTTCTCTATAGGTGTATCACCGCTTAAAATGTAGGAAAAAACATTATTTTCACGTACGCGACGTGCAATTAACTCCTTGTATTGCCCACCAAAATCAAGAACTAAAACGATTTGATTCGCCATTTTAAAAACCTTTCTTTTAATCTTATATATTTTATTTATTATTATATAATTAGCAAAAAAACCGTTCCGAATTCAATAAAAACAATTTTATTTTCTTGTAGAATTTGTAAAAACCGAAAATAAATTTTCGGTTTAAAATCTGATGTTTTTATAATGATAATTAAAAAACCGTCAATGGCTTTTCTAAATACTAAAGATTAAAACTCTATTTTTTAGTATTCATATGTTTTTATTATACTTTCCGCTACCTCGCGTCGAGTAACACGCATATCCATAGCTTGTTTTTCGATATATTTATGCGCCTGAGATTCGTTCATTTTTAAATATTCGATTAATACAAATTTTGCTCTTTCGATTAACTTAACCTCATCGATTTTTAATGTAAGCTTTTTATTTTCTGTTTCGAGCCGTTTTAAACGTTCTAAAGTAGCAACCGACATTTTTATAGCTTGAGTAAAAAACGCACGGGAAATCGGTTTGCTTACAGCAAGTACGCCGTATTGTTCAACACGCTCACTTATTTCATCAAAAATATCGCTTTTTACTAGTATAATTACGCCACATACTGAATTTTCGGTCAGCTTAAAAGCAAGTTCACTGCCGAATTCGTCGCTAAGAGGAGAGTTAATTATAACAAGGTCAAAATTCTGCGAAATAAGGATATTCCTTGCCTCTCCACCGCTTGCGGTAAAAACAACAGGGGAATAGACACTGTTATCCAGAACTTCTTTTATAAACTCAGTAATCTTCTCTCCGCTTGAGACCACCAGCACGCTGTACGGCGTTTTGCCGAACAACATACCCGCCACCCCTATTCTCTGCCGATCAGCAATTTATACGCTTCGGTAACACGCTTAGGAATAAATTTATTTATAAAATCACTTTTATCGGCTATTTCTATTGCTTCTTTCAGGCTTGAGGGGAGTTTTTGCAGTTTATTAGTTACAGAAGGCTCTGCTTTGTAAAGATTCAAATTTACAGATTCTGCTGGAATCTTTTTATTATCTATACCTTCTATACCTGCATAAATAAGAAGTGCATAAGCAATATAATGATTTGCGCTGCAATCGGGTGAACGCAGCTCAATGCGTTTGTATTCATTTTCCCCAGCAGGTATTCTGATAAGCTGTGAGCGGTTTTGCTCTGACCATGTAACGTATTTGGGCGCTTTATATTCGCCTAAACGTTTATATGAACCCTCGGTAGGATTTAAAAAGGCACTGATTTCTATTGCTCTGTCAAGAACGCCTGCCATAAAGTAATTAAAAACGTCAGGTTCGGTTATTCCATTTATACGTTTGGGAGACATATTTATATGAAAACCATTGCCACTGCGATTTAATATTGGTTTTGGGTCAAAGGTTGCATATAATCCGTTTCTTGACGCAACAGTTCTAACCACCCATTTAAAGGTGGTTACGTTATCTGCTGATATTAAAGGTTCACTGTATTTAAAATCTATTTCGTTTTGTCCTGGACCTTCCTCATGATGAGATGCCTCTGGGGTAATTCCCATATCCTCAAGAGTCAGACAGATTTCACGACGGACATTCTCTCCTCTGTCAAGCGGAGAAACATCCATATAACCGGCGTTATCAAAAGGAATATCTGTTGGATTACCATCAGCATCGCATTTAAAAAGATAAAACTCACATTCTGCACCGAAGCTAATCTTATATCCGCGTTCTTCGGCGTAGAAAATAGCATTTTTTAATATATTACGGCTGTCAAGCTCAAAAATAATGCCGTCAGGATGCTTTATGTCGCAGAAAAATCTAACAACTCTGCCGTGTGAAGGACGCCAGGGTAAAAGAGCAAGGGTTGACGGATCGGGATAAAGAAATAAATCCGATCTTACCTCGTCGCCAAACCCCAGCACAGCAGACGCATCGAAGGATATTCCACTCTTGAAAGCACGTCCAAGTTCGGACGGCATTATAGAAACATTTTTCTGAGTACCGTAAATATCGTTGTAGGAAAGTCGGATAAACTTAACATCGTTTTCTGTTATGAACTGCATAACCTCGTTTTCGGTAAAAAACATATCTATTATCCCTTTCCCACATTATTTTATAATTAATAGATTTTATTATACACTATTTAATTATAACAGTAAAGTCTTTTATAAGGATTTTTAGTATTTGGTGTTAATACATAAAATTTGCTGTTTTCGATAACAGATTTTTCAACATTAAACTTATCACAATAGGAATTTATATACCTGTCTATTGCCTGCATATCTTCTTCTGTTGCTTCGCTGACCATTACCTGCTCGGGCAAATCCTGAGGTTCGGTGTCGGTGCGGAGATAAATTTTGCCGCCGTGCATACCTGTTCCGCAAAAATAACCTACTACGCCTTTACCCTCAAAGCCAAGACCAAGCACTATAATAAGTCCTCCTGCTTGATATTCGCCCAGAAAACTGCCTGCTCTGCCTCCAATAACAAGCACAGGGAGCTTTTCTTTATATGCTTTCATGTGGATTCCCGCACGGTAGCCTACGCTGTCACGTACATAGATTTCTCCGCCACGCATTGCATATCCGCACGCATCACCAGTGCCGCCGTGAACAGTTATGCTGCCTGCGTTCATGGTGTCGCCCATAGCATCCTGTGCGTTTCCGTTTACAACAATATTTGAGCCGTCAAGATAAGCACCGAGTGCGTTTCCGGGAGTTCCGTTAAGTATAATTTCTTCGCCCTTGCTTCCGCAGCCAAGGTATCTTTCTCCCATACAACTTCTTTCCATATATGTTATTCCTCCTATTCTAAAATTAATGTAGAGCTTCTTTAATCAGTAAAGCTGCTCTGTCTTTTTGCGTAAACGCCATAAGCTGTGGTTTATCTTTGATTAGTTCAAAGTCTATACTGTCAAGCGGTGTCTTCTCACGGATTAGAGAGGTATATATTCCTGCTCTGGCAACATCACCGATAAGAATATACCCCATAAGCCTATTATCTTTATAAAATAACTTTTTATAATTATTACCTTTTACATCTGTATAACATTCACCTTCATAGCTGCCTGCCGAAATTATATGTAGACCGAAAAAGCCGATTGCATTCATCGGTATTGCATGGTCGTACAATGTTTTGCCACCTGCCATATTGATACCGGCAACCTCGCCCTGCATATATGCGTTTGGTAACAATGCAAGAACTCTGACCTGTTCTATTGTAATATCGTAGCTTTCACTGCAATCACCTGCTGCAAAAACATCGGGTAAATCAGTACAGCAATACAAATCAGTATAAATACCTCTGTTTACTTTTCCGCCTGCTTCTGATACAAGTGAAGTATTGGCACGTACACCGACAGCAATTACAAGGTTATCGAACTCTATCTCTTCGCCGCTTTTTAATAACGCTTTTTGTCCGTCAATCTTTGTAATACTGTTACCAAGCAGGAATTCTACACCTTTGTTTTCAAGGTGCTTTTGAATAATTGACGAACCTTCGGAATCAAGAATACTGGGTAGAATCCTGTCCGCCATATCAATCACGGTAATTTTCTTAACAGAATTTAATATACCCTCTGCACATTTCAAACCGATAAGACCACCGCCGAGAATTATAACTCTGCTTTCGGAGGTTAAATCTTTTTTCAGAGCAAGAGCGTCGTCCAGCGACATAAAGGTATGCACACTCTTTGCTGAGCTTACACCCTCTATCGGAGGTACAAAAGGGTTTGAGCCTGTTGCAACAAGCAATTTGTCGTATTTAACGCTCTCACCGTTATCTAAAAGCATTTCTTTTTCGTTCGGAAGTATTTTCTTAACAGTTGTACCAAACATTACTTTGCAGTTTTTGTCCTCGTAAAAGCTGTTTGGACGGTATTTCATTCTCTCAAGGTCAGTTTTGCCAAGTAAGAGATATGATATGAGCGGTCTTGAATATGTATGCTGTGTTTCTTTTGATATAACAGTTATGCTTCCCTCGGAATCAACGCTTCTTATACCCTCAATACAACCTATTGCCGCCGCTGAGTTACCTATAATTACATATTTCATATATTATATCTCCTTGTACTCTATAGCTTTATTGGGGCAGCCTTTAACGCAAAAAGGTTGACCGTCAGCGTTCTGAACACAAAGCTCACATTTTTGCATAACACCCTCGTTGCTTGGCATTATTGCTCCGTATGGGCAAACAAGAACACAGGTATGACATTCGACGCATTTTTCTTTGTCAATACGGATAATTTCATCAACCTTAGTTAAAGCCCCTGCGATACAGCTCTTAACACATAACGGCTCTTTACAATGACGGCAGGAAACTGCAAAGCAGATGTCGCCCTTTTCCTCAATCTTAATTCTGGGGTTTATAACAATATCTTTTAATGCTTTTACCATATCGTTAGGTGTTTTTTTACTTCCTGCCGAATTTGCAAAAGCACAATTGTACTCGCAAAGATGGCATCCTAGACACCATTTTTCGTTGACTATAATTCGTTTCATATATTCACCAAACCTATTCCCCTGCGTGAAGGATGCCAAGAATTTCAAGCTCCTTCTCGTTAAGTCCCACACCTCTGAGCATAAGTCGATTACCCTTAAGTGCTTCTATTGAGTTAATGCCCATTCCGCCCATCATTTCTTTAATTTCATGTGTCCAGGCAGAAACAAGATTTACCAGTCGTTTATAACCTATTTCGGGGTTAAGTCGTTTTACTAAATCAGGACGTTGTGTTGCTATACCCCAGTTGCATCTGCCTTCATGGCAGCTTCTGCAAAGGTGACAGCCGAGTGCCAAAAGTGCACTTGTTGCAATATAAACCGCATCCGCACCGAGAGCAATTGCTTTTACAACATCAGCACTGCTTCTTACAGAACCGCCAACGACTATAGAAACATTGTTTCTTATTCCCTCGTCTCTGAGCCGCTTGTCAACACTTGCAAGTGCAAGTTCGATCGGAATACCTACATTATCTCTTATTCTTGTGGGAGCAGCACCTGTGCCGCCTCTGAAGCCGTCAATTGAAATAATATCGGCACCACTTCGTGCAATACCTGAAGCTATTGCCGCAACATTATGCACCGCTGCGATTTTTACTATAACAGGCTTGGTATAATTTGTTGCTTCTTTGAGAGACATAACTAATTGATGAAGATCTTCAATTGAATAAATATCGTGGTGAGGAGCAGGTGAAATCGCATCTGAGCCTTCGGGAATCATTCTTGTTCTTGAAACATCACCGACAATCTTTGCGCCGGGAAGATGTCCGCCGATACCGGGTTTTGCACCCTGTCCCATTTTTATTTCAACTGCAGCACCTGCGTTTAAATAATCTTTATGAACTCCGAAACGTCCCGAAGCAACCTGAACTATAGTGTTTGCACCGTATTTATAAAAACCCTCGTGCAGTCCGCCTTCACCTGTATTGTAGTAGATACCAAGCTCGGTAGCAGCTCTTGCAAGACTCTCGTGTGCGTTATAGCTTATTGATCCGTATGACATTGCCGAGAACATAATCGGCGTACTTAATTCAAGCTGAGGTGTTAAGTTATTGACAATGTTACCGTCCTTATCACGCTCTATCTTATTAGGACGCTGACCGAGATAGGTTTTTGTTTCCATCGGTTCTCTTAATGGGTCAATAGAGGGGTTTGTTACCTGTGATGCATTTATAAGAATCTTATCCCAATAAATTGGCAGGTCGAGAGGATTACCCATTGAAGAAAGCAGCACACCGCCGCTTCCTGCCTGACGGTAAACCTCTGAAATAATACTGCCCTTCCAGTGGGCGTTTTGTTTATATGTATTATCGGTCTTTACAATTTTTAATGCTCTTGTAGGGCAAAGCGAAACGCAACGCTGACAGTCGACACATTTTATATCATCTGCAACCATCATTTTAAGTTCCTGATCATATTTATGTACCTCGTTTGCACATTGTCTTTCACAAACGCGACAGGCTATACAACGGTCTTTATTTCTTGCTATTTCGTATTCTGGATATATAAAATCGATTGGCATAAAAAATCCATTTCTCCAACGACAAATATAAAAATAAAATCTATAATCCAACCGCCATTTGTCGTTGGAAAATGGCTTTTGGGAGAATGTGTAGTCATTAATAAAGTAACTCTATTCTTTTTACGTTTAAAAACTTTCAACCTATCATTTCTTTTCTTAAAGAGTTACACCATCATTAAAGGTGTATATAATCGGTTCTCCGCCTTTTGGTGCGTATATTTTGTCCAAATCAGGTTGTATCAGCCTGATTGCACTCTCTTCACTGGCGATATAAACGGTATCATCTTTTTCTCCGACAACCATTGAACGCAACTTTAATCTATCGTTTAGTGCCATGATTCCGCCTGTAAAACCTACAAGTATTGAAAAAGGTCCTGTAATCAACAGGCTTGCAAAGGTATTGCGTAGATAAGTTAATCTCTCTTTATCCTTCTCGTTCTTTTTATCGATCGTAGTCCAGAACGGAGCGGCAATTACTTCTGCTGTTTCTTTCATTGAAAGCCCCTGTCTGCGGCAAAGATAATCTACAATATAAGTAATAACCTCAGTATCGGTTAAAAGCGTACATTTATATCCATACATCTCTATAAAACGACGGTTTGCGTCATAAGACGAAATCTCACCGTTATGCACTATTGAAAGGTCAAGCAAAGCAAAGGGATGTGCTCCGCCCCACCAGCCGGGAGTGTTTGTAGGATATCTGCCATGTGCGGTCCAGCAATAACCCTCGTATTGACTTAGATTATAAAATTCACCGACATCCTCGGGGTAACTAACTGCTTTGAAAACGCCCATGTTCTTTCCGCTGGAAAATATGTACGCTCCCTCAATAGTCGTGTTTACCCTGATTACCGAACGAGCGGTAAACTCATCCTCGTCAAGCTGACTATCAGCAAGCTTTGTCGGCAGTGGCTTTACAAAATAACGCCAGATAAGCGGCTCGTTTGTAATTGTTTTTATTTTTTTAGTCGGTATCTTTGAAAGATTTATAACATCAAAATGCTTGTCGAGGAACTTTTCGCATTCATCTTTTGCTTTTGGTGTATCATAAAATACATGAAACGCATACAAATCCTTATAATCCGGATAGATTCCATAACCTGCAAATCCACCGCCCAGACCGTTTGAACGTTCTCTCATTAACCCAATAGATTTTATAATTTTTTCGCCACTTATTCGTTTTCCTTCTTTAGAAAAAATACCCGAGATCGCACACCCTGCAGGTATTCTATATCCGTTAAATCCTTCTTTAAGCATACTCTTCTTACTCCTAAATAATATAGAATATAGACTAAATAAAAAAAGCGTCCGACAAACTGCACAGAAATTATACTTCCTGCACATTATGTCAGACACCTTTGTCTTTGAGTACATTATACACGTAAAATGAGGTTTGTCAACCCTTTTTGTCGTAACGAAATGTAAATAAAAATATTTTTTTAAAAAAGGTATTGACAAATGGCAAAATGCGGATTATAATGCTCTGCATACAGCAAAGGCGCTGTGGGCATATAAACCCGCAGTGCCTTTATTCTATATGTAGCTAACAAAATAAAATATTTAAGCGATGTAAAGTTTGAAAGTAGAAACTTTCAAACAAGGGATTGTGCATTGCGGCACAACTCCCGATTTCGGCAAAAACGCCGAGGAAAGGAAAGGTAAAAAAATGAGCAAAACCTATATTCCGCAGAGATACAAATCAGCTCTGTCGCTGTATGAAACACAAACAGCAATTGGAATGATCAAAAGAAACTTCGAAGACAGATTGGGTGCGGCTCTTAATTTAAAAAGAGTATCAGCGCCGCTGTTTGTTGAACCATCGACCGGTCTTAATGACGACCTTAACGGCACCGAAAGAGCGGTTATGTTCGATATAAAAGATTCCGGCACAGATGGCGCGATTGTACATTCTCTCGCAAAATGGAAACGATATGCTTTATACAAATACGGCTTCCCAATAGGCGAGGGACTTTATACCGATATGAACGCTGTCCGCAGAGATGAAGAAATGGATAACCTGCATTCCATTTATGTTGATCAGTGGGACTGGGAAAAGGTTATAACTGCAGAACAACGCACTATCGAATTTATAAAATCGGTTGTAAAAGCAGAAGTTAAAGCCATGTGTGAAACAAATGCTTATATTAACGGACTTTACCCACAACTTAAAGTAAAACTTTCGGAAGATGTAACCTTTGTAACTACACAAGAGCTTGAGGATATTTATCCCGAACTTTCTCCGAAAGAAAGAGAAAATGCTTTTGTAAAAACACACAAGACAACCTTTATTATGAAGATTGGCGGATTGCTTAAGTCCGGTGTCAAACATGACGGACGCGCTCCTGACTATGACGATTGGACTCTTAACGGTGATATTGTTTTCTGGAACGATCTACTCGGTATTGCTTACGAAGTATCCTCAATGGGTATTCGTGTTGACAAAGCTTCGCTTGAATCTCAGCTTGCAGAAGCTGGTGCTGAGGACAGAAAGAAAATGATGTTCCACAGCTTACTTTTAGACGGAACACTTCCTCTTTCAATCGGCGGCGGTATAGGGCAATCAAGATTCTGTATGTTGCTTCTTGAAAAAGCTCACATTGGTGAGGTGCAGGTATCAGTCTGGGACAGCGAAACAAAGCAAATTTGCTCAGAAGCTGGCATTGAACTTTTATAATTAATAATATATTGAAAAACGGAAGGATGAAATTTTTTTGAGCAATGCATTGAAAGTGCCGGAGATTTTTGGTTCTCTTGTGTTCAGCGACTCCGTCATGAAGGAAAAGCTACCTAAAGAAATATATAAATCTCTTAAAAATACAATCGAATCGGGTAATGATCTCGATATAACAGTAGCAAATATAGTCGCAAGTGCGATGAAGGACTGGGCTCTTGAAAAAGGTGCAACCCATTATACACACTGGTTCCAGCCAATGACAGGCATAACAGCTGAAAAGCATGACAGCTTTATCTCTCCTCAGAGTGACGGTAAGGTTATTATGGAGTTCTCTGGTAAAGAACTTATAAAAGGTGAACCGGATGCATCTTCTTTTCCATCCGGAGGTCTGAGAGCTACTTTCGAAGCCAGAGGTTACACCGCATGGGATCCCACATCCTATGCATTTATAAAAGACAATTCGCTTTGCATTCCTACAATATTCTGTTCTTACGGCGGAGAGGTTCTTGACAAAAAAATGCCTTTGCTCCGTTCAATGGAGTTAATCAGTAAACAAGCAAGCAGAGTTCTTAATCTGTTCGGCGATAAAGACGTTTCTTATGTAAATTCTACAGTTGGCCCCGAACAGGAATATTTTCTTGTAGACAGAGCTTCCTTCTTAAAACGCAAGGATCTTCGTTTTACAGGCAGAACACTTTTCGGTGCAAAACCTCCCAAGGGTCAGGAGCTTGAGGATCATTATTTCGGCTCAATCAGACCAAGAGTTATGGCTTTTATGGAGGATCTTAACAAGGAACTCTGGAAGCTTGGTATTCTTGCAAAGACCGAGCATAATGAGGTTGCACCGGCACAGCATGAGCTTGCTCCTGTGTTCACAACCACAAACATCGCAGTTGACCATAATCAGCTCACCATGGAAATAATGAAAAGAGTAGCCGAACGTCATGGAATGGCTTGTCTTCTTCATGAAAAGCCGTTTGCCGGTGTTAATGGTAGCGGCAAACATAATAACTGGTCACTTTCTACAAATACTGGTATAAATTTATTCCATCCGGGTAAAAATCCGATTGCTAACAAGAGATTCCTTTTATTCCTTGCAGCAATTATAAAAGCGGTTGATGAGCATCAGGATTTACTTAGAATTTCCGTTGCAAGTGCAGGAAATGATCATCGCCTTGGTGCAAATGAAGCACCTCCCGCAATCGTTTCTATGTTCTTGGGTGATGAGCTTACTTCTGTTCTTGAGTCGATTGAAACAGGTTGCGAATACAACTGTGTAAAATCTAACAAGATGCAGACAGGTGTAAATGTCCTTCCTGACTTCAAGAAGGACACTACCGATCGCAACCGAACTTCTCCATTTGCTTTTACAGGTAATAAATTCGAATTCCGTATGTTAGGCTCTTCATTCTCGGTTTCGGGTCCGAATATAATACTCAATACAATAGTAGCCGACGCACTTTCAGAGTTTGCTGATCGTCTTGAAAAAGCAACCGACATTGCAAGCGAAGTTGATGCTATTGTTAAAGATACTGTTGTTAAGCACAAGCGCATTATCTTTAACGGCAATAACTACGCAAAAGAATGGGTAGTTGAAGCTGAAAAACGCGGATTACTTAATCTCAAGTCCACACCCGAGGCTCTTCCTTACTTTGTAAGTAAAAAGAATATCAAGTTATTCTCAAAGTACAAAATATTTACTGAGCCGGAAATTCGTTCACGCTGCGAATTGTTGCTTGAGAATTATTACAAGGTTATTAATATTGAGGCCCTTACCATGCTCGATATGACACGCAAGGATATTCTTCCAGCTGTTTACGAATACGGAAAGATGCTTGCGGAAGCAGCAAAAGCAAATAAAGATATCGGCATAGACATATCCAGCAGCGGTGAGGTTGCTCTTGCAGGAAAAATAAGTAAGCTTTCTACTATTCTCTACAAAAAGGCAGAAACTCTGGAAAAAGCACTTATCTCCGCAGGTGATTATCACGGAGATACCGCTTCTCTTGCGAATTTCTGCAAAGATTCCATACTTTCCGAAATGCAAGAACTTCGTGTTATTGCTGACGAACTCGAAACTCTTGTTGGAGCTAAATACTGGCCGTTCCCCGCATACGGCGAAATTCTTTACTCCGTATAATTATAACCGATTGCGATCGGAAACTCGCTATATAATTATACTTTTATTACTGTCGATAATCGTATTACGATATATCGAAGGTAAATGGTCGACTTCGGAATTATTTGTTTCGATAACACAATATAATTTCGTTTTTGATCTCCATTTATCAATTTACCTCCTGAGAGCATCCCCTTCAGTCGTTTTTAGGCTGTAGGGATGCTTTCAGTTGTTTATAAAATATTTTTATTAAGTTTAATTGACAATTTAAGTAATTATTGTTATATTGCTTGTGTTGGTATAACTTTTAATGTGGAGAATATTATGATTGATACAAGATGCGGTTTAAAATGCCAAGGCTGCGGATGGATAGAGACCGATAATTGCGGTGGTTGTATTGCAACAAATGGCAACCCTTTTCATGGTGAATGCCCCGTTGCACAGTGCTGTCAAGGCAAAGGGTTATTACATTGCGGAGATTGCAACGATATTCCCTGTGAGTTACTTACCCAGTATTCATGCGATCCTGCGCATGGTGATACACCTGCGAGAGCAAGAATCGAGCAGTGCAGAGAATGGGCAAAGCTGGAAAGAGATATCAAGTTAAAAGCAGCTGAATTACTTAATAATTGCAACCAAATTACAATAGCATCAATTAACGATTCGGGTTTCCCGCGTGTTTGTGTATTATCAAAGTTAAAGAATGAGAGTTTTCACACAGCTTATTTTTCAACAGGGTTATGTTCCGAAAAAGTAAAACATTTTATTAAAAATCCAAACAGCAGTGTATGTTATTACAGCGGCGGAAACAGTGTTACGCTTATCGGCAAAACGGAAATTGTTGATGATATGGAAATCAAAAAGGAAATTTGGCAGGAATGGCTTATAAATCATTTTCCCAGAGGAACCGAAGACCCGAACTATTGCGTTTTAAAATTTACCGCAACAATAGCTACTCTGTGGATTGATAGTGAATTTCTAACAATCAATACTTAAACATAAAAGACACTACTTTAAGCTTAACGCTTTCGGTCGTGTCTTTTTATAATTTTATGATTTTCCATGCTTCAAACAGCTTATCAAGATTAAATGCTGCATTAGCAGGAGAAGTGGAGGGTAAAACAATCGCTTTCCTATCTATCTTAGGCTTGATATATTTGTCGTAAAGTCGTGCGGCAGTTTTGCCGTTTATAAATATCCGCCTAATTTCGCACCTGCTAAGGATAATGTCAAGGTCAGTTGCCACCACATTTTTTATACTACTGTCGCTTGATCCGATAATATCACAGGATTGAATAACATCCCAGACGGCTATACGATTTTTAAACAAAAAAGCACGTCTTTCCTCAATCGTTGTACCGACTTTTTCGTCAAACAATTTTTCTAATACAACCCAGAAACGGTTCTGTGGATGACCGTAATAAAAGGAAATTTCCCTTGATTTTACAGATGGAAAACTGCCCAGTATTAATATCTCTGAGTTTTTATCATATATAGGACCAAAAACATGGTCTAAATGTTCGTATTCCATTTAACTGTTTTCTGCTTCGCAATATTCGCAGCGATAAATACCCTTTTCTCTGTCCGAGAGTTTAAAAACGCTGTTGAGATGCGACTCTACCGTTGTAATGCAACGTGGATTTTTACATCGTATAACATTAGTGAGCTTTTCGGGAAGTTCCAGCTTGTGTTTATCGCATAAAACACCGTTATTTATAATATTTACTGTAATTCCGGAATCGATATAGCCAAGCACCTCAAGGTTTATTTTTATCGGCGAATCGATTTTTATTATATCCTTTTTGCCCATTTTATTGCTTTTTACATTACGAATTAAAGCAACAGTACAATCAAGCTTGTCAAGGTCAAGATATTTATAAATTTTCATACTGTTACCGGCTTTTATATGATCGAGGACAATACCGTTTTGTATTTCGTCTATTTTCATACCTGCACCTCCAATAACTTCATTATTAGAGCCATTCTTATATATTTTCCGTTTAAAACTTGTTTGAAATAACACGCTCTCGGATCATCGTCTATGCTATGAGAAATTTCGTTCACTCTTGGTAGGGGATGAAGTATCGAAAGGTCTTTTTTTGCATTAATAAGTTTATTAGGCTCTAAAATATAGCTGTCCTTGAGCCTTATATAATCTGCCTCGTTGAAGAAACGCTCTCTTTGTACTCTTGTCATGTACAAAATATCTAGCTCGGGCATTACTTCCTCAAGCCGTTCGACTTCTTTATAAGGAAGACCTTTTTTATTTAAAGTGTCCTCTTTGATATAAGCAGGAATTTTTAATTCCTCTGGCGAAATAAAAACAAAGTTGATGTTTTTGTATCTTGAAAGTGCGTTTATCAGAGAGTGAACCGTTCTTCCGAACATCAAATCACCGCAAAAACCTATCGTAAAGTTATCAAGACGTCCTTTTTCAAGTTGAATGGTTAAAAGGTCGGCAAGAGTCTGTGTCGGGTGATTATGTCCGCCGTCACCTGAGTTTATTATCGGAACTGGCGAATACTTTGATGCAGCCATAGGTGCGCCTTCCTTGGGATGACGCATTGCAATGATATCTGCGTAACAGCCTACCGTTCGCACAGTATCGGTTACAGTCTCGCCTTTTGATACACTACTGCTGTCCGCCGAAGCAAAACCAAGAACATTACCGCCAAGCTCCAGCATAGCAGCCTCAAAGCTAAGACGTGTTCTCGTACTCGGCTCATAAAACAACGTTGCAATCTTTTTCCCTTTGCATATCTCGGAAAAACTGCTTTTGTCTTTTATTATGTTCTCGGAAACAGTGACTAAATTATTAATTTCCTCAACTGTAAGGTCCGTAATATCAATTAAATGCCGCATAAATACCACCCTTTTCTTGTATTATCCTGTTATCCAGTTTTCATCAGAGGGATTGTTTCTGAAAGCTATCAACCTTTTTATATCTGTTTCAGGTATATAACCCTTTTCCGCAGCTACATTAATAATTGTATCAAAGTCGGTCAGGCTGATGTTTTTTACATTAGCTTCCGCAAGTTTTTGAATGCCTTTTTGCATTCCATAAGTGAAAATACTTACAACACCGAGAACATCCGCTCCTGCTTCGCGAAGCACGTTAACAACCTCGATAACGCTTCCGCCTGTGGAAATAAGGTCCTCTACAACTACAACCTTTTGTCCTGGCAGGAGCTTACCTTCTATTTGGTTTGCTCTGCCGTGATCCTTTGCTCCCGAGCGCACATAACCCATAGGAAGTCCCGTTATATGTCCGACAATTGCGGCGTGGGCAATTCCTGCTGTTGAGGTTCCCATGAGCACCTCGCAGTCGGGGTAGTTTTCTTTAATTAAACCGCAAAGTCCATTTTCTATCCTTGTTCTGACCTCGGGTGCGGTTAGGGTAAGCCTGTTATCGCAATATATAGGGCTTTTTATTCCGCTTGCCCAAGTAAAAGGCTGTTGCGGTCTTAAAAATACCGCTCCGATTGATAATAAGTCGCTTGCTATTTCTTTTTTCATTTTTATTTTTCTCCTAAAAAATCATTTACTGCCTGTCTGTATGCTTCAACGGGGTCAGGTGCATCTGTTATCGGTCTGCCGATAACTATAAAATCAGAGCCAATTTCTCTTGCTCTTGAAGGAGTAGTAACACGCTTTTGGTCGCCCATTTCTCCACCCTCAAAGCGAATTCCGGGAGTGACGGTTAAAAAGCTGTTTCCACACACTTCCTTGACCTTTTCCGCTTCAAGAGGTGAGCATACCACTCCGTCAAGTCCTGCAGCTGCTGCATTTTTTGCATAATGCATAACTGTCTCGTCCATGTTCTTTTCTATAAGAAGCTCGTCATGTAACCTTTGTTCGTCAGTTGAGGTAAGTTGTGTTACAGCAATCAAAAGCGGTCTGCTGCCGTCTGCTTTTGTCAAACCTTCAAGCGCAGCCTTCATCATTTCGATTGTACCTGAAGCGTGTACGTTACACATATCAATATCTAAATTAGAGAGGCTTTTCATAGCTTTTTTTACTGTATTTGGAATGTCATGCAGTTTTAAATCCAGAAAAATCTTATGCCCTCTCGCTTTCATTTCTCTTACTGCCTGAGGGCCTTCGGCGTAAAAAAGCTCCATACCTATCTTTAAAAACGGCTTTTCCTCGGTAAATAGATTTAGAAACTCTTTGGTCTTTTCCCATGACTGAAAATCACAAGCAATAATAACGTCTTTCTTCATATATGTGCCACTCCTATAATGTCTTTTAGACTGTTTATTTTTAGCTTTTCCGCTTCTATGGGTAACTGTTCAATAATTTCCTTGCAGATATATGGATTTTTTAGGGTTGCAGCACCAATCTGAACAGCACTTGCACCTGCCATCATCATTTCGATAACATCGGCAGCTGACGAAACACCGCCCATACCCATAATCGGGATTTTAACCACCTCATAAACCTGATACACCATACGCAACGCAATCGGGAAAACTGCCGGACCCGACAAACCGCCTGTCTTGTTTGCAAGCAAGGGCTTGCGTTTCTTTATGTCAATTCTCATGCCTAAGAGTGTGTTTATAAGGCTAAGACCGTCCGCTCCCGCATCCTCACAGGCTTTTGCAATCTCGGTTATATCGGTAACATTGGGTGATAACTTGATGTAAACAGGTTTTTTTGAAACAGCTTTTACCGCACGTGTGACCTCAGCCGCACTTTTCGCATCTGTTCCGAATGCAATTCCGCCGCCGTATACATTCGGGCAGCTTATATTTACTTCTATTATTCCTACCTGTTCAATGTTATTTATCTTCTCGGTGCAATAGATATATTCTTCTATCGAAAATCCGCTTATATTTGCGATAACTTTTTTGTGAAAATACCTGTCCATGTACGCAAGCTGATTTTTTACAACCATGTCAATACCGGGATTTTGAAGTCCGACAGCGTTTAGCATTCCAGACTGTGTTTCGGCAATTCTGGGAGTGGGGTTTCCAAGTCTAGGCTCTTTTGTTGTGCCTTTAAAGGAGAATGATCCGAGAATGTTTATGTCAAAAAGATCTGCAAACTCTCTGCCGTAACTAAAGCAACCGCTTGCAGGAATAATCGGGTTGTCTAGCGTTAAACCGCTTAATGAAACCGAAAGGTCTACCATAATATTTCTGACCTCCTTAAAACAGGACCATCTTTACATATGCGTTTGTAACCGTTCTGTGTTTTACAGGTACAGCCCATACAAGCACCAATTCCGCAACCCATTCTTTCTTCAAACGAATATTGTCCGTCAATTTCGGTATTATTATAAATCGCTTTTAACATCGGAAGCGGTCCGCAGGTGAAGATATAATTGTAGTCAAATTCTTTTATTGCATCGGTTACAAAGCCTTTGATACCTATACTTCCGTCTACTGTTGCAACAAGCGTTTTACATCCCAGTTGCTCAAATTCTTCTTTGTAAAAAACCTCGTCAGCATTGTTGAAACCAAGTATTACCGAGGGTATTTTTCTTTCCGCAATCAACTTTTTTGCAAGCATATACAACGGAGGAACTCCAACACCACCACCGATAAGCAGAGGTTTATCACCCGACTTTGCAATATCAAAGCCGTTTCCCAACCCCGAGAGAACGTCAAGCACAGTACCTTCTTTTAGGGTACTCATGTAATGTGTTCCGTCACCGAACAGCTTGTATATTATAACCATATTTCCACTGTCTGTAATATCGCAGACCGATATTGGGCGGCGGAGAAAGAAACCGTCAAGTTCTATGTTTATAAACTGCCCGGGGTTAGTGATCTTCTCGGTAGAACCGCCAAGAATCATCTCGTATATATCTTTTGCTATTCTGGTATTTGAAATAATTGTATACTTTTCTGCCATAATTTTTTATTACCTCTCGTCTATGCGTGGAAATTGTGCGATTTTGAATTCTAATCCGAGTCAATCGTTGAAACGCATATTGTTATTTCTTCTAACACATCAAGCAACACCTTTACGGTATCCAGCGCGGTGAACATTGTCACGTTATTTTCAACCGCACAGCGACGAATCCTGTAGCCGTCTGTCTCCTGCGATGCAACATCTATATCTCGTGTGGAAATTACATAGTTAACGTGTCCGTGTCTTATCGAATCCAAAATCTCTGTACTGCCTGAGCTTAACTTGTTTTTTGTTCGTGTTTTAATACCGTGTCCTTTAAGAAAATCTGCTGTTCCTTTGGTAGCCTCAATATTAAAACCAAGATTGTAAAAACGTCTTATAAAGGGAAGTGCTTCCTGCTTATCCTTGTCAGCTATGGTTACAAAGATGGTGCCGTAATTGGCAACATTCATTCCCGATGCTTGAAGTGCCTTGTATAATGCTCTTGTAAGCGACTTATCGTAACCGATTGCCTCGCCTGTGGACTTCATTTCGGGTGAAAGATAAGCGTCAAGCCCTCTGATTTTTGAGAAGGAGAACGCAGGAACTTTTACATACCATTTTTCCTTTTCCTTTGGATATACGGTTGTGAAACCTTGTTCCTTAAGGCTTTTCCCGAGAATAACAAGCGTTGCAATGTCCGCCATAGAATAACCTGTCGCTTTTGACAAGAAAGGCACTGTACGAGAGGAACGTGGATTGACCTCAATTATATAAACATCATCATTTTTATCAACTATAAACTGAATATTATAAAGTCCGATTATACCTATTCCAAGCCCTAACCTAACTGTATAATCGAGAATTGTTTCTTTTATTTTATTGCTTACACTAAAGGTTGGATATACACTTATGCTATCGCCCGAATGTATGCCTGTACGCTCAACGTGCTCCATAATCCCGGGCACAAAAACATCTTTTCCGTCGCAAATAGCGTCAACCTCAAGCTCCTTGCCGGAAATATATCTGTCTACCAGAACAGGCTGCTTTTCATCAACCTCAACGGCCGACTGAAGATAAACCTTTAAAGCACGTTCGCTGGTTACTATCTGCATCGCTCTGCCGCCCAGAACATAGCTCGGTCTTACAAGCACAGGATAACCTATCTTGTTTGCCGCTTTTATTCCGTCTGCAATATTTGTTACCGCTACTCCCATTGGCTGAGGAATACCTAGCCTTGCCAGAATTTTTTCAAAGCAATCACGGTTCTCAGCATTTTCGATCGCTTGTACATCGGTTCCGACAATCTTTACACCACGTTCTTGAAGGGGTTTTGCAAGATTGATTGCGGTTTGACCTCCAAGTGCGGCAATTATACCGATAGGCTTCTCCAGTTTAACTATATTCATTACATCCTCAACCGTAAGAGGTTCAAAATAGAGCTTGTCGCTGGTTGTGTAATCGGTGGAAACCGTCTCTGGGTTGTTATTTATTATTATAGCCTCGTAGCCGTTGTTTTTTATTGTGTTTACTGCGTGTACTGTTGAATAATCAAATTCAACGCCCTGTCCTATGCGGATAGGTCCCGAACCGAGAACAATAATTTTCTTTTTATCGCTGACAATTGACTCGTTCTCAATCTCGTAAGTTGAATAAAAGTATGGCACATAACTGTCAAATTCACTTGCACAGGTGTCTATCATCTTGTAAACAGGAATAATTCCGTTTTTCTCACGAAGAGTAAAAATTTCATCTTCGGGAGTTTTCCATACCTTAGCAATATATTTGTCGGAAATTCCCATGCGTTTAGCCTGTTTTAAAACTTCAATGTCAAGCGGATTAGCATTCAAAACACTCTCAAAATCTACTATGTTCTTGAACTTGTCCAAAAACAACATATCGATTTTTACAACATTGTAAATAAGTCCAAGGTCAACTTTGTTTCTGATTAGCTGTGCTATCGCAAAAAGTCTGTCGTCCCTACCGTCACGAATGTATTCCATTAGCTCATCGGTGGTATAATTATCAAACTTTGAACAGTAAAGATGGCATACTCCTACTTCAAGTGAACGAATAGCTTTTAAAAGGCTTTCTTCTATTGTTCTGCCTATGCTCATTACCTCGCCGGTTGCCTTCATCTGTGTGCTTAACTTATTGGATGCAGCTGCGAACTTATCAAACGGAAAGCGTGCGATTTTTGTAACAACATAATCAAGCGTAGGCTCAAAGCTCGCAGGTGTATTTGCAAGCATGATCTCGTCAAGTCTAAGTCCGACAGCTATTTTTGCAGATACTCTTGCAATCGGATAACCGCTTGCCTTGCTCGCTAATGCGGAGGAGCGTGATACTCTGGGATTAACCTCTATGAGAAAATATTTAAACGAAAGTGGATCAAGAGCAAATTGTACGTTGCAACCACCCTCGATTTTAAGAGCGCGTATAATTTTAAGCGCACTATCGCGTAAAAGTTGATATTCTTTGTTTGTGAGTGTCTGGCTTGGGCAAACGACTATCGAATCCCCTGTGTGTATTCCAACGGGATCGATATTTTCCATGTTACAGATTGTAATTGCTGTATCATTAGAGTCCCTTATTACTTCGTATTCTATTTCCTTGTAACCCTTGATGCTTTTCTCAACAAGCACCTGTCTAACAGGGGAAAGCTCAAGAGCGTGCTTCATAAGGTCATTTAATTCTTCGTCATTATCGGCAAAACCGCCGCCTGTTCCGCCGAGTGTAAAAGCAGGACGCAGTACAACAGGATAACCTATGTTATGTGCGGCTCTTAATCCACTTTCAATACTTTCTGCTATTTCTGAGGGCAAAACAGGCTCTCCAAGCGAAATGCAAAGCTCCTTGAACTTCTCTCTATCCTCTGCTTTTTCAATACTCTCAAAGGTTGTACCCAGCAGCTCAACCTGACATTCTTCGAGAATGCCTTTTTTATATAATTGCATTGCAAGGTTAAGCCCTGTCTGTCCGCCTATACCGGGGACAAGCGCATCCGGACGTTCAAAACGCAGTATTTTTGCTACATATTCAAGCGTAAGCGGCTCCATATATACCTTGTCGGCAACGGTGGTGTCGGTCATTATTGTTGCAGGATTGGAATTTGCGAGTATAACCTCGTAGCCTTCTTCTTTTAGAGCAAGGCAAGCCTGTGTGCCTGCATAGTCGAATTCGGCAGCTTGTCCAATGATGATAGGTCCCGAGCCGATAACCATTACTTTTTTTATATCTGTTCTCTTAGGCATCTGCTGAACCTCCACTCATCATGTCTATAAACTTATCGAATAAGTACGCACTGTCCTGTGGACCGGGTGCGCTTTCGGGGTGATACTGCACCGAGAACAGCTTTTCTTCTATACTTTCAGCACCCTCAACCGTATTGTCAAGTAAATTCTTATGAGTAACCTTAAGGCAGGTTCCCTCTACCGAATTCAAATCAACCGCATAGCTGTGGTTCTGGCTTGTAATCTCAATTTTACCTGTCTTTATATTTATAACAGGGTGGTTTCCACCTCTGTGACCGAATTTCATTTTAAAGGTTTTTGCACCGCAAGCAAGTGCGATCATCTGATGACCAAGGCAAATGCCGAAGATGGGCAGCTTACCTTTTAATTTTTTTACAAGGTTAATTACTGGTGTTACGTCCTCTGGGTTTCCGGGTCCGTTTGATAGGAACAGACCGTCCGGCTTAAGTGCCAGAATTTCCTCGGGTTTTGTATTATAAGGAACAACCGTAACATTACAGCTTTTTTCGTTTAATTTTCTTATTATGTTCAGTTTTATCCCGCAGTCGACCGCAACAACATTATAGGTGTGGTTAGCGGTTCGGGAGTACCACTTTTTCTTACTGCTAACTTTTGCAACCGCATCAGAAGGAATTGTGCAGGATTTAATTTTTTCAATAGCTTCCTCTTTTGGGGTAGAAGCATCGGTTATCATGATCTTGCAGCTTCCATAATCGCGGATTATTCTGGTTAACATTCTGGTATCAATACCGCTTATAGCAGGAATTTGGTTTTCTTCCAGTATTTCTGAAAGTGTTTTTGTATATCTGAAGTTACTCGGTATGTCGTTGTACTCTCTTACTATAAGACCACCGATTGTAGGTGTTTTAGTCTCGAAATCATCATCTGTAATTCCGTAATTTCCGATAAGCGGATAGGTCATAACCACCATCTGATAGGTATAAGACGGATCGGAGATAATTTCCTGATAGCCGACCATCGAGGTGTTGAAAACCAGCTCGCATATAGCCTCTCGCTCTGCTCCAAAACCCTGTCCGTAAAATTCCTGACCGTTCTCCAGCACAATTTTTCTTTTACTTTTTATTCCTGTCATACTATTCCTCCATTACAAATGGTCATTATATTTTTACCGCTAACTTCCATTCCGTCAAATGGGCTGCTCTTTCCCATCGAAAGGAAGTCTGACGAATTTATCTTATATTTTCTGTCTAGGTCTAGGATTGCTATATCTGCACTCTTCCCAACCTCAAGTCCGCCATCTATGCCAAAAATTTTTCTTGGGTTTATACACATAAGCTCGATAAGCTTTTCGAGTGTGATTACTCCTTTTTTAACAAGGTTGGTGTAAAGTATCGGAAATGCTGTTTCCAACCCTACAACACCCATCATACTGCCTGCAAGTCCTTTTGATTTTTCCTCTGCCGAATGAGGAGCGTGGTCAGTTGCTATAATATCTATCGTACCATCTTTAATTCCTTCAACAAGAGCCTTTTTATCCTCTGCTGTTCTTAAGGGCGGATTCATTTTGTATCTTCCGTCTTCTTGAAGGTTGTCCTCACATAACACAAGGTAATGCGGAGCTGTTTCTGCTGTTACTCTTACACCTTCGGCTTTTGCTTTTCGGATAAGTTCAATACTTTCTTTGGCCGAAACATGGCAGATGTGATATCGGCAGCCTGTCCTTTTTGCAAGAATGAGGTCTCTTTCTATCTGCTTGTATTCACTTGCGGAACAGATCCCCTTGTGCCCATGTTCTTTCGCATATTTTCCGTCGTGTATGTATCCGCCGCATATAAGCGAATTATCCTCACAATGTGCTGCTATAATGCAGTTGTATTTTACAGCCTGTTCCATAGCTTTTTCCATCAAGTCATCCGACTGAACTCCTCTGCCGTCATCCGAAAAAGCTATAACCTTGTCCTTTAAGGCGGCAAAGTCAACAAGCTCACCCTCACCTTTCTGTCCTTTTGTAATCGACGCGTAAGGGAAAACTCTAATTTTTGCGTCATGCTCGATTATATCTGTCTTCAGCTTAAGGTTTTCAATGCTGTCCGGTGGCGGATTCAAGTTCGGCATCGAGCAGACAGCGGTGTATCCTGCACTTGCGGCTGCTGTTGTTCCGCTTTTTATAGTCTCTTTATAAGAAAATCCCGGCTCTCGTAGATGAACATGAACATCAACGAAACCCGGAATAATATATAAATTATTAAATTCTAATGCCTTTGTAAAATGAGAAGAAATATGAGGTTCAATTATAGAAACAATACCGCCCTGAATAAAAATATCAGATTTAGAAAAGTTTTTCCCGTTATAAACCATTCCACCGGTTAGCAACAAATCCATAATATTTACTCACACTCCTGTTCCCTTCCGAGTATTATATCAAAGCGTGAGGGTATTGTCAAGGGATATTTTTTAAATTTCGCACCCCCAAATATTACTGCTAAAAATTACCCAGTTGCATTCCTGATAAATAAGATTTATTTCATTTAATCCATAAATTTCAACGTCATCACCGTATGGAATGTTCACTGTAAGCGTTCCGTTTCTATTTCTTTCAACAGTAGCATTTTCGGTGTACGAAACAGTTTCATACCCCATAGGAGGATATTCTTCTAAAACATAAAGTTGATTATTTACTTCTATATAATACGGGGGATCAATTCTATTATTTTCAAATAATTTGTTATACTTTATTTCTGCTTTATCATAAACATATAGGGTTTTTAAAAAAGCAAAAATATCATTTGCAGTTTTATATTTATCCTCAGTTACTTTAAAATATACATAAGTATGATTATCGATAACTAATTCTGTTTTTGCTTTTTCGTTATGTTCTAATCCACCAGAAAAAATATAAAAACACTCAAAGTACTTATTGTGTAAATCATTAATGATTTTTTTATTAAATTCCGAATAATCAAGAATACATTCTCCCCATAAATCACCGCTTGAAATAACCCAATTACCTTCGCTATAAACCAGTATTATTTTATTAACTCCATCAGGTATGTTATCATAACCGAATGGCATATTTAAAGTAAGTGTTCCATCATTGTTTTTTTCGATAATTGCGTATTCGGTAAAAGAACCGCATTCAATTCCCGTTGGAGGAATATCTCCATAGATATAAAGATTACCATCAATTATTGAATAAATTGGAGGATACTCACCAAATTTACTAAATAATTCGTTATACAATATTTCAGCTCTTTCATAAGTATATAAGGTTTTTAAAAAATCTAAGATATCATTTGCGGTTTTATATTTATCATCAATAACTCCAAAATAAATATAAGAATTATTATCAATATTCAATTCAATTTTATCATTTTCGTTATATTCTAATACACCAAGTAAAATATGAATGTATTCATTAAATTTATTATCAATATTATTAATTAACACTTGTTCAAAATCTTGAGAAACAGTATCATTTTCACTTGTAATATCGGAAGAAGTATTCTCATCTTCTGATAATATTTCCGAAATTACCTCTGATGTTTCGTTAGAAGATGATGTTTCTTCTTTCGAAATATCTTCCGAGAATAAATTTTCGGAATTTATGTTTACCGTTTCAGAATTTTTATCGTTATACAAACAAGAAGCAAGTGTACATAAAAGAATGGTTGATATAAGTAAACAAGTTGTTTTTTTCATGGTTTCACCTTTATTCTAAATAATTAACTTACACACCCTAATAGTGGTAAATAATACTTAAATAGTTTCAAACCAAAAATATTAATCACTCAAACCAATTAAAGGTTATTTCCTCACCGTTATGCAGCCATTCACTCGGACAAGTTGTTTCTGTCCAATCGAGTGGAATAAAGGAATCTTTTTGAACAGAATTGATTGTAAAGGCTTGTTTTACTTCTTCCTCCTGTTCGGAATTCAATAAATCGGGAGTGCAGGAGACAAAGAGAGGAGAACCGCTTAAAGACAGTGCTTTAAGCCACAAACGGTTCTTTTCCCACGGAACATGCGGAGTTATTCCAACGCAATCAGCATCCGCCATATAGAAAATACCGTTTTGAGGTAATCGGAACGCAAGGGTGTTTACTCCGAATTTTCTGGTACGCAGCCAATCATGTCCGCTTGTATCGTCGCCGGTTCTGTTTATCTCAACAAGTCCGGCACTTAAATGACTGAAAGTATCACAACCGATAATAAGCGTGTCGCCTGCCGCTTCTCTTATCGCACGGTAGAAATCAAGTGTAATCTCCGCACCTGTTCTGCTTCTGTCGTAAAAAGCCCACGACTGGTCATCTTCAACAACAGATTTTTTAAGAAAACAGCCCCACGCACCAAACATATCATATGTGGAATAATCATGCTTAATCAGCTTGTAGCCCCAATCTACAAGACGTTTTATATCAGACTTTACGTGCTTAATAACCTCGGGATGTGAAGGGTCGAAGAAGGTATTGTCACGTGAGAGCCGCCATTCGTCCTTAGCTCCAGGGGTTTCTCTTCTTAGGTCGATAAGCAGCCTTATCCAAATTCCCGGTTTTACATCCATTGCAGAAATTTCATCGGCAAGGCGTTTCATGTCGGGGAATCTCTCGTTTCCGCGATCCCACGGAGCGTCACAGCTATTTGGCTGCCAACCATCGTCAATAACCATAAAAGGACGGTTTTCCAAGTCTTTTGTGTATTCAGCAACAATTGTCGCGTCCCTTATAATCTCCTCGTGTGAGCTTTTACCGTAGGCGTAATACCAATTGTTTGAGCCATAAACAGGTTCTTTAGGAAATATTCCGTCGTCGCACATAACTCTACAAAAATTCTGTGCCGCATTGAATGAACTTATATTATCGTAATCACCGAAAACAACGGTTGCCGCTTCAAGCGTTCTGCCGCTTAAAAGCACACCGCTTCCGCCGTTGCGAATGTCTATCCACAGAGTTGCTCCTGCGTTGTCAAGATTCCAGAAGCAAAAAGCATTTGGTCGTACACGAACACCAAAAGCACTTGTTCGGTGGTTTTCCTGCTTTCCGCTGTCGGAGGAGTCGGTTATAAAAAAATACCATGGCATGAAAATGTCGGGATTAATGCTTCGCCATTCCATAGTGCCGTAAGCGCGCTCCCACTCGTCACCGAGAACCTTTGTAAAGCCTGTCGGAATGTCGCCCTCGGTAAAATTCCAGCGTAATAATATGTATTTTAAAGGTGTGGAATCCGCTTTTATACTAACATTAAGTCTTTCAACGGATATTTCACAGGTTAATGTTATATCCTTTTCGGAAAAGCCCTCTCCGCCTTTTTTCTCGATAGAACCGCCTTCGTAGATTATAGTTTGTATGTCTGGTAACTTAATTTTCATTTGAAATTCTCCTTTTGTAGAACTTAGGCTGAGTATAACATTCATTAATAAAAAACACAATAAAAAAAGAGCAAATATTGGCTCTTTTCTTAATAATATTATATCTTCTCTATTTTATCTGTTAAATTATCCAGCCAATCACCCTCGAATAGTTCAATCAAGCCATGGTCAACGGCGGCAGCAAGCTTGTGGTTAATCGGCAGCTTTGATAACATATCTACACCGAATTCGGCACAAATACTCTCAACTTCGCTTACACCGAATATATTATGCTTTGTATTGCACTCCGGGCAGATAAAATAAGACATATTCTCGACTATTCCAAGTACCGGAACATTCATCATTTTTGCCATTCTGACAGCTTTTTTAACTATCATTCCGACAAGCTCCTGCGGAGAGGTGACAATAACAATTCCGTCAACAGGAAGCGACTGGAACACAGTTAGCGGAACATCACCTGTACCGGGCGGCATATCGACAAACATAAAGTCAACATCCTTCCAGATAACGTCACTCCAGAACTGCTTGACTGTACCTGCCAAGATAGGTCCTCTCCAGATTACAGGGTCGGTGTCGTTTGGAAGCAAAAGGTTTATTGACATTAGTTGTATGCCTGTTTTTGTGAGCACAGGGAGGATTCCCTGTTCGCTTCCTTCGGCTTTTTTGGTTATTCCAAAACTTTTTGGTATAGACGGACCGGTAATATCGGCATCCAACACCGCTGTTCTGTATCCTCTGCGGTTTAAAAGCACCGATAAAAGCGAGGTTACCATGCTTTTACCTACTCCGCCTTTACCGCTGACAACACCTATAACCTTTTTTATATTGCTAAGCTCATGCGGTTTTGTTAAAAATGATGTTTGCTCTTTATTGCGGCTGGAACAGCTTTCTCCGCAACTACTGCAATTATTATTACAATTTTCGCTCAAAATTTAATACCTCTAATTAATATTCTATTTTATTTTCTATATATGAAGCCACTTCTGCAAGCGGAATTCTTACCTGCTCCATGCTGTCTCTGTCACGAACGGTAACTTGACCGTCCTCAAGGCTCTCGAAGTCATACGTAATACAGAGTGGAGTACCTATCTCGTCCTGTCTGCGGTAACGTTTGCCGATTGAACCTGCATCATCGAAATCAACCATAAACTTCTTTGAGAGTTCTGTTTGTAATTCTTCTGCTTTTTCGCTCAATTTCTTTGAGAGCGGTAGAACGGCTGCCTTGAAGGGTGCAAGACCCGGATGCAGATGAAGTACGGTTCTTATATCCTCTACTCCATCCTTGCCGATATTTTCCTCATCGTATGCATCGATTAGGAAAGCAAGGGCAACTCTGTCGCAGCCCAAAGACGGCTCGATTACATAAGGAATATATTTTTCGTTTGTCTCGGGGTCAAAATAATTTAAATCCTCACCGCTCTTTTCCATGTGTGCCTTGAGGTCAAAATCGGTTCGGTCAGCAACACCCCAAAGCTCGCCCCAGCCGAACGGGAACAGGAATTCAAAGTCTGTCGTTGCTTTTGAATAATGAGAAAGCTCATCCTTCTCATGATCTCTTGTTTTTATAGAATCCTCACGAAGTCCCATACCTGTAAGGAAATTCTTGCAATAATTCTTCCAAAAATAGAACCACTCAAGGTCTGTACCCGGCTTGCAGAAAAATTCCAGCTCCATCTGCTCGAACTCTCTTGTTCTGAACGTAAAATTACCAGGTGTAATCTCGTTTCTGAACGATTTTCCTATCTGTGCAACACCGAATGGAACCTTTTTACGCGAGGTGCGTTGAATGTTCTTGAAGTTTACAAAAATGCCCTGTGCGGTTTCGGGACGAAGATATACCTCTGCCTGACTGTCTTCTGTAACTCCCTGATGTGTCTTGAACATCATATTAAACTTGCGTATCGCTGTAAAATCTTTTTTTCCGCAGCCTGAGCAGGTAACACCTTTTTCTGTTATATAATCGGTGAGCTGGTCGTTTGTAAGACCGTCAACCTTCATAACAATTCCGTTAGCGGAATTATATGCTTCTATGAGTTGATCGGCACGATGACGCATCTTACAGGATTTGCAATCGATAAGCGGATCGTTAAAATTAACAACGTGTCCCGAAGCAACCCAAACCTCACGGTTCATGAGTATTGCACTGTCAAGTCCTACATTATAAGGCGACTCCTGTACAAACTTCTTCCACCATGCTTTTTTAACATTGTTCTTAATCTCAACACCCAAAGGACCATAATCCCATGTATTCGCAAGTCCTCCGTAAATTTCGCTGCCACTATAAACAAAGCCTCTTCCTTTACAGAAAGCGACGATTTTATCCATTGATTTTTCCCTATTGTTCATTTATGTTTTATCCTCTTTCTTTTGTGTATGAGAAATATTATATACTATTTTTCGGAAAAATCAACTATAATCTACCATTTATGCTGCATTTAATAGATCTTCTATATTATCCGCTGTAATTTTTAGTTGTTTTTCCCATTGTGCCTGTTCTGTTTTTTTAACAGTTTTAAAACACTTTCTTATTATCGAACACATATAAATTGCACGTTCGGTAATATGATCACTTTCGAACCGATAATCAAGGCCATATCTTGCAGAAACTTCTTTAAATCCACTACCTGCAACAAATAAATACTCAAACAATACAGCTCTGTCCTCACAAGCAAAGGTTTTTTGATAAACCTCAAGGAAATACACATTTTTTAATGCGGTTTCTCCTTCATGCACATATTTTAAATTGTCATACGGCTCACCATCATCGCCGAAATAATCATTGTTGTATTCGTAATTCTTTGGCAGATAGTCGTACCAATCGGGGTATCCTTCATTTTTTTTGTTATAATATTTATAACTAATATAAGCGTCCATCGCATGCATTATTTCATGTGCAAAGGCGTTCTCAAGCATATAGCTATAAGAACAGTCGGCAACAATGATGTGGTTATAATCTTCGTCAACGTAATAAAATGCTCTTGCACTTGCAACTTCCTCGTCCGAATCACTTTCTATAGTTCCCGTAAGATTAATTATCATATCCGAGAAGTATCCGCTACAAAGCTCTTTAAAGAAACCCTCAGGAAATTTCTCAAGTACGTTTTCAAGACGGTCAAGGCTATCCTTAATCACCTTTTCATTGTTGAGAACAACAGGAAAGTACGGGTCATAATCAGCTTCAACAGCTTCGTCATAAAGATTAATTTCCACACCATATTCCTTACCGAGGTCATATGCACGTTTTCCTTGCTCTGTTAGATTGTCGTAATTTGTTTCATCGTAGGTATATTTACCTTCCGGAGGTTCTTTATTATCAAGAATTATTAAGTAAAAGTAAAGTTCGTCTTCCTCTTCTGTTTTCCCGGATTTATAAAATGACACCGCAAGCAGACGTTTGTCCTTTGATAAAGCGGAATACCCGATTGAAGAATTCTTTTTATTAAAACGAAATTCTGAAATGCAGCTTTGCTCTTCATTATCATAAACACGTACTATACATTCAGGATCATTTTGACTGGTTATAAAGCAAGAATTATCAGCCCAGATGGGCTCTTCATAATCACTTTTCAACTTAAGAAAATTTGTAGAATTAATTTTTTCGGAATTTATTATGTAGAAAAAATCAGGTTTATCAGATGAAAGAATTGTTAAGTTATCATCCTGAAGCAGTATATAACCGGTGATATCAATACTGCTTGTTACTTGAAATTCGGTGTTTAATATATGCAGATGATTTTCTTCTTTTCCGTTTTCTTCGTTGTATTTATAGCTTGTAATATAAAGACAGTCTTCTGTTGACTCGAGAAAGATATCGTCTGTCTTAAAAGTAACATCAACTATCTTTTCTGTTTGTTTTGTATCATTGTTTATTGAATAAACAGAGTTGTCTTTTATATAAGTAAGCTTACCTAAATAAGAAACATAATTGCTTTCCGTATCCAAATTAGATTTTATTTTAAAACATGAATCCTTGTTTTCCTTTAAATTTTTATAAAATACTATCTCAATGTCCTCTTTTATATTATAAGATAAAATTGCACTGAAATCAGGATATATCAGTAAATCGAATAATTCTTCACTGTTCTTGGTTTCAAGAAGAATGTCGCTCTTACCTTCAAAAATATCGTAAAGGCATATCGCTACCTTATCTACATCATAAGTTAAAAATAATATTTCTTTTTCGCTTATGAATTGAACCTGATCAATATATTTATAACCCTTCAAAGCAGCGCTGATATCAAATACGCCTTCATACTCCTTGGCTTTCTCACCAGAGAGTTGCTCTGCGTAATCGATTTTATTCTCACCGCCTGTATCATTTGATGTTTCGTCAGAAATATCATCGGAGATATAGCCACCGCTCTGCTCCATCATTTCCAGCCAGTTGGGATTATTACGCGGAAACGCGCAGCCCGTAAGGACTGCGCTAAGTAATACAGCAGCAAGTATTAGGTTAATAAAACGCTTTTTTAAAGTATGCTTCATTGCTATATCTCCGATGTTAATATAAGATTTTATTTTGTCTTAATCAGTTTGCTCATCTGACGCTGAGCCATAACCAGCTTATAATATCTTCCGTTTATACGCATCAGCTCGTCATGTGTGCCGACCTCCTCGATCGTACCTTTTTCAAAGACAACAAGCTTTGTTGCGTTCCTCAATGTGGAAAGACGGTGTGCAATCGCTATCGTTGTTCTGCCCTCAATTAGGCGGTTAAGCGAATCCTGTATAAGCTTTTCTGTTTCTGTATCAAGCGAAGCAGTTGCTTCATCAAGGATAAGAATCTTCGGGTTACGCAGAATTGCTCTTGCGATAGCTATTCTTTGCCGTTCGCCACCAGAGAGAGTATGCCCCTTGTCGCCGACATAGGTATTATAGCCATCTGGTTGCTTCATGATAAATTCGTGAGCGTTTGCAAGCTTTGCGGCACGGATTACCTCGTCGCGGGTGGAGTCAGGCTTTGCATATATAATATTCTTAAATATCGTGCCGTTAAACAGGAAGGTCTCCTGCAATACCACACCCATTTGTGAGCGTAATGCGTGTTGCGAATACTTTTTGATATTTGTTCCGTCAACAAGAAGCTCTCCGGTTGTGATGTCATACAGACGCATCATTAGATTAATAGCGGTTGTTTTACCAACTCCGCTTCTTCCTACAAGCCCGACCATCTCACCGTTCTTAATTTGGAGGTTAATATTTTTTAAAACGTATTCGTAGTTATTATAACCGAAGTTAGCATTCCTGAACTCGATATTACCGCATACATCGTCTGTAATAGGCATTTCATCTTCTGTAAGTTCGCTGTTCTCATCTATTATTTCAAAAACCTTTGCAAGAGAGGTTGCTGTATGTGCCAACCTTCTCGGAACGAAAGCCATCCAACGAATAGGTCCGTAAATAGTGGCAACATATGTAATGAACTGCATCAGCTGACCGACCTGCATAGTTCCGTCAATAATTCTTTGCCCGACAATATAAAGCACCGCATATTCACCGATACCCATTACGAACACTGCAAAAGGAACGATCATATTCCATGTAAGTTCATTCTTCTGGGAAATATCAGCTACTCTTCTTGCCGCTTTGCTAAATTTTGCTTCTTCTTTACGTTCTGTACCGAATACCTTAACAACACGCATGCCCGAGAAAACATCATATAAAAGCGTACCTAAATCACTTTGCATCTGCCATTGACGATGAAAAATCTTATGAGTAAATTTTCGTATTGCAGAAAATATAAGAAACATGATCGGAACAGGTATCATTACAATAAGTGTAAGCTGCCAATCTAAAATCAACATTATAACCGTAACACCGATCATTATCATCAACTGCTGAACAAGCTCGGGAAGCAAGCCTACAAGAAAGTCTTTTAATACAAGCGTATCACTTGTAATTCTTGTTATCAACTCTCCGGCAGAACGCCTTGTAATTCCTGTAAGTGACAGCTGCTGAACCTTTTCGTAAAGCATTTTTTGCAAATGAACAAGAATTGAGTTGCTCGTTTTTGACATTATCATCTGTCTTATCATTTGTGAAATTGCTTTTATCAATCCAAAGGATACCAGTGCGATAATTATAAACCAGAATGTAGAAAAGTTCGGACTTTCCGAGTTGATGTGATCATCAATAAGATATTTGTTAAGGTAAGGTAAATATGTGTTAATTCCGGCAATTAAAATAAACATAAGCATTGCAAATACAAGAGGCTTTGTATATGGCTTCGCAAACGGCATCAATCGCATAAACAATTTCTTTTTATCCAGACATTGCAGACATACTGTTGATCCCTGTTTTAAAATTTTACCGCACTTGGGACAAACTGTAAAATCATTTGTTCCTATACTTCTGCCTTCCTTCACGGCGGTCATTTTTTTAACCGCTGCTTGAATAGCCAGTGCATTGCTCATATCCGAACGGCAAAGCTCGTAATCCTCACCGTTTATTGTATATTCTATGGAGACACAGCCTATATTGTTTATGTATCTGAATTCTCCTGCATTTTTAATAACTAGCTGTTCATTTTTTTCGGTTTTGTCTTTAGTATCTATGATTGTAATATATATAATACCGCAGCTTATTACAGCAGCACCGTACACATTATTGTTATTACGGGACAGATTAAAATCAAAACCATATTCGGCTTTACCGCCGGCAGTTGTCTTTACCTTTTCACGTGCCCGAAGCTGTTCAGGTGACGTTAGTGGTTTTATTTTCATATTATTGCCTTTCTATGTTGACTACAGATAAAGTTCAATTTTTCTGTAGCTCTTTCTGTCAAGAGCAAGGGTATCCTTAACGCTGAAACGGTTTCCGTCAACATCCGATAGTACCAGTCTTGTGTCGCTGACTCGCGCAATGTTGCGGAAGGTGTCGTGCATGGAGAAGTTCATCCTGCCTTTATCTGTTTCTACCTCCCAATATGAGTAACCAAGCCGCTCTTTGAGAGATAATATTTTGGTTATTTCGGGACAAAGGTATTTTCTATAAAGAGTCTCGCTTATTATCTCAGCATCCTCACCTGAGAAATCAATTAAATTTCTTATAACACCATATTCCTTGCCATCCTTATCTAATACTGAAATAAACTCATCGGGCGAATCGAACGGAAACATTCTATGAAAATACACCCTGCCTAAGTCCTGCCAATCAGGTGTATTGTCATGATTTTCCTCCGATAAGTCGTCTTTTTTTATTGGGGGCATAAAAGCCTTCATAGCGGCAAATCCGCTTTTTGTTCTGTAAATCTTTGCGTTTTCAGAGTTAAAGTATTTTATCTCAGCTAAATCTAAAAAGTTTTCCATATATAAATTAGTTATCTCCTTATAATCACTAAGTTGTCAAAAAACGGGTGCCGAACTTTAGTGTTCGCCATCGTTTTTTCCTAGAGTAAAAGAATCGTAAACGATTCTTTTACGTTTCTATTCCTATTGTTTTAAGAGCTTCTGCCTGCATTTTATATAGCTTGTAATAAACGCCCTTCTTTTGCAAAAGTTCCTTAGCGGTACCGCTCTCCGGCATTTTACCGTTTTCAATAACTATCAGATTATCTGCATCCCTTAAGGTTGACAGACGGTGAGCTATAATAATAGTGGTTCTTCCCTTTGTGAGTCGGTTAAGAGCCTCCTGAATCTGCCTTTCTGTCTGTGTATCCATTGCGGCTGTAGCTTCGTCAAGAATGAGAATCTGAGGATTTTTCAATATTGCTCTGGCAATAGAAATTCGTTGACGTTCTCCACCGGATAATTCTTTGTTGCCAAAACCTATTTGTGTATGATAACCGTCGGGATATTTAATTATAAAAGAATGTGCGCTTGCGATAACCGAAGCAGCAATAACCTGATCGTTTGTAGCCTCGGGACAGGCATAACGAATATTTTCTAAAATCGAACCTCTGAACAGATAGGTCTCCTGCGAAACTATCGAAACCGATCTTCTCAGCGTCTCAAATGAAATATCCTTTATGTTTATTCCGTCGATAAATATATCTCCGTCCTCGGTATTGTAAAGTCTTGTCATAAGGTTAGCAAGGGTACTTTTGCCTGCACCCGTATGTCCGACTATACCAAGTGTACTTCCTGCCGGTACATTAAAGCTTATTCCGTCTATAACCTTGCGGTTGTCTACATAAGAGAAGGAAACATCTTTGAATTCTACTTCGCCCTTCATATTTTCAATAGTTACAGCGTTTTCGCTTTCTTTAACCTCCGGAGATGCTTCGGTAATTTCAAAGAGTCTTTGCATCGAGTTAAGGCACTCACTCCACCAGTTGGAAACATCGGCAAGAAACTCGATAGGACCGTAAATAAGACCGAAATACGCAATAAATGTCATCAGAGTAGCGAAGTTCATGTTTCCAGTATGATTCATTACCTGCCAGCCGCCGATACCCCAAACAATATATGAACCTATCCTGAGCAGGAAGAATAAAAGCGGAAATATCTTTGCAGCTTTTGTTCCTATTTCTACATTTGCTTCAGCGAAAGATTTACTGCGTTTGTCAAAGCGCTTCATCTCATCGTCCTCACGAGAGAATGACTTAACTACACGCATTCCGTTTAGAACATCCGCAATCAACGAGTTGAATGAACGTCTGCGTGACCATGATTTTGCATACAATTTTTCAAATGCAAGAAAAATAAACTTAAATGATACGAAAAATAACGGAACTGTGATAAATGCGTACAGGGCGAGTATGGGATTTATAATAAACATAATTACCATAAACACGACTAATTGTACGATATTCAGCACAAAATAAGGGAATCCATCACAGAAGAAAAAGTATAATGTGTTGGAGTCGTTGTTTATCTGTGTCATAAGACCGCCGGTTTGTCTTTTGGTAAAGAACGATAACGAAAGGCGGCTTATGTTGTTAAAAATAGTTTTTCTAAGGTCGTATGTAACCTCTGCGGATACTTTTGCGGAGATTGCACCGTTTAAAAGGCTGACAAGAAGAGAAGCAAATCTTACGCCTATCATGACAAGTATAATTTTCATTATCTCGCCGTAATATTTCCCGCCTTCTTTCAGAACGTCGTCATAGAATATCTTGTTGCTGACATAAGGAGTTACTGCACCCAGCGCCGCTATTAACGACAGTGAAAATAATATAAGGAAAATATAGCCTTTATAATGCAAAAATAATTTGCTTATCTTTTTTATCAGCTTAACTTTATCCATGCACTTGGGACATATCTTACGGTCGGGATCGGGATACCTTCTGCCACATTTTGGACAGGAATTTTTTTCGTAATCAGAGTCTTGCAGTTTCTCCTCGTTGATTTTACCTTCCTTTTTAAGGTCATTAAAGGCTCGGCATAAAATTCCCGCTTCCCTTTTATATGTACTTGAAAAGTTAAATAAAAACACTGATTCTTTATCCCGCAACGCAGTAACTCTGCCGGTTGAAATCAATTGTTCAACCTGAGCTTCCTCCAGCTCCGAGATTAAAAACCGCTCGTACCTAGTTTCTTCAAAATGTTCGGCACGCATAGGGTTTCCGTTAAAATTTTTCCCCAACCGTTCGAACACCATAAAACCTTCTGCAACCGAAATACCCTCTTTGTCTATGACGATATAGACGTCTTTATAGACAGAATCAGCACCTAGATCGCTTTTCATTAAAAATAATGCTTCCTCAACTTTTACTTCTTTTGAGGAAAAGTATTCATTTATAGTAGTTGAAAATTTGTGTAAAGTGATCATAAAACCTCTGTTTTTAAAAAACAATGCGAATTCATATAGTGTATATAATACTTGAATTCATAAAAAATCAAGCAGATTAAGTTAAAATATCATCCGTTAGTTTAACTTAAAATGCAAATTTAACACCCACTTCTGTTTTAAATTTTTTACGTTAAGCAGCCGTTTACGCAAAAAAATAACCGGAATGAGCATCTCCAAAGTAAATGCCTAAACCCGGTAAAATCAATATGCACATTTGTAATGATGAAACGGAAGTTTTCCTCGTTGTGAGGTTTCATCTTGGTGAGGTTTATAATTTGTCAGCCATCACCTTGTTGTGCCTTTGCCTATTAGCAGTTTTGATTTATCGGGAAGTGTTTTTGATTGCCATTCAACTCCTGCAATCTCTATTTTATGTGCTGTCACAGCAGCATAAAACAACCTTGCATTCAAATCGTTGCGGTTAATCATTAAAATGTCCTCCCTTTCTTCAAAATTCAGTTATACTTTTTCTTGTAATTAATACTAATTCTCTTAAGAAACAGTAAGAAAAATTATTTAGAAAAGTCCTATATATAATTAATGCGGTAGCCGCATTAATAGAGACTTTTCCTCAAATTTATCACTGTTTCTAATTCAAATTAGAAACGAAAAAATCTAACTGTTCGCTTATTATACACTATGTTTTCAAAATAATCAACACCTTTGAAAAAATAATTTTAATTTTTTTCTTTATATCAGTAACTTTTATGTTTGGCATTAATTAATTGTAATTTTTACTTTAAAAAGCTCGAAAAGGCTTGAAAATAAAAATCTTTTGTGTTATGATGTTTTATCAATCATGATTTTTTAGGAGTAATAAAAATGTTTGACATAGCAATATTGGGACTTGGTATCGTCGGAAACGGTGTTTTTGAGGTTATAAAAGAAAATACGGAGTGTATTTCTGCTTTGTTTGGGACAACCTCTACCGATGGAAAAGCCTCTATCAATATAAAATATGTGCTTGACAAGCGTGAATTTAAAGGTCATCCGCTTCAAGACAGAGTTATACAGGATTTTTCGAAAATACTTTCCGATCCTTGCGTGTCTGTTGTTGTGGAAACTATGGGCGGTGCCTCACCTGCGTTTGAGTTCAGCAAGGCAGCGCTTGAAGCAGGAAAAAGTGTTGTTACTTCTAACAAGGAAGTTGTAGATAAATTCGGCGACATACTTCTTGAAACTGCTGCTAAAAACGGTGTAAGTTATCTTTATGAAGCGAGTGTTGGCGGTGGAATACCGATAATTAAGCCGCTTGAAAATTGCTTTTATTCTAATAAAATCATAAGAATTGCCGGAATTCTCAACGGAACTACCAATTTTATACTTTCCAAAATGAGCGAAGAAAATATGTCGCTTCAAACAGCTCTTGAAATATCACAGAAAAACGGTTATGCTGAAGCTAACCCGAACGCTGACCTTGCAGGTATAGACAGTGCACGCAAAATATGCATACTTGCCGGAATTGCTTTCGGAAGATTTATTCCATTTGATAAAATTACGGTAATTGAGGGTATTACAAACGTAAGAGCTGATGATTTTGAACTTGCGAAAAAAGCCGGTTATACAATTAAATTACTAGCGGTTGCCGAAATGATAGGAGAAAACGCAAAAATTCTTGTTGCTCCGCATCTTGTAAAGAAAGGCAGCTTGCTTTCCGCTGTTAATGAAGTTTTCAATGCTATCAGCGTTACGGGAAGTACTGTTGGCGAAGTTGTTTTCTACGGACAGGGTGCAGGCAGTAAGCCTACCGCAAGTGCCGTTGTAACCGATGTTATTGAAATTCTTAAATCACATCCCAAGGCGATTTGCAGAGCAAAACTCGAAGATGGATTCCTTCTGCCTGAGAACAAATTCGGCGATGAGCTTGTTACACTTTCCAACGGCTCGACTTATCGTATTCTTAAATAATAAAGTGAAAAATGTTATAAATAGAGATATATTGGTGCGTATCGAAGGTACATTGTCGTGTACCTATACGAATTTTTCAATACCACTTGTGCCCGATAAGACGTGGAGATTAATAAAGCAGAGCATTTCCTCTGCTTTTCATTTTATATATCAAATTAGGGTATTATAATTATAAGAATCGGAATACACATACATATATACGGCTAAACTATTTTTAAGGATAAAAAAAGCCTTATGCAAACGAAATGCAAAAGGCTTGATTCTGGTGACCCGTAGGGGAGTCGAACCCCTGTCTCTGCCGTGAGAGGGCGGCGTCTTAACCACTTGACTAACAGGCCGTATTAAATGGAACAAAAATTATAATATCATAAAGCGACATGATTGTCAATATATTTTTTAGCAAAGGAAGCTGATTTTGTGCTGCCGAAAGAGCCGTATAAAAAGATTGCCGTCATTATTTTCTACATTGTAGTAATTGTTGCTGCTTCATACTTATTTTTTAAATATCTTTTTGGTATCCTTATGCCGTTTATTATAGCATATCTTCTGGCGGCAGCGCTTCAGCCTGCGGTGAGGTTTCTATGCAAACACGCTAAGGTTCCAAAAAAGTTATCTGTATTTGTATTGGTGCTTGTAGCAACAACACTGTTAGGCTGGTTATGCTACCTTGCAATAAATCGAATAACTACCGAGCTTACCGTATTGTATCAGAATATTTTGGGCTTTTATGATCACATTAAATCTGATGAACAATATGCAAAAAATATTATTGATAAGATAAGTGATGCTATACCCTTTATTGACTTAAGAGACAGATTAAACGGTGTGTTGGAAAATCTAGACAGCGCCTTGGAAGATGCATTGTTGAATTTTGCCAACAATATAAGCGGTTCTATATTACCTATATTAGGCGGTGTAATAAGCTTTATACCAAATGCATTGCTTACAATATTAATCGCTATTTTATCAACTTATTATTTTGCTGTTGATTACGGCAGAATCAATCGTTTTTTAATAGCGCAGCTTCCCGAAAAAGCAGCTAAAAATATGAGTGTATTTAAACAGGAATTTATTGGAACAATAATTAAGTTTCTCAGAGCATACGGTTTGATTACCTTAATCACCTTCCTGGAACTTTTTGTTGCTTTCACGATTTTAGGAATAAAATACGCATTCCTTATAGCGCTTATAGTATCGGTTATCGATATTCTGCCTGTTCTGGGAACAGGAACGGTGCTTATTCCGTGGTCTATCTTCTTGTTTTTAATAGGTGATTATTACACAGGGATTGCTATCGCTATTGTTTATTTGGTAATCATGATAATTCGCCAGATAATCGAGCCGAAGATTGTCGGTAAATATATCGGTCTGTACCCTCTTCTAACGCTTATTGCAATGTATATCGGTTTGAAAGTAATGGGTATAATCGGCTTGTTAATATTCCCGATTATTACAATTATTTTAAAGAAACTTAATGACGAGGGTAAGATAAAACTATTTAAAAAGGTCCCTGAAAAGGAAAAGTAGTGTTTTTTATAAAAAGTGGGCTGATTTCGTCGGTGTGCGACAAGAAAGTTATATATAACTTGTACATTACCGTTTAAAATCGCCTACTTTTATTTTTCAGACACCGAAAACAGAAAAATCTGTGTTACCCACTATGGTACTTATTATGGAAAAGAAATCCTTGAGTTGATTTGAAGGTTATGTTATTATAAATATGTAGATTAATTTATATACTCTGGTATAACAATATTCGGAGGTTTTTAAATGAACAAAAATAACTGGCAATGGTATGGTGTAAAAATAATAAAAGAAATCATTGTTGTTGACGAACCAGATAAAAACCTTATTGATGAATTTTATGAAGAAGATGATAAGCATCATTATGAAGAATCGCTATTGCTTATAAAAGCTCCGTCTTTTGATCATGCCTATAAAATTGCAGAGAAAGCTACTAAAAAAGATAATGATTTTTATCCAAATATTTATGGTCAGCAAGTTGCATGGAAGTTTATTAAAGCTGTGGATTGTTTTTTAATATTGGATAAATTGAAATCAAGTGCTGAAGTGTATTCGTGTTTCCATACATCGGATAAAGATACGAGTACAGATGAATTTTTAAATACTCGGTTTAAAAGTTCAGATGAAGGATGTCGAAAAGCAAGGCACTTATAATTTATATGTATAGTATTCGCATACTGCGAAGAAAGACCTGCCGAAAATAAATCGGTAGGTCTTTTATAATAATTCTCTTATGGAAAATCCCCTTTTATCCGCCCGTTTGTTTTGCTCTTTTTTGTATTAAATCGGTGTATTTCTGCAATCGACAAGGGTTACATCGGTTATGTCCGGAATTTTTTTGAGAGCGGAGACCAGCTTGTTCTGCGAAGAGCCTATGCTTATTTCGTAAATAATCTCATGGTGGCGGTCATTCTCGGTCATAGAAGAAAGTCTGTGCTTTATTCCGTTTTCAACAAGCATTCTGCCGACAAAATCAAGCCCTTTATCGTTGTTTGCGCGAACGATAAGAAGATAGCAAGAAGCGGTATTGCTTATTATTTTTAATGTAGAAAATGTAAGAAGTCCGATTATAAGCGAGCCTAAAATGGTTACTATAAAAAAGCCTGCGCCTGCTGTTATACCTGCTGCAACTGCCCAAAACATAAATGCGGTATCGGAAGCGTCCTTGATTGCTGTTCTGAAACGTACAATACTCAATGCTCCGACCATACCGAGTGACAAGGCAAGGTTTGAAGAAATAGTAAGTACAATAAGCGAGCTTATTGCAGTTATCATCAACAATGTTGCTTCAAAACTGCGGTTAAAGGATATTCCCTTGAAGGTCATTCTATAAATTAAAAGAATGAATAACCCTGCCAGAAAAGCAATTCCTATGGATAAAATAATATCGGGTATGCTTACTGTCGAGGAAAAACCTTCAAGCACGCTTTTTTTAATTAAATCAGTAAAACTCATTTTGGTTGTAACCCTTTCTGTTTTTGCATTTTTTAGTCTTGAACAAATCCTGCCGGAAGCCTGATATCCCCTACACAAAGTGCATATTTAGAGACTGATAGCTGCGGAGCATTTGCTGAACACAATCTGCGAATCAATGTCGGCAGTTTATAGTTATACTTTATCTCCATAATTATATTTGCGGGATGAATTGCCGGAATCCCTATACGGTTTTTATCAAACAGACAATCCACGTCCCCAGGCAATGCTTCCACACGTGTGTCAAAGGTAACACGCACATCGGTTCCTTCCATTAAAAAAGCCTCTCTCTGATAACGAACAGTAACCGTTGGTCGAAGTCCCTTTGACTGCATTTCAGCCGCAAGCGGATAGACTTTATTGTCAAAACCTTCTAAAACAAAAGGGGCGTCTGCAATTTTTGAAAGCACCGTTTTTGAAAGTACAGCACTGTCTTTATTTGTTTTTAGCCCTTGCTTGGTCTTTTTCTCAAGCCGTAAAAAAGAATCCTGATAGTCGTAGCTTCGTACCCTAAATTTTGTATGCACCGCAAGACCGTCTGATTTTTCATAGTAAGCGGTTTTATACGGGTCGTCAAAATACAGGCTTGTTACTGTATATATACCCTCAGCGTAATGCTCGTCGGGTTGCAGAACAAGAGAAACACGGTTTCTAATCAGCGTATAAAGCCTGTAATCTAGTATATATTTTTCCTCACGGCGTGAAGAAGCCATATAGAAATTCTCTTTCTCCAACAAATTGTTGGGTTATTTATCTTATTTGCTAAATCCATAATCAGCCATCTGAGAGTCTGAAAGCGAAAAATAACTTTTTATCTGTTTGTAAATCTCAGCTGGACGTTTTTGTTGAAAGGTGATAAGTTTGTTAATATGATTTTGCCAGCCACTCATTGTGAGAGTCCATTTTTCATGGTCGCGAACCATATCATGTTGAATCAGTGTTTTTATCTCGTTGATTCGTGTCAGTACCTTTTCATCTGTCCAGATGTTTTGTAGTTGCCATGCCATTCTGCGGATAAACTCTTCTTTAAAGCTGTTGTTTTTTAGAAGTGCATTTATCAGAGCGGTAGAAAAGCGATTAAGTGAGCCTGTACCCTCAGGATTAAGATGCTCGGAAACGGTAGGATGCAAATAATCCGAAAAACTCCAATCCACATCAAACATTACCCAACGCCATTTCCCATCCATCTCGCTACTCTTGAAAAAACGAATATTGCCATTGTCTGTGTTGGCTATATATATTTCGGAACATATAAAATCAATATAATTTTCCTTATCTATTTTAGAAAGAATATACTGATAATTTTCTTCATTTGATAAATCATGAGATCTTACATACTTTATAAGCTCCTGATACTCGTCACTGTAGGTACCGTTTGCTCTAGCCATTACAACCGAATCCTCGGTGACGCTGTAATTACCGGCAACATAATTCTCATTGAGCTTTTCTCTTATATAGTAAACGCCCCAAAACTCATTGTTAAGGTACACAACGACAGGGCGGTAGTTTTGTACCGCAACGCTTGTTGCGTCTGCGACAAGCGAGGTTATCATTGCGTCACGCATTCTGGCACGGTTGAAATCCTGACCTGCATTTCTAAGCACAAAGGCTTCATATGTGGTAAGATCGCTATTTTTAAAAAGCTTATAATTTAACTCCGACGCACCGTACTGCGACCTGAAAAAACAGCAAAAGGACTTCATGGGCAAAGCCCTTGAATAAGCGCCAAATATTCTTAATCCGCAAGGCTCTGAAAAGCCATTACCGTCTTTCTCAAAAAAAGAGACGGTAGCTTCTTTTTCCCATGTCTGCCAATAGTTAGCACCAACGTGCGGAAATTCGGCTTCAGCATTTGGTCCTTCAGCATATATGCCTGTATAATAATCCCAAAGGTTATCGGGGTTTGTTATTATCGAAACAATATCCAGTTCAATTCCCTCATTGATAACATAGAGCAACTCAAGAACCTCACCCGGAAGGTAACCGTTCTCAAAACAGCGGGCTCGGACGACCGTTGTTGAGGATATTTTTATTGCACCGTTATAAATAGGTGAAGTTGCATTCGGTTCGGTATTGTCCAGTGTGTATCTTATAGTACCTTTTCCGTTTAATTCCACGCTTAAAGAATTAACATCGTTGTATACGCCTTGGTTGACAGACGAAGTGGGTTTTGGTGCAGTTTCTGCAACAGCGGATGAGTTTGCTTCTTTAGGTGTTGCAGAGCTTAAATAACTAAAAGCGGCAGAACCGTTTGCACGTCCATAAGAATTATCGCTGGATAACGCAGGAATAACTATACAATCGGTTATTTTCCCGTCCTTTGACAAATAAACCGATTCACCTTCGGCTGCCAGTGAAAAAGGCAAAACCGTATAACCGTTCGGTGTGTTTATTCCATCCGAGGATAGGATAAACACTATATATCCGCCTGCAGGAATATTTACATTAGGTAAAGCAGCAAGATTCAAGTTATCAATATTATCAGAAAGAAACATTCCCGATAGCGAAATATCATTACCCGTATTGTTGTGCAGCTCTATAAAATCGTGGTATGCACCGTAAGGTCCGACCAGATACTGTTTGTTTACCGAAACAGCCTCGGAAATTTCGATTCCCTGAGGTCGAACGCTGTTTGCATATTCTGCTCTGCCCGAGTCATTATTGGAAAAGCCTAAGCTCGGGGAAGCTGCGATATAGCCGCTTTCATCCCCGTCCTTATTGTACTGCCAGCTTCTACCTCTTCCTGCGGAAACCACACTTACCGGCTGCCCCTGCCTTTTTTCTGGAGTAATCATATAAAGTGTTTCTCCTTGAGAAAGCGAGAAGTTTGCATGAATATCAGTCCCCTCAACGCAGTTTACGCTGTCTGCGATAATAACCTTGCTTTCGCCTTTTTGTATTTCAAATTCGGGAAGTGCAAATTTATAAGGATTGGAGAGGTCATCGGATAAATACCAGCCCAAAGTGGAAACGGTATCTGAGGAAACATTTGTAATTTCAATAGCGTCACAAAGACTGCCGCCGTATGCCAACTCGTCAACAGATAAAAGCATTTCACTGATAACCAGCGCTGCATCCCTGTCAATTTTACTTTCTGCAAACGCTGCCATTCCGTCTTCATTATTTGCGAAGCCCAGTGAGGGACTCATTTGTGTGTATACGATATTTCCGCCACCATCCATATTGCGGCATAATGAATAGTTATCTTCAGTAGTGGCTACATCAACGGTTGTAAATCTTCCGTCAGGACCTGAAAGCACAGCGGTTTCGCCCTCGGATAGCCCGAAGGAAGCGTGGATCTCGCCGTCTTTATATACGCCGACACCATCAGCGAATACAATAAGGAATTCACCCGGTTGTAGCACAAGGTCAGGCAGAGCATATCTATGCGGATTACCGATACTGTCAGAGACATACCAGCCGTTTGTAGAGACTGCAAAGGCTGCTATGTTTGTTATTTCTATTATATCTGAATAATTTCCGCTTTTATCGGAAAGCACCGATTTGTTTTCGGTAAGAAGCTCGTTGATTATCAGTGTGTTTGAGCCGTCGGAAAGACCTAACTTGTATGCTGCTCTTCCCTCTGCGGTGTTGGGATACCCCGGACTTGCATTAGCTGTAGTCACGTAACTACCTTTTTGAAGGGATAAAACCATATCGCTGTCGGTCTTGATTGTAGTTATCGAAGCACATTCCGCACCGTCCGGGGAGAGTAAATAAACCGTCTCTCCGCCTTCACTTTTTAAGGAGAAAGGTACTTCAGTACCATTAAGAAAAATAACTAAGTATTGTCCGGAAACAAATTCCCTGCTATCGAATACATATTTAACTTCCTTATATGCGCTGTCTGTTAATGCAAAACCCTGTAAATTGAAAGTCTCTCCGCCATTGTATAATTCAATATAATCACTGTACATGCCTTTTGAGTCGCATATTATAGAGCGGTTACGGGTACATACCTCGGTAATTTTTACTCTTATGTTCTCAATATTGCCGTTCAGATTTACCGGTGTTCCTACAAAAAAAGAAAGCAGAATACCTACCAAAACCGCCAATAAAACGCATGATAACAATAATAATGCAATCATTACATCCCGCTTTTGGGTTCGGGTAAAACCTTTAATAGATTGCATAAAAACCTCCATGCTTTACCGCGTATAAATAGTAATTAAAAATTTGTGGAGGTACGCGCTGATTTACTCTGTATATAATATTTTTCACGCTATCTCCTGTTTATATGACTTGCTCTTATACTAATTCGAATTAGAAACAGTGATAAATTAGAGGAAAAGTCTTTGATATATGGGCTTTTTTGAAGAATTTTTCTTACTGTTTCTTAAGAGAAGTAGTATTATAATATTAACAATAATATAGGATACAACATTTTATGCTGTATCCTACTATTTATTATATCCTACCTTGAATTTTTGTCAAGAAATATTTGTTAATTTGTCGTATTTAAGCGGATATATCTTAACTATTCTTATTATCCCCATTTTTTCTGGTAATATATTCATCTATAGCGGAAGCGGCAGCTTTTCCGGCACCCATTGCGAGAATAACGGTTGCAGCACCTGTTACAGCGTCCCCGCCAGCAAAAACACCCTCACGAGTTGTTCTACCACATTCATCAGCAATAATTCCGCCCCATTTTTCGGTTCCGAGATTTTTTGTGGTGGACTTTATAAGCGGATTCGGGGAAGTTCCTATTGCCATAATAACGCAATCTACATCTAAGGTAAATTCACTGTCCGGTTTTACAATAGGTCTGCGTCTTCCCGATTCGTCAGGTTCACCCAAGCCCATCTCAACGCATTTTATACCGCCTACAAATTTCTTCTTATCGGGAAGAATCTCGGTCGGATTGGTAAGCATTTTAAAGATAATGCCTTCCTCTTTTGCGTGTTCAACCTCCTCCGCTCTTGCTGGAAGTTCCTTCTCCGAACGGCGATAAACTATATAAACTTCCTCCGCACCCAGTCTTTTTGCGCATCTTGCGGCATCCATCGCAACGTTACCGCCACCAACAACCGCAACTCTTTTTGCGTTCTGAATAGGAGTATTGCTGTCGTCTTTATACGCTTTCATAAGGTTTACTCTGGTCAAAAATTCGTTTGCGGAATAAACACCCTTAAGGTTCTCGCCTTTAATATTCATAAAACGCGGAAGTCCTGCACCGGAACCGATGAACACAGCTTCAAAGCCTTCCTCAAACAGTTCGTCAATCGACAAAACCTTGCCAATAACCATGTTAGTCTCTAGCTTAACACCAAGCCCTTTAAGTGCATCAATTTCTTTTTTTACAATCGCCTTAGGAAGTCTGAACTCGGGGATACCGTAAACAAGCACTCCGCCTGCAAGGTGAAGAGCTTCGAAAATGGTTACGTCATATCCCTTTTTGGCAAGGTCACCTGCACAGGTAAGCCCTGCAGGGCCTGAACCGATTACAGCAATACGGTGACCGTTTGAAACAGGTTTTACAACCTCACTCTTATGATTTTTTATATACCAATCGGCAACAAAACGCTCCAGTCTGCCGATAGCAACCGGTTCGCCTTTTACTCCTCGAACGCATACCTGCTCACATTGTGTTTCCTGCGGACAAACTCTGCCGCAAACGGCAGGAAGTGAACTGGATTCCGCAATTATTTTATATGCTTTCTCAAAATTGCCTTTTGCAACCTCATCTATAAACGAAGGGATATTTATATAAACAGGACAGCCTGCAATGCAGGGCTTGTGCTTGCAATTAAGGCAGCGTTTTGCCTCGTCAATCGCTTGTTCCTCGGTATAACCGAGTGCAACCTCCGAGAAGTTTTTGTTTCTGACAGATGGCTCCTGTAAGGGCATCTCATTCTTTTTTAATGACATATTAGGCATTCTGTTCACCTGCCTTGAATAGATTACAAGCCTTGTCGTATTCGTGACGTTCAAAAGGCTTGTACATTGACGATCGTTCCATAGCCTCATCAAAATCGACTAAATGACCGTCAAAATCGGGTCCGTCCACACAGGCAAACTTAACCTCGCCGCCTACGGTAAGGCGACAGCCGCCACACATACCTGTTCCGTCTATCATTATCGGATTCATGCTGACTGTGGTCTTTATTCCGTATTCCTTAGTAAGTAAACATACAAATTTCATCATTATGACAGGTCCGATAACAATGACCTCGTCATAATTCTCTCCGCTCTCGATAAGTGCCTTGAGAGCGTTTGTTACAAGTCCCTTTTCGCCATAACTTCCGTCGTCGGTCATAATTAACAGCTTGTCGGAAGCAGCTCTAAACTCATCCTCAAGAATTATTAAATCCTTTGTGCGGAAACCGACTATCGAATGTACAACAGTTCCCTGTTCATGCAGCTTTTTTGCAACAGGGTACGCTATAGCACAACCGACACCGCCACCTACTACCGCAACCTTTTTTAAGCCGTCCGTATGCGTTGCTTTGCCTAAAGGACCTGCAAAATCGCTTATATATTCACCTTCGTTTTTTTGATTTAATTTCTCGGTTGTTGCTCCGACTATCTGGAAAATGATTGTAATTATCCCTTTTTCTCTGTCATAATCTGCAATAGTAAGCGGAATGCGTTCACCCTCGTCGTCAACTCTCAAAATAACGAACTGCCCGGGTTCCGCTTTTTTTGCCACAAGCGGAGCGTATATGTCCATAAGTGTGACGGTAGAGTTAAGGCACACCTTTTTATTTATCTTATACATTTGTATACCCAACCTCTCTTTAGTAAATAAAAATATTATATCATAATATTTTGTTACTTGCAATATTTTATTGTTGATTTTATTAGCTGTTGAGTATATAATAATTATAATTGGGAAAATTTGTTTTCTAAAGTAAAATATATAAAGGTATTACATTAATGAATATTTTAATTAAGGACATTCTTGCGGTTGTTGATTGTAAAATTATTAAAACCGATATCTGTATTGGTAACAGTGTTATATTATCACTCGGAGAAAAGCCAAACGGTTTTATACCCGAAAAGGTAATTGACGGCAAGGACAAGCTGGCTATTCCTGCGCTTATTAACTGTCATACACATGCTTATATGTCGGTTTTCCGAAACATAGCTGACGATCTACCCTTCAACGAATGGTTGTTTGATAAAATTATGCCGCTTGAGGATGTTGTTGACGAAAAAGATGCTTATTGGGGCTGTATGCTCTCCTGCATTGAGATGATAAAGAGTGGCACAGGAACTTTTTGTGATATGCATATGTTTCCGAATACCACACACACGGCGGCAATAAAAAGCGGTATGCGTGCAGTTGTTTCCAGAGGTTTGTCCGGTGGTAAAAATGATGTTGATGGCGGTAAACGCAGAATAAAAGAGGCCGTTGAAGAGATAGAAAAGTATTCGGGCAACTCTCTTATAAGCTTTATGATTGCACCACATGCTATTTATACTTGTGATAAAGAATATCTTTTAGAGACCATGAGCCTTGCAGATAAATTTAATCTTCCGCTTAACACTCACCTTTCGGAGTCGGTTTTTGAGGTGAATTCCTGTCTTTCGCAAAATGGTGTTACCCCTGTCAAATATCTTGATTCGCTTGGGTTTTTTGAGCATAAAACACTTGCCGCACACTGCGTTCATCTTACTGAGAATGACATGGATATTCTATCAACAAAAAAGGTTAGCGTAGCCGCTAACCCAAAGAGTAATTTAAAGTTAGGAAACGGTATCGCACCCATAAAACAGCTACTTGATAAAGGTGTAAACATCTGTCTGGGAACGGACGGTGCGGCTTCGAACAACTCATTGAATCTGTTCTCGGAGATGAATTTTACCGCACTTTTACACAAAGGTACAAGCGGTGACGCATCCGCAGTTTCTGCGCTTGATGTACTCGCCTTTGCTACCGGAAATGGTGCAAAAGCACTCGGTATTGAACGCTTGGGCAAAATTGAGGTTGGTTACAAAGCGGATATTGCAATTTTGGATACAAATTACCCTCAGATGCGTCCTATGAACAACCCGATATGCGCATTAACTTACTCCGCAACAGGCAACGAAGTTGTAACAACAATTATCGATGGTAAAATTGTTATGGAAAACCGTATTTTAACAAATATTGACGTAGAAGAAGTATATTACAATATAGAAAAAATAACAGAAAAATTAAGGAGTACAAAGTAATGGCAAACGAAACTATGACATACGATGTCAAGGATATAAACCTTTGGGAAAGTGGAAAAATAAAAATTGAGTGGGTAAAACGCAATATGGACCTGCTCAGGGGTATAGAAGAAGAATTTATTGCAAAAAAGCCGTTCAAAGGCTTACGTGTCGCACTTTCAGTTCATCTCGAAGCAAAAACAGCTTATCTCTGCAAGGTTTTGGCATCCGGCGGTGCGGAGATGTTTATTACGGGTAGTAACCCACTTTCCACACAGGATGATGTTGCCGCGGCTCTTGTACATGACGGACTTAATGTTTTTGCTTCCTACGGCTGCTCGCAGGAGGTTTACGAAGCAAACCTTTGCAAGGTTATAGAAGCCGCACCGAATGTTATTATCGACGACGGTGGCGACTTGGTTACTCTCATTCACACAAAATACCCACACCTGATAAAAAACGTTATTGGCGGATGTGAAGAAACCACAACAGGTATAGTACGTCTTTTAGCTATGAACAAGGAAGGTGCGTTGAAATTTCCAATGGTGCTTGTTAACAATGCGGACTGCAAGCATCTGTTCGATAATAGATACGGCACAGGACAATCCGTATGGGACGGCATAAACCGTACTACAAACCTTATTGTTGCAGGAAAGAACGTTGTTGTCGCAGGCTATGGCTGGTGCGGTAAGGGTGTTGCTATGCGCGCAAAAGGACTTGGAGCTTCGGTTATCGTAACCGAGATTGATCCGATAAAAGCTATGGAAGCTGTAATGGACGGCTTTAAGGTCATGAAGATGAGCGAGGCTGCTGCGATAGGCGAATTCTTTGTTACCGTCACAGGTTGTTGTGAAGTTATTACAAAAGAGCATTTTCTTTCTATGAAGGATGGTGCTATACTCTCCAACGCAGGGCATTTTGATGTCGAGGTCGACATGGATACCCTTAAAAAGATAGCGGTCGATTCATATATAGCACGAAATAATATTATCGGTTACAAGCTGGAAAACGGAAACACTGTATTCGTTATCGCCGAGGGCAGACTTGTAAACATCTGCGCCGGTGACGGACACCCAGCAGAAATAATGGATATGTCCTTTGCAATTCAGGCTCTCTCTGCCCTCCATCTCGTAAAAAACAAAGGCGATTTAAAGGATATGATTATCGATGTTCCTCGTGAAGTCGACCTTGAGGTTGCAAGAAGAAAACTCAAATTCTGGGGCTTTGAAATAGATACGCTAACCGAAAAGCAGGATAAGTATATGAATGATTGGGAATAAGGGGTATTCAGGTTATTTATTTTAGGAGGTGTTAATATGTTCGGAATTAGATATGTATCTGATTGTGATAAACCATATTGGTTTACACTCGATAGACATTTAAGTGAAAGTGAGTTTGAACTAAAGATTCGAGATAGAAGAGGTTATGTTATCAGTGATGATGATAAACCTATCGGGGTTATGCGATATAATCTTTTCGGAGATTTCACTCCCTTCCTCACTTTAATTTACTTTGAAGAAGCCTTTCGTGGTAAAGGTTTTGGTAAAAAAGCCATGCAGTTTTGGGAGAATCAAATGGGCGAATTAGGATATAGAATGATAATGACATCAACGCAAGTTGATGAGCAAGCACAACATTTCTATCGAAGGTTGGGATATAAAGATGCAGGTTGCCTTGTTTTAGATACGCCACCATTTGAGCAACCATTAGAAATGTTTCTTATTAAGTATATTTAGTGTATATTATAATCATAATGTTTATCTCGTTAAATGTTTTTAATACACATCAATTAATAAAAGAAAGGACTTTTAAACATGCCTACACCACACAATAAAGCAGGAGTTAATCAGATAGCAAGTACAGTTTTTATGCCGGGGGACCCCTTGCGTGCAGAATATATCTCAAAAAATTATCTTACCGACGCTGTAAAGGTTACCGAAGTAAGAAATATGTACGGCTTTACGGGCAAATATAACGGCAAGGATGTAACTGTTATGGGTCATGGAATGGGTATGCCCTCAGTTGGAATTTATACCTATGAGCTATATAACTTTTATAATGTTGATAACATTATCCGCATTGGATCAGCAGGCGGTCTTGCTGACGACGTTAATCTACGTGACCTTGTTATTGGTATGGGAGCCTGTACGGACAGCAATTTTGCGTGGCAATACGGTCTGCCCGGAACCTTTGCCCCGATAGCGGATTTTTCTTTGCTACAAAAAGCGGTTGCTTCGGCAGAAAAACTAAATGTTAATGTAAAAGTCGGCAACATCATATCAACCGATGTATTTTACAGTCCCAAAGAGGCTAACGAAAAATGGCGTTCGATGGGTGTTCTCGCTGTGGAAATGGAAGCTGCTGCACTTTATATGAACGCCGCGAAATCAGGCAAAAAAGCACTTTGCATCTGCACTATTTCCGATCACTTGTTTAAGGAAGAACAGCTTTCTGTTGAAGAACGGCAAACCGGTTTTGACGATATGATAAAAGTTGCACTTGGGATGTTATAATTTAATTGTGTTAAGAGTTATTTAAGCAATATAAGGTATTCTTATTGCACAAAGCAAAAGGGGCTATTAAAAATGAAAATAAAAATCATCATTACCCTAACCTTAGCAATAGTTTTTATACTTACCTCGTGCAGCAAAATAACCTATAATAACAGCAATGACGAAACTTTATCTGGCACATCAAATGTTTCGAACACAAACGAAAGTAATTTTGACGTTGATATTTCCGTAGATGACATTGTCGAGACAAGCAACGACATTATTAAAGACGGTGTACAGGATGGCAGTATTGTGTTATCGGATAACGGAATCACCGCTGGTGACGGTGTTTTGGTTGACGGAAAAGTTGCGACCATTAAGGATGCGGGCGTTTACACGATCAGCGGTGCTATGAGTGACGGACAGATTGTTGTTTACGTTGATAAAGAGGAAAGTGTGGAGCTAATTCTGAACGGTGTAAACCTTACCTGTTTAACTAACACAGCTATTTATGGGGTTAGTTCGGATAAAATTATAATAACTATTGCAGACGGAACAGAAAATACAATCTCGGACGGCAGTAGTTATACCGAGATTAACGATGACGATTCGAATGCCGCTATATACTCAAAGGATGATATTACAATTAAGGGCAAGGGCAAACTTATTGTTTTCGGAAACTATAATAATGGAATTTCGTCTACTAACGATATAAAAATCATAGGCGGCATGATTACAGTAAACAGTAAAAATACCGCACTTAGAGGTAAAGACAGCGTAAAAATCGGAGAAGGCTGCAATTTAACAATTAACTCCGGTGGTGACGCAATAAAATCCTCGAACGATACCGAAGAGGGTAAGGGTGTAATAATAATTACAGGTGGCGTAATAACTGTCACCTCTGGAGAAGACGGTATTGAAGCTGTAAACGAAATCACAATCACTAGTGGTGACCTCAACCTGACAACCGATAGTGGAAAAACACTTACAGAAAGCACTGGATATAAAGGAATAAAATGTGATTCCTCGATAATTATTGCAGGTGGCACTTTTAACATTACTTCAAATGACGATGCTATTAACTGTGGCGGTGATCTGGAAATCTTAGGCGGAGTAATAACTATTTCTGCTGATGACGATGGAATTCATTCGGATTCTACCGTTAAAATCTCGGGTGGAAAAACTACAATAGCCAAATCCTATGAAGGACTAGAAGGAAATGAGGTTGAAATTTCCGGCGGTGAAATCAGAATAACATCAAGTGACGATGGTATTAATACCGCAGGAGGTACTGACACAATGGGCAACGACAGACCAGGAAAAGGCGGTTTTTCTCAAGGTGGAAACAGCAACCTCACAATAAGCGGCGGTTTAATAGCAATAAATGCTGCAGGTGACGGTATCGACATAAACGGAACCGTTAACATGAGCTCAGGGACTCTGCTTATATGCGGTCCGACCGATAACGGAAACGGACCTCTTGATTATAACGGTGATTTTAAAATGACAGGCGGCTTTTTGATCGCCGCAGGCAGCAGCGGTATGGCACAGGGTATAGGTACAAACTCCTCTCAATATGGTTTACTCGCAGGATTTGACCCACAATCAGCAAACACCATCTTCAGAGTAGAAGATTCAGACTGCAACGACGTAGTTACCTTTGCACCCTGTAAGCAATATTCGTCGGTTGCAATTTGTTCTCCTTCGCTTAAAAAAGGTGAAACCTACACAATTTTATTCGGAGGAAGAAGCACAGGAGCTTTAAGCGATTGGTTGTATACAGGCGGAAGTTACTCGGGCGGAACCGAATATACAACCATAACTGTTTCTTCGATATTGACAACTTCAGGTAACGTAGGCGACAAAGGCGGCAAAAGGTAAATTACTCCATTTTTTCATAATTTATATATATTATATCAAAAGAGCAGATGCAATAAAAACAATGCATATGCTCTTTTTGTGTTGTTTTATTATTTTTTTGTAATATTTTTGTATGAACGTTTATATTATATGATACCCCCTATTTTTATGCTACAACTTTTTGAACATCTCACTTATTTTTTGCATTATTACTAAAAAGTCGGTATATTTTACCACTATTTTACTTATTATATTTATAGTACTAATTCGAATTAGAAACAGTTATAAATTCGAGATAAAGTCTTTGATATATGGACTTTTTTGAAGAATTTTTCTTACTGTTTCTTAAGAAAAGTAGTATACGCATCGATATTAGGAAAGGAATGAAAATCTTGAAGCCACTTAAATTTTTTATCTTCTGTACTTTCATCGCCGTTATGCTTGTTGTTACCGCATCGGCAGCAAGCGACGACATATCTCCGGCAATTGATTTCCTGCGGAGCAAAACAACGCTCGACAAGTGCTCGATTGAAGGCGAAACGGTCAACTTCACAAAAAATGATTTTACCGATGTAATCGGAACCGAGTTCGAGTATATTGTTGTAAATTCACTACCCGAAGGTGGGGTTTTGATGCTGAACGGAATTCAAGTGATTTCCGGACAGACAATTCCTGTTTCTTCACTGGACTATCTAAAATTTATGCCAAGCACCGCAACAGCACAAACCTGTTCTTTCAACTTTTCAACACGTGCCGACGGCTGGGAGGATACCGAAGTTCCCTGTGTGGTTAACATTCTTGAGAATGCAAACTTTTCACCTGTGGTGACTGATGTAAACCTTTCTACTATTCAGGACGTAACTGTTTACGGCGAACTGAC
>Ga0154579_113_pt3 | contig 114925 bp, 109 predicted proteins | sample RifGroF2_FD_116008 | JGI IMG/M metagenome (GOLD analysis project Ga0154579, IMG submission 116008) | Clostridiales bacterium GWF2_36_10
GCAGAGCAGACCAGAAGACGCGCACGTGGTGATGCTGATGCGATCTTTATGAAAATGCAGGCAGAAGCAAACGGTATGCGTGAAATTCTAACCAAGCAGGCAGAAGGCTTTGCTCTTATAGTTCAATCGGCAAACGGAAAATCGGACGATGCAATAAAGCTTTTAATTGCCGATAAACTCGAAGACCTTGTTAAAATCCAGGTTGAAGCTATTAAGAATATCAAGATCGATAAGGTTACAGTTTGGGATTCTGGTGCTGGCACATCTGGTGATGGTAAAAGTGCTACCTCAGGCTTTTTATCAGGACTAATGAAGTCGATTCCTCCTATGAATGAGGTGTTCAACATGGCAGGTATGAAGCTTCCCGAATATCTCGGAAAAGAAATTAACGACACCACCGCCACTCCTAAAGCAGAATAATACCCCCCAACTCTTCAAAACAAGCAAGACCGCCCATATAAAGGCGGTTTTGCTATTTTTATTATGCTTACATAAGATTTTATTTGCTAGCACTTGAAAATTATGTTATACTATTACCGACACTAGCAAAGCTAAGTATTATATGTCAGTTGTCGGTATTAGGAAAATGATTTGCATTTTCTAATGTTGGCTCAAAGTGCATTTTTTTTGGAGGTTAAAACTTGAAGCGTGATTTAAAATTATATATTAAGCTGTTTATTGCCAGCTTTCAGCTAAGTGCCTTCACCTTTGGAGGAGGTTATGTAATGATCTCGCTGATGCGTAAAAAGTTTGTTGACAAATTCGAGTGGCTTGACGAAAACGAAATGCTGGACTTTACCGTAATCGCACAGTCCTCACCCGGAGCGATAGCGATCAATGCATCTATACTTATTGGCTATAGAGTTGCAGGTATTTTAGGTGCGGCTACTACTATTTTAGCTACCGTTCTGCCACCGTTTATAATAATCTATATAATTTCCTTTGGGTATTCAGCTTTAGAGAACAACATGATTTTTCAAGGAATGCTAAGAGGAATGCAAGCAGGCGTTGCAGCAGTTTTATGTGACGTAGTAATAGGAATGGCAAAATCCGTTTTAAAGAATAAATTAATCATTTCTATGTCGATAATGCTATCTGCTTTTATTGCTGCCACATTTTTTAATGTTAATGTTATTTATATCATTATCGTAGGTATTTTTCTTGGATCCTTGCTTTATACCGAAAAAACTGTATATAAAGGTGAGAAATAATGATATACTTAGAACTCTTCTGGGCTTTCTTTAAAATAGGCTTATTCAGCATCGGCGGAGGTTATGCTGCTCTGCCGCTTATTCAAGAACAGATTGTTGATAAGTATCATTGGATAACACCTGAGGTTTATGCGGATGTTATAACCATATCTCAGATGACGCCGGGACCGATAGCAATAAATTCTGCTACCTTTGTCGGAGTAAAGGTAGGCGGTCCTTTAGGAGCGGTTGTTGCAACACTTGCCTTTATATTACCGTCGGTAATAATAATTTCTATTATCGGTTATTTATATTATAAATATCGTAAATTGTCGGTGTTGAAATCGGTTCTGACAGGGCTTCGCCCTGCTGTTGTCGGGTTGATTGCAAGTGCAGGAATCTCGATTATAATATTGTCTTTTTGGAAAAGCGGTCAAGTAAGTTTAAACCTCGGAGACATAAATATTTTTTCTGTGATTGTTTTTGCTTCCAGCCTATTTGTAATGCGGAAATATAAATCAAACCCAATATTAATTATGAGCATTGCCGGTTTGGCAGGTGGGTTTTTTTATAGCATTATTGGCAGATAAAGTATAATGTAAAGCGAACTGTGTTCAACCGTTTAATATAAAAATCTGCGGTAAGCATAGCTTCCCGCAGAATATTTTCTTTCATATTAATTATTACAATTTATTATTGTTGCAAACATGGATTTATTTCAGGTATTATTACCTTTTTAATATCTGCACCGACTCCACGTAGCTTTTCGACAAGATTTTCGTAACCTCTTTCGATATGATATATATCATCTATCCATGTAACGCCTTTTGTTGCAAGTCCGGCAATAACCATTGCTGCTCCGGCTCTGAGGTCAACTGCCCTTATGTTAGCACAATGCAGTTCGGACTTTCCATCTATTGTAGCGGTTCTACCTTGTACAGTAATATTTGCGCCCATTCGGATAAGCTCATCTGTGTATTTAAAACGATCGTCATAAACACCCTCTGTAATAGTGCTTTGACCGTCTGCAAGACAGAGAAGCACACAAATTTGCGGCTGCATATCTGTTGGAAATCCAGGATAAAAGAAGGTTTTTACTCTGATTTTTTTAAGAGGGGTATTATCTCTGGAGACAATCACTGCATCGTCAAGTTCGGTAACCGAAACACCCATATCAATTAACTTTGCTGTTATAGATTCCAAATGTTTGGGTATAACATTGGTAATGGTTAAGGTGCTGTTTGTTGCAGCCGCTGCCATCATATATGTTCCTGCCTCAATCATATCGGGGATAATAGCATAGCTGACGCCATGCAACTTTTTTACTCCTCTGATTTTAATGACTTCTGTACCTGCTCCGGATATATCGGCCCCGCAGCTGTTTAAAAAGTTTGCAAGGTCAACAACATGCGGTTCTCTTGCTGCATTATCAATAATTGTAAGGCCTTCTACCTTGGTTGCTGCGAGCATAATATTAATGGTCGCACCCACAGATGCTATGTCTAAATATACTGATGCGGCTTTTAACCCGTTTTCAGCTTTACAGTTATATGTTCCATCTTTTTCTATAATTGTGGCACCAAGTGCCTCAAAGCCCTTTACATGCTGATCAATAGGTCTTGCACCAAAATTACAACCACCAGGACAAGCTGCTGTTCCGCAGCCAAACCTGCCAAGCTCCGCACCCAATACATAATAGGAAGCTCGCATTGTACGTGCTAATTCATCAGGCATTGAACCGCATTTTATATTTGTAGAATCAACCTCCATTGTACCGCTGTCAAGTTCTCTTATTGTTGCTCCCATTGCTGTAAGTATGTCAAGTGCTGTTTTAACATCCTTTATTTTGGGTAAATTCTCTATAACGCACTTATCCTCGACAAGAATCGTAGAAAAAAGAATAGGAAGTGCAGCATTTTTAGTACCTCCCACTTCGATGCGTCCAGATAGCGGCTTTCCGCCGTTGATATATATTCTCTCCATTTATAAAAAACACCTTTCGGCCATATTGATGTATCAGCATTTACATAATACCATTTTTTTGAAAAAAGTCAAGTGATAAATACCCATAAAATCTGATTTCTGACATATAATAACAATACTACATTATATGTTCATTTATAGCTATTGACAAAATTACATATAATCTGCATAATATAATTAAGAAATGAAAGGAAATATTTATGACAAAAAATTCAAAAGTAAAGATTATCCCACTCGGAGGAGTAGACGGTATTGGAATGAACATTACCGTTTTTGAATACGAGAATGATATAATAGTTGTAGACTGCGGCATATCCTTCCCAGAGAACGATATGCTTGGAGTCGACCTTGTTATACCTGACATTACCTACCTTCAAAAAAACACCGATAAGGTCCGCGGAATTTTTCTGACACACGGACATGAGGATCATATAGGTTCTGTACCATATTTTTTAAAGCAAATTAACACTCAAATATATGGTACAAGACTAACACTAGGTATACTTGAAGGCAAGTTGTTGGAACACGGTTTAAGCAAAACCGCGGTATTAAACGAAATAAAAGCAGGGCAAAAGACCGATATCGGCGGATTCTCAATAGAATATATTCATGTTAATCATTCTATGCCAGATGCTGTCGCACTTTGTATTACCACTCCTGTAGGAAAAATTTTACACACCGGGGATTTCAAAATTGATTTTACCCCAATTGGAACCAAACCAATCGACTTAGGAAGAATTGCTGATCTGGGAAATAAAGGAATAAAACTTTTAATGTGCGATTCAACCAATGCAGAGCGACCCGGTTATACACCAAGTGAGAAAACAATTGCGGCCTCCTTTGACAGAATATTCTATAATCTTGAAAAACGTGTTGTTATTGCGACATTTTCCTCCAATGTTCATAGAGTGCAACAAATTATTAATGCTTCTGTAAAATATAATCGCAAGGTTGCTATTACCGGCAGAAGTATGTTGAATGTGGTAAAGGCTGCAAATAAGTTAGGTTATATAGATATTCCGGACGGATTGATTATTGATATATCAGACATGAAAAGATACAGTCCGAATCAGATTACTCTGATAACAACAGGAAGTCAGGGTGAGCCTATGAGCGCACTTTATCGAATGGCGTTCGGTGAGCATCCGACAATCAGCCTTGGTGCCAGCGATCTTGTAATACTATCTGCATCGGCAATTCCCGGTAATGAAAAGCTTATAACAAAAATAGTAAACGAGCTTTTCAAAAGAGGTGTTGATGTTATCAACGACAGCAATGACGTTCATGTAACAGGTCATGCTTGTCGTGAGGAAATAAAAATAATGCACTCTTTGGCTAAAGCAGAATATTTTATACCAATACATGGCGAATATAAGCATCTTACAAGACACGCCGCTCTTGCAAAAGAGCTTGGCATGGACGGCAACCATATTTTTCTACCTGAAGCAGGAAAGGTTTTTGAATTAAGTAAACGCGGAATCAGGATAAATGGCAGTGTTGAGGCAGGTCAGATAATGGTAGACGGTTATGGCGTGGGTGATGTGGGCAGCGTTGTTCTTCGCGACAGAAAGCACTTATCCGAAGATGGAATAATAGTTGTAGTAGCCAATATAAACACCGAGAACAAAGAACTTCTTGCTAATCCCGAGATAGTATCGCGTGGATTCGTTTATGTAAAAGAGAGTGAAGCCCTTATGGATGAACTTGTAAAGGCTTCTATAAAAATAATTGAAAAATACCTTGATAAGGGTGTTACCGATATGGGAACACTCAAGAATAAGTTAAGGGATGAGCTAGGTTCTGTTATCTATTCTAAGATTAAGAGAAATCCAATGATTCTTCCGATATTCACAAAGACCATACTTTAATTAAGGATAAAAATATGAAAACCGTGCTTGTTACAGGCGGAGCAAGAGGAATTGGCAAAGCCGTATGCACGGCTTTTTCAAACGTCGGATACTTTGTCATAATAAATTATAATAAAAGTCAAAAAGAAGCCGATGAGCTTTGCAGCCTGTTAGGCAATGCTGCTGTTTGCAAAGCGGATGTCTCAAAAAAAGACGAGGTTGCCGCTATGATAGCGGCACATCCGGATATTGATATTCTTGTAAATAACGCCGGAGTTTCTTTATTCGGTGTTTTTAATGGTTTGTTAGAAGATCAAATCAAATCTTTATATGACATTAACCTTTTTGGCACACTAAATGTTTCAAGGGCTGTATTGCCCTCGATGATAAGGCGGAAAAGCGGTGTCATTATCAACATTTCTTCTATTTGGGGCGAATGCGGAGCTTCCTGTGAGGTAGATTATTCTGCATCAAAGGCTGCGATTATCGGCTTTACAAAAGCTCTTGCAAAAGAAGTAGGACCAAGTTATATAAGGGTTAATTGTATTTGCCCCGGAATTATAGATACTGAAATGAACGATAGACTCTCTATTTCAGAGGTAGAGTCGCTTGTTGAAACTATACCTCTTGAAAGATTGGGTAAACCCGAGGATGTTGCTAATGCAGTTTTATTTTTAGCAGATGAAAAGGCAAACTATATAAGCGGAGCGGTACTTTCGGTGAATGGCGGCCTTTTTTAACCACTGTATAGAGAACCTTTTCTTCGCGGTATATACCAGTAGTTTAGTTTTAAGGAGGTATTTCATGGCTAAAACAAAAAATCAAAAACTTAAAATCTTATATATATTGGATGCACTTAAAAAAACAGATGAAAAGAGCCCAATTACAGTTAATGCTCTAATAGAGATGCTTTCTGATAATGGAATATCTGCTGAACGAAAGAGTATTTACGACGATCTTGAAGCACTTGAAATTTTTGGATATGATGTAATACGAACCAAGGGCAGGAACTGCGGTGTTTTTCTGGGTGAGCGTGAATTTGAATTACCTGAGTTAAAGCTTCTTGTTGATGCGGTGCAGTCCAGTAAATTTATTACTGAGAAAAAAAGTGCTAGGTTGATAGAAAAATTAGCAGCACTTGCAGGCGGCGGTGACCAAACAACGATTCTTAAACGTCAGGTTTTAATTCAAGGCAGAATAAAAGCTCAAAACGAAAGTATTTTTAACAGCATTGACCGTATACATCTAGCAATAGCTGAAAATAAGATGATTAGTTTTTCCTATTATACATATATAGTTGAGAATGGTAAAATAAAACGCATTTCACGCCACGAAGGAAAAAAATATATAGTCAGCCCCTGGTCGCTTACCTGGGATGACGAATTTTATTATCTGCTTGCACATGACGAAAAAAATAATATGATAAAGCATTTTCGTATAGATAAAATGGCAGACATTTCACTTACCAGGCGAATCCGTAAAGGGAAATTGTTGTTTGGAGTAACAGGAATTTCGGGATATACCAAAAGTACCTTTTCTATGTTTGGCGGTAATGATGAGAGTGTACGTATATCCTGCGATAATTCTTTGATTGGCGTTGTCATTGACAGATACGGCAATGATATACCTATTTTAAAAGAAAGTAACGAACGCTTTATATTTACCGCAAAAGTGAAGGTCAGTCCACAATTTTTTGCATGGATTTTTTCGTTCGGTAAAGGAATGGAGATAGTATATCCAAACAATGTAGTGGAGCAAATGAAAGCATCATTAAAGGAATTAAACGAATTGTATAACATTGATTAATTCTATATCATAATTAAAAAAATAGTGTTGCGGATGTTTGCAACACTATTTATTTTTTGTTATCCATAAAACGACAATAACATACATTTCTCTACATATATAAAAAGTATTGTTAAACAAATTACGACAAATAAATATGGAGTTTGTACTATATATACAATAATAAATTGATATTTTATACATTGTATATAAATAAAATTTAACAAAAAAATGCCTATAAAAATATGATGAATAAATTTTAAGTATTAGTTATAATGATCTTGTAGGAAAATTTCCAATGGTAGATGAGATGACGGGCGCTGTTAAACATCAGGGAAAACTATTTTTACCATGGAAATAATTAAGAACATATAAAAACAATGTTCATAAAAATTTAAACCGATTTTATAATCCTAATAAAACTAAATTCAATTGGTTGCATTTTTCATTCGCAGCTTTGTCGCATTTTAGGTTCTTTAAGGATATTAACGGTTTTTATGAGGAAAGAAAGGGAAATATGGATTACAGAGATTTTGCTAAAGACTTATTAAAAAGAAAGAACCAACTCTCCGTAGCTCACGAGACATTAAAAAATGAAATTGAAGAGCTTGAACGTGAGAAATACTCCTGCAAAACTGCATCCCTCAATTCTGTTCCTGTCTCAGGAAACGGTTCCAGTAAATACGAGGACAGGCTCATCACGATTATTGCTTTACTTGATGACTGCCGTTTCAGATTAAGGGTTGTAGAGAGAGAGTTAAAAATGATAGAACAGGGATTTTCAGGTCTTAATGATTACCAGACTCAACTTCTCGAAGGCTTTTTTATCCACGAAACAAAAGGAGCGGCAGAAAGCCTTATGAGTCGTTTTTATAAGGAGAGAAGTTGCCTATATGCCGACCGCAATAAGGCTCTGGAAGCTTTTACCCGATCGGTATATGGTATTGTATTAATTTAAATATTTAACAATGCTACTACTCAAATACATAATTAAAGCAAAAGATTCCTGACATTTTTTTACTTGAGTTTAGCTTAGTAGAAAATTAATTATTTACAGCGCCCGGACATAAAAAACTTATAATAACTCTTCGGTATCAACTCTTCTGCAAAAAAGACGGACGGGAATAATTAATATCCCCAATCCGTCCTGTGTGTTTAAACTTAATATAATATTTTATTACATATCGCCAACTGTATAAGTCAATCCGCCAATATTTATTGTGGTGCCGTTGTCTGCATATTCAAATTCTTCTGTGGTTCCTAATGTGTAATTAAATGTTATTATATCATCTTCTATTATATAGCTAAAGCCCATGCTTTCATAGTACATATCGCCAAGTGTTGAGAGATATAAATCTTTATCTTCATTACTAAAGCTAAAATCTCCATCGTCGTATTCGGTGTAAGTAAATCCAGAAATACCATTGATAGTAGCTTCATCACCATCAATTGTGTATTCGAACACAACATCTTTTCCGTCAATTTCCACTATGATTTTACCGTCATCCAACTGCATATTGGAATATATTGTGTCAACAGTTCCGGTTCCATCATCATTCAAATTTATTGTTTGACCAATTTCTTCATTGGTCAGCATCTTACCAGTAGGTTCTCCAAAACCTCCGAATAGACCGGAAAAGAATTCAATAAACTCAGGATATTCGCTCATTAAATTACTTAATAATGAAGTAGGGTCAAAATTATCATCAATAACCACAACGTTATCGTCACTCGGTGTTTCTATTGCTACATAATCAACAATCTTGCGGCTGCTGCTAAGTACAAATTCGACGTCTGCTCCTGCAATGCTTGTGGAGATTTCCGCCGAGTAGGTTGTTTCTGTTTCCGACTTCACTTCGTATTTAGCAAGAATGTTTATAGGAATAGGTTGCATTACTTGATTGTCCAAATCAACATTAATTTCTACATCTATATCTAGTTCTAAAGAATTATCGGTTTTTTTGCCTTTGAAATCAGCTTCGATAACTAACTCGTTAAAAAGGTTAACCTCGGGATAATCATATGATGTTTCATATTCCGATTCTTCATCATCTTCTTCGGATTCTTCATCATCCTCTGTTAAATCAACATTGAATATGCTTAAAACAAAATTACCGTCAGCACTTCCTTCGCCGTTTGCTTTTTGATTATAATCAAAGGTTAAAACAGTTTCGTCTTTAACTTTTAAAGCACCTTTTACATAGTATATACCGTCTTTTTCGGTTGTAGATGCATTAAGAGAAAACATTTCTTTATTATTTCCAAAAACCGTTAATGAAAGGCTTCTGAGAATATCACCCTCGTTGATAGCTGTAAAAGTTAAATACTGATCATCGGTTGCATTTGCAATCCCTGTATCAAGCTCTGTAATGAGCTCATCAATCATTTCTTCATATTCATTGATAGTTTCGCTTGTTTCAATTGTAGCATAAACATTAAAGGATTCAAGAAACGACTTGATTCTTAAATCTGTCTTTGCTTTAACTGCAACAGCTTTAACCGCTTCCAAGAGTTGTTTGTTGGTAGCCTTGAAGGTTACGGTATTTGCGTTTGCTATCTCGGTATCGTCAATGGTAGCAGCTCCGGTTGTCTCTGTAAATAATGAATCGTCCAAGTTATCCATAAAGAAATCAAAATATTCATTCGGTATACCCGGAAAATCGTTAAAATCTATAATCTCTATCGGAAACTTAAGTGTTTTATCGGTGACTTTATCGATATCGAAGTAAGTAGCTGTAGCTGATATAATCATCTCAACAGGAATTGAGTTCTCTCCGTATGAGATATCCAACAGCGCTTTTTCAATATTGTTTTTTAAGTCAGAGGTTATTTCTGCGGATATTCCAAACGGCTCTTCCAGCATGGGAACGTCATCCACAGAAACCTTTTGCAGCTCAATACCAAAGGTATTGACTTCCGCTTGGTTTTCGCCCACGGTCGCAACAGAGACAGGTATGCCTAGCACGTTCTTTAATTCCGAAAAATATGTAGCGGCAGCATCAGCTGTTTTAAGGAACTTTTCCTTAGGGGTAAGTACAATTGGTGTCTCACTTTCCTCGCTCTCAACTACTGGATCTTTATCACAACCTGTAAGTATAAGAACTGAGAAAATCATAGCTACCACGATAAAAATCGACAGTATCTTCTTTGACATGTTTTTTCCTCCTATAAATATATGAAAATATTTTTTTATTTAAACCGCTTTGAAGCGGAGTAAAACTTAACTTTGATATCTATTATTTATTTTTCTTTTTTTAATTAAAAAAGAAATAAAAAGCAGCATACATATTGTAAATAAAGAACCTGTGATATCAATTAAAATATCGGAAACCTGACTTGATCTGCCGGACGAAAAAGTCTGTATGTATTCATCGGCACACGCTATAACTAAACAATAACCTACCGATATAAATATAAGTACCCTTTTTTTCAATTTGAAAAATTTTAATGTTAGAAAACTTAAAGCTCCAAGAGCTCCAAATTCAATAAAATGAGCACTTTTACGAACTATTGCTGACAAAGAATCGGTATCTTCTATTTCAATTCCTACTGTTTCTGCGGTTTTTTCTACTATTTCAATCACTTTATTGCTCTCTGCGGTAGATTCACTGGCATTGTTCAAAGAGCGACTAAAAATAAATACAGTCCATAAAAGTGTTAAAATCAAAAATAAACTTCCGTACAAATAATGAGCATTTTGATGTTTTGGAGAAAAGAAATTTTTCTTCACGCTAACCACTCATTTCAAACGCTTTTTATTAAGTGATGAAAGTTCTTCCTTTGTAAGATTCCTCCATTTTCCACTTTCTAGGCTGCCAAGAAACACCTTACCGATTGAGATACGTTTTAGTTGTATCACGCTTAAACTAAAATGTTCGCACATACGGCGTATCTGACGGTTTTTACCCTCTGAAAGTACCATTTTAAGCTTGCTGGAACTCTCATTGCGTTCCAAAAGCTCAACCTCCACAGGTGCAAGTTTTTCTTCGTCCAGAATTTTCATCGAACGGAGAGCATCAATCGTGCTATTTTCGATTTTACCTTTTACAACAACCGTATAGACCTTTTTTAAATTTCCGCTCGGGTGCATAAGCATATTCGCAAATTCGCCGTCGTTTGTGCAAATTATCAACCCTTCACTGTCCATATCCAATCTGCCAGCCGGATAAACGCGTTGTCTGACATCAGCAACCAGCTCGCTGATGTTTTTTCTGCCTTTCTCGTCGCTGAGTGTAGTTACATATCCTGTTGGTTTGTTCAGGCAAATATAAATTTTGCGGTTAATATTTTTTAAAGGCTTACCTTTATAATTAATAACATCAGTTTTAGGGTTAATTCTGTCTCCAATGCCTGCCTTTACACCATTTATTTCAAAAAACCCCTGAGCTATTTCTTTTTCAGCAGCACGACGGGACATAAGTCCGCAGTCGGACACATATTTTTGCAGTTTAATATCTATTTCAAGCTCCAGCCTTTCCATGTACTAAATAGAAGATTTTTTAATCACTGAATAACTTTTCTAAAAACGATAACCGTTTAATCTCTACATTTTCTGTTGCAATAAGCGGCAGTCGGTAGAATAATTCGCCATCCGTATTATAATATTCCGCATATCCCACAGTGTCCCCAATTTTAACAGGAGCATATAAAAAATGCGGTGTAATTATCTTGCAATTAAAGGCACTACCTTTTTCTAAAAAAGCAACAGCCCCCTCGTTATTTGTTGCATTTACAAGTGAAGTTAGCCCTCCGGTAACCGGAACGGTAACACGGATTTTACCTTCTTCTGCCAGAGTAACAGATTCGTATTTGGAGTAACCGTAATCCAGCATATTCCTATGTGATGCCCAATCATTTCTATCGTTTAGAGTAACCGCTATAAGAATAACTCCGTCACGCTCGGCAGCCGTAACCAGACATCGTCCTGTTGCAATCGTATATCCAGTCTTTACACCAATCATACCGCTATAACTAAATAACAATCTGTTGTGGTTTGTCAGACAACGTAGATTCGGTTCTCCGCCACGTGAAATAAAAGTCTGCTTTGTCGACACAATTTGCTTAAAAGTCTCATTTTTCAACGCTTCGGCGGTTATCAAAGCAAGCGAATATGCGCTTGTATAATGATTTTGGTCCGATAAACCATGTGGATTCGTAAAATGAGTATCCTTAAGCCCCATTTCGGCAGCTTTTTGATTCATTTTTTCGACAAAAGCCTTAACATTTCCGGATGTAATTACCGCAAGAGCAACCGCACAATCGTTTCCTGATTCCAATAAAAGCCCATAAAGCAGTTCTTTAACAGTCAGTCTTTCACCTACGGTAAGATAAAGTGAGGAACCCTCAACACCCACTGCTTCTTTTGGAACAGCGACTACATTATCCAACGGAATTGTATTTATAACAACAAGCGCCGTCATTATCTTGGTTGTACTAGCCATGCCAGCTTGCTCGAACTCTTTATTACCGTATAAAATACTACCGCTATTAGCCTCGATAAGTACGCTGCGTACGGCAGTTACCGAAAGATCAGCTTTTTCGGTTATATTATATGAAACCTGACCGACTTGCTTAGAGAAATCGTTTTCCGCACTACCTTCCTGTATAAAAATCGGTAATGCAGAAAAAATTATTGTTAAAACCAATATTATAATAAAAAAATATAAAATACGCTTTTTCATAAAATACCACCCCACGGATAAATATATTGCATTTATGCGGGCGGTATTCGGATTTTTATAATATTAGCAGGATATTTGCTTTATTTGGTGTCGTACGCCTTTTCTATAGCTTCTTCGACAGCTTCATCTACTGCTTTTTCGTTCTTGCTCTTTGAGAAAACTTCCTTGATTTTCATAACAAGCGAAGGTGCCTTGTCGATAACGCTGTTTACAGAATTCAACACCCTGCTAACTGGGTCACTTGTGCCGGAAAAGCTCTCGGAATGTTTTAAATCAAGCATTCTGACTCCGTCTTTGTCTATTACCAGGAATCCCAGTGGAGTAACGCTTACGCCTGCACCGTTACCGCCTGCGAAATGTGGCTGTTTATCTGTTGTGCTCACTTTTTCGTCGGCTTTTACTTTTCCGTCGTATTCAGCACCGCCAGAAGCAAAACCTACACTGACCTTTGAAAAAGGAATAACAACTATTCCGTCTGGCAAATTGATAGGCTCCCCTATAACCGTGTTTACATCGGCAACACTTCCTATTTTAGAAAGTGAAGCTTCGATTATTTGTTTAAGCGGCATTTCACTATTCATTTTTCGACGTATCCTTTCTTAAAAGCTTATTTTTAAGCTTTTTTACCTAAGCTGTTATATTTTAAAAATCCTTTTGACGCAGTTATTCCAATCGACATTAATTGCCACACACGCATAGAAAAAGCAACAGAAACGAAAAGTTCGGGTTCTTCAGCAATAAAATCAGGTTTGACTTCGGTAAAAATTCTACCTTTCTTATACGAACGTCTTTTTATTTTATCAATATATACACTCACACTGCCCAGAATTCCGCAAACAACACCATATAAAACACCAGTTCTCGCAGGATCGTCAGATGCGACCAAAACCTTTATCCTGCATTCTTCGATTTTTATATATTTACCGAACTTGGAGTATATCTCGATTATGAGATCTTTAAGTAATAACAATAATTCTTTTATTGGTGGTTTTGGTTTAGGATCTTTTTGTTTTTTAGCGACCTTCTTTTTTTCTTTTAATTTTATCGGCTTTTCTTCTTTTTCATCTATAGGATATAATTTTATTTTAAATATGAGAATTTTAACCATAACTTGAAAATCGTTTAAAAATGATATATTTACCGTAACTTTGGTTAATAAAAGCAAAAAGAACAAGACTAATATTCCGCCGATAACATACAACGTAATCAAAAGTTCTCCCTCCGCTTATCATCCTTATATCTTTAGTATGGAAATAACATAAATATAGTACATAAATGCAAATCTGTCAATATATTTACAAAATAAATTAAAACATTATTAATTGGAAAATTAAAGTTATTATTTTCTTACATTTATATTATTATCCGTTTGCTTTAAAGTGATTCATTATTTCTTTCGATTATTGGTTTTTCGATAGAATCTATATCAAGGCTGATTTGATTGTTGGTAATGGCCGATATTGTCTCGGGAAGCTCCTTCAGACTCTCTAACCCGAAGCAGCGAAGAAAATTCTCTGTGGTTACGAAAAGTGCTGGTCTGCCTGGTGCATCTAGCGTGCCACATTCTGCAATAAGACCTTTGTCCACAAGCCCCGAGACTATATAGGAGGAGTCAACACCTCTCACCATTTCAATAAAAGAACGGGTAACAGGCTGATTATAAGCAACAATGGCAAGTACCTCAAGTGCAGCTTTTGAAAGCGGAGGTACTTTACGGAGCTCCAGTGCTTTTTTTACCTTTTCAGCAACATAAGGCTTTGTACATAATTGAAAAGAATCATCAAGAGTAATAAGTGATATTCCGCTGCCCTCATCTTCGAAACGAATCCGCAGCTGGTCACATAACTCTTTGAATTCATCGACGGAAATTTCAAGTATATCAATAAGCTTTTGCTGTTCAACCGGACTTCCGCAGGCAAATAATATAGCCTCGGCAGCTGCAAGCAATTCCTTTTTAACAGACATAACTTTTTCCTTATTCTATCATGAATTTCTTTTTATAATGCCGACAAGTCAATGTTTATACTTTATATTTGTTGTTGTCGGGATTATTTTGATACCTGAGAAAATGCAAAACATTTTACTTATCCCTAATTAACGTCAAGTATATTTGCTTTTTTTCTCTTATTACACCGACTCTGCCCTTGCTCACCGTTTCCAATACTGCAAGAAAAACAGCAATCAACTCGCTTTTGCTCTTTACACCATTAAAAACTTCCTCGAACGGGTAATTCTCTCGTCTTACAAGCATACGCAGGAGCGAAAAAATCTTTTCGTCAACTGTAAAATATCGTTCATTCTCAATTTTTTTAAATAGTTTTTCTTCAACAATCGGTTGATTTTCTTCATTTCGTTCAGTAATTCTTAAAAAAGCTTCCTGTAACAGCGAAATCGCATGAAGCCGTATATATATTCCGTCACCAGCATCGGGTTCTTTTGTAAACCTGTCATAATAAAGCTCACTTTGCTTCTTTAAAAACACCGCAGCTTGTACAGCACGCTGATGCTCTAAAAGTGCATCGACAAGAGGCTGACGAGGGTCTTCCTCGCCTTCTTGTTTTGGTAATAAAAGCTTGGATTTTATCAGCATCAGTTCTGCTGCCATGGCGATAAAATCACTTGTTATCTCCATGTTCAGTACTCTCATGCTGTCTATGTATTGAATGTACTGTTCTGCGATTTTGGAAATCGGAATATCCATTATGTTTACTTTATGCTTTGAAATCAACGCAAGAAGCAAATCCAACGGCCCCTCATACTGTTCGATTTTAAGGCTTAATGAATCCATAAAAATATACCGTTATAGCAGACTGGTCATAAGGTTTTGGAATAAAAGGAGTATCGAACTTTTTAAATATTGAACAGGCCACCAAAAGTATTCGCTTATCACAGGATTTACGTATGAAAGAAATATGAGCCCTAAAAAAATGTATCGTGTATAATGTTCTATTCTTAAATATTTTGCTGCAAGCATACGGGGTAGCGTCACCGATAGAATCTTTGAGCCGTCAAGCGGGGGAATAGGCAAAAGGTTAAATACCGCAAGTCCGACGTTTAAACTTGTAAAGAGTGCAAGAAATTGTAATATTACAACCTGTATTGATTCTAAACCAGCAAATAGCTCGGCTTGTTTATACAAAACCAACGGATATTCAAGAGCATTAAATATATAATTCGTTGCAAATGATAATTCCGATGATTTTAGAAAAACATATAATAATATAAAATAAAGTATTGTACCTATAAAAGCAAAAATAATATTAATGGTAACTCCTGCTATTGAAACAAGGAATATATCTCTTCTCGGTTTTCTGAAATTTCTAAAATTTACAGGTACAGGCTTTGCCCATCCGAAGCCGATGAACAGCATCATTAAAGTACCGTACAAATCAAGGTGCCGTATCGGATTTAGTGACAATCTGCCCATATTTCTTGCAGTCTCATCACCGCACTTGTAGGCGATATATCCGTGAGCAAGCTCATGGAAGGTCAGCGATATTAATATTGTCGGTATCAAGAGCAGAAGAATAACAGGGTCTTCCTTGATTAAAGAAATCATTTTTTGTTTTCCTTACTTTAATTTAACCATCGAGCTTTCCCATATTGATGGTGGGTTAAGTCCTACCATGGTAACAACGGTTGCGGCAATGTTTGCAAGACCGTAACTGCCTTCTATAAATTCATATTTATCAGAATAAAAGTTATCATAAAAGTAACAGGGAACGGGATTGAGTGTATGGCTTGTTTTTGCTTTGAATTTTCCGTTTCCATCGGTAACCGCTTTGTCGGTTTTTTTGTTTATCTCGTACATTTCGTCTGCGTTGCCGTGGTCGGCGGTAATTATTGCAACACCCTGTGCATCGTCAACCGCTTTAAGAATACGCTCCAGGCAAAGGTCAAGCGCTTCCATTGAAATCTTGGTTGCAAAAAAGTTGCCAGTATGCCCAACCATATCACCATTAGGGAAGTTAACACGAATAAAATCGAATTTTCCGCTTTCTATCTTCTCAATAAGCTTGTCCGTAATCAACGCACACTGCATCCACGGACGTTGTTCAAAGGGAATAATATCGGAGGGTATTTCTATATATTCCTCAAGCGTATCAGAGAACTTTCCGCTGCGGTTACCGTTCCAGAAATATGTCACATGACCGAATTTTTGCGTTTCGCTGATAGCAAGCTGATAAAAACCATGCTTTACAAGAAATTCGCCCATTGTTCCGCTTATCTCAGGAGGGGAAACGAGGTATTTTGAGGGAATGTGTGCGTCACCGTCATATTCAAGCATACCAGAGTATACAACTTTTGGTACGCGGATTCTGTCGAAAATTTTAAATTCCTTATCTTCAAACGCTTTGGAGATTTCAATGGCTCTGTCACCTCTGAAGTTAAAGAAAACCACGCTGTCGCCATCATTGATAGTTCCAACAGGCTTGCCGTCCTCTGCGATTACAAAGGGAGGAAGGTCCTGATCTATTTTTTTTGTTTCGGTACGGTAGGTTTCAACAGCTTCTTTTGCGGTGGAAAAATATCTACCTTCGCCGAGAACATGAGTATGCCAGCCTTTTTCCACCATTGACCAGTTAGCCTCGTAACGATCCATGGTGATAACCATTCTTCCGCCACCGGAAGCTATTTTTGCGTCAAAGGAATCGTTATTTACAGAAGATAAAAATTCTTCAAACGGTTCAATATATTCAAGTGCACTTGTCTCGCCGACATCTCTTCCGTCAAGAAGAATGTGAACTCTTACCTTTTTTACACCTTCTTCTTTTGCCTTGCATATTAATGCTTTTAGATGATCTATATGCGAATGGACGTTTCCGTCCGAGAAAAGTCCAATAAAGTGGAAAACACCATTATCCTTGCAGTTGCTCACAAGCAGTTTCCATGTGTCGGAGGTAAAAATTCTGCCGTTTTCTATCGCACCCGATACCAACTTTGCACCTTGTGCAAAAACCTGTCCTGCACCAAGGGCGTTGTGTCCGACCTCCGAGTTGCCCATATCCTCGTCAGACGGCAAGCCAACAGCCATTCCGTGAGCTTTTAGTTTAAAGCAATGATACTTTTCTGCAAGCATATCTAGTGTCGGAGTATTTGCTGCTTTAACCGCATTTCCTTCAATTCTATCGGACATTCCGACTCCGTCCATGACTATAGTTACTATCGGGCATTTTTTACCTTCAAAAATTCCTGCATTTTTATTGCTCATGATTATTGCCATCCTATAAACTGTAAATTAGTAAAAAATATTTAATCTTCATTGTATTATACTGTATTTTGGTAAATATATCAATAGCTATTTTTACAAAATGTTTGACAAAGACGGTTTTGCTTGATATAATATATTGATAAATTATAGTTATTTAAAGTTATTATTCGCTGCCAATCCGGTAAAAGGCAGCTTTAAATCATCAATTTTTTTAACCGGGGAAACGGAATTTTTATATGACAAGACGAGAGGCAAGGGAAAAGGCTCTCTGCCTTATATTTGAATATGGATATAATACCGAGAAAAAGCCGGAGGAGATTCTTGATAGGGCAACTGAAGAATGGGAGGAAACCCTCAGCGGTTTTGCAAAAGAATTGTTTTTGGGTGTGTGCGAGCATCTTGCTGAGCTTGATGAGAATATATCCGAAGCAGCGGAAAACTGGAAGATAACCAGAATAAGCAGAGTTTCGCTTGCTGTTTTACGACTTTGTGTATACGAACTTATCTATATGCCGCAGACCGGACGGGAAATTTCTATCAACGAGGCGCTAGAACTTACAAGAAAGTACGACGACGAAAAAGCTGTCGGTTTTGTAAACGGTGTACTCGGCAATATTACAAACGCATGAGCGAAAGTTTAAAAGATAAATTTTTCAAACTACGGTTTTGTGCCTTTGACTTTATTGGAAAGTCAATTCGGCTATCGCCGAATCGGCACAATCGCCAAACGCAGCCTTTAGGTGCGTTTGTTTATTTCGGCGGTAAGCCACCGAGGAAAGAATGATCATTTTCATGAGCGAAAAAAGTCTTACCGTATCACAATTAAATACCTGTATCAAGGATTACCTTGACAATATCCCCATGCTTCGGAATGTGTTCGTAAAGGGTGAGATTTCAAATCTTAAGCTTTACGGCAGCTCGGGGCATATATATTTTACCCTTAAGGATGAGGAATCCTGTCTTAAGGCTGTTATGTTCGGCGGAATTTCCAAACTGAAATTCAAGCCCGAAGACGGCATGAAGGTGGTTTGCCAAGGCAGAGTTGCAGTTTTTGTTCGGGATGGTAATTATCAGCTTTATTCGGAAAGCATGGAGCCGGACGGAATCGGGTCTTTATATATAGCTTTTGAGCAACTAAAGACAAAGCTGGAAGCAGAAGGACTTTTCTCGTCCGAGCATAAGAAAAAGTTGCCAAAAATACCTTTTCGTATCGGTATTATAACCGCACCGACCGGAGCTGCCGTCAGAGACATGATTAATGTTGCGGGGAGACGTTTTCCGGCTGCAAAAATAATTATATATCCCTCTCTTGTTCAAGGGGAAAACGCACCGGCACAATTGATAAAAGCAATTAAATTTTTGGATAAAAATAAGCTTGCAGAGGTGATTATTATCGGTAGAGGCGGCGGTTCAATCGAGGACCTCTGGGCTTTCAACAACGAGGCATTGGCAAGAGCGATTTACGCTTGTGAAACGCCGATTATTTCGGCTGTCGGACATGAGACTGATTTTACAATAGCGGATTTTGTTGCAGACAGGCGCGCTCCTACTCCATCGGCGGCAGCGGAAATTGCTGTTCCCGATTCATCTGAATTAAAAATCAAGTTCAGAAACGCTGAAAACAGAATTTTATCTCTTTTTAAAATACAGACTGACGGGCTGCGTCGCCATTTAAAATTACTTTCCGATCGACCGGTTTTGCAAAATCCGTACACCTCTTTTGACGACAAGCGAATGATATTAGCAAGACTTGAGGAAAAACTTGTTTCATCTTTTGACTTTAACACGACTCGAAGCGATCTTACTTATCTTGAAAAACGACTTACACAACTTGCGGTTATTAATACAGAGCGTAATTCTCAAAGACTAAAAATACAAAGCGAAAAGTTATTGAGTTTAAATCCCATGAGTGTGCTTGAACGTGGTTATGCTGCTGCCTTCAGACCTGATGGAACGGTTATCAAGAATATAGATGATTTTAAAAAGGGTATGTCTTTTAATCTTAGATTACATGACGGAACGGTTCATGCCAAAACACTTAGCACAAAGGAGAAAGTTTAAATATGGAAGAAAAAATAAAAAAGACCGATAAGCTAACCTTTGAGGACGCTTTGGCAAGGCTTGAAAAAATAGTACGTTCACTTGAAGAAGGCAATGTTCCGCTCGAAAATTCACTTGCACTTTTTGAAGAAGGCACAAAGCTAGTGCGTTTTTGCAGCCAAAAAATAGATGCAGCTGAACAAAAGGTCAAGATACTTACCGAGAAAAACGGCGTTATAACAGAAGAAAATTTTTAAAATAAGATTTTTATAATTATAAACATTAAAAATCTTAAAAACTATTTATTAAGGATAATTTATGACACTTAATGAGGCTATGTCGTTGTCGGCAGAAAAGACAGTTTTATTACTCGACAAGCTTTTAACACCATTAAAAGATATTAATCATATAAAGTTATATGAAGCAATGCAATATTCAATAAAAGCAAGCGGAAAACTGATACGTCCCTTCCTAGTGAACGAATTTTGCGTACTAAACGGCGGAAAAATTCAAAATTCGTTATGGTACGCTGCGGCAATTGAAATGCTGCACACTATGTCTCTAATCCATGACGACCTGCCTGCAATGGATAATGATGTTTTAAGACGGGGAAAACCCACTAATCATGTTGTCTACGGTGAGGCAACCGCTATACTTGCGGGTGACGCTCTTTTGAGCGAAGCGTTTAATATAGCAGCAAAAAATCCCTTTTGCGGTGAAAAGCAAAATCTTGAAGCAGTATGCGCTCTCGCAAGGTTCGGTGGTGTAAATGGCATGATGGGCGGACAGCAGATAGATATTCAAAGCGAAAAGATATCAATTCCCCGCGAGGTTCTTGAAGACCTTGTATCAAAAAAAACAGCGGCACTTTTATCATGCTCCTGCCTTTTGGGTTGTATTGCCGCCAATGCTTCCGAAGTTATAAAAGAAAAAGCAATTTCTTTTGGTCATTATTTAGGAATGGCTTTTCAAATAACTGATGATATTTTAGATTCCGAGGGTGATGAAAAAACACTTGGAAAAAGTATCAGAAAAGATGAAAAAAGCGGTAAAAGCACCTTTGTATCGTTGCTTGGAAAAGATCGAGCAAAAAAACTTGCTTTAGAATTCATCCAAAACGCAAAGAATATAATAAACGATTTTGAAAATATTGCATCAAAAGAACGTTTAACTTTGCTTTGTGATTTAATTTACAATAGAAAATATTGAATAAATTCCATTGAGCAAATACACAAAACCGCATTTTAAATTTTATTTTCAAATTTATCATAATAAATGGCAATTGATATTTTTATATTTTTGTGATATAATCATTATCGATGGCGCAGTATCCTAGTTAACTCGTCGTTGCTGAAAGCGTGCCTAAAAATACGCATAAAGGCAAATCGATGAAGCTCCTTGTGCTTGCTTTATACGCCCAGTTTAGGGTGGGTGCTGGGAGAAATGGGATTGTGGGCTGCCTGCAATGGCATGCGGAATTAGACCCACTTTCTTTTGAGGCCCTATTCATGTGGGCGAATGTATGTGTCAATTTATTGCCACGCATATCATCTACGGATTAGGGATTAAACCTATCGTGCGGTGCGAATGTAAATGACGCTGTGGATAGATGTAGCCTGCCTTGAGTGGTTATGGCGGATAGGGGATCATACTAACGGAGATTAGCTACCGAAGTTAGGAATATCTCCCCTTGAAATCAACACTGCAAAAGAGGATTAGGCAACGAGAACGGGTTATTGAGGAAAACTCCTAGGCTGAGAAATGCGACAGCATCGGACACAATATGGATTGCAGTGCGGACTAAAAGGCAATCAAGTCACGGCTATGGTAACATACCGTCGGCGGCTTTAAAGGGAAACCGCTTCTTTGGCGACAGGAAGCAGCTGCCGGGGAAAACCAACTTGACTATATGCCGCAAAGTTTACTTATTGTGTTGCCATCTAACAATTTAATATAATAAATTCCAATAAAAAATTTTACAAAAAATAAAAAAGGAACAATATGGAAAAGAAAGAACCTCCTGGAGAATATTCGGAGAAGGATAAGAACAATATAAAAAAGCAAAACAAAAAAGCCAGCGATAACAATATAACCAGTTCTAAAAACAGAAACTCTCTCGGCAGGAAGCTGCTTTTAAAGAAGCGCTCACAAAAACGCTGGATAATTACAGCGTTTGCTTTGTCTTTCTGCATTACAGCGGTGCTGTCATTTGGTTCCGGCGAGGTTGTTTCCGAGCTTGATGTTTTTGTGGCAATTCCGGTATTGCTTTTTATTATCTTCGTAGGAATCGTTTTTGACATGGTAGGTCTGGCGGTTGCAATAGCAGATATAAAACCCTTTAATTCTATGGCATCAAGAAGATTAAAAACAGGCAAAAAGGGAGTTTGGCTTATAAAAAACGCAGAAAAAGTAAGTTCTTTTTGCGGTGATTTGATAGGTGACATCTCAGGCGTTTTAAGCGGTGCGACCGGTGCTGCTTTAGCAGCAAAACTTTTTATCGGAAGAGGTAGTGTATTGCTTACGCTTGCAATGACTTCGCTTATCGCAGCTACCATGGTAGGCAGCAAGGCAATCGGCAAGCTGCTCGCAGTTAAACATAGTGATAAAATTGTTCTTTATACCGCAAGAGTTCTAAGCGGCTTTAAAAAATAGTATTTTATAAATATAATTTAAAATAATTTAAGGAAGAAAAACCTTGATTCTTGAAAATGTAAATTCACCGAATGATATAAAAAACCTGACCAAACCCGAACTCGATCAGTTAATGAGCGAACTTCGGGATTTGGTTGTAAAAACAGTATCAAAAACAGGAGGACATCTTGCTTCTAATTTAGGGGTCGTAGAGCTTACGGTTGCGCTTCACCGAATTTTTGATTCGCCAAATGATAAAATTATCTGGGATGTAGGGCATCAGAGCTATATACACAAAATACTTACAGGCAGAAAAGATCGCATGGAGAGCCTTAGGCAATACGGCGGTCTTTCCGGCTTTACAAAGCAGGAGGAAAGTGAGCATGACCCGTTTGGTGCAGGACATAGCTCTACCTCAATCTCGGCTGCTGTCGGCATAGCTTCGGCTAACAAGCTAGACGGTAAAGAAAATTTTACTATTGCCGTAGTCGGTGATGGAGCTTTTACCGGCGGAATGATTTACGAAGCACTTAACAATTGTGCTGATAAAGACCGACTTATTATAATTTTAAACGACAACGAAATGTCTATTTCGCCGAATGTAGGCGGAATGAGCCGCTATTTCAGGCGTTTTCGTACCACTGCTCGTTATTTTAAATTCAAGCATCGTCTTAAAAAGATGTTCGGTGCTATTCCTTTAATTGGCAAGAGCTTTGTTTCCCTTGCAAGAAAGACTAAGAACGGATTTAAACGACTGGTTGTAAGCGAGAATTTCTTTGAGGTTCTTGGACTTACTTATTACGGTCCACTTAATGGAAATGATGAAAACCACCTTGAAGTAGTTTTAAACGAAGCTAAAATAAATCAAAAATGCAGTGTTATACACATCTGCACAAAAAAAGGAAAGGGTTATTCCTTTGCCGAAGAAAAACCCGACCTCTATCATTCTGTAGGTGGTTTTGACATTGAGAGCGGAGAGATAAAAAACGGTCATAAGCAGTCTTTTTCAGATTGCTTTGGTGACATTATTGTTGATGCTGCAAAAAAAGACAAGGATATATGTGCAATTACCGCCGCAATGAGCGGAGGAACAGGTTTGGATAACTTCGCCAACGATTTTCCAGAAAGGTTCTTTGATGTTGGGATTGCTGAAGCTCACGCTCTAACTTTTTCTGCAGGATTAGCTTCTCAGGGAAAAAAGGCAGTTTTTGCGGTATATTCAACTTTCTTTCAACGTGCATATGATCAGCTTTTGCATGACGTAGCTATTCAAAAGTTACCCGTTATACTCGCACTCGACCGCGCAGGTCTTGTAGCCGATGACGGTCCGACACATCATGGAGTTTTTGATGTTGCAATAATTAATCACATTCCTGAGGTGGATATTTATTCACCCGAGAGCTTTGAGGATATGCGTTACGCTTTTGAAAAAGCGTTTATTAGCAAAAACTCTGTAGCCATTCGTTACCCCAAAGGTACACCTGAAGAATATGACCGCTCTATATTTAAAAATATTGGCGATATGTCCTTCTGCGATTTTGGTGCATATCCGACTGTATCGATTATTACCTATGGTAAAATTACAAAAAATGCTTTGCTTGCAGCAGCCGAATTATATAAAAATGGTGTAAATTCAAGAGTTATCAAGCTTTTACGTATAAAACCGATTGATTTTAATAAATTATTAATGTTGACAGACGGTACTGCCAGCCTATACATTCTTGAAGAGGGAATTAAAACTGGCGGAGTCGGTGAAGTCATTGTTACCTATCTTTTCGAGAACAATAATATCGACGGAAAAAAGATAAAAATCCGTGCTATAAACGATACCTTTATTACACATGGAAATAATGAGCTTTTATATAAAGACTGCGGTTTTTTACCCTCGCAGATAGCTGCCGAGATTATAGAATTTACAAAAAATGAATTACCGTCTTGACATACTTTTACACCAAAAAGGTTATTTTGAAAGCCGAAATAAAGCTGCTAATGCTATTATTGAAGGCACAATAACCGTTAATGGTGTTTTGATACAAAAACCTTCATTTGTTATAGAAGAAGATGCTGTTATTTCAATCTCGAAACAAGAGGATTATGTATCAAGAGCCTTTAAAAAGTTAGCATCTGCACTTGATAGCTTCAAAATCGATGTCAAGGATGTTATTGCAATAGATATCGGTGCTTCAACAGGTGGTTTTACGCAATGCCTTTTAGAGCGTGGTGCGAAAAAGGTATATGCTGTGGATGTTGGTGTCGGACAACTTCATTCGAGTATAAAAAGTGATAACCGTGTTGTGAACATGGAGTCCACAAATGCACGGAATTTAAGGAAAAGTGATTTTTCAGAGAAAATTTCTCTTGCGGTTATGGATGTTTCCTTCATTTCCCAAAGTAAAATATATCCTGCTGTTTCGGACATTCTGCCTGTCGGCGGTACACTGATAAGCCTTGTAAAGCCACAGTTTGAAGTTGGAAGAGAAAATATAGGCAAGAACGGTATTGTAAAGGATAAGAACGGCAAGCTTATTTTATCGGTAAATACCATGCTTGCAGAATCGGCTTTTCAATATAGTTTAGTTAAAAAAGCATTTACCGATTCACCGATAACAGGCGGTGATGGAAACAAAGAATACCTTGCCTTGTTTAAAAAGGAGCAAAATTTATGTTTATAGGCAGTGTGCTTTTATATCCGAATATGCAAAAAAAAGGCTGTATCGAGGCTATTTCTCTTGTGTCGGAAAAATTACATTCGCTAGGTATTGACATAATAATGTCAGAAGAACATATAGAATCATTTAACTTAAATAATATAAAAATCGACCGTTATTTACCTGAGCAGGAAGCTTTTGTAGCCTGTGATATCGCAATTGTTCTTGGCGGTGATGGCACTATGCTTTCTGCAGCACACACAGCTTGCTTAATAAATACACCTTTATTGGGTATAAATCTCGGGACTCTCGGCTATATGAGTGAGCTTGAAATTGCAGAGATAGATTTACTCGATAAATTGAAAGAAGAATTTAACTGTGCTCATAGAATGATGATAGATATTTCGGTTGAACGGGAAAGTATACAAATAGCCTGTTTCACAGCGTTAAACGAGGTTCTGATTTCCAGAGGTGCTGTTGCAAGTATGCTCGGTTTGAATTTAATATGCGATGGTTCGCAGGTTAATCACTACCGTGCAGATGGTTTGATTGTTTCTACACCGACAGGCTCAAGTGCTTATTCCATGTCAGCGGGTGGTCCTATTATCGATACCAAACTTGATGCTATCTGTGTCTGTCCTGTCTGCTCACATTCGCTCTCCGGCTCAAGAGCTTTAATTTTTTCACCAAAATCCGAAATAGTTATAAAACCCCTATCTGAAAAAGGTGGCGATATTATATTAACCGCAGACGGCCGATATTCTTTTCCACTTAAAGACGGTGACAGTGTTATAATTACAAAGAGTGCAAAAATTACCCGTTTTGTCAAACTTAAAAAAGATGCTTTTTACGACGCATTGAATAGAAAGTTAGGATAACTTCCCATAAAGACAGCTCCATGAATATTTTAAAAATATATGGAAGGAACGGTATATCAGGGTGAAAACAAGAAGACAAAAGAAAATACTGGATTTAATAACAAAAACCGAGATCGACACACAAGAGGAACTTCAGACAAGATTAAACGATGCCGGATTTAATGTTACTCAGGCAACAATTTCAAGAGATATCAGAGAACTTGGACTTATAAAAACTGCGTCGGCAAGTGGTAAATATAAATACAGCCCTAATGCGACAAAAGAAAAAGAGAATATCACAGGGAAATTTTCTTCGATATTAATACAAGCAGCACATTCAGTCGATTATGCAAGAAACCTTGTTATTATCAAGACCTATACCGGAATGGGCAGTGCCGCCGGCGCGGCGGTTGATTCTATGGAAATGTCCGGTGTAATTGGTTCACTTGCAGGTGACGATACTCTGCTTATTATAACACGGGATGATGAGACCGCAAGCAGGATATGCGAAAACATTTCCAACTTAATTGGTAAAAATAAATAATTTACTTTACTTGTTGTAATTTCCACATTTCTCCGAAAGGAATGTTCGTATTTATGTTAGCATCAATACATATAGAAAATATTGCTCTTATAAAGAATATTGACATTTCGTTTGGTGATGGCTTCAACGTGCTTACAGGTGAGACAGGTGCAGGTAAAAGTATTATCATCGATGCTCTTTCGCTACTTTGTGGTGCACGGAGTGACCGTGAGATTATTCGCTCGGGCGAGGATACTGCACTAGTTGAGGGTATTTTTTACGAATTTGGCATAAGTACTCTTTCCACTCTTGCGGAAATGGATATTTTTCCGGACGAGGATGGACTTTTGTTGATACAAAGACGACTGTCCAGCGACGGAAGAACGGTAGCAAAAATAGGTCAAAGGCAGGTAACTGCTTCCAAGCTAAGGGAGATTGCATCACTTCTTATTTCTATACATGGTCAACAGGACACTCAGATTCTCGCAGATGAACAAAAGCAGTTGTTTTTACTTGATGGCTTTGCACAAAATAATTCTGTCTTACAGGAATATATAACAGAATATAAAAAATACACCGCTTTGCTAGACAAAAAACAATCTCTCGAAAGTTCTGAGGAAGAAAAGAGCTTTCGGCTGGATACTATTAATTTTCGTCTTGCTGAAATAGAAAAAGCACACCTTTCTGTTGGTGAAGAAGAAAAACTGGTTTCCGAGCGTATATTGCTGTCAAACAGCGAGAAAATAATTACTCATACCAACGAGGTATATAATAACATTTACCGTACACAAAAAAGTGCAACCGAAAGGATTTCGACTGCTTTAATAGCTATAAAGCCGCTTTTTGGAATTATACCAGAAGCAGAAAAAATATCCGAACGATTAAACGATGTAAAGTACGAGCTAGAGGATATTGCCGAAACTATACAAACCTATACCGAACAGGAGGGTGGCAACCCTATCAAGCGTTTGGATGCAGTAGAAGAACGTCTTGAACAGATAAACTCCTTAAAACGCAAGTACAAGAGCGATGTTGAGGGTATAATTAAAGAGTATGAACGACTAAAAGAAGAAAAAGAATCTATAGAATCAGCATCCGAGCTTATTGAACAGCTTGAAAAACAAATTAATCACCAGCTTGTTATACTCGGAGAAAAAGCGAAGCTTCTTAATAAATCAAGAAAAGAAGCAGCGGAAAAACTTATAAATAAGGTTGAGGATACACTTAACTTCCTTGATATGCCATCTGTAAGGTTTGCGATTGATTTTAAGAAAAAGGATTTTACTCAAAGCGGAAACAGCGAGGTCAGCTTTCTGATAAGTGCAAACGTTGGTGAAGTACCGAAACCGATTGCAAAAATAGCATCGGGTGGTGAATTATCAAGATTGATGCTAGCTTTGAAAAGCATACCATCTGTCAACGAAAACCCTGTTATGATTTTTGATGAGATTGATACAGGAATATCGGGAAAAACAAGTGAAAAAATTGGAATAAAGCTCTCCGACACCGCAAAAAACAGTGGTTGTCAGGTTATATGTGTAACACATTCGGCACAAATTGCCGCCCGTGCGGACACACATCTTTTAATTTCAAAGAGTGAATCAGAAGGAAGAACCACTACAAAGCTAACCGAACTTAAGGGTAATAGTAGAATCGAAGAAATATCCCGCATAATAGGCGGTGTAGTTATAACCGATACTGTACGTAATACAGCAAGAGAAATGCTGGGACTATAAAAAGAGAACCTCTAAAAACTACCAGCACTCATCTTGACGGCTGTTTTTCCGCCAAAATGCGTTGTTCGTAATACTAATTTTCTTAAGAAATAGTAAGAAAAACTCTTTAAAAAAGTCCGTTTATCAAAGACTTTTTCTCGACTTTATCACTATTTCTAAAGATAATTAGTATAAGTTAAATATAGCTCGATATTCGCCTTCCTCACGCCTTTTTTGACGAAAAACCATCTCGCCAAGCTAAGCACTATAGTTATTAGAGGTACCCAAAAATCATTCGTCCGGCGATGAATGATAATTACTTCAATTTTTCGCCGGAGAAACGGTTTTTTATATGATATCTACCAAACAGCGCGCATACCTTCGTTCTTTAGCAAACAGCACGGAAACATTTCATCAGATCGGCAAAAACGGAATAAACGAAAACCTGATAAAAACTCTCTCGGACGCTCTTGAAGCAAGAGAGCTTTTAAAAATTAACATTCTCGAGTCATGCCCCAACACTCCCAAGGAGGTTATGAATTCACTCTGCGAACTACTCGGCTGTGAGGCTGTTCAGGTTATAGGTAGAAAAGTAGTCATTTATCGTGCTTCGCTTGAGGAGCCGACAATAAAACTTCCATGAAAATCGGGATATTCGGAGGAACTTTTAACCCTGTGCATATCGGTCATGTCCGTGCGGCAGAGGCTTTTGTTTCCGAACTCGGTTTAGACCGTCTTTTCGTTTTGCCGAACTTCCTTCCTCCTTTAAAAGGAAAAGAAAGTGCGCCTGCTTTTGATAGACTGGAAATGCTTAAAATTGCTTTTTTTGACTTTGAAAAAGCAATTATCAACGATTTCGAGCTGCAAAAAGGCGATACAAGTTATACTTATAAAACATTGGAATATTTTAAAAGCATTTACCCAGAAGATGAGATTTTCTTATTAATCGGAGACGACAACCTTTTAATTTTTCAAAAATGGGTAAACACTGAGTATATTTTAAAAAACTGCAATCTATGTGTTGCATTGCGACTTGGGGCGGATATTACAGAGGTCAAATCAGAGCTAGAACAAAAATATAACGCAAAAATTATAATACTTTCATATAATCCGACAATAATTTCCTCAACAGAACTGCGAGTCTGCGAGTTAAGGGATAAGGAGCTTTGTGAATACCTACCTTCGGGTGTTTATAATTACATCAGTGAAAAAGGACTGTACAAATGACAACAAACGAAAAAATCTTAAATGATTTACGCTTGTCAAAAAAGCGTTATTTGCACACAATGGGTGTTGTAGCCTGCACAAAAGAGCTTGCTAAAAGGCACTTTCCGCTTCTTTCTACCGAAAAGCTGGAAACAGCGGCTTTGCTGCATGATTTTACAAAGGAATTATCTGTTGAAGAGCAAAAAGCGTTATGTCAAAAGTACAATATCGCCATCACCGCCGAGGACGAAAAAATTCCTAAGCTATTCCACGGAAAAACAGCGGCAGCGATTGCAATACATGAATACAGTGCTGACGAGGAAACAGCATCCGCCATATATTATCATACAACGGGCAGAGCAAATATGACCGATATGGAGACAGTTCTTTTCTTTGCCGATTACATAGAGGATTACAGAACAGATAAGGCTTGTATTGATGTAAGAAAATATTACGAGAAATGCTTGAAACAAGAAGATAAACATCTTATAGCATTGAAAAAAGGTGTCCTGTATTCTTTTGATACGACAATAAAACACATTTTAGATAAAAAAGAATTGATTAGTTACACAACTATAGAAGCAAGAAACAGTTTATTAGAAGATTTATAAAAAGAAGGGAATATAAAATTATGACAGACAACGAACAGGTAAAAAAAGCAGCGGAGCTGGCAGAAATAATAAAAATAGCTCTTGAAGATAAAAAGGGTATCGACCCCACACTATTGGAGGTTGGAAAGCAAACTATACTAGCAGATTTTTTTGTGGTTTGCACAGGTACCTCCAATACGCACGTAAAAGCACTTGCTGACGAAGTAGAGTTCAAGACAAACGAAGCTCTTGGAATAAAGCCCAACCATATCGAGGGTTTTTCCGACAATACATGGACACTTATGGATTATGGTTCTGTAATAGTTCACATTTTCACCAGAGAAGGCAGAGAATTCTACAAGTTGGAAAAGCTGTGGAAAGATGCTTCTGCTGAAAAAGTAAAAGAAATTGAAAATTCGAAGGATGAATAATAGATTATGAAATACGAATATAAAGCTGTCGAGACAAAGTGGCAGGGCATCTGGGACGAGAAGCAACCCTTTGCAGCCAGTAACGACTATACAAAAAAGAAATATTATGCACTTGTGGAGTTCCCATACCCCTCAGGTGCTGGACTGCATGTCGGACATCCACGTCCTTATACCGCACTTGATATAGTCGCTAGAAAACGCAGAATGCAGGGCTATAATGTACTTTTTCCAATGGGCTGGGATGCTTTCGGCTTGCCGACAGAGAATTATGCTATTGAACATAAAATGCACCCTGCCGATGTTACAAGGCAGAATGTAGCACGTTTTAAATCACAGCTTAAGGCTCTCGGTTTGTCTTTTGATTGGTCAAGAGAAGTCAATACAGCAGACCCGAATTATTATAAATGGACACAATGGATATTCCTTCGTCTTTTTAAAAAAGGTCTGGCATATAAAAAAGAAATGACGGTTAACTGGTGCACTCGCTGCAAGGTTGTACTTGCAAACGAGGAGGTCATTAACGGTTCTTGTGAACGTTGTCACAGCGATGTAATCCGTAAAGTAAAAAGTCAATGGATGCTTAAAATAACCGAATATGCAGATAAACTGCTTGACGGTCTTGATACAGTTGACTATATTGAGAGGGTAAAACTTGCCGAGCGTAACTGGATAGGACGTTCTTATGGTGCTGAGGTAGATTTTACAACAACCGCAGGCGATAAGTTAAGAGTTTTCACAACCCGTCCCGATACTCTTTTTGGTGCAACCTATATGGTTATTGCGCCTGAGCATCCTTATATTAAAAAATGGAAGGATAAATTAAATAACTTTAACGATATTATAGAATACCGTGAGAATGCCGTAAAAAAGAGCGATTTTGAGCGTGCCGAACTGGTTAAAGACAAAACAGGTGTTAAGCTTGACGGCGTTATGGCAATCAACCCTGTTACCAATAAAGAGATTCCAATTTTTGTTTCGGATTACGTTCTTATTACTTACGGAACAGGCGCAATAATGGCTGTTCCTGCTCATGATGAACGCGATTATGATTTTGCGAAGACATTTAATCTTCCGATAGTCGAGGTTGTTGCGGGCGGCGACATTACAAAAGAAGCTTATACCGATGTTTCAACCGGTATTATGATAAATTCCGGTTTTTTAGACGGACTTGAGGTTGCTGCCGCAAAAGAGAAAATAGCAGACTACCTTGTAGAAAACAAATTAGGCGAAAAGAAGGTAAACTATAAGCTCCGTGACTGGGTATTTGCCCGCCAAAGATACTGGGGCGAGCCTGTTCCGCTTGTCTGGTGCGATTGTTGCGGATGGCAGGCTATTGACGATAGCGAGCTTCCGCTTAGACTTCCTGAGGTTAAATCCTATGAGCCGACCGATAATGGAGAAAGTCCGCTTGCGACAATTACCGAATGGGTAAAAACCATCTGCCCCAAGTGCGGTGGTCCTGCAAAGAGAGAGACCGACACAATGCCCGGATGGGCAGGTTCATCATGGTATTTTCTTCGTTTTTGTGATACGAAAAATGATGATGTTTTTGCCGACAGAAAAGCACTTGATTATTGGATGCCTGTTGACTGGTATAACGGTGGTATGGAGCATGCCACGCTTCATCTGCTCTACTCACGCTTCTGGGCAAAGTTCCTTTATGACGAGGGATTAATTTCCTGCCCCGAGCCATATCTTAAGCGTACCGCTCATGGCATGATTCTTGGCGAGGACGGCGAGAAGATGAGCAAATCGAGAGGAAATGTTGTCAACCCTGACGATGTTGTCCGTGATTTCGGCGCAGATACAATGCGTTTATACGAGATGTTTATCGGTGATTTTGAAAAAGCCGCACCATGGTCAACAAACAGCGTAAAGGGCTGTAAGAGATTCCTTGAAAGATTTGTTGCATTAAGTGACATGATAAAGCCCGAGATAAATCCCGACCTTGAAAGAGAGCTTCACCTTACAATAAAAAAAGTTACAAGTGACATTGAGGACATGAAGTTCAACACTTCTATTGCCGCAATGATGAGTCTTATAAACGAGATTTACACCAAAGGTAGCATTGATAAAGAGAGCTTGATGACCTTTACCGTTATTCTCTGCCCGTTCGCTCCGCATATCTGCGAGGAAATGTGGCAAAACCTTGGAGGAAAAGGACTTTGTTCACTCGCTGCTTGGCCTCAATATAATGAGGAAAAAATTAAGGTAAGTGAAGTGGAGATTGCTATTCAAATCAACGGTAAATTAAAGGGTGCGGTTACTGTTCCGTCAAGCTGCGACGAAGCGACAGCTTTTAGTGCAATAGAAAAAACCGGTAAGCTTGCTTTATATACCGATGGTAAAGCAATAGTTAAAAAGATATATATTACCGACAGGATATTTAATATAGTAGTAAAATAAAAAAGGGGGGGAATTAAGTTGCTTGAGATTCCCGAGAGTAAAGTTACTTCTGGGCAATTGGATTCAATTCTTAAAGGTAAAATAATTACACAGGTACTCGTAAATAATTCACCGCATAAATTTGCTTTTTATAACGGCGATCCAAACGAGTACGCATCAATACTTATGGGTAAAATAATCACCGGAGCAAATGCTGCAGCAGGTCAGATTGAACTCCATGCAGAAGATTCGATACTATTGTTCAGCGACGGTGTAAATCTACGTTATTATGAACCAAATGTTGCTCCTCCAGAAAAACACCAGTTATTTTTAGAGTTTAATGACAATTCACACTTAATAGTTACAATTCAGATGTATGGCGGAATATGGGCATTTATCGAAGGACAAAATGATAATTTCTATTATCTTGTGACAAAACAAAAGCCTTCTCCGCTGTCTGAGGAATTTGACGAAAAATATTTTCTATCCCTTTTTGATTCAGTAAAACAAACAATAAGCGTAAAGGCTTTTTTGGCAACCGAACAACGTATCCCCGGTCTTGGAAACGGTGTCTTGCAGGATATTTTATTCGACGCATGTATTCATCCTGCAACTAGGTTACAATATCTTTCTATAAACGATAAAAAGAAGATGTTTACAAGCGTAAAGAATAAACTTATCGAAATGACCGAAAAAGGCGGACGAGATACCGAAAAAGATTTGTTAGGCAACTGGGGAGGTTATCAGACCAACCTTTCCTCAAGAACATTCGGTTCTCTCTGTATGATTTGCGGCGGAAGTATAATTAGGCGTGCATTTTTGGGTGGGAATGTTTATTTTTGCCCAATTTGTCAGGTTGAAAAGAAGTAGTATTTAATTCAGGAGTAGCGTGAAAAATATTCAAATTAGGAGTACATCGGCGCGTATCAAAGGTACACTGTCGTGTACCTCTGCAAATTTTTCATTATTATTTGTGTCCAATAGGGCATGGAGATTTTTATGTCAAAAATAATAAGAGCATTAACAAAAGACGGTTCAGCAAGAGCAATAATATTAGACTCCAAGGGAATTGTTGCAAGAGCAATTGATATACACAAAACCTATCCGACAGCAACAGCCGCTTTGGGAAGAACCTTAACAGCGGCTTCGCTGATGGGAAGTCTTTTGGGTGAGGACACCGATCTGCTTACCCTTCGATTTAAGGGTGACGGTGAGGGTGGAACTATTGTTGCGACAAGCGATTATAAGGGCAATGTAAGAGGTTTTATACAAAACCCAAACAGCGATCTTCCGCTTAAGGAAAACGGAAAGCTTGATGTTGGAAAATGTGTTGGCAGAGGTTTTCTTTATGTTCTGCGAGATGCAGGAGGTGCCGAGCCTTATATAGGTGTTTCCGAGATTGTAAGCGGTGAAATTGCCGAGGATATTGCTTATTACTATGCTTCTAGCGAACAGGTTCCCACAGTTTGTGCTTTGGGTGTTTTGGTTGACACCGATTATAGCTGCAAAGCGTCAGGTGGACTTTTGCTTCAGCTTTTACCCTATGCTGATGAAAGTATTATTGAAAAAATAGAGGAGAACATCAGAAAAACTCCGCATATTACCTCACTCCTTATTTCAATGAGCCTTAAAGAAGTGCTTGCGGCTTTCCTTGATGGTATTGAATACGATATTTTTGATGAAATCGAATGCGGTTATGAATGTGCTTGCAGCAGAGAGAAAACCGACAACGCAATAATTTCGCTGGGAGTAACAGAAATAAATAAGATGCTTGAAAGCCCTGAAGAAACCGAGTTGACTTGTCAGTTTTGCGATCGTATTTATAAATATTCAAAGGAAGAGCTGCTAAAAATCAAACAGCAGATGTTTGAAGCAAAGTTTGAAAAATAAAATTTTTCAAACTAATGGCATAAACGCTATGGAAAGGTATGGTCTAATTTGATTAATGGTAGAATTATATACGAGAAAATAAAAAGCCAAGGGTATGATGCTGCGGTTTTCTTTGATGAAATTAGTCAGCGATATCTTACAGGTTTCCACTCAACTGATGGAATTGTGCTGGTTTCGGAGCAGGAAACAGCCTTAATTATTGACAGCCGATATTTTGAGGCTGCCTTTCTTTCAAAAAACAACAATGAACTTTTTGACGATGTAACACCTTATTTGTTTTCTAGCCGTGTTTTAGATAGTCTGAATGAGCATATTGAAAAAAAGAATATTACTTCTCTTGTTTTTGACAAAACTCTTCTTACCATTGCACAAGCGGAAAAGTTAAAAAAGGCACTTCCGAATTTTAAAATCGATGGAATTTCGGATATTTGTACTGTTGCAAGACAGACTAAGAGCGAGAAAGAAATCAAGAACATAAAAGTGGCACAGGCAATAACAGATGCAGCATTTAAGCACATACTTTCTTTTATTAAAGAAGGACAGACCGAAACCGAAGTTGCCGCTGAGCTGGAATATTTCGCACGCAAAAACGGTGCGGACGGAATGGCGTTTGAAACAATAGCCGTATCGGGTAAAAAAAGTTCGGTTCCGCATGGCGTACCCTCAAATGTAATCCTAACCCAAAATTCTTTTTTTACTATGGATTTCGGTGCACGTTACAACGGTTATTGCTCGGATATGACCAGAACGGTAGTACTCGGAAAGTCCGACAGTGAAATGAAACATGTTTATGATACAGTACTTGAAGCCCAAAAGCGTGCACTTGAGAGTATAAAAAGTGGTGTTACAGGTGTTCAGGTGGATTCTGCCGCCAGGGAATATATTTATGCAAATGGTTATGAAGGGATGTTCGGGCATTCTACAGGTCACTCACTCGGCCTTGAGATTCACGAGTCACCCCGGTTTTCATCCGCTTTCAGCGACAAAATCATGGCAGGAATGGTTATGACTGTTGAGCCGGGAATATATTTGCCGGGTAAATATGGTGTTCGTATAGAAGATATGGTTGTAATAACCGAATCAGGTTACGAAAACCTTACTGTTTCACCTAAGCAGCTTATTGAACTTTAAAAAAAGCTTGACAAAATCTGCAATTAGATATAGAATACAGGATAGAATATTTTTATGCACAAAAGCAAATAATGCTTTTGTGGAGGAGGACATATGGTATCAGCAGGCGATTTCAGAAACGGCCTGACCTTTGAAATGGATAACAATATCATGCAGATAATAGAGTTTCAGCATGTTAAACCAGGTAAAGGCGCAGCTTTTGTTAGAACAAAATTAAGAAATGTTGTGACCGGTGGCGTGTTAGAAACAACATTCAACCCAAACGCAAAATTTCCAACAGCAGTTATCGAGCGTAAAGATATGGAATACAGTTATAGCGACGGAGAGCTGTATTATTTTATGGACTTGGAGACTTTTGATCAGGTTCCGCTTAATAAAGATAAAATGCCCGACAACTTTAAGTTTGTCAAAGAAGGTATGACTGTAAGACTTTGTTCCTGCAAGGGCAGTGTTTTCTCAGTTGAACCTCCAATGTTTGTCGAATTACTGGTTACAGAGAGTGAACCTGGCGTTAAGGGTAACACTGCAACCAACGCTACTAAACCCGCAAAGCTCGAAACAGGTGCGGAGATTAAGGTCCCGATGTTTATAAACGAAGGGGATGTTTTGAAAATTGATACCCGTACAGGCGATTATCTTGAAAGAGTATAGGCTTTTTCCTATCGTATTCTTTTGACAAACAATTAGTGTGATATAAGAAAAAAGCATCAGGAATGTTCCATTTGATTGGAACGGAAAGGAAGGGTTATAATTATGAATATTTCTGAAAAGTCAGCCCATCTTAAAGGGCTTATGGAGGGCATGGATTATGACCTCACAACCAAAGAGGGTAAGTTATTCGCAGCCATTGCTGATCTTTTGGAGGATATTTCTCTTACAGTATTAGACCTTGAGGATGAAACCGCTGTTCTTGGTGATTATATTGAGGAGTTAGACGAGGATCTTGGAGAAGTAGAACGCACTGTTTATGATATAGACGATGATGACGAGTATGATGATGAATGCTGCTGCGATGATGACGAATGTGACTGCGGTTGCTGCGATGACGATGAATGCATTGAGCTTACCTGCCCAGCATGTGGAGAGCAAATTTATATCGAAGATGAAGAGATTGATGATATGGATACCATTGAGTGTCCGTCCTGCAATAAGGTTCTTAACGTAGTTAAAGGTGAAGAGGACGACTCAGAAGAAGAAAGCGAAGAATAATGCTTAAATTAAAAATTTAAGTAGCATTTTTCGTTCTATGCATACATTAGAAATATTGTTATGATACGGGGCGGAAATTTTTCCGCCCTTTAACTTTTAATTAAATCAAAGGCATAAAAATGAAAAAAATAAATAGAGAAGTTATAGATACACATACCCACATTTTCCCTGCTAGTCTTGCCATTAGGGCGGCTGACAAGGTTGTTACATATTACAACCTGACTAGAGAGGGTGACGGAACCGCCGAAACGCTGATTAAAGGCGGAGAAGCGTTTGAAGACATCCGCTTTGTAATTTCGGCTGCGGCGGTTAAGTCTGAGCATGTTTTTAACGGTAACAATTTTATTTTAGATTCCGCAAAAAACGATGTTAGATTTATTCCGCTTTGCTCGTTCCACCCTGACATGGATTACAACGAAGGAATTAGTGAACTTCAACGTATAAAAAAAGAAGGTGCAAAAGGCATTAAGCTGCACCCCGATTTTCAAAAATTTCCGATTGACAGAGAAGATATTTTTTCGTTTTACAAAGCGTGCGAGGAATTAAAATTACCTATTTTATTTCATGTTGGTGACGAAAACAGCGATCTTTCCTCCCCAAGAAGACTTTATAATGTCATTAACCGACTGCCTGACCTCACAGTAATAGCAGCGCATATGTGCGGTTATCAAGCGTGGGATGAAGCGGAGGAGATTCTTATTGGACTACCGATTTATACCGACACTTCAGATGCACTTATCGGACTTTCACATGAACGACTTTACAACATGATACAAAAGCACGGTGCAGACCATATTATGTTCGGCAGCGATTATCCGCTAAGTCTAACAATTTCTGCTTATAATGCGCTTGATGCACTTCCGCTTACCGAAGTAGAGAAGACAAAGATATATTCAGGAACGGCTAAAAAAGTGTTTGGGTTGGAATAACAAATTGATAAAATTTAAGGCATTCTGTTAATATAGGAGTGCCTTTTTGCATTAATTCAAGTCTTTAATTTTGCTAATGTCAATCTCATTCTTTTTTTGTTTATTTTTACCGTTTTTTATGAACATCATCAATAACATTATGTCAGTCGGGATGTTAATGGCAATAAACCATAAAACATACATTAAAATCTCGTTATCAGAAATACGCGTGTCTATTAATACTGCAAGCATAATAACGACTGTAACAGAGAACCAAATAAACGGTAAAATTAAACCCATTCTAATATTTTTACACCTAATAATAAATAATTGTGCGACAATTAAAACGGGTATTAATAATACTAATAATGGTAATATAGAAATCCCTGATGATGATTTTCCTACGTCTGTATCTGACATCTGTATCTGACATTGAATTTGTTGCTGTTGTAATTAGCTGTGTTGCTATGTTTTCAATCATTTGTCAAATTTCCTTTCCAAGTTTCTTGTATTCGGTAATTAATAACTTTGCTGTGTCGAAATCTAGTTTTTCGTTTAAAGCTAATTTTTTTATAAGTGCTATATATGGCTCATTGCTGTTTTTTTCGCTTATATTTATTTTTTGTATAAGTCTATCAAGCCTTAGGCGAACTGTTGGATAGGTAACGTCGTATTGATTCGCAATTTCTTTTAATGAGCCGGATGCCAAGATGAATCTTCTGATAAAAACATAATCCTCTTCTTCCAAGCTTGAAATCCAGTCGGGTATCGAATTTGTTGCCATATATTAGTCACCTACCTTTAACAATATTAATATAACATTTAATATTGTTAAAGTCAATACTAAATGTTATATTAATGTTATTATATTTTTCAAAATAAAAACGGAACGCCGAGGACGGCGTTCCCTACAATATTTCGCAATATATATTTCGCGGGAAAACACAGTTCGCCCCTACATTTGTCGTACATTATCTATTTATCCGTACTACCAAAACCGCCGTTGCGGATATCTTCGCAGTCGTCGTCAACGGTTATTCCGTAAGGAACGAATACACCTTGTGCGAAGGCTTCGCCTTTTTTTATTATAAGGCTTTTATCGCCATTGGTGAATTTTATATGGATATGCCCTTCGTTTTCGGAAAAATAGTAATCGGAATCGATTATTCCCACAGTATTATTGAAAGTTAAACGATATTTAAAGCCAAGTCCCGAGCGTGGAAACAGCATCAATACCCAGCCTTCGTCAATCTTTGCACGAATTCCTGTCGCGACAGTTGCCGTTTGATGAGGTTCAAGCTCAATGTCGTTTGGTGCATAAAAATCATATCCTGCAGAGCCGATTGTTGCTCTTTTTGGTAGTTTAATGTCATCGAAATGCTCCGGATGAGGATATTTATCTTTGCTCACCTTAAAAAACTGTGCTATTTTTTGCATTTTAAATACTCCTTTAGTATTTCAATAGCTTTTTCATAACTCTCAAAGCCAAGCCCGAAAATTGTTTTTATACACGCTTCCGAAGTATAAGAGTGCCGTCTGTATTCCTCTCGCTTGGTTATATCGGATAAATGCACCTCAACAGTTGGAATTCCGACAGATTTTATAGCATCGGGAATAGCTATGCTTGTATGTGTATAAGCGGCTGGATTAATAATAATTCCATCAAAGACCTTATAAGCAGCTTGAATTTCGTCAACAATATTACCCTCATGATTTGATTGAAAACACTTATATTCAATATTATTCTTCTCGCAAACGCCGCCAATATAATTGCATAGATCGGTATAGGTTCTGCTTCCGTAAACCTGCGGTTCCCTGATACCGAGCATATTTAAATTCGGTCCGTTGATAATAAGAAATTTCATATTGTAATCCTTTACATATTTAATAAAATGTAAAATTGTTAGTGAAAAACCGCGGTACTCTATTAGGAGTTTTTGGCAAGAATATACACCATCAAGCAAAAGTCTTTTTTAACGTAAAAACGGTAGTGAAGAATTGCGATATTCCGAAGGAATTGATGGCAATCCTGTATGCCATCAAGCGATTCTTCGTAAGCGGAACTTGTTCCGCATTTCGTAAGCGAAAACTTGTTTTCGCATTTGTTAAGCTGTTACTATCTTACTTTCTGCCTGTAATCCCAGCTTTTCTACAGCATTCTCACGCATTTTGTATTTAAGTATCTTTCCTGCTGCGTTCATCGGGAATTCGGTTACGAAATCTATATAACGAGGTGTCTTGTGCTTTGCCATATGGCTGCGGATATAATCCTTGAGCTCGTCTGCGGTAAGCTCCTGTCCATCCTTGACAATAACACAAGCCATAATTTCCTCACCGTATTGCTTGTCGGGAACACCGATTACTTGAACGTCCTTTACCTTAGGATGGGTGTAGATAAAGTCTTCTATTTCCTTAGGATATATATTCTCGCCACCACGGATTATCATATCCTTGATTCTGCCAGTTATTTTGTAGTTGCCGTTAGCATCTCTGCGTGCAAGGTCACCAGTGTGTAGCCAACCATCGGCATCAATAGCATTTGCGGTTGCCTGAGGCATTTTGTAATAGCCCTTCATAATGTTGTAACCTCTTGCAACAAATTCGCCGTCAACATTATCGGGCAGGTCTTTTCCTGTCTCCGGGTCGACAATCTTACATTCAACACCATACATCGCTCTGCCAACTGTATTAACTCGAACATCAATGCTATCTGTTGTCATACTCATTGTGCATCCGGGCGAAGCCTCGGTCTGACCGTAAACTATAGTAATTTCCGACATATTCATCTTCTCAAAAACATCCTGCATTACTTTTACAGGGCAGGGTGAGCCTGCCATAATACCCGTCCTCAAATGAGAAAAATCTGTCTTTTTAAAGTCCTCATGCTCCAGAAGTGCGATAAACATAGTAGGAACACCGTGGAAAGCGGTAATTTTCTCTTTATTAATACATTCAAGTGAAATTTTTGGTTGGAAATATGCAATCGGTGACATTGTTGTACCGTGTGTAATAGAAGCGGTCATAGCAAGCACCATTCCAAAGCAATGGAACATGGGAACCTGTATCATCATCCTGTCGGCGGTAGATAAATCCATTCCGTCGCCGATGGTTTTTCCGTTGTTTACAACATTATAATGAGTAAGCATAACACCTTTGGGGAAGCCTGTTGTACCCGAAGTATACTGCATATTGCAAACATCGAACTTGCTGATTGCAGCCGCTCTGCGTTGAACCTCCTCGATAGGTGTGTTCTCTGCATAAGCAACAGCCTCCTCCCATGTAAGACAGCCGTTTTGCTTGCTATCGATTGTAATTATATTACGCAGGAAAGGCAAACGCTTGATATAAAGCGGTTTACCGGGTTCGGAATTCTCTAACTCGGGACATAATTCTTTTATTATTCCAACATAATCACTGTCTTTATAACCATCTATCATTACAAGAGTATGTGTATCTGACTGACGGAGCAGGTATTCCGCTTCGTATATCTTATAAGCTGTATTAACGGTTACCAAAACCGCACCTATTTTTGTTACCGCCCAAAAGGTTATAAACCACTGAGGTACATTGGTTGCCCACACAGAAACATGATCGCCTCTTTTTACTCCGAGCGAAATCAAAGCTCTTGCAAACTTGTCTACATCATCCTTGAACTGCGGATAGGTGCGTGTATAATTATGCGTTGTATAGCGGAATGCGTATTGATTAGGGAACGCTTCGCATACTCTATCAAGTACTTGTGGAAAAGTAAGGTCGATAAGCGTGTTCTTCTCCCAGATGTATTTACCGTCACCTCTGAGATTGTTGATCAGGGCACCGGCACTCTTTCCTTTTCCTGTATACTGCGACATGTAATTTACATACTGCGGGAAAACGATACCTGCATCTTCGAGATCGGGAGCCCAGCGTTTTACCCATTCAAGTGTAATAAAACCGGAATAATTAATTGATCTGAGTGCAAATATCATCTCGGGAATAGGCAGGTCGCCCTCACCCATAAGACGGTATCTAATCGTTCCGTCAGCAATAATACTGTCCTTGACATGAACATATTGAATATATCTACCGAGGTTCTGAACCGTCTTTTCCGGACTCTCGCCACTGTATCTGTAAGGATGGTGAAAATCCCAGAGAGCGGCTATTGAATCGCTTTTAAAGCGATCGAGTAATGCCTTAAGACGTGAGGTGTCGCTGTAAACACCGTTTGTTTCAACAAGAAGAGTAATTCCGTTTTGCTCGGCAAAAGGCACAAGCTCATTAAGCTGTGAAAAAATAGTGTCGTCGTCAACAATCTCTGTAGGGTCACAAGAGGGCGAGGGGTTAAGGTCGCCAAGAACTCTTACGAATTTTGTTTTTAATGCGTTTGCTAGCTCTATGTATTTTTTGATTTCTTCAATATTTTCTTTTGCTTTGGATGCAAACTTCAAGCAGCAACCAGAAGAAAGACAGGAAACTTCTAAACCCAGAGAACGTAGCTTTTGTACCGTCTGAGGTAGTTGTTGCTCGGAAAAAGGCATGGTTCTTCCGTCAAAAATATCTAGCCCTAGCCCTCTGACCTCGACTCCGTCAAAACCTAGGTCAGTCGCCATCGAATAAATATCCGAAAAGCTGTAATCTGGACAGGCAAGTGTTGAAAAAGCAATTTTCATGGTTTGTTAGTCTCCTTAAATTTATTAAATGGGAATAAAAAAGCGGTTCTAATCATGCTAAATAAAATAAGCATAAACAGAGCCGAAAAAAGGTCTTAATATTATCATTTTACAATGTCGGATAAACATCGTCTCTTGATAACGGTGAGAAACCCGTTCCCGCCTACTAGCAAAATAATTGCATCGCAATTTCTTGTGTTCAGTGGACAGCTCCGGGGCGAGCTCGCTAACTGCTTTGCGTACCGCCTTACACCATCCGACGGCTCTCTGGAACGCTCCATGCAATTGCTTATTCCCCTTCAATGCTTTTTTAGAAGTTATTAGAGATTATAATTAATTTCACGCTTTTTGTCAAGAGTTTTTTTGCTTTAAATAAAAAATTTTTGCTCATAATATATTGTAAAATGGAAATTATTGTGATACAATCGCAATTGTACAATCGCTCTTAGTTAATAAAAAACATATCGGAGGTTTCATTTAAATGTCAAAAGTAAAAGTAGCAATAATTGGTTGCGGTACTATCGCAAACAGCGCTCATATCCCAGCATATCTTGCTAATCCTGATGCAGAGATCAAATATTTCTGCGATATATTATCTCATAAGGCTCAAGCAGCTGTTGAGAAGTATGGTTGCGGTATCGCTGTTACCGATTATAAGGAAGTACTTGCGGATCCTGAAATCGAAGCAATATCCGTTTGTACTCCTAATAAGATGCATTCGATTATAACAATCGACTGCCTTAAAGCTGGAAAAAACGTTCTTTGCGAGAAGCCGGCGGCAAGAATATATTCAGAAGCCCTAGCTATGCAGGAGGCTCAGCACGAATCCGGCAAGGTTCTTAACATTGGCGTTGTAAACCGTTTCAACACTGCTGTAAACAAAATTCGTGAGATGATCCAGAACGGTGACTTCGGTGAGATTTATCATGTTTATGCTTCTTTCAGATCTCAGAGAAGCATTCCGGGTCTCGGCGGCGCATTTACAACCAAAGAGATAGCCGGCGGCGGTGCTCTCATCGACTGGGGTGTTCACTATCTTGATATCGTAATGTACTGCACGGGCGACCCTCAACCCAAGACCGTTTCAGCAAAAGCTTTCTCAAAGCTTGGTGTCGATATGAAGAATTATGTATATGAAGGCATGTGGGCGGAGGATACCAAGAATGTTAACGGAACATATGATGTTGACGATTCAGTAACCGCTTTTGTTCGCACAGAAGGCCCGACGATAACACTTAACGGCGCGTGGGCACAAAATATCGGTGTTCCGGAACACTACATTGATTTCTTAGGCACAAAAGCAGGTGCACGACTTAACTACGGCGGCGACTTCACAGTTTACTCGACCGCTGATGGAAAACTTATTAACTATAAACCCGAGTTCGCTAATAAGCCTCATTTCCAAGAGGAAATCGATGGCTTTGTAAGATGCGTAAGAACAGGCGAAAAGCTTCCTTCTCACATAGATACCGTTATTATTACCGCAAAGATGATGCAGGCTATGTACGATTCCAGCGAACAGAACAAAGAAATTCAACTTTAATTTTTTATATTAAAAACATACACGTACGGCGAGTGAAGTTCATTCGTCGTACGTTTTTTTATGGTAAGAGATATATAAAACGAAAAAAGCACCCACCCGGAGTGCTATCTCGATTTTGGCGGAAAGAGAGGGATTCGAACCCTCGGAACGGTATTAGCGTTCACACGATTTCCAGTCGTGCGCCTTAGACCAGCTCAGCCATCTTTCCATGACTATGTATTTCAACCTTTTTGCCTTAGATTAGTTATTAAAAGCGGAGTAAGTATAACACACCTTTTTTGTATTGTCAACAGGAAAAATCATCAATTTAACAATATATACATATAATACATTAGATACTGTTTTAATCGTATATAAATCGTATATAATATATAAAAATTATAAATTACTCGCTAAAATTGTATATAAATCTACAAAAATCACCTTGCTTTTTTCGTATGTTTAGTTTATAATATTGAAACAGACGGAAAGACTATTTCCTCGGAGTATATAAAAATTTTTAAAGGAGCGCGTTATGAAGAAAATTATTTCTCTTGTATTAGTTTTATTAATGGCAACCACAATTTTTGTGTTGCCGACCTCCGCTGCAGCATACAATACTGAGGTTAATATCAAGTATATTGCTACAGCACCAAAGATTGACGGTACCGTCAAGACCGGTGAATACGGTTTAAAAGTTCATTCTACATACGACAGTAACAAGGCAGACCAGTTTATTACCGACTATGACACAGACAAGGATATCGATGCAGACTTTTATATGACCTATGACAAAAATTATCTATATATTGCATGGGTAGTAAAAACCGATATTCATTTTACCTTGGATCCAACCGTTGATTATGACAAAAAAAATGACGGTTTTACAGAAAATGATTTAAGATGGATGTGGGAATACTGCTGCGTTCAATTCATCCTTACTCCAAGTGGACCTAAGGAAGGTAAGACCGATTTTCAAGGTACTGCTATGTATGGTGACTTCCTTGAAGTTGGATTACAGATTATTGAAGGCAACAGCAGAAAGACCCAATGGTGCTTACCTACTAATGGTCAGGGACTTACCTCCGACGACTGGGACTTTGCAGGTTCACGTGATGATGCTAAAAAATTAACAACCTACGAAATCAGACTTCCTTGGGAGAAGACAGGTATTACACAGATAGGTAACGGCAAGCAGTTTGGTTTAACTTATGCAATAGGCGACCAGGAGAATTTTACTACTGTTGGAAATAACATGGTAGAATGGCAGGACGGTATACTTGGCACAAAAGATGCTGATAAAAGCGGTGTTATAACACTTACCGATTTCCCCGGCGAGGATATAGAAATATCGGTTGATAATGAATCCAAAGAACTTGAGCCTATTGATGAAACTCAAATTCCAGAAGTTGCAACCACCTTTACAATCGATGGAATCAACAAGTCAATTGCAGCTGAAGCATCAGCACTTATAACAAAAATTGAGAATTATACTCAGTATAACCTTAACTACACTTTAAATATTGTTGCACGCCCTGTTGAAGGAAAAGATAATACATATGCAGTAGTAAGTACAGAACAGGCTAGTTCATCTACACCTCCCACAATAGTTACTCAAGAAGGCGATATTATCCTTGCATTCCATTCTGACGGTGCAGGCGGAGCCGGTGAAGAAAGAAAACTTACAGCAGCAAAGCTTGCTGTTGGTGATGAGCTTGTTTTATTAGGTATTGATGTTGCGAATGAGGAATTTACGAATACAGGAGCTTTAGTTTATGTAGAAAAGGAGCTTTCTTCTGATCCTATCGATGAATCTACTGATGACGTAAGTGGTGAATCTACAGAACCGTCGGCTGATGAATCTGAAGATGCTTCGGAAGCAATCAGTGACGAAGCAAACAGCAAAGCTGAACCTGAAGCTGAAAGCGAATTCCCATGGTTAATCGTTGGTATAGCTGGTGGCGTAATTATAGTCGCAGCAGGCTTATACTTCTTCGTATTCAAGAAAAAAGAAGCATAAACTTTTAAATAACTAAAAAATTCCGTCGAGTACATCTCGACGGTTTTTTGTTTAAAAATAAGAATTTTTTATTTTTTAGAATTAAATTTACATAAAAAAGTTACGCATTTTCACAATGTATGTTAAATTTATGGTATAATATAATTATCGAAACTGATAAATATATAATTTTTATGTTCTTATGTGGTATTAAAAATACATAAATTTTATTTTAGCAAAAGGAATTCTATATGAAGAAAATGATTATTTGTTTTATACTGGTTGTTGTCGTGATTCTGGGAGGTTGCAATAAACCTCAGCCCTTAAAAGTTGAACCTACCGAACTGGGTTTTTATGATAAGAAAAACGACATCCAATATGTAATGTGTTCTGAAAAAGATGTAAGACCTCTGGAAGTAGGGGAGGAATATGCAACTGACGGGAAAATTACTTATTATAAAATACCATGGGAAAAAACCGAACGTTTTATCTGTGATTCAATTGAGGGAGTAAGTTATGTTTATCGTGCCTTAACGGTTGAGGACATTACCATAAACAACTTTAATCCTGTTTCTGCATTCATTTATCTCGAGGGAGAAAGATCCTTGTATCTCGATACTTTATATTGCGAACAAAAATATCTTCCCGATGATAAAAAAGACGAAAACCAGCGTGACGACAGTGCGATTGTTTATTCGATCAGGGACGCGTTAATAAGCGGAGAACGAGTTAATGTAGCTTTTGAAGACATGTTGCCTGATGACCAATATTTTATTCGTTTATTATCTCCCGATTATCCGGGGTTGTATTATATTGTAATATTTTTTACTGATATAAACGGCGAGGCTTATTTAAGGATCAGAGGTGAAGATATTACTGTTCTTGCGCCGGATATCGTAGAACTCAAGATGATAGATGATGATTAATATTACTGTAAGAAAACTCGAAGAGGAATATGCTGACGCAGCTTATAATGTTGAGCAAATCTGCCTGAAAGAAGCCTGGTCAAGAGAAGCTATATTTGAGCTTATCGATCGTAAAAATGCGATTTATCTTGTGGCTGTATATGATAACACAGTTTGCGGAATAGCAGGAATGTATATTGTCGCAGACGAAGGGCAAATTAACAATGTAGCTGTATTACCCGAATACAGAAAACAAGGAATCGGTAAAATAATATTTGATGAACTTTTATTAGAAGGCAAAAAAAAAGATGTAAAACTTTTTACCCTTGAAGTCGCTGCAAGCAATTCTGCTGCAATAAAGCTTTATAGTAATTGCGGATTTGATGTTGTTGGAAGGCGTAAAGGTTTTTATAAAAATGATGATGCGTTGATAATGGATTTTAGAATAGACAATTAAAATATGGAGAAAAGTTTGAAAGATTTATCTTTTAAACTACGTTTTTGTGCCTTTGACTTTGATGAAAAGTCAATTCGGCTTCTGCCGAATCGGCACAATCGTCAAACGCAGCCTTTAGGTGCGTTTGTTTCTTCTGGCGTAACCGCCGAAGATAATCCGGTATTACCGGGAAATGGAATGGTTATAATCATGTTAGTTTTAGGAATAGAATCGTCTTGCGATGAAACGGCCGCGGCTGTAGTTAAAGACGGCAGAGAGATTTTATCAAGTATTATAGCTTCTCAGGTTGACATACACGCTATTTACGGCGGAGTTGTGCCAGAAATAGCCTCACGCGCACATACCGAGGCCATTTATGGAGTGGTAGAAAACGCTTTGAAAGCAGCTTCGGTTGCCATTAAAGATATAGATGCAATTGCAATTACTTACTCCCCCGGGCTTATAGGTGCTCTTCTGACCGGGTTATCTTTTGCAAAAGGATTGTCTTATTCCGCAGGTATTCCTCTTGTGCCTGTCCACCATATAAGAGGTCATGTTGCGGCAAATTATCTTGTGTATCCCGATTTAAAACCACCTTTTATTGCACTTGTTGTTTCCGGCGGACACACATCGCTTTTAAAGGTGGACGACTATACAACATATGAGTCAATTGGACAGACACGCGACGATGCAGCAGGAGAGGCGTTTGACAAAGCAGCAAGGGTACTGGGACTTCCTTATCCCGGCGGTGTAGCTATGGATAAGTTGGCCTCTGTAGGAGATAAAAAAGCTGTTAAGTTTACAATCAGCAGTGTCGATGGTGCCGAATATGATTTTTCGTTTTCAGGATTGAAAACCTCTGTTATAAATTATGTTCATAACGAAAAGGCGAGAGGAAGAGAACTTGATGAAAAATTTAAAGCCGATGTTGCAGCTTCCTATACTGATGCACTGGTCAGAACAATCATAACGAGATTACAACTATTAATGGAAAAAGATTCTAATCTTCCGATTGTAATTGCAGGTGGAGTTGCGGCGAATTCGCATCTCAGAAAAGCGATCGGTGAGCTTGCAGAAAGCTTTAATGTAAAGCTGTTTCTTCCCCCTCTTTCACTTTGCGGAGACAATGCTGCGATGATAGCTTCCCAGGGTTTCTATGAGTTTACAGCAGGTGTGAAAGCTACGCTTTCACTTAACGCATATGCAACAAAAAACGTTTAAAATTATCTTTTTGCTTATAATTGATAATACATAATGTTTATACCGTATTTGTGGATAAGTCGGTGGATAATGTGTGCTTCTTATAGTAAAACGCGACACAAATCGAATTTTTGACCTGAAACACGGTGGACAACTATGTGGAAAGTGTGGACGCCATAATATTTATTATCTAATTATGCACTGTATTATGTAAACAAAACGGTATATAAATCGCCATTAAATGGCAAGAAAATCCGGCAATATTTGCCGGATTTTGGTAGATAAAAGTTTATTATAAAGATACCTTTTATAATAATTCGAATTAGAAACAGCGATAAATTCGAGAAAAAGTTTTTGATATATGGACTTTTTTAAAGAATTTTTCTTACTGTTTCTTATGAGAATTAGTATTAATTAAGCTCGACAGGACCGCTTAAAAATTGAATTGAGCGTTCAACCGAGTTTTTAGCGTTGCCCCAAGGTTCGTTTTCGTATCGGTAATCAAACTTTTTGCAGAACCAGGAGACATCCTCTTTCAGCTCTGCCAGATAGCCCGAAACTATCTTGTCTGTATCCTTTACAAACTGATCATATAATTTTTTGTCAAGTGATTTACTTGCTGTTTCTAATAACTTTTTGTAATGCGGTAAGCAGAACATTTTCTGTGCATTGAATTTATTCACAAATTCATTTTCATTTTTATACAAATAAATTGCGGTGGCGAACATTTTATCAATCTTCTCATTTATTCGGCCGCACACATAACAGCTTTCTTCCAGCCTGCTTATTCGTTCGATCGGTTTTGTACCAATGTTTTTTGATAAAAAGCCACCAATTTTAATATCGTCTTTAAGTTCGTCAAGATGACTCTCAAGCATAAGTGCAAGGCTCAGACGATTTTTTCGGTAAAACATCTTTGTAAAATGTGTAGGGCAAAATCCCTTTTTGTTAGTTAAAATTCGAATATCCGGCTCCATCATTGAGGCACCTAAAATGAGATCAAGTTCGATTTCATCCAGCCTTTTAAATAAAAGACAAAAAGGACAACCGTTTTCGCTTTGCTCAAAAGCTTCGTTAACCGGTATGGTATATATTTTTTCCTGCAATATTTTCATCCCCTTTATAAATAGATAATACAGGAAAAAAACTATATTTTCAATAGGTAAAAAATTTATGGAAATTATTTATGAGAACAACAATATAATACTTAAATTCTGCCAAAATTTTGACCTCGAACAGACATTTGATTGTGGTCAGTGTTTTCGTTTTGAAAAAGATAATGATGGGTTTTTTAGAGGAATTGCTAACAACAGACAGCTTGTACTACGGCAGGACGGAGATACTGTTACATTTTTTGATATTACCAAAGAAGAATTTAATGAAAAATGGAAAAGTTATTTCGACCTTGACAGAGATTATGCAAAAATATTAAATGAGCTTTCTTTTGATTGCCATGTAAAAAAGGCTTGTGAAGAAACAAGTGGAATTCGTATACTCAGACAGGATAGCTGGGAGATACTCTGCTCGTTTATAATCTCTCAAAACAATAATATTCCCCGCATAAAAAAGATAATCGCTTCGCTATGTTCTCTTTTAGGCGAACCGATTATCGGAAATATATATTCCTTTCCTTCTGCGGAAAAAGTTTTTAAAGCAGGTATAGAGGGTCTTGAACCAATAAAAAGCGGTTTCCGAGCAAAATATATTTTTGACGCAGCGGAAAAAGTTGCGAACAAAATTATCGACCTTGAAAAAATTCAAAGTTTAAATTACAGCGAAGCGAAAAAAAGCCTGATGAATATTAAAGGAGTAGGCGAAAAGGTTGCCGATTGTGTACTTCTTTTCGGCTTCGGCTTCCACGAAGCATTTCCACGGGACGTATGGGTAAATCGGGTTATTGAAAAGCATTACGGCAAGGACTTTTCGTCTGATTGCTTCGGCAAAAATGCAGGTATCGCTCAACAGTATCTTTTTTATTATGAGCGAAATACTACTTCTCTTAAGAAACAGTAAGAAAAATTCTTCAAAAAAGTCCATATATCAAAGACTTTTTCTCGAATTTATAACTGTTTCTAATTAGAATTAGTATAATCCTAAAAAAATTGCCTTGCGAAAAATGAGTATAAGAACAGTACAACTGTCATTATTACCGCCGGTGTAATGGCAAATAGCAGCTTTTTAAACCTAGTCATAACAAGTCCTTTCCTCCAACGACATTATTAACACACTAATTAACCATTCGCCGTCGGGAAAATGGCTAATATCAAAACACTTTCAACCTAACTAAATGTATTATTTCCATTATTAACCTAGATTAAACGTCTAAGTATTTAAATTTATAACGACAAAAACCGTTTACACCGTGTATAAACATGGTATAAACGGTTTTTTTGCAGCTTATCCCAAGGAAGGTACTTCCAAAGGAGGCGCAGCAGCTTGCCCGAACCTGTAAAAACCAGTCGAAGCATTTTGATAGGAAAAATCCCATCAGATCTCAGCGCTATTAAGATAAGAGGGCTTATTTAGCCACAGGCAGAGCTTCTTTCTTACAGTGCAATTAAAATTGTAGACTATAAAAGCAGAATACCCGTTTTCTTAACTATGTTTTATCATTTACCGCTTTAGCAGCAGCAGCAAACAATGACAATAGCAATGAGAATGATAATCCAGCAGCTATTACCGAAACCGCCGCCGCAACTACCGCTACCAAATGAATCAAAGCAACCCATTACATATCCTCCCTTCAATAGCTATAATATGAGGAAAATATATAATGGGTGCAAATGTCGTAAAATAATTTATGCTGTAAAACAGATATTATTCTAACTTATCAAATGTTAACAATTAAACAACTATAATTTCTCTGCATTTACCGGTAGTACAGCGACCGCCTTCAGGAGTAACGACAAAGGTATCCTCGACACCCACCATACCAACACCGGCAATACCTTTTTTCGGTTCAAGTGCCAAAAACATATTTGTCTCAAGCGGCTCATCAAAGCCTTCTGCAATAACAGGATATTCATCTACTTGCAAACCGATTCCGTGTCCGAAAAACTTCACTTTTCTGTTCCCAAAGCCGTTAAGGTTGTCTTTTTCCTTATCCGAAAGTCCTGCCATAACAGTTCTGTAAATTTCCGATGGGATTGCTCCTGTCTTTAATTTGGAAGCTATATCAGTTTGAATTTTCATACATAAACTATGAGCATCACAAATTTCCTTAGAAGGTTCTTCGCCAAAAATATATACCTGCGTTTTATCGCTGTGATAACCGTTAATGCCAAATCCGATATCAACAAAAACCAAATCGCCTTTTTTGAGCTTTCTGTCATAGCTGCCAATCAACGGAACTGCGGCGTTCATACCATAAGAACCTCCGGGGCCATCGAAGCTTGTAGGATAGTTTGAGCTCTCTCCAAAGGCAACCTGCCCAATCCCCATTTCGGTCTGGAATTTATAAAAGCGATTTAATCCTTGATGTCCTCGTCTCATCATCTCTGCATAAAGTTCGCCTGCGAACTCTGCTTCGCTTATGCCTTCATAGAGGAATTTAGGAACGGCATTGATTAAAAAATCATTATGCCGTCTACCAGCTTCTTCAATTAATGCAAGCTCGTAGGGTGACTTAACAGCTCTTACAGTAAAAATAATTCTGTCCAACGAACCTTTTAAACTAAAGCGAAAGTGTTTACTTAACCTTTCGTATATCGCTATGGTCATAACCTCGGTTTCACAATAAACATTACAAAGGTCAGCACCGATAACAGCAGCAGCATCCCGATAATTTTCCATTGGAAAAATAATATCGAAGTTTACAAAAGGGGATTCATCAAGTGCTCTTTCGTAGCTTCTTCTTGCAAAATAATAAACAGAGCCGTCTTTTTTTATAAATAAAACACCGTCTTGTATCGTACCCATAAAATAATATTGGTTGACTCTGCTAATTATAACAGCGGTATCCCATTCGGGATTTTTTTTATTCATCAAGTCAATAAATTTGTTTATTCTTGTTTCAAGTTCTTGCATTGTAAGTATTCCAAAACCCAAAATAACGTCCTCGCTTTTATGTTGTTATACTGTTTCTTATGAGAAGTAGTATTTTTATATGATTACATCCTCACATCAGTAATTTGTGAGGATGTGGTTATATATATCCTATTAACATTTGGTTCTACATTTATTTGATAGCGAAAGAATTTCTGTACAGAAATTCTTTATAAAACAGCCGTAAGGTTGTTTATTTTTATCTGATTTGTCCGTTGCCTATAACCTTATATTTTATAGTTGTTAAATCGTCAAGACCCATAGGACCTCTTGCATGTAGCTTTTGTGTGGAAATACCAATCTCGGCTCCAAAACCAAACTCCTCACCGTCGGTAAATCTAGTTGAAGCGTTTACATAAACAGCAGCAGCATCTACATTAATCATAAAATATTCAGCAGACTCGGTGTTTTTCGTTATAATAGCGTCCGAATGTTTTGTATTGTGTTCGTTTATGTGTTCGACAGCTTCCTTAACGTCAGAAACCACTTTTACAGACATTATATAATCATTATATTCTGTATAAAAATCCTCGTCAGTAGCAACAGTTGTATAGGGTAGAATTGCTACCGTTTCTGGGCATCCTCTGAATTCTATATTTTGCATACGATCTTTAATGAGCGGTAACAATTTGTCTGCAATAGCACGGTGAACAAGCAGACTCTCCGCTGCGTTGCAAACGGAAGGTCGGGAGGTTTTTGCATTGTCAATAATGTTAAGCGCCATCTCAATGTCTGCACTCTCATCAACATAAATATGGCAGTTTCCTGCTCCTGTTGCTATAACCGGAACTGTAGAATTTTTAACAACCGCTTGTATAAGCGATTTTCCGCCTCTCGGAATTAACAAGTCTATATAATCATTCATTTTCATAAGTTCGGTTGCTGTTTCTCTTGAGGTATCCTCAACTATCTGAATACATTCAGCAGGAAGTCCTGCACCCTCAATAGCTTTTCTAAGCACTGTTGCCAAAGCTATGTTTGAGTTTATTGCCTCGCTTCCGCCACGTAAAATAACCGTATTACCCGATTTTATACAAAGAGCGGCTGCATCTGCGGTAACGTTCGGACGTGACTCGTAGATTATTGCAATCAAGCCCAGCGGAACCTGAACCTTCTGTATGGCAAGGCCGTTCGGCCGTGTCCACACGCTGCCTTTTCCGAGAGGGTCGGGCAGAGCATATACATTCATAAGCGAGGCGGAAATTTTATAAATACGCTCTTTTGTCAGTCTTAATCTGTCGGTCATCGCCTCCGAAAGTCCTTTTTGTTTTGCGAAAGCAATATCCTTCTCGTTTTCGGTTAAGATATATTCATATTCAATTTTTAAAGCCTCTGCCATCAACTCAACCGCTTTGTTGCGTATCTGTCCGCTCGATGAAGCTAAAATAGCAAGAGCTTGTTTTGCTTTGATACATTTTTCCTTTAACATTACGTTTTATCTCCAATAGCAGCAAAATATGTACCCTTAAATTCACTTTCGAATATATCATAAAGTATCTTCGGTCGGTAACCATTTACAATAAGCATAGGAATGCCAGCATCATTTACAGTCTTTGCAGCTTCAATTTTGGCAATCATACCTCCTGTTCCCCGTTCTGTTCCTGCTCCACCGGCATATGCTTTTACAGCTTCGTCGATAGTCCCCACATATTCGATAAATACAGCATCAGGGTTATTTCTGGGATTTTCGCTGTACAAGCCATCGATATCAGACATATTGATGAGCAAATCAGCTTTGGTAAGTACCGCAACGATTGCCGAAAGTGTATCATTACTACCGATACTTATCTGTTCGCTGGAGACCGTATCGTTCTCGTTTACAATGGGAATACAGCTCATATTGAGAAGCACCTTAAAGGTGTTTTTGGCGTTGTTACAGCCAAGCTCATTTTCGATAACATCCTTAGTAAGCAAAATCTGTGCAACCTTATGTCCGTAACCGGAGAAAAGCTTTTCGTACATGTCGATCAGAACAAGCTGACCGACAGCGGCAGCAGCTTGTTTTTGTTCTGTGGTCAACCCGTTACGGGAGGTGAAACCAATTTTAGCAAGTCCGCAGCTTATCGCTCCCGAGGAGACAAGAATAACTTGAATACCTCTGTTCTGAAGGTCGGAAATACACTTTACAAGTTCTTCAATTCGTCGAATATTTATAAGTCCGGTATCGTATGTAAGCGTGGCGGTTCCCACTTTTATTACTATTCGTTTCAAATTATCTGTATTTAGCTTCATTTGTTTAGTCCCTTTACATATTCATTAAACTATATTATAATATTATATTATTATATTTGCAAGATATTTTTTATTATGGAGTAGAAAAAAATGTTTAACAGAAGTATAATTTTAGCATCAAAATCACCGAGAAGACGAGAGATTCTAAAAAATGCGGGATATGTTTTTACGGTTATGGAAGCAGACACCGAAGAAAATGTTCCGGATTTATTATCTCCGTCTGAAGCTGTAATAGAAATTGCACTGCAAAAAGCTCTTTATGTAAAGGAAAAATTATCGACAAATAATTCTATAATTATTGCTGCTGACACAATGGTGTTTAAAAACGGAATTCTTATGGGCAAGCCGAAGGATTCGGAGGATGCTTATTATATGCTAAAGCAGCTTTCAGGTGATTGGCATGAGGTATATTCTGGATATTGTATTATGAGCGATGAGCAAAAATTTACCGGATGTGAGATAACCTCAGTAAAATTCAGAACAGTTTTAGATAAAGAAATCAACGAATATATTAGGAGCGGAGAACCTTTTGACAAAGCTGGTGCTTATGGAGTTCAAGACAGAGCGAGTACTTTTGTTGAACGGATAGAGGGTGATTTCTTCAATGTTATGGGGTTGCCAATTTGCAGAATATCCCAGATTCTTAACACTATCGCTTCGGAAATATACACATAATCACTTGACATTTTTAAGTAAGGTTTGTATAATAATCACATCAACTAAAATATTAAAGGAGCGATTCAATTAATGAAAAAAAGAATAAGACTAGTATCAGCTATATTAGCCTTGCTTGTCATAATGAGCGGTATGACCTTTACCGCATCGGCAATTAGTTTTACTAACGGTTCTACGCTAGGCACAGGTACAATTACCTCGGCGGTAAATGAAGATTTGACAACAGACGGTAAGGTTACATACTCAAAAGCGGTGTATACCGATAGCGAAAGCCGCCAACAGGCTGTTTACGCTATGGAATTTAATCCTGCAACTAGTGACTATGTTCCGTATGTTTACAGCAAATATACAGGTACAGGAAGCGGTACTTACAGTTCGGCACTGAAAGCAGAGAGTCAATTCGGTGTTGATGTTATCGGCGGTGTAAACGCTACATTCTATGCCATGAACACAGGCAGTACGTATGCAGGTTATTGGGTGCATGACGGTAGACTTGCACAGGCAACTGTTGGTTATGATAGCAATATAATTACTTTTGATTCTGACGGACAGGTAAATATTGTTAAGTCGAAATTGGATTTTAAACTTTATCTTGACGGAAAAGAAATTACAAGCGGCGGCGGAAGCGGTCTTGTACATATTAACAAAAAATCACTTGCCGACAGCGTAAGCAACGGATTTTATTATTGGGATACAGAATGCGGAACAAAAACCGATTCTGTCATCGCAGGACTTGAGATATTATGCAAAAAGCTTGATTACGGTCAGCTTTCTATCGGAAACACTCTTAAGGGTGAAGTTCTCGAGGTCAGAAAAGATTCTTTTTACAGTGCAGTTGGTGAGGACGAATTCGTGCTTTATGTTAAGAACGATTCTCCCATTAAAGCATCTGTAGAGGCTGCTGTTGCAGTTGGAGATATATTTGAAATACAGGTTAACGAGACAGTAGAAGAATCCAAGCAGTATACTGAAAAAGCAAATACCGCTATGGTCGCACAATATCCTATTGTTAAGAATGGTGCTGTTGATGCAGCAGAATCTCTTAGCCAGCTTGGCGCTAAATTTATGAATGAAAGAGCTCAGAGAACCTCAATAGGTATAAAGGAAGACGGTTCGGTTGTTCTTATATGCTCTGCAGGAAGAAACATAACAGATTCATCCCCCGGACTTACGGTTTATGAGCTTGCTGATATAATGGTTCAGCTTGGCTGCGAAACTGCTTTTAATCTTGACGGCGGCGGATCGACTACTATGGTTACAACAAAAACCGGCAGTAACGATTTTGATATTCGCATTAAGAGCAACGAAGGTACATACGGACGCAGTGTTGCAAACAGTATTTACATTGTTGCAAGACAGAGCGTCGATATCGAAATTTCAGCTGCACTTGATCAGCTTATAACAGAAAACGAGGACAGCGAAGCTGCTGCGGTAGTTACTGCAATTTCGGAAGCAAACGCAGTTATTGCAAATACAAACAGTCTTACAAGTGATTATACCCGTGCATATATGGTTTTACAATCGGCTTTATCCGGCAAGGCTGAGCTTGACAATCTACTTGCATCGGTTTCCTCCATTTCTTTCAAGAATTACAGCAAAACCGTACTTGAAATGTTATGGGAAGCATATGACGAAGCAGTTGCGGTAAGAGCAAATAACGATGCTACTGTTGGGGAAATTGAAGGGGCAATCAATAATTTAAGTACATTATTAAATATGTCTGGTGAAGCATCGATTAATATTTCGCAAGGCAAAAGTTATGTAAAATTATTTAATGCATATAGTACTATTGCTAATTATGATGATACTAACGGTAAGGAATTGACCGATGGCAATATCGGTTCTTTAATCATAAACGCATACGGACCAGCTTGGGTAGGCTTCCATGGTTCATCAAAGACAGGTACAGAAGACGGTTCATCTTATTATGATACGACTATTGATCTTGAAAAAATAGAGAGCAATCTTTCTAAATTCGTTGTCAATGCCGAGCATGATTGGGGTGCAGGAATAGAGGCACCTTTAAAGGTTGTTGTTTCGGTCTCCGATGATGGAACAACCTTTACACAGGCAGGACTTGCGACCTGTAATATAACAAACCTTGTCAGAAGTACAACAGATGTAACTGATACAACAAAGCTCGCAAGAACCGATGTCATTTACACTCTCAACCTCGATGAGGGCGTAAAAGGCAGATATGTTAAGTTCCATATAGTCGCTGGTAAAACAATGGTATTTGCATTCGTTACCGAAATGCAGGTATTCAAGTCCGATTCTCCTATAACCGAAGGTTTGTATGTAACAGGATTCAACGAGAAGATTCTTGCAAACTACAGCATTATATTCACACCTGATTATGCGGCAGAGCTTACAGGCGACAATGCAAATCTTAACTGGGCAAGAGCAATATCTGCTCAATGGGACGAAGAGCTTCAGAACTATGTTGTATTACAAACAGCTCAAGGCAATAATGGTAATGTAATTAAAACAGTTCCGGAAAACGGCTTCGTTCTTGGTGTTCACGGTGAAACAGATGAAGGTATTGTAAACAAAGCATATGCGAGTACTGCAAAGGTTGGAGATATAATTGTTCTTCACGGTATTGATATTGCGAATAAGACTCTTCTTGCAGGTTCGTATATAACAATAAAAGCTCAAGCCGGTGCTTCTTTAAAACCCAACGCTACAATAACCTTAGAGGGAAATTTCGCAAAGGGCATTAAAGAAAACCAGACCTTAACAGAGATTCAAGCAAACTTCAACGGATCTGTTATAGTCAAAAATAAGAACGGAAATGTTATAACCGGCGAAGCGGTTGTAGGCACAGGTTCTGTTATTATTGTAGGCACAACAAACTATACCATAGTTGTAAAAGGTGATATCAGCGGTGATGGTGAGATTGGTTCAATAGATTATCTGTTTGCCAAGAGAGCTTTCTTGGGAACAATTACTCTTACCGAGACACAACTTAAAGCTGCCTGCCTTGGCGGAACAGCACTTCCCACATCAACCGATTATCTAAAAATTAAGCGTCACTTCCTTGGAACCTTTGATATATTCGCATAAGAATTATTTTAATAAGAGCGGAGTAAAATCCGCTCTTATTTTCCCTATAATAAAGAAACGAGATATTATGAAAAAATTAATAGCAATATTATTGACATTAAGTTTCTTATTCATCATCGTTCCACAATCGTATGTTTTAGCTCTTGAAAATATAAATTTGAATACAGTAACCTCTAAGATGAATATTTCTTTTAACGGTACTTATGTTTATGGTATTACTGAAACAACTACGGCAGAAGAATTAAAGACACTGTTAAACAATGAGATTAACGTAGATAAAATATCTACAGGCGGAGAGCTTGATTATAACGGAGCTAAATATACCATTGTAATTAAGGGTGACATCAACGGCGACGGAAAAATTGGCGTGGTAGATTATCTGTATACCAAAAGAGCCTTCATGGGAACAATTATTCTTTCGGAAACGCAGCTTAAAGCTGCCTGCCTTGGTGGAACAGAACTTCCCACTTCATCCGATTATCTCAAAATTAAACGTCATCTGATCGGAACTTATAATATATTTAATAGTACAGAGTCAAAACATATAGTAGTTCGCTTCGCTGCAATGAGTGATATTCATTTGAACGGTTTATCAACACAAACTGAATATAAGCGCTTTGAGCAAGCTCTAGACTTCATGAATAGTTATTCCGAAAGTCAGGATTATAAAAATTTTGACGCTCTTGTTGTTGCGGGTGACATGACAAACTATGGTTATCAAAAAGAATTACAGGCTTTTGCAACTGTTGTAGATAATAAACTTAGTGACAGCACCGAAAAAGTTTTTGTAATGGGCAATCATGAGTATAACGGATATTCATCTGCTTATGCACAGTCTCTTTGGGAATCAACTCTGGGCGTATCAAAAAACACTCATAAAAAAATTAACGGTTTTCACTTCATAGGTGTTTCCCTTGGCAATACTACTGATTATACATATATTACCTCATGGTTGGATGAAGAGCTTGCTAAAGCGGCTTCAGATGCACCGGACAAGCCTATTTTCGTTATACAGCACAAACAAATTACCGGTACCGTATACGGAAGCGAAACACGTGGAACAACGCAGCTTACCTCCATTTTAAATAAATATCCTCAGATTGTTGATTTTTCGGGACATTCGCATTTTCCAATAAACGATCCGAGATCAATTAATCAGGATATATTTACCACTCTCGTCTGTGGCTCTCTCAGCTATATTAAGCTAGAAAGAGGGATGATTTACGGAACAATTCCTCCCAAAGCAAGTAATGCAGCACAGTTTTTTGTTGTAGAAGTTTATTCTGACGGTAGCGTTGTTTTCAAACCTTACGACCTGATAACAAGACAGTTTTTTCCTACAGAATATTCAATAGAAAATCCGACAAAACCAGGTAGCTTTAAATATATAGATGCTCGTTATGAATTGGCGGACATCCCTGTTTTTCCACAAGGAACGACACTTGATATAAGTAATATAACAGAAACAGGTTGTAAATTAAGCTTTGGACATGCAACCGACGGTGAGAATGTTCACAGCTACCGATATGATTTTTATTTAAAATCTGATGGTACAAAGAAGGTAACATTTAAAACATGGTCTGAGTTCTATTTCCTTAACAGACCTGATACTATGACTTATACAACAAACTTACTAACACCTGGAACAGACTATAGAGTAACCGTAACAGCAATTGACTCGTTTGGTAAAGAGAGTGTAGTTCCTATTGAGGCAACCTTCAAAACAACAGGTGTGTCACCCGTTTATGATTCGAAAGTTCCTGACGCGAATGTGCTTGACATAGTTTTCGGTCTTGACGGAGCAAAAGATGAAGGTATATTGTCAAAGACTGTTGAAAACTTCAACACCAAAATCGAAGCTGATAGCACGTTTGGCGGAGTATATGTTGCTAAATTTACAGGATATAATGATTATCTTCGTATAAAATTCACAGGTGAGGATTATGTAAAGTATAATCAGACTATAACTATAGCATCTAAAATAATGATCAATGAATTTCCTGAAAGTTATTCTGATGCATTTTCGAATATGGAATCGGGTGGTTACGGCTTTGAAATCAACGGACGCACAAGACAGATAGAATTCTGGATAGAAATAGGCGGAAGTTACAGAATTTTAGCAGTTGATGCCGTTATTGGAGAATATTATTCGTTGGTAGGAACATACGATGGTTCATTCGTAAAATTATATGTAAATGGTGCATTAGCAGGAACAGAAAAAGCAACTGGTCTGATAACATATCCTTCTGCAACATCGGCATATGCCTTTTGTATAGGTTCTGATATTAACAAATATGGTGAAGGTGACGCATTCTTTAACGGAAATGTTGCTTATGCAAAGGTATTTGATAACGCATTAACAGCTGATCAAGCAGTAAACTTAAGTAAAAGTTATTAAATATAAATAGTATTGTATTGACTTTCATTAATTAAAATTCGAGATGCCAAATTGGCATCTCGAAAATATTTTAAAATTTTAACTAACGCCTTTTTCTTTTAATAAGATATACGACCAATACCGAAAGGCTGTATACCACCGCAAACAACAAAACTGCAATAATAATAAATTTGATCTTTGTATTAGGGTCATCGCTGACTCCTGACGTTGCCAAAAATGTTAAAATTGTAGAAGCTAACAAAATACAGACATGTATCGTCCATTTAGCTGCACCCGGTAAGTTTTTTGCTGAAAAAATTAAGCTTGAATATCCCAGTACAACTGAAAAAATAAATATAACAGCTAAATTTTTTGTCAGAATTGCTGCAAAATCAGAAATTTCTGTGCTGGTATTATCAGTCGAATTAAGAGCGACAAGACCGACATAAGCAAAAGAAATTATTGAATAGGTTGCCAGGGTGGTGTACATACACCTTTTAAATTTCTTTGGTTTTTCGGTGGTCATATTGTTCATAATATTAGTTTGATTCCCTTATCAGACTTGTTATAGTAGCGGGAACATTTTCAGGGGAAACAGAGGCTGTGATTATACAATTTATGTTATTTTTGCCGGTAATTTTATCGAGCTTTAATATAAATTCTTCAAATGAAGCGATATCATCCTGACAAATTTTTAAAGCACTGTCGATAAATAATTCGGTTACGTCATAATTAGCAGCAAGAATACCGCAGACAAAGCCATACAGCGAGGAAGCATCGTTTACATCATAATCCTTTGCGTCAACAAGGCGAGCTTGATATTGAATGTCATAGGTAAGTTTTCTACCGTACTCAATACAAACAACCGCACCATGTGATTCTCTGGCAGCCCTATTCACCTCTGCAATAAGCGCTTTGGTCTTGCCTGCACCTTTTACACCGACGATTAATTGAACCATAATAAAAACCTCCATTTATAATTATTTCGGTTAAACAATAGTAAAAAATCTACAGCACGAATATTTAAAAAAGTTTCTATGCTAATTACATTTTACTTCATATCTGTGAAAAAATCAACCCTTATGAATATTAATTTTTTTACATTTTAATTATTTTTAATTTTGCTTCAAGCTCTGCCTTTTTTTCTTCACTTCCGGGTTTACCAAGTAGAGTAAACATGTTCTTTTTATATGCTTCAACACCGGGTTGGTCAAAAGGATTTACTCCGAGAATATAACCGGAAGCAGCACAGGAAATAAAGAAGAAATAAATAAGCTCACCGAGAGAAAATTCGTTTTTCTCCGAATATTCGACAATCAGGGTATCTGTGCCACCATCAGAATGTGCAAGCAGTGTTCCCAAAAAAGCCTTGTCGTTTATTACATTCATCTCTTCACTCGCAAGGAAGTTCAACTTGTCTATGTTTTCGTTATCAACAGGAACAATAATCTTTTCGGATGGAACAGCCTGCCTGCACACTGTTTCGAATAAAATAGGCGAACCGTCCTGCATATATTGTCCCAGAGAATGTAAATCGGTTGAGAAGATTACCGAGGCTGGGAATATACCTTTTTTGTCTTTACCTTCACTTTCGCCAAACAATTGCTTGAACCATTCACCCATAAAGCGAAAAGAAGGCTCATAGCTTGCAAGCACTTCGACATTTCTGCCTTTTCTTAAAAAAGCGTTTCTGATAAGAGCATATTTGTATGCGTCATTATCAATACCGTCAGAAAAAAGCTTTTCGCGGCATGCGACAGCTCCCGCCATAAACAAATCTATATTTGTTCCGCTAACCGCAATCGGAAGTAGACCTACGGCGGTAAGCACCGAGAATCTACCTCCGATGTCGTCTGGAATTACAAAACACTCATAACCTTCTTTATTGGCAAATGCTTTTAGAGCTCCCGAAATTTTGTCTGTGGTTGCGAAAATCCGTTGTTTTAACTCTTCTTTTGTATATCTGCTTTCAAGGTAGCTTCTTACAAAGCGGAAAGCTACGGCACTTTCAGTAGTCGTTCCGGATTTTGATACAACATTTACGCTGACTCTTTTTCCCTCACAGAGTGAAAGAACCTGTGTAAGCTCATCACCGGAAAAAGAATTTCCTATAAAATAAATCTCGGGACAGTCTTTTTTTATTTGATTATAATATGAAGAATATAAAAATTCAATTACTGCCCTTGCACCAAGGTATGAACCGCCGATTCCTATTACTAGCAGGACATCACTGTTCTCTCTTATACGTGTAGCCGCTTTTTTTATTCGAGCAAACTCTTCCTTGTCATAATTCAAAGGCAGGTCAATCCAGCCTGTAAATTCAGCACCTTCACCATTTTTGTTTCTGATTTTACTGTCAGCAACTTCAAGAAGTGGTTTAAGTTCATTAATATCAGATTCCGAAATACCTTTTATGTGAGAATATTTTAACTTTATCATTTTATAAAATTCCTTTGTTTTATATTAAGCCTTAAAAACAGCTTATAATTGAGCTTAATTATAGGATATAAAACATATAATGTCAACTATGTAAAATATTAAAAGAACGAAAAAATATTCTTTATGATTCTTCCCAAGATAACAAAATAGCTGATTTTATCCACATCCTCTGTTATGTAAACGGGCACTCTGGTTATTTCGGTTTCGTCAACCTCATAAGAAATATAACCCACAGTATCACCTTTTTTAACAGGTGCTTCGGGTGGCTGATCAATGTGAGCGGTTTGTGTTATGCTAGATTTTTTACCTTTTTCAAGCAATATCGAAGAGGGAGTATAGTCGATATCAGCCGTTTCTTTGACACCTTTTATTATACTAATAGGCTCTAAAGTCAACTTTTCGGGTGTAACTATAGAATAATTTGCAAAACCAAAGTCAAGCATTTTCTTTACAGTAGAAAAACGTGCATCACTGGTATCTGCGCCAAGAACAACGGAGATCAACTGCATTCCATCGCGTTTTGCTGTCCCCGATAAACAAAACATCGCTTCATTGGTAAAGCCGGTTTTCATACCGTTTGCACCGTTGTAAAAACGAACAAGCTTATTTGTATTCGCAAGACCGAAGGTTCCGTTTCTTATAGTGTCCATCCATATAGTTGTATATTCGAAAATCAACGGATATTTAAGCAATTCCTGTGTCATGAGCGCAACATCCTCTGCTGAGGAATAATGATTTTCTATCGGCAACCCGTTTGTGTTAATAAAATTGGTGTTCTCCATACCTAAATCTTTTGCACGTTTATTCATTTCCATTATAAAAGATTCTTCGCTTCCGTAAATATGTTCAGCAAGTGCAAGAGTAGCATCGTTTGCTGATACAACAACAAGTGCTTTTAACATCTCATGCACACTCATCTGCTCGCCTGCTTCGAGGAAAACCTGTGATCCTCCCATAGATGCTGCGTGTTCGGAGACGGTAACCATATCTTCAAGCTTTATTTTTCCACTGTCTATAGCTTCCATAACCAATATTGTACTCATTATTTTGGTAACCGATGCAATCGGCAGGCGATCGTTCTCGTTTAATGAATATAACACCTTTCCGGTTGAAGCTTCCATAAGAAAGGCACTTTTAACTTTAAAATCACCTGAGAGTGAAACAGCTTGCTCAGCTTCTTCATACCAGAATTCCTCCCACGCGTACTCATAGGGGTAAACTGCAGCTTCATCTTCTGCAGATACGGATAAGGGGAGCAGCATACATAATACAATTAATATAACAAACAGCTTTTTCATTTTCCCAAACCTTTCCGATATATTATTAAATTCGTTAAAATCATATGAAAAATCAATTGCTTATATTACTTATGTGACAATACTTTTTTCATTTTATAAGCATTATCATATTGCATTTCAATTGTGAATATGATAAACTTTAATAAATAAAAAAATTAACATTTGATAATTATAATGAGAAGAGGTAAATATTATGTTTTGTGCTCAATGCGGAAAACAAATGAAAGACACTGATAAATTTTGTCCCATTTGCGGTAAAGCTACTGTAAACGTACAAACAAACGAACCCTTGGTTAACGAACAGCCACAGCAACCTCAACCGCAGGAACAAGCACAACCTCAGCAGCAATATCCATACAATGCTGTTCCTCAAAAAAAGAAGCCTAATTACAGTATAATAGTTATCGCAGCTATCGCAATTATTGCCATAGCATATTACATATACAATTCATATATAAATAGCGGCGGTGCTTCAACACCTGAAAAGGCGGTTGAAGGAATTTTTGATTCATTTGTAAATGAGGATGTAGATAAATTTGTTAAATATAGTACTCTTAATCCAAAGGTATATGAAGAACTTTACGATAAAAGCTATGATGAGGATGATGTAACTGATGAGATAGAAGGAATATTTGACGAATATGATTATACATCGGGCATCGAATTCGAGATAGATGATACCGATACTTTGAATGATGATGAATTTGACGAATATATTGGTTATTTAGAAACTGAGTTTAACTTACAAGATACGGATTCAATCGAGAAAATCGCCATAGTTTACAACACCATAAAATACGATGATGATGAACTTGAAGACGGCGAATTAAATTTATATTGTTTTTTGATTGATGGTAAATGGTATGTACTTGATTAATCACATTATATAAAAAATTAAGCCGAATGCCTGTTATTATTAACAGGTGTTCGGTCTTTTCCAATGTATTATTTAAAACAAAATGAATGAGGATAAATTATGATTTGCAATCAATGCGGAAGAGAACTGGAAGACACCGATAAATTTTGTGACCATTGCGGTAAACCTACTGAAAACGCACCAAAAAATGATATATTTAACGAAATAAAGGAAGAAGAGGTAAAATTACCGCCACAACTAGATAATACCATAAATATAACCGATTCACCACAACCTCAACAACCTCAACCGGATAAGCTGCCAAAACTATATCCGCAATTAAAAGTTTTACTGACACCTTACATAAAACATTATACAAAACAAATTTTGAGATACAAGGCAATAATTATAGCATTGTTGGCTGCCATTATTATAATTACGGGAACATCGATTATCAGTAGTATAATATCATCACCGGAAAAAACTGTAACGAAGGTATATAATGCATTCATAAATGGAGAAGCAGAAGATATTATTGAATTTACTACCTATAACAGACAAGTTTATGAAGAATTGAATGATGACGATTACGACGAAGAAGCAGTAGACAATTATATTGATCAGATTTTAGACGGTGTTTTTGGTAATAATGATAAATATACTTATGAAGTTGATTATGCAGAAATTCTAGAAGATGATGAATATGACGAAATTTTTCAACGTTATGAAAAACGTTATGATAATATTGATTGCATAGAAAGCATAGCAAAAGTATACCTTATAATTACTGACGAGGATGGCGATGAGCACGACTCAGAACAGTATTGTTTAAAAATCAACGGTAAGTGGTATATGATATTTTATTAAAAACAACCGAACGAATACTAATACATTCGTTCGGCTGTTTTTTATTAAAATTATGCTTCTATTTTTCCGCCTTGTAATGCGAATTTCTCATATCTGTTAAGAAGATCGCTTATTCTAAATTCTGATTCGCCATTGAAATACGAGCCTACTTTGTCACCAAAGGTAGCATACCAATGCTTATCTAGGCATTCCATTCCATAACAAGCACCGGCAATTGAACCTGCGGTTGCTGCTGTACAGTCACAGTCGTGTGCCATTGCAACAGCTTCTGCGATAACCTTACCGATATCTTTTTTACCGAGAGCAAGAGCAAATATTGTAAGGCAGGCGTTATTTAATGTGTGAACATTATTCATTTCCGGATAACGAGCGTCAACCAGTTCCGCAGCATGACGGTAGTCCTTTACAGTCTCGTAATTCTCCAGTGCCCAGCGTACTCCGTCTGCAAGCTCACAGTCGGCAGGAATATATTCAAGACCTTCGATCAACGCTTGTTTTGTATCTGAAAGAGCAAAACCGAGTGAAATTACAGCAGCGAAATACATTGAGCCGTAAACACCGTTTTTGCGATGACTTATCCAAGCATCAGTTTTTGCCATTTCAGCTGCCTTTTTAGGGTCGCAGGGAGCCATATAACCGTAACCGTCGCAGCGAATATCCGCGCCAATCCATTCGTCATAAGGATTGTCAATATCAGCTGCTTTGGAAGGATCTATGCCTTTAAATAAATTATCTAGTGCAACACGCTCTGCTGTATAAGCATATGTTATGTACTTCTTCCATGCATTTGCAACATCTTCAAGTGTAAAATCAAGACCATTTCCTTCTTCGGCTATAAAAAGCGAAAGAAAAGTGTATCCGATATCATCGTCACAGGGAATACGGGTTAAATTATCTTTAAGGTAGTTTTTAAATGGCTCGCAACCGTATCGTACATCCTCTGGGGTAGGAATCTGTGTCCAGTAATCGGTCAGAGGATAACCTTCAAGTCCTGTTTCTTTCGCATAATCCTCCATTTGTTTAAGTGTCCAGCCCTCAACCGGCGCACCTAACGTACAACCTGCCGCTCTTCCTAAAAAAGCTGCTTTCAGCTTGTTTCTGTATTCATCTAAGTTGATTTTTTTGTTTAACATAAAATCCATCTCCTTTGCAAACTATTATACATATTTTTTTGAAAAAGGCTAGACTTTTTTAAAATTTTCCGATAAAATATTTTTAAGGGTGTTATCAATGAATTTATCAGAAATAATTAATTCGCTTCCATGTATGTATAACAATCTGTTGGTTGAAAAAAGACCGATATTACTATATGGAATGGGCGATGGAGCAGATAAAATTTATACGGAATTAAATAAAAGAGGAATAAACATCAGAGGTGTTTTTGCAAGCGAAGGTTTTGTGAGAGGGCAGAACTTTTTGGATTTTACTGTTATGAGCCTTGAGGATGCCGAGGAAAAGTATGGAGATTTTGTCGCGGTCTTATGCTTTGCACTTGAAGGTAAAAAATCGGAGATTCTTGCACTGTTAAGAAAAAAACATACCCTTTATTCGCCTAATCTGCCTGTTTATGGTGACGGTGTTTTTAACAAAGAATATATTTTATCGAATATAGATAAATTACAAAGGCTGTACGACTGTCTTGCTGATGAGATGTCAAAAAAGATATTTATATCACTTCTAAAATACAACATTACAGGTGAAATTGATTATTTATTTGAAAATAAAAATACCTTTATTTATCCGCAAGGTTTTTTTAACCACAACAAACGCCATATTGATGTAGGAGCTTATAATGGTGACACGGTTCTGGAGTTTACTTCATATAATAACGAATATTCGGATATAGTTGCTTTTGAACCCGATAAAATAAATTATCGTAAGCTGGAAAAAAACACTGCACATTTAAGAAATATAATATGCGAAAACGCTGCTGTATTCAGTCATGGCGGAAGCGGCGGATTTATCGGGAAAGGCAACCGTGCTTCTTTTATAAACAATGAAATCTATGGAGATTTACGAATAGTAAGTATTGACAGTTACTGTAACCAACAATATATAAATGATAACGGAATACCTGTCGGCAGTATAAAAATTGATGCCGAAGGAGCGGATAAACAGGTACTTAGCGGTGCGGTAAATACGATTTATAAGCATTGTCCAGATATTATGGTTGCACTTTATCATCGTTCAACTGATTTGATTGATTTACCTTTATTAATTCGCAGTTATGATTATAATTACAAACTTTTTCTAAGAAAAAAGGATTATGTTCCTGCCTGGGATGTTTTTCTTCTTGCTTTATACTAATTCGAATTAGAAACAGTTAAAAATTCGAGAAAAAGTCTTTGATATATGGACTTTTTTGAAGAATTTTACTTACTGTTTCTTAGAGAAGTAGTATTACATTCAAAAAAATAAAAAAAGTACTAAAAACATCTTTTATTTTCCTTTTAACTGTGTTATACTAATTCGAATTAGAAATAGTGATAAATTCGAGGAAAAGTCTTTGATTAATGGACTTTTATGAAGAATTTTTCTTACTGTTTCTTAAGAGAACTAGTATTTTATACAGTTTAACAATATTACTAAAAAGGCAGTAGTTTAAAATGGTTAAAAAAATAGCGGCAATACACGATATATCCTGTTTCGGAAGATGCTCAATGCAGGTTATCTGGCCGGTATTATCACACTTCGGACATCAGGTCTGTCCGCTGCCGACTGCACTGCTATCTACACATACAGGCGGTTTTGAAGGATTTTCTTTTTTGGATTTAAGTGACGAAATGGAAAAAATAACGACACATTGGCGTAAGTTGAATTTGGAATTCGACGCAATTTACAGCGGTTTTCTGGGCAGTGAAAAACAAATAGAAATCGTAAGACGTTTTATTAAGGATTTTTCGGACGAGAAAACTCTTGTTTTAGTAGATCCTGTAATGGGTGATAACGGTGAGATTTACCGCACCTATACAAAAAGGATGTGCGACGGTATAAAGCTTCTTTGCGAATCGGCTGATATAATTACTCCTAACCTGACAGAAACATATATGCTGCTTGGAAAACCATACGGCGGCTGGCCCGATGCAGACGAGCAAAAATTTTTGCTCGACGAGCTTTTAAAAATAGGGAAAAAAGAAATGCGTGCTGTTATTATTACAGGTGTACGCAACGAAATGCAAAACACCATCGGTGCTGTTTATGCTATAAAAGATGATAAAAACAATATAAACTACGGAAACTATTTTGCTCCGTATTGTGATAGCTTTTTCCCCGGTTGTGGCGATTTATTCTCTTCGATAATATTAGGAAAAATTTTAAACAGATACGGTATTTACGAATCGGTAAAAACCGCGGTACAGTTTATTTCAAAAGTATCGATTAATACAAAAAGGCTTGGAACTCCATCGATATATGGAGTCGAATTTGAAGAAATGATAGGTAAGTTATAATGCAAAAAAACATTAAACGTCTTACAATTACAGCGCTGGCTGCTGCTTTAGTATTTATATTTACACGCTTTTTCTCGATGACTTATGCAGGAGGTAATGGATATATTCATCTTGGAGACTCTATGATATACCTTTTCGCAACATTACTTCCGATGCCATATAGAATATTCGCTGCTTCAATCGGTGCTTCAATTGCTGATTTAACTTTAGCACCCATATATACAATTCCAACAATTATTATAAAAGCGGCAATGGCAATTTGGTTTACAAATAAAAAAAGTTCATATTCGTTCAGGAATTTTGTTGTCCTCATTCCGTCTACAATAATTTTAATTGCCGGTTATCTACTATATGACATAACAATATACGGAAAAGAATCTGCATTTTTTTATTCACAGTTTACTTTAATACAAGGTATAGCTAATGCTATAGTTTTTATTACTCTATCAATTATTCTTTCTAAATCAAAAGCATATACTTCTTTTAAAGAGGAGCTGATGTAATGTATAAACAAATTTTACCAGAACAATTTGAAAAGAATATTTTCGATGCAATCGGAAGACAATGGATGTTAATTACCGCTAAAAAACCAGATGGCAGCTTTAATACAATGACTGCAAGCTGGGGCGGAATGGGCGTTTTGTGGAACAAGAATGTTTTCTTTTGCTTTGTTCGTCCGCAGCGTTACACACATGAGTTTATCGAGGAAACCAACGAAATTTCACTCAGTTTTTTAAAAAACGAATACAAAGTGGCGTATAACATATGCGGAAAGAAAAGTGGCAGAGACTGCGATAAAATAGCAGAAGCTAAACTAACACCAGTACAAGACGGTGGTTTTGTTTACTTTGAGCAGGCTGATACGGTTATTTATGGTAAAAAGCTATATAAGGATACTCTGAAAGAAAACGGCTTTATAGGCATTGATCCTAGCCAATTTTACAAGGATGATTTCCATACCGTTTATATATGCGAAATAAAAAGTATTTTAATTGAGGATAAATAATGATCGCTTCAGGACTGTTAAAAGAATTCAATGAGAAGAAATACGATAGAATACTTAATTTACTTTATGGGTGCGAAAAAGTTGACGCTCAGAGAGAGCGTTACATAGGAATTATCGAAAGCTTTTTATCGCTTTACGGTGACCTTGAGGTAAACCTTTTTTCTGTACCGGGCAGAAGTGAGATTTCGGGGAATCACACCGATCACAACAACGGTAAGGTACTTGCGGCAGCGGTTGATATCGACATTATTGCTGTTTCAGCAAAATGCAGTGAAAAAATTATTCGCATAAAGAGTGAGGGTTATCGCGAGGATGTTGTTGAGATAAGCGAGCTTGACCCAAGCAAGGTTCGCAAGGGAACCTCCTCCGCAATCATTGCAGGAATTTGTGAGGCGTTTGATAAAAAGGGTTATAACTTCGGAGGTTTTGCAGCCTGCACAACGAGTGACGTGCTTACAGGTTCCGGGTTATCTTCATCTGCGGCATTTGAGGTTATGTGCGGAAACATTCTGTCGCATTTTTATAATGATAATAAAATTCCTGTAATCGAGCTTGCAAAAGCAGGTAAATACTCCGAGAACATATATTTCGGTAAGCCGTGTGGACTTATGGATCAAGCGGCATGTGCTTATGGCGGATTTTTATATATCGATTTTAAAGACAGCGACATGCCGATAGTAGAGAAGTTGAATTTTGACCTTTCAGGCTGTGGTTATTCGCTTTGTATAGTGAACACAGGTGGCAATCACGCAGATTTGACAGAGGATTATGCTTCGGTTCCAAAAGAAATGAAGACCTGCGCCAATCTTTTTGGCAAGAATGTACTCCGTGAAGTTGATGAAGAAGATTTTATTTCCCGTATCGGCTATCTTCGCGGATTGGCAGGTGATCGTGCTATTATGCGTGCTATGCACTTCTTCTGCGAAAATAGTAGGGTTGAAAATCAACGTGAGGTTTTAAAAAAAGGTAATTTAACTGATTTCTTCAGATATGTTGTTGAATCCGGAAATTCATCCTTCAAATTCCTTCAGAATGTATATACAAACAAAAATATTACCGAACAGGGATTGTCACTTGCTCTTGCGGTATCTGAGCGTCTGGGTGTTGTCTGTCGTGTTCACGGCGGTGGTTATGCCGGAACAATACAGGCATACATACCAACAGAAAAGATAGATGAATACAGAAAGTCGCTTGAGGATATTTTCGGGAAGGATTCCTGTATGTTTTTAAAAGTACGTCCTTACGGTGCGATTAAATTTGATAAGGATAATATTTACTAGGGATATTAATCGCCGGATAAATGGAGCTTAAAATGCAAGAGTGTGAAAAAATAAAGGCTTATATGCTCTATTCCTCCTCCAAGGGGAATGTTGCGTATGTAAAATGCGGCAGTGACGAGATTCTTATCGATGCCGGTGTTTCCGCACGGCGTATTTGTAACACTCTTGAGGATATCGGAACAAGCATAAAAAACATCAAGGCTATTTTCGTCACACACGAGCATAACGACCATATCGGCGGTCTGCAAACTATTTCGAAATATTACAAAATCCCTATTTACGCACCCTATCTTTCCGCCAGATATATCGCGGATTGTCAACCCGAAACTACCGAACTCTTACATGAAAACGATACAGGAAGCTGCGTTTCGCTTGATTATATGAAAATTAACGCAGTTGGCACTCCGCACGATTCACTTGCTAGTGTTGGCTTTAAAATTGAACTTGGCGAAAGAACATTTGGCTATGCGACCGATATCGGATATTTAAGCGACGACGTAACAAACATGCTTAACGGCTGTGATTATGTTGTTATAGAATCAAATCATGACACAGATATGCTGCGTCACGGAGATTATCCGTATTTTTTAAAGCAGCGTATCTTAGGTAAAAAAGGACATCTTTCAAACAGCGACTGTGCGGATTTTTTACCCACCCTTGTGGAAAAAGGCGCAAGATCGATTGTTCTTGCCCATTTAAGTGAGAATAATAACCGCCCTCAGATAGCTTACGGTGAATGCAGAGGAAGACTTGTTTCCTGCGGAATAAATGTTTCTGTAAATGGGAAAAACGGTGATGTTAATTTATCTGTAGCAGCACCCGCTTGTGCTGTAAAAATAATATAGTCGATATTAATTTTGTATTTTAATATTTTTTGTATTTTAATATTTAATGATAAATATATATTTTGGAGGATGTTTTATGAAACTAGGCATTCAGATTTATTCGGTAAGAGATGCGTATGCGGCAAGTGCAGAACAAACTTTTAAACGTATTAAAGAGATCGGATATGAGGGTGTAGAGCTTTTCGGCGCACTTTCTACTCATTCAGCAGAATATTTGCGTGGTTTACTTGAGGAAAACGGTTTGGAGCTTTGCGGTTATCATTGCGGCTGGCAGGAGTTCGACACCGAAGAAAAAGTAAACAATGTAATAAACTACATGAAGGCTCTCGGTTGTAATAATGTTGTTATTCCTTGGATGCCGGACAAAAATGTCGAACAATGGGAAGAGCAGATTTGTGCATTCAACAAGCTTTGCGCTCGTTTCCGTGTGGAGGGACTTAGATTAGGCTTCCATGCTCACAAAGGTGAAATGATTATCCTCGAAAACGGTGTTTGCGCTTGGGATATGATAGGTGAACAGACTCCAAACGATTTTATTATGCAGCTTGATATGGGAAACGCTGTAAACGGCGGTAAGGACGCTGTTGCATTGTATAAAAAGTTCGCAGATAAAGGTATAACAGTTCATTACAAGGCTTTTTCGGCTGAAAAAGGTTATAATTGCATAATTGGTGAGGATGATATTGATTGGAAAACAATAATAAACATCTCAAAAACCACTCCCGTATGCGAATGGGCAATCGTTGAAAAAGACGATCAGGACGACTTTGATACAGTTACAAAGAGCTTTACCAATTTGAATAAGCTTTTATAAATTAAACAAAAAAAAACCCCCGTTATGGAATGATATCCGTAATGGGGATTCTTTTTGGAAAAGTCCAACCTTTTAACGTTTTGCTGTCATTAATAAATTATTCTTCAATTTCATTTTTTATAATGCCATGATATTGTTCGAATTCTTTTATGCGATGTTTGATCATTTGCTCAAGTTCTTTATTAGTTGTTCTACCTTCGTATTCTGCAATATAATGTAGTTTATCAAGTAAAATTCTATTTATTCTCATTGTGTAACGCGGTAAATTATCTTTCATAATTATAACTCCTAAAATTAGCATTGACTAAATTATAACGTCATTATATAATATGTTGTCATAATGACAAATAAATGACGCATTAATTTTTAGGAGATTTTATGAAAGTAGCTATTATATGCTCAAAGAATCTTATTTGTACAAACTTAAGCCAGCTTCTTCCGTCTGAAACTTTGGAAATTGTAACAGGTGGAGCGAGAGGAATTGAAACGTGTGCAGCGAATCTTGCAATCACAAGAGGTCTTGGGTTGACTATATTTTTATCAGAATACGAAAAGTATAAAAGCCTATCGTCTCTTGTAAAATATTTAAAAATTATCAATTAATGCGATTTGGTGTTTGTGTTTTGGGATGGCAAATCTCATAGTATAAAGTTTATTATTGATAAATGCAGGATAATTAATGTGCCTATAGAGGTATTTGTTTTAAAGATAAGAACATAAATTATCTTTATATAATATTCGAGCAAAATGTTTTAATTCTTTTTGTCGTAAAATTATAAAAAATATTTTCAAAAAGTGGTTGACAAAGACTGAATACTGTGATAAGATTATAAACTGCACTATATTGCCCGAAGAATTGGCATTTTTAAAAAAAAGTAACAAAAGTAGTAAATTTTGTTTTACTTATTTGTATCATTATTGTAAATTTTGCATTTTTTCGGAGCAGGAAACAAAAAAACATAATTACGTATTAAATATATATCATTTGTAAAAATTGAATGGAGTGATTGGTTGATATGTTAAAGGAACAGCATCTCGGTAAGGTCGTGCGAATGTCCTTTTCCAAAAACGAAGAAGTGCTGGAAATGCCCAATCTGATCGAGGTACAGAAAAAGTCCTTTAGAGATCTCATCGAAAAGGATATTAAAGAAGTACTTGCCGATATTTCCCCTATGACCGATTATTCGGGAAACCTTGTTATCGAGTTTATCGATTACTCTCTCAGCGACACGCCGAAATATGCGGTTGAAGAGTGCAAGGAGAGGGATGTTAATTACGCTACCCCCTTTAAGGTTATCGTTCGTCTTACCAATAAGGTAACCGGTGAGGTCAAGGAGCAGGAAATTTACATGGGCGATTTCCCGACAATGACAGACAGCGGTACTTTTATTATCAATGGTGCCGAAAGGGTTATTGTCTCGCAAATAGTTCGCTCACCCGGTATTTACTACTCAACGAGTGATGATAAGACCGGCAAGCATCTTATTTCCGCAACCGTCATTCCTTACAGAGGTGCATGGCTCGAATACGAAACCGATTCTTCTGATGTGTTTTATGTAAGAATAGATAAAAACCGTAAGATTCCGATTACGGTACTTTTACGTGCCTTCGGTCTTACCAATAACGAAGATATTATAAACAAGTTTGGAGAAGAGCTGCTTATAAAAGCAACCTTCGAGAAGGACATTACTGTTGCTGAAGCTGAAAAAAGCATCAGCGAAGGTAATATGTCCAATCCTACCGATGAAGCACTTAAAGAGATATACAGAAAACTGCGTCCTGGCGATCCGCCAATTGTGGAGAGCGCTCAGATATTGTTAAACAATTTGTTTTTTGACCCGAAGAGATATGATATTTCGCCGGTCGGCAGATATAAGTTTAATAAAAAGCTTGCTATTTCCAAGCGTATTATCGGACAAACGTTAGCTCGACCTGCTGTTAACCCATTTACGGGAGAGATTCTATTTGATGCTGGATATAAACTTACTAGAGTAGATGCCGAAGCAATCGAAAGAGCCGGCGTTTGCGAAGTTTATGTAAAAAACAGTACTGACGGAAAAGAAATCAAAGTCTTTTCAAATAAGATGGTTGATGCCGGAGAGATCTGTGGATTTTCTAATGAAGCTCTCGGACTTAACGAATATGTTTCGTTTGATCCGTTAATTGATATTATAAATAAAGTCGGTCTTTCTGATGTAAATGAGCTTAAAAACGCTATTCTGTTAAGAAGAAACGAGCTTATTCCAAACCATATTTCGGTTGACGATGTTTTTGCATCGGTAAACTATATGATTTGTCTTTCTTATGGAATAGGAAAAACAGATGATATCGATCATTTAAGCAACCGTCGTTTACGTTCTGTTGGTGAGCTGCTTTATAATCAGCTTCGTATCGGCTTCTCACGTATGGATAAGATTGTTAAAGAGAAGATGACCACACAGGATATTGATACGGTTACTCCGCAGTCACTGATAAATATCCGTCCTATAGTGTCGGCAATAAGAGATTTCTTCGGTTCTTCACCGCTTTCGCAGTTCATGGACCAGACAAATCCGCTTTCCGAGCTTACTCACAAGCGCCGTTTGTCTGCATTGGGTCCAGGTGGTTTGTCTAGGGACAGAGCATCCTTTGAGGTTCGTGACATTCATTACACCCATTATGGAAGAATGTGTCCGATCGAGACCCCTGAAGGTCCCAATATCGGTCTTATATCCTACCTTGCAACCTATGCAAGAGTAAATAGCTTTGGTTTTATCGAGGCTCCATACCGTGTCGTTAAAAACGGTGTTGTTACTAAGGATGTTATATACCTTACCGCAGATTCCGAGGATGAATATATTTGTGCGACTGCAAACGAAGAATTGGATGAAAACGGACGTTTTGTCAACCGAAAGGTTGTTGCTCGTCACAGAGACGAGGTCATGGAATTTGAATCAAGCAAAATAGATCTGATGGACGTTTCTGCAAAGATGGTTGTTTCCGTTGCAACGGCGATGATCCCCTTCCTTGAGAACGATGATAACACCCGTGCTTTAATGGGTTCGAACATGCAGAAGCAAGCGGTACCTCTTATGATTAGCCAATCCCCGATAGTAGCAACCGGTATGGAATACAAGGCTGCATACGATTCAGGCGTACTTGTAATATGCAGAAACAGCGGTATTGTTGAATCGGTTTCGTCTAGTGAGGTTGTTGTCAATACAGACAAAGGCAGAAACGAAATATATAAATTAATTAAATTCAAGAGAAGCAATCAGGGAACTTGTATAAATCAAAGACCTGTTGTCGTCAAGGGACAGAGAATTGAAAAAGGCGATGTTGTCGCCGATGGTCCTGCTACCGATAACGGCGAGGTTGCACTCGGTAAGAACGTTCTTATAGGTTTTATGACCTGGGAAGGTTATAACTACGAGGATGCAATTCTGATAAACGAACGTCTTGTAAGAGAAGACGTTTACACCTCAATACATATTGAGGAGTATTATTGTGAATCTCGGGACACAAAGCTTGGTGCCGAGGAAATTACAAGGGATATTCCCAATGTGGGTGACGATGTTTTAAGAGATCTTGATTCTGACGGTGTAATCCGAATAGGTGCGGAAGTCCGTGCTGGTGATATACTTGTCGGTAAGGTTACACCTAAGGGTGAAACAGAACTTACCGCCGAGGAAAGACTGCTCAGAGCAATTTTCGGTGAGAAGGCAAGAGAAGTAAGAGATACTTCCTTAAAGCTTCCGCATGGTGAGAGTGGTATTGTTGTTGACGTAAAAGTATTCTCCAGGGACGACTGCGATGTTCTCCAACCCGGAGTTATCAAGGTTGTACGCGTATATATTGCACAAAAACGTAAGATTTCTGTTGGCGACAAGATGGCAGGACGTCATGGTAACAAGGGTGTTATTTCACGTATCCTTCCCTCCGAGGACATGCCTTTTATGCCGGACGGGACTCCGCTTGATATTGTGCTTAATCCTCTTGGTGTTCCTTCCCGTATGAATATCGGTCAGGTACTTGAAGTTCATCTGGGTATAGCGGCAAGTAAACTGGGCTGGAAGGTTATGACACCTGTTTTTGACGGTGCAAACGAGAGAGATATTCAGGATTGTCTTGTCAAAGCTGGCATTTCTCCAGACGGAAAAACCACCCTTTATGACGGCAGAACAGGTATTGCATTTGATAGCCCTGTAACTGTTGGATATATGTACTTCCTTAAATTACATCACCTTGTTGATGATAAGATACACGCCCGTTCGACGGGACCGTACTCGCTGGTGACACAGCAGCCATTAGGCGGTAAAGCACAATTCGGCGGACAGCGTTTCGGAGAAATGGAAGTTTGGGCGCTGTATGCATACGGTGCAGCTTATACTCTTCAGGAAATTCTAACCGTTAAGTCGGATGATATTAAGGGACGCGTTAAAACCTATGAGGCAATTGTTAAAGGTCAGAATATCCCGACACCGGGAGTTCCAGCATCCTTCAAGGTATTGGTTAAGGAACTTCAATCACTTGGACTTGATGTCCGCGTAAGAGATAAGGACGATAAAGAAATCACCCTTAAGGATTATTCGGAGGACGAGAGCGAAGATGAGAAGAAATTCTCCGAGAGCGAGCTTGGAGCAAATGTTATTGAGCATCCCGAAGAAATGCTGCATGATGACGAAGAGGGCGTTATAGCCGATGATGCAGATGAAGATGAAGAGGTCTTTGACGACGAGGTTTATGAGTATAGCGATACTGTCGACGACATTTCCATCGACGAATAATTAGCGAGGGGAGATAAATTTAATGACAGAAAATATAGAGTTTGAATCAATACAGATTGGTCTTGCTTCTCCTGAAATGATACGTTCCTGGTCATATGGCGAGGTAAAAAAGCCGGAGACTATTAACTACCGTACTTTAAAGCCCGAACGTGATGGTTTATTCTGCGAGAAGATTTTTGGACCGACCAAGGACTGGGAATGCCACTGCGGAAAATATAAGCGTGGTGTACGTTATAAAGGCAAAATCTGCGAAAAGTGCGGAGTTGAGATAACAACAAATAAGGTCAGACGCGAGCGTATGGGACATGTCGAACTCGCTGCCCCTGTTTCTCATATCTGGTATTTCAGAGCGATTCCGTCGAGGATGGGACTGCTTCTTAACTTGTCTCCAAAGCTTTTAGAAAAAGTTTTATACTTTGCACAATACATTGTAATTGATCCGGGAATGGATACCCAGCTTTCAAAATATCAGCTCTTAACGGAGCAGCAGTACAGAGATTATCGTGAGAAGTATGAAGAGGATTTCAAGGCTGGCATGGGTGCGGAAGCTATTCAAAAGCTGCTTGCCGAAATTGATCTTGAAAAAGAATCAGTGGATCTTAAAAAAGAGCTTCTGACAGCACAAGGACAGCGTAAAATACGTGCTATCAAACGTCTTGAGGTAGTTGAAGCATTCAGACTTTCCGGCAACCGTCCTGAATGGATGATTCTGGAGTCTCTTCCTGTTATACCTCCGGAAATCAGACCGATGGTTCAGCTTGATGGCGGTAGATTTGCCACCAGCGACCTTAATGATCTGTACCGCAGAGTTATAAACAGAAATAACAGATTAAAAAGACTTATGGAGCTTGAAGCTCCCGATATAATTATCCGTAATGAAAAACGTATGCTTCAGGAGGCTGTTGACGCTCTTATTGACAACGGCAGAAGAGGCAGACCTGTTACGGGACCCAATAATCGTCCGCTTAAATCTCTTTCCGAAATGCTTCGTGGTAAACAAGGACGTTTCAGACAGAACCTTTTGGGCAAGCGTGTTGATTATTCAGGACGTTCTGTTATAGTTGTCGGTCCTGAACTCAAGATATATCAATGCGGTCTACCTAAGGAAATGGCACTCGAGTTGTTCAAGCCTTTTGTAATGAAGACACTTGTCGCAACAGGCAGATCTACCAACATAAAGGACGCAAAAAAGCGTGTTGACAGAGCAAATGCAGAGGTTTGGGATGCACTTGATTCGGTAATCAAAGAACACCCCGTTCTCCTTAACCGTGCACCTACGCTTCACCGTCTTTCAATTCAAGCGTTCGAGCCGGTGTTAGTAGAAGGCAGAGCCATCAAGCTTCATCCGTTGGTTTGTACGGCGTTCAATGCGGACTTTGACGGTGACCAGATGCCGGTTCATATTCCGCTTTCTGCAGAGGCACAGGCAGAGGCAAGATTCCTCATGCTTTCTGCAAACAACCTCTTAAAGCCGGTTAACGGTCGTGCTGTTACCGTTCCTTCGCAGGACATGGTGCTTGGTTCCTATTATCTTACACTTGATAAAGATGGTGAAATAGGCGAAGGCAAGTGCTTCCGTGACTTTGAAGAAGCTGTTATGGCTTACGAGAACGGACTTATAAGTCTGCACGCAAAAATAAATGTAAGAGTAACAAAAGAAATAAACGGCGAGAAGAAAACAGGCACAACCACAACTACACTCGGTAGATTGATATTTAACCAACCAATTCCACAGGATCTTGGTTTTGTCGACAGAAGTAAGCCCGAGAATATGTTTAAGCTTGAAATCGATTTTGTAGCTACAAAAGATGAGCTTTCTTTAATCGTTGATAAGTGCATTAAGTATCATGGTAACGCATTAACCTGCGAAGTGCTTGATAAGATGAAGACACAGGGCTTTAAATATTCCACAAAGAGTGCAATTACAATATCGGTTTACGATATGACTATACCTCCTGAGAAGAAGACATTGTTAGCTGAAGCTGATAAAAAAGTTGACGTAATTACCGATTTCTACAAAAAGGGACTTTTATCCGACGAGGAAAGAAGTGCAAGAGTAGTTTCTATTTGGGACGAGTGTACAAAGAACGTTGCAACCGCACTTCAGAAAAACCTCGACAAGTATAACCCCATCAACATGATGGCGGTATCAGGTGCCAGAGGTTCAATAAAACAAATCAGACAGCTTGCCGGAATGCGTGGTCTCATGGCCTCCGCAACCGGTAAGACAATTGAAATACCGATAAAGGCTAACTTCCGTGAGGGTATGAAAATTCTTGAGTACTTCACAGCAGCCAGAGGTGCAAGAAAAGGTCTTGCGGATACAGCGCTTCGTACCGCTGACTCGGGATATCTTACACGTCGTCTTGTTGATGTATCGCAGGATGTTATTATACGCGAGTACAACTGTCACGATGACAGAGGACTTTGGGTACGCAAGATTGTTGACAAGCTTGCAGGCGGCAAGGAAGAAGTTATCGAGCCGTTTGAAGATCGTTTAATCGGCAGATATGTAATCGGTGATGTTTTAGATCCGAATACAGGCGAGGTTATCGTTCCGAACGATACGATGATCGACGAGGATCAGATAACTAGAATGTCAAGCTCGGGTGTTGAAGAGATTCATATCCGTTCGGTTATTAATTGTAAAGCAAAACATGGTGCATGTGTACACTGTTATGGTTCCGACCTTGCGACAGGACTTCCGGTCAGCATAGGTGAAGCGGTCGGTATTATTGCGGCACAATCTATCGGTGAGCCGGGTACACAGCTTACGATGAGAACCTTCCATAGCGGCGGTGTTGCAGGTGGCGATATTACACAGGGTCTTCCCAGAGTTGAAGAAATTTTCGAAGCAAGAAAACCCAAGAGAACCGCAGTTCTTTCCGATTTTAACGGTAAGGTCAGAATAGAAGAATCAAAGAAGCTGAAGCAGATAATTGTTACCGATGACGAGACAGGCGAAGAGAGAGGAACCTCTGTTCCGATTCTTACAAAGGTCGTTGTCGAGGACGGTGCCCAGGTTGAGAAATGCCAGAAGCTTACAGACGGCACAGAAAGCCCCGGAGATATCCTCAGAATTAGCGGGCTTAATGCTGTTTATGAGTATATAATAAAAGAAATACAGCGTGTTTATCGTCTGCAAGCGGTTGAAATTTCTGATAAGCATATAGAGGTTATAGCCCGTCAGATGACACGAAAGGTCAAGATTGATTCAACAGGAGATACCAACCTTCTCGTTGGTTCAGCGGTTGATATATCCGAATTTATTTCCGAGAATGAGTTAATACAAAAGTTCAATACCGCAAATCCGGGAGAAACACCTAAGATGGAAGCGGAAGGAACATCAATGCTGCTTGGTATCACCAAGGCATCATTGTCAACAGATTCCTTCCTGTCAGCAGCATCCTTCCAGGAAACCACCAAGGTTCTTACCGAGGCTGCTATCAAGGGTAAAAAGGATCCGTTGCTCGGACTTAAGGAAAATGTTATTATCGGCAAACTTATCCCAGCAGGTACCGGAATGCAGATGTACCGTGATGTCAAGGTTGACGTCGGCGAAAAGTATGAAGGTATTTTTGGGAATGCAGAATAAAAGGTGAAGCCTTTTATATTTAACTCCAATTGAAAGGATAAACAAGAAAATGTCAGACAGTTCTGATGGACGAAGTTGGGTTATAGGTGTAAATCAATCACTTAAGCTCATTCGTTCAGGGAAAGCGAAGAGGGTAATTCTTGCCAAGGATGCAGATGCGATGTTTAGCTCAAGGGTTAAGAATGAAGTTAAAAAAGCGGGCGATATAGAGATAGATACCCGTTATACCTGCCATCAGCTTGCTGATAAAGCTGGTGTTGACGTACCCACCGCTATTATTACCGAGTATTAATCTATTGGATATTTGGAAAAACAATTATTTCTGCTTGATTATTGTATATTTTTTACAACGAAGTGCATGTTTTGACAAGTGTATTTGTAGATTCATTAGCTATTGACAAAACATGCACGTTAATGTATAATCAATTCGTTGCGTAAATTTTAAAGAAGGAGGAAAATGATGCCTACATTTAATCAATTGGTAAAGCACGGAAGGAAAGAAAGTGTCTATAAGTCAAAAGCTCCCGCTTTGCAGAAAAGTATCAACTCAATCAAAAAAGTTTCGGTTGACGCTGCTTCTCCGCAAAAAAGAGGCGTTTGCACTAAGGTTGCTATCAAAACACCTAAGAAGCCTAACTCTGCACAGAGAAAAATCGCGAGAGTAAGACTAACAAACGGAATTGAAGTTACCTCTTATATACCCGGAATCGGACACAATCTTCAGGAGCACTCGGTCGTTCTCATCAGAGGCGGAAGAGTTAAGGATCTCCCCGGTGTACGTTACCACATAATCCGCGGTACGTTGGATACTCAGGGTGTGGCTAAGAGAAATCAGTCACGCTCGAAGTACGGAGCAAAGAGACCTAAGAAAAAGTAAACTTTAAAGTAAAATATTTGCTTTAAAAAGAGACAGGGACAGAAATATTTTGTTCGTGCTTAATGACTTTTTATAGAAAACGATAATTTTTGCGTTTTACGCTTATAATATATATTTGTAAAATAAAATCGTTCTCGTCATTAGCACTAACGGAAAATAATTTTCGAGTACCTATGAACTCATTGAAGCTATACTGCGTTTGATGCAGTTAAGCTATCATTATGAAGGAGGGAAGTACAGTGCCAAGAAGAGAACATGGTTTTAAAAGAGATGTTTTGCCAGATCCGCTTTATAATTCAACTTTGGTAACAAAGCTTATCAACAATATTATGTATGATGGCAAAAAGGGTGTTGCTCAGAAGATTATATACGATGCATTCGATATAGTTGCAAAGAAATCAGGTCAGGACCCACTCGAACAATTTCGCAAAGCGATCGAGAACATTATGCCTAATCTTGAGGTTAAAGCGGTTCGCAGAGGCGGCTCAAACTATCAGGTTCCTATGGAAGTTCGCCCAGAGAGACGTCAGACGCTCGGTTTACGTTGGTTAACATCATATTCCAGAGCTAGAAGTGACAAGAGAATGTGCGAACGACTTGCTGCAGAGATTTTAGACGCCGTTAACAATGCCGGCGGTGCAGTTAAGAAAAAAGACGACACACATAAGATGGCAGAAGCAAACAAGGCTTTTGCACATTACAGATGGTAATACTTTTTCTAATTCGGATTAGTATAATTAAAATTTAAAACAAAGAATAGTAATCCCATATCGGATATTTGCATTTTCATTATGCGAATATTCGCTATATCAGGGAAATGCCAAGGAGATTTATATGCCGAGAAAATATCCGCTGGAGCGATACCGTAATATCGGTATAATGGCTCATATAGATGCGGGCAAGACCACAACCACAGAAAGAATATTGTATTATACGGGAAAAACACATAAGATGGGCGAGGTTCACGAGGGTGCCGCCACGATGGACTGGATGGAGCAGGAGCAGGAGAGAGGTATAACTATCACTTCTGCAGCTACAACCTGTTTCTGGAATGACCACCGTATCAATATTATCGACACTCCCGGACATGTCGACTTCACAGTCGAGGTAGAGCGCTCTTTAAGAGTGCTGGATGGCTCGGTTACAGTTTTATGCGCAAAGGGCGGCGTTGAACCGCAGTCCGAAACCGTATGGCGTCAGGCAGACAAGTACAAGGTTCCTCGTATGTGTTACATCAACAAGATGGACATTATGGGTGCTAACTTCTACCGTGTTGTGGATATGATACGTGACCGCTTGAAGGCTAACGCTGTTCCGATTCAATTACCGATAGGTTCAGAGAGCGACTTCAAAGGTATTATAGACCTTGTTAAAATGAAGGCATATATCTACCTTGACGATGTTGGTACAGTAATTGAAGAGACCGAAATACCCGATTACCTTATGGATAAGGCAGAGACCTATCGTCAGGAGTTGCTTGAGCATGTTGCAGATGTTGACGACAGCCTTCTTGAGAAGTATCTAGAAGGCGAGACACTTACAGAAGCGGAGATTAAGAAAGCAATCCGTGAAGCTACCATCGCTAACAAGATGGTTCCTGTTGTATGCGGAACTTCTTATAAAAACAAGGGCGTTCAAAAACTGCTTGATGCAGTTGTAGATTATATGCCCTCACCGCTCGATGTTCCGTCAATTAAAGGTATCAACCCGAAGACTGATGAAGAGGACGAACGCGAGTCAAGCGACGACGCACCTTTTTCCTCACTTGCATTCAAAATTATGACAGACCCGTTTGTCGGAAGACTTTGCTTTATCAGAGTTTATTCCGGTAAAATATCAACCGGTTCAAGCGTTTACAATTCCGGTAAGGACTCACGTGAGAGGTTCGGCCGCATACTTCTTATGCACGCTAACCATCGTGAGGATATTGACGAGATAATTGCAGGCGATATTGCTGCTGTTGTAGGTATTAAAAACACAACCACAGGTGACACACTTTGTGATGAGAAAAAACCGATAATTCTGGAATCAATGGTTTTTCCTGAGCCAGTTATCAGAGTTGCTATTGAGCCAAAAACCAAAGCAGGACAAGAGAAAATGGGCTTAGCTCTGTCCAAGCTTGCTGAGGAAGATCCTACTTTCAAGGCTTACACCGATGAAGAAACCGGACAGACAATCATTGCCGGAATGGGTGAATTGCATCTTGAAATTATCGTAGACAGACTTTTACGTGAGTTTAAGGTTGAAGCAAACGTTGGTAAACCTCAGGTTTCTTATCGTGAGACTATCACTAAGAAGGTAGATGAGGATAACAAGTATGCTCGTCAGTCCGGTGGTAAGGGACAATATGGCCACGTTAAGATAACAATCGAGCCTAATGAACCGGGCAAGGGTTATTTATTTGTCAACAAGATTGTTGGCGGTTCGATACCAAAAGAATATATACCTGCTGTTGATGAAGGTATACGCGGCGCAATGCAATCCGGTGTTGTTGCAGGTTATAACGTAGTGGATGTAATTGCAACCCTTTATGATGGATCTTATCATGAGGTTGACTCATCTGAAATGGCATTTAAAATCGCTGCATCCATAGGATTTAAAAACGCTATGAGAAGAGCCGATCCAATCCTGACTGAGCCGATAATGAAGGTTGTTGTATTTGTTCCGGACGATTATATGGGAGATGTTATTGGCGATTTAACTTCACGCAGAGGTGCAATCAAAGAGATGGAGCCGGTTGCAGGCGCACAACAGATTACCGCTACTGTACCGTTATCTTGTATGTTCGGTTATTCGACCGATCTTAGATCAAAGACACAGGGCAGAGGTCAGTATTCAATGGAACCCAGCCATTATGCGCTCGTTCCCAAGTCGATACAGGAATCCTTAACCAATTCAAAAGGTTAATTAATGGCATTTCAAGGCAATATATTTTATAAAAAGCCTTGACAGATAATAAAAAAACGATATAATGAATCTATATCATAATAAAGACAAATACAGGAGGAAATATAATGGCAAAGGCTAAATTTGAAAGAACAAAACCACATATTAATATCGGAACCATCGGACATGTTGACCATGGCAAGACAACATTAACCGCAGCTATTACAAAGACACTTGCACTTTCAGACAAAACTATCGAATTTTTGGCATATGATCAAATCGATAACGCACCTGAGGAGAAGGCAAGAGGAATTACAATTAATACCCGTCACGTTGAGTATCAGACAGCAGCACGTCACTATGCACACGTTGACTGTCCCGGACACGCTGACTATGTAAAGAACATGATCACCGGCGCAGCTCAGATGGACGGAGCTATCCTTGTTGTTGCAGCTACAGACGGTCCTATGCAACAGACTCGCGAGCATATTCTTCTTGCTCGTCAGGTTGGTGTTCCCGCTATGGTTGTTTACATGAATAAGGTTGACCTTGTTGATGATCCAGAGCTTCTTGATCTCGTTGAGATGGAAGTCAGAGAGCTTCTTTCCGAATACAACTTCCCGGGTGACGATACACCTATAATCAGAGGTTCTGCTAGAGAAGCTCTCCTTTCTGACAGTAAAGAACCCACAGACAAAGTTTATGATTCGATTCATGAGCTTATGAAAGCTGTTGACGAATTTATACCTACCCCTGCAAGAAACGATACCATGCCTTTCCTTATGCCTGTTGAGGACGTTTTCTCGATTACAGGACGTGGAACAGTTGCTACAGGTAGAGTTGAAAGAGGTACAGTTAAAATAGCTGATGAAGTTGAAGTTGTTGGTCTTAACGATCAGTCAAGAAAGACAGTTATTACAGGTATCGAAATGTTCCGTAAGCTTCTTGATTTTGCTGAAGCTGGTGACAACGTAGGCGCATTGCTTCGTGGTATCCAGAAGAATGAAATTGAGAGAGGTCAGGTTCTTGCAAAACCGGGTTCAATCAAACCTCTTAAGAAGTTCATCGGTCAGGTATACGTTCTTACAGAAAAAGAAGGCGGCCGTCACAAGCCTTTCTTCTCCAACTATCGTCCTCAGTTCTATTTCAGAACAACAGACGTTACCGGCGTAATCACACTTCCTGAGGGTGTTGAGATGTGCCGTCCCGGCGATAACGTTGATATGGCTGTTGAGCTTATCACACCTATCGCTATCGAAAAGGGACTTCGTTTCGCTATCCGTGAGGGCGGCAGAACAGTTGGTTCCGGCGTTGTTATTGAAATGAAGTAAAATTCCCTTTGGGAATTATTAAAGCAAATAAACAATTTAATTAAATATGCTTCGGGGGTGGGTGAAATTCCCTACCGGCAGTTAAAGTCTGCGAGCTCATAACGAAATAATAGTGATAATCACTATTATTTCGTATTAGGAGAATTGCAAAGCAATTCTCTGAAATCTAACATTTTATATTTATAAAGCGGTAACGTTAATGAATATAAATCTTAGTGGGCATGATCGGGTGTAATTCCCGGACCGACGGTATAAAGTGCTACGCACTTATTATGAAGTACTTCGTACTTCTTAAAAGTTAGTTACGCTTTGATAGTCCGGATGAGAGAGGCAAAGTAACATAAAAAGAAGTCCCCGTTTGATTTTTACGCGGGGACTTTTGTTATTGATACCTATAAAAAATTCAACCCGTTTGCATTGTTAATCAACTATTTTAATAATTATTATTAGGAGTGATATATCAATGTTAAACAAAAACAAAATCAAATCAATTACCACAGCGGCAGTATTATCAGCTTTATCAATAGTCATGGTATTTTTTATGCGAACACCGATTTTCGCAACTGCACCTTATTTAGAATATGATCCGGCAGATGTTCCGATTTTAATAGGCGGTATTGTACTTGGTCCGTTATGGGGCTTGGCTATTGCAATTGTTGTTTCGGGTATACAAGCTTTTACAGTAAGTTCAGGAAGTGGAATTTATGGCTTTTTAATGCATGTACTTGCATCTGGAACACTAGTTTTAGTAGTTAGCTTAACACAAAAATACCTAAAAGCTACAGAAACAGTAAGATTAATAATTTCTGTTATTTTAGGAGCAATTTGTGCTACTGTTGTTATGGTAGGAGCTAATCTTATTATAACACCATATTTTTTAGGCGCTCCTGTATCAGTAGTAAAAGAATTAATACTTCCAATTATAATACCTTTTAATTTAATAAAACTTGGTGGTAATGCTATAGTCACAGCATTGCTATATAAAACTTTAAAACGGTTTATAAATCAATACAAAGACTCATACTTATAAAATAAAATTTAGTTCTTAGCAAAAGAGAAACAGCAAACAATCTATATACCAATTAAAATTAAATATAATAAAATAAGCACACTTGGTTTGATACCTTGTGTGCTTTTTATTATTCGTCTTCAAAAATAACTTCATTAATTTCTGGGAAATTGAGTAATTCAGATATTGTTATTCCAAAACCTTGTGATATTCGGTGCAATGTCCGTAATCCCGGGTTTTTTGAATTTCCCTTAATTATATTTTCTAGAGTCGACTGAGTTATTCCCGAAAGCTTGGAAAGTTTGTTTACAGTTATATTTCTTTCCTTGCATAAAGATAGAATCCTTTTTGTTATTGCTTCCGAATAAGTCATTATTAATACCTCACCCTTGTACGGTTAATTTTATAATAACATACATCATTACAAAAATATAACCATGCATGGTTGACATTTGATTATTATTATGATAATATAACCATACATGGTTAAGAAAGAGAGATAAAATATGAGATTTTTAGCTGTTAGGCGAATAGATAAAATGGGAAGAATCGTATTGCCGTCAGAAATAAGAAGTGCGTTTAACTGGACTGAAAAAATAGAAATAGTCATAACGCAATCTGAAGATCGTTTAGTGCTTAAAAAATTTCAAGAAAGCTGTTATTTATGCGGTAATGAAGAAGAGATAATACTTGTTCGGGAAAGATTTATCTGCAGAGCTTGTATTAATGAAATTAACTATAAAATAGATAAAAAATAAAAGCCGTTATAATAAAAACGGCTTTTAGATGTATAATTAAATTTATCCTTAATGTTTCAGAAAATGTGACTAACGTTTTACTCATGCCTGTGGCAGCACTGACGTTCATCATTACAGGAAATGTCAACCTGCTTATCAATACCTTTTTTCTTATAATAATCAGCAATTGCGGCTTTTACAGCTTCTTCTGCTAAAACCGAACAATGTATCTTTGAAGAGGGAAGTCCGTCAAGCGCTTCAACAACTGCTTTGTTTGTCAAAGTAAGTGCTTGGTCAATTGATTTTCCTTTAATCATTTCGGTTGCGATCGAGCTTGTTGCAATAGCCGAAGCACAGCCATAAGTGTTGAATTTAACATCTGTGATTATGTTATTGTCAACTTTAATGTATATCTTCATTATATCGCCGCATTTTGCATTGCCGATTTCGCCGACACCGTCTGCATTGTCAATTTTACCGACATTCCTCGGGTTCTTAAAATGTTCCATTACCAATTCACTGTATGCCATATATCTAACCTCTTTTATTTCTGTTTTATACTCTATATAATTAAAACTTTTAATTATTTTCTTCTTCCTTAATATGCTCCCATACAGGGGACATATCTCTCAGTTTGTTTATTATACCTGGAATAACGCTTAAAATATAATCAACATCCTCTTCGGTGTTTAAATCGCTAAGTGAAACTCTGAGCGAACCGTGTGCAATCTCATGCGGAAGGCCGAGCGCAAGTAAAACATGACTGGGGTCAAGAGAGCCTGAGGTGCAGGCAGAACCGCTGGAAGCACTTATACCTTGCAGGTCAAGCGATAACAATAAAGCCTCGCCCTCGACACCCTCAAAGCAAACCGAAACGTTACCCGCAAGACGCGGATTTCTGCCGCCGTTTAACCGGCTTCTTTCTATTTTCAAAAACCCCTCTATAAGCTTGTCACGCATTTTGGCAACACGTTTGTTTTTTTCGTCAAGGTTGGTCAAAGCATCTTCAAGTGCGGCGGCGGTTGCGACAGCGGCAGCTGTGTTTTCTGTCCCTGCACGTCTTCCCCGTTCCTGTGCACCACCTTCTATAAGGTTTGGCAATACAATGCCCTTGCGAATATACAATGCACCAATCCCTTTTGGTCCATGGAATTTATGTGCCGACAGCGAAAGTAAGTCAATATTCTGCTTTTTTACATCTATTGCGACATGTCCTACGGCTTGAACTGCATCGGTATGAAATAAAACACCCTTTTCCCTGCAAATCGCACCTATTTCGGAAACAGGCATAATCGTGCCAATTTCGTTGTTCGCATACATAATTGTGACAAGTCCTGTTTTTTCGGTTATTGCCGCTTTTAGGTCGTCAAGACGAATATATCCGTCTTCATAAACACTTAAATACGTAACCTCAAAGCCTTGTTTTTCAAGTGAATTAAGGGTGTGCAAAACAGCATGATGCTCAAAAGCAGTGGATATAATGTGCGTTTTGCCTTTCTTTTTCATGTTTTCGGCAACACCTTTTATTGCCCAGTTGTCACTCTCCGAACCGCCTGAGGTAAAATAAAGTTCCTTAACTTCACAGCCGAGCGCTTTTGCTATTTTTGACCTTGCATCGTCAATAGCATAAAAAGCTTTCACACCCATATTATGAAGTGATGAAGGATTTCCGTAATTATCTATCGTATCGAACAAAGCCTTTTTGGCTGCTTCGCTCATTTTTGTTGTTGCTGCATTGTCTGCATAAACAAATCTCATTTATATAGCCATTCCTTTCGTCGTTATCTGAAAGTTTACTTTCAGATCATCCTCCCTTTTCATCTCATATCATATATTGATAAATCACAGTTATTCAAGCAAATAATGTTAACATTGCTAACAATTCCTATCAAATTAATATTATTTAACCTTTACTGCAATTTTTTCACCGTACCTAACCATAGTTTCAATATTTTCGGCTGTATTATGCAGGATGTCATTATCGATTGCTATAATATTTTCTTTAACAAGAAGTACAATAGTTGAGCCACCAAACTCAAACATCCCTTTTTCCTGTCCACGGGTAAAGGAGTGTTTTCCGTGCAGATTTTTAATTCTGCCAACCATCATAGCTCCAACCTCAACCTGAGTAACCTCACCGTAATTTTTTGTTTTTAAAACAGTATATTCACGACAGTTGCGTTTGTAAATATTATACTTGTCAAGAGCAATCGGATTAACGGTATGAAGTATTCCAGGGATAAATTTATTATCCCCCTTTTCGCCGTCATCTATATAACAATATCTATGATAATCATCAACCGTCAGCCTGAAAATCAGACAAAAACCGCCTTTATAACTATCAGCGAGTTCGGCATTGCCGCCTAATAAATCAGTTACTGTATATATAGAATCCTTTATTGAAAAGTAACTCTGTGCTGTTATCTTATATACGGATACCTTTGCATCGCAAGGGGAAATGAAGGTGTTTGAATTCATATCCACGGGTCTTTTTCCGCTTTTTATTTTACGGGTAAAAAAATCATTATATGAGCGATAATCATGTTTTTCATAATCGTTAAGATCAATATTTGCACGTTCTACAGTGCTTTTTATTAATCCTTTTGAAAATCGGCTGTTCATATACAAACCGGCAATATTGGAAACAAAGCGTTTTGTAAGTAGCTTTAAAATAATCCTTCCTGCAACACTTCCGTAAAGAAAGCCGAGAGAACCATCACTTGATATGCAATTGTCTATATATTTTCCTTCACGACTTTTAATATATACATCCATTTTTGGCATAATATTTTTATCACAAATACTTATATTGCAATAAAATATTTTCCTCTCTTCCCCAAGTAAATTAATACTCATAAAACTGCCTTATCCCCTTAAAAGCAATTTCTTGTTTTGCTAGATTCTTTTAACTTTTCTGACATCAAAAATATGCTTGCTCAATATAAATATACCGCTTACTAGCAAAGTGAAATAATAACTGAACCCTCTGGTCAACAGCATAGCAGCGGCTGACATATTGTTGTTTGTTCCGTAAATATGACCATACAAAAGGTATGTAGCATATTCGTTAGCACCCATACTGCCAGGCAAGGGAATACTATCAACTGCTAGACTAACAGAAGCTTGTATACAAAAGAATTGAATTATATTAAAATCGTTAAGTCCAAAGCTCCTGTATACGAAATAAGCTATTGAAAACATTACGGTTCTTTGTAAGAAAGTAACTATAAACATTTTAAAAAGCATATATTTTTTACCTTTTAAATTGATTGCAGCTTCTTTGTATTCTGAGAGTGTTTTTTCAAAATGAGCAAGCTTTTCTTGCTTATGTCTTATTATACGTATTCTTACTAAGAAATTAATAATAGCTCTTCCGCAAACACCTGTAATTTCTGTTCGGTACATGGATGTAAAACATAGAATAATACCAGCTATCGAAACTACAGTTCCGATGATAAGAAATATTATAAAGATACTGTTTATAGTTGTAATGATACTCCAAACAAAAAACAGAGAAAGAATATTGTAGAACAGAAGAACGAATTTAAATGAAATAGTCTGTAGAATTACGGTTATTACTGAGGTAGAATATGATAAACCGTCCTTAGCCATTAGAAAAATAACAACAGGCTGACCGCCGCTTGCGGAGGGCGTTATGGCCGAATAAAAGAAATCCGCGCAACCGTATATGAAACTTCTGAAATGCGAAATCCTTTCTCCATAAGCCCTTGTACCTATCTCAACAAATTTTCCATAAAGCATGAGATAAAATATCGACATCAAGCAAGCAACAATCAGATAAGGCTTATGCGAAGAAGATAAGATTTCATTGATAATGTCATTTAAATTGAATTCCCTGAAAATAACACAAAAGGTCACAGCCGCAATAATTAATAAGAATAAAAAACTTATTTTATACTTCTTTGTTCCTTTATTTAATTTTTTATCCATCAACACTTGATTCCTTTTAGTATTTGGGTGATATTTCTATCCGAAAATTAATAACTTTAAAAAGCTTATATTTCAAGCTTTAACAATTCATTATACATAGGTTTTACTAAATTGTCAATACAGATATCTTTATGTAAAACATATGGTTGATTTATGTAAATATATTATGCATTAAAGCTTTTTATTATTAACTGTTAATATATTTAATTTTACACAACATATTTTTAACCTGGATAAATAGATAAATATATTGACATACCTGTAAATAAATGTTATTATGTAACAAATTAAATAAAGTCTTATCGAGAGTGGTGGAGGGACCTGCCCTTTGAAGCCCGACAACCTGCCTTTTATGGCAAGGTGTTAAATCAGACGATAAAAAACTCCCAGAATTATTTTAAAAGGGTTTTTTAAGACATCCTATGGATGTTTGTCGACAGATGAGGAAGAGTATATAACCTTTCTTTTCTGTATTTTAAGAAAGGTTTTTTAATATTCTTTCGATTATGATTTTATTGAAAGACCCAAAATGGGTAAAAAAGAAAGGATTTATGAAAAATGGTAAAGAAATATTTTACAAGCGAATCGGTTACAGAGGGACATCCCGATAAAATATGCGATCAAATCTCTGACGGCGTACTTGATGCAATTCTGGCTAAAGACCCAAAGGCAAGAGTAGCCTGCGAAACAGCCTGTACAACAGGTCTTATCCTTGTTATGGGCGAGATTACAACCGACACTTATGTTGACATCCAGTCAATAGCAAGAGATACAGTACGCAAAATAGGTTATGACAGCAGCGAAAAAGGCTTTGACTACAATACCTGCGGAGTTATAACCGCTGTTCATGAGCAGTCACCCGACATAGCTATGGGTGTTAACAAAGCTCTTGAAGCCAAAGAGGGCAGCCTTAAGGACGAATATGACACAGGTGCAGGCGACCAGGGTATGGTTTTCGGATTTGCTTGCGACGAGACAAAAGAACATATGCCGCTTCCTATTTCGCTTGCTCACAAGATGGCAAAGCGTCTTACCGAGGTTAGAAATATTGGTGTGCTTCCATATTTAAGAGCGGACGGAAAAACACAGGTTACGGTTGAATACCGTGATGGTGTTCCTGCAAGAATTGATGCTGTTGTAGTTTCCAGTCAGCACAGCGATTCTGTCGAGCTTGAGCAAATCAGAAAAGATATTATAAAAGAGGTTATTCTTCCCACAATTCCTGCAGAATTTGTTGATTCAGATACAAAGTTCTACGTTAATCCGACAGGCAGATTCGTTATCGGCGGTCCTAACGGCGACAGCGGACTTACAGGCAGAAAAATCATCGTTGATACTTATGGCGGCTACGCTTGCCACGGCGGCGGTGCTTTCTCTGGAAAAGACCCGACAAAAGTTGACCGTTCCGCAGCATATATGGCCCGTTACGTTGCAAAAAACATTGTTGCTTCAGGCGTTGCAAAGAAATGCGAGGTACAAATCGCATACGCAATCGGCGTTGCAAAACCTCTTTCCGTTCATGTAAACACTTATGGAACTTCGTCAGTCGGTGACGACAAACTTGTTGATATTATAACCAGACTTGTTGACCTCCGTCCTGCGGCTATCATTGAAAAGCTCGATCTAAGAAGACCAATTTATCAAGCTCTTGCCGCATATGGTCACTTCGGACGTGAGGACTTAGGCGTTAAGTGGGAGATAACCGATATAGCTGAAAAGATTGCCGAAGCGGTTAAGTATTAAAGCAGAGTATATACGAAAAGAGAGATTCACGTCTCTCTTTTTACGTATTGTAATTAATTTATCGATGTGATATAATTAGAATAAAATTGATATTGTATGAGGTATTTATGAAGAAGACAAGCTGTTATACTTATTTTTCTATTTGTAGTAATGGAATTATAGATAGTAATGGTTTAAAAGCAAATGATAACGCTGTCTTTGATCCTGTTGAAATTACAAAAATGTTGGGTATAAAACCTTTTAACTCCTGGAAAAAGGGTGATGTTTGAGAATCGAACAAATCTTATTATGGATTTTCAGTAAGGAGCGCAGCAAAAAGTAAATTGGATACATTATACGTTGAAGAACAAATAATTGAAACAATATCGTATTTTAAAGACAAGATTGATATTTTATTTAAAATTAAGTCTTTATATGATGTAAATTTTGGGATACTAATAGTGCCAACAATTATAGATGGGTTTACTCCTGCAATAAGTATAAATAAAGAAATAATTGATTTTTGTTATAAAACCGGAACAGAAATCGATATTGATATGTATGTATATCCTTTTAATGATAAAGAATATTGAAAATTTGAAAAAGCCTTGATAATTTATCTTGGCTCTATTTTTTTGTTTTCATCTTGTTTTTTATCTGTGCATACACTATAATAAGGAGATGAATGGAAAATGCTATTGTTCTTTGAGGTGCTTTGCGCCTATTTTGCGGCAGTAGGTGTGTTTTTCCTTGTAAGAGAGGCTTATTACTGCCTTTCTGAGGATAAAGATAAAGGATACGTCTGTATATATATTGCCAAAGAGGGCGAGCAGGAGAGCGATGCAAGAAAAATTCTCGAAGACGAGGACATAGGCGGCAGAGTTATTGTTATTTATGGTGAAGATAAGCAGATAGAAAAAAAGATAACTGATTTGTGCATTAAGCATGGTAGAATATATATTAAAAAATAAAAAACTTGTAAATAAAATTTGCGAATTATTACAGAGTATTTTATAAATAAAATTTACCGCTATCAATTTTATAAAAATAGAATTATCAAGTTGAATTATTAAAAACACAGGAAGGATAAATAAATGCCGGATATTGTTCTTGACGGTGTGATAGAAGAAATAGTTTTTGCCAACGAGGAAAACGGCTATACGGTTTGCGTTATAAACTGTATGGGTGAGCCGGTTACGCTTGTTGGTATAATGCCTTTTGTCAACGAGGGCGAAACTATTACCGTTCAAGGCTCCTGGCAGGTTCATGCTACCTTTGGCCGTCAGTTCAGAGTAGAGTATTTTGAAAAAAAACTACCTACTACAAGCGGAACAATACTGAAATACCTTGCATCAGGTGCAATAAAGGGTGTCGGCCCTGCTACCGCAGAACGGATTGTATCAAGATACGGCGAGGATTCACTTGATGTTATAGAAAATAATCCCGACTGGCTGAGCGAGATTCGCGGAATTTCTCCAAAGAAGGCACATGAGATCAGTGAAGGATTCAGACAGCAATTCGGTATGCGTACGGTTATGCTGTTCTGCAGCCGTTTTTTCGGCCCGTCATTGTCGGTTAGAATTTTTAAGCGTTACGGTTCTGCGGCAATTGATATGATAGAATCCAACCCTTATATGCTGTGTGACGACATTGTCGGAATAGGTTTTAACAAAGCGGACAAGGTTGCTATGGATCTTGGCTTTGCATACAATTGTTCCGAGCGTATAGAAGCGGGTATAATACATATATTGCATGAATCTGCTTATAACGGCGGACATTGTTATTTACCTGAGGAAAAACTAATAGAAACCGCAATTTCATCCTTACAAGTCAGTTTGGATGAAGTTATACCTGCCTTACGCAACCTTGTTTTTTTGGACAAGCTTGTAAAAAGTGAAATAAAGAGCGAAACCGTTATATTTTTACATGAGTATTTTGATGCTGAAAAATATATAGCAGCAAAGCTTGTTAATCTGTCCGAAGCGGAATTTCCGTATGTTCTTGATGGGATAAGCGAGCAGATTTGTCAACTTGAGGAACGGTACGAACTGGAATATGCAATCGAGCAAAAGAGAGCGATAACTCTTGCGGTAACACGAGGAGTAAGTATTGTAACAGGCGGTCCAGGAACAGGAAAAACTACAGTAATTAAAGCAATTTTAGATATATTCAGGAGCCTGAAGCTCTCTTTTATGCTTGCCGCTCCGACAGGCAGAGCCGCAAAGCGAATGTCAGAAGCATCGGGCTGCGAAGCAAAAACGATTCATCGCCTTTTAGAAATGGCATATAACGAGAAAAACCAACTAGATTTTTCACGGAACGAGGACAACCCTCTGCCATACAAGGCAATAATAATTGACGAGATGTCGATGGTAGACACCCTTCTTATGGCTTCGCTTTTAAAAGCGGTCAAGAGCGGAACTTATCTTATATTAATCGGAGACGTTGACCAGCTACCCCCTGTGGGTGCAGGTAACTGTCTTTCGGACATAATAAAAAGCAATCGGTTTGAAGTATGTACGCTCAAAAAAATCTTCCGTCAGGCTCAGGAGAGCATGATTATCGTAAACGCACACAGTATAAACGACGGAATTATGCCAAGGCTGGATGTAAAGGACAGCGATTTTTTCTTTGTTAAAAGAGAAACAGCCTTGCAAATAAAGGAACTTATTATCGACCTTACTGTAAACAGACTTCCGAAGAAATACGATTGCGATTACCTTGATGATATACAAATTATAACTCCAACAAGAAAAGGCGATTTAGGCACAGCAGAGCTAAACAGAGTGTTGCAAAATGCGTTAAATCCGCAAAATGGCCGTAAAAAAGAAAAAAAGTTCAGCAATGTGATATTCCGTGAGAATGATAAGGTCATGCAGACCAAAAACAACTATGACCTCGAATGGATTATTTCTGCAAACGGAAATGAAAACGAAGATAATTCGGGACGAGGAATTTTCAACGGTGATATAGGAAGAATTATTTCGATAAATACCCAAAGTGAAGTTATGGTAATAGACTTTGACAAGCGTATAGCAGAATACGATTTTGCCCTTTTGGAAGAACTTGAGCATGCTTACGCAATAACAGTGCATAAAAGTCAGGGAAGTGAGTATAAGATTGTACTTATACCTGCTTATGATTTTCCACTACCACTTATGAGCAGAAACCTGCTTTACACGGCGGTTACAAGAGCAAAGGATATGGTTTGTATGGTAGGAAAAACGGGGTGTATAGAAACTATGGTTGATAATAACCGTCGTCCGATCAGACATACTGCTTTGGGTGAATTCCTATGCAGCCTGTAAAACAAAAAGCCTTCTCTTTTAAAGAATTTTTTAATCAAAGTCTTGATATAATAAGCCCATGCAGGTGTATATGCTGCGGACTTAACGCCTGCGGCGATGGTTTGCCTGTTTGCTCGGATTGCATTGGCAGTTTTTATAAGCTGGTTAACACCAATTGCAATGCTTGCGGAAAAGAAATTGGAATTTGTGACTGCAACGGCAACAGCTTAGCATTTTTATTCTGGTATTCGACAGGTGATTCACACCGAATGATAGGATATATAAAGAACGATGCCGATCTTCGTTATGCTCGCTTTTTTGCAGAGCTGCTTGCCTTGAGGATAAAAATTATGCACAAGCGTGGTTTTGATGCAGTGACCTATGTACCTCGCCGAAAACGTGGAATTCGTGTTGCTGGATATGATCAATCACGCCTTATTGCGGAACAGATTGCACCGATACTTGGAATAAAATGTATTGCGATGCTTAATAGGCATGGCTCAAAAGAGCAAAAGCTGCTTTCTGCTTCAGAACGAAGACGTACGATGGTAAACAGGTATTCTGTTATTCCCGAAAATATTATTGGTAATGGCGGAGAACCGTTTGGGCGTATCTTGTTAATAGACGACGTTTATACAACAGGAGCAACAATTGATGCATGCTCGACTCTGCTTCGCAGAGCTGGTATAAAACAAATTATTCCTGCAGTTATAACTAAAACGCAGAAAAAGGAAGGATGAACATAATAGTGACTGAAAATACAATTTTCAGAATAAGCGCAGGAGAGCTTTCTGTAGCTATTGAAAAATCAAAGGGGGGTATTTCGCTTTATTCAATAAGAGATAAGAAACTTAAAAAAAATCTTCTTACAAAAAGCAAACCTCTATTTTCTCTTACCGCAAGAGCGGTAGCCACAGATGAGAAAATTACCATTACCTCATCAGATGGATGGGCAAGCTCGGACGTTATTTCGGACAAAGACAGCACAGCTATAATTTTATCCGGCAACAAGTCGCTGCCAAAGGTAACCGTTACCATTACAGCAGTCTGCAACCAAAACCGCATTACATGGACAACCTCGTTAACAAGCGCCAATAGCGAATATGCGCTTTTCGAGTGCGATTATGTTGCATTAAATTTTGACACAAACGCAAACACATACTTCTTCTCGCCGTATGGATGCGGAGAGGTTTATCCCTCAAATGCAAAAGGATATGGATCTACACAGAATTATCCTTCTTATGGCGTTTCAATGCAGTATTTTGCATTTTATAACGAAAAGACAAAGCGTGGAATCTATTACGGACTGCATGACCCTGCTCCTGCATATAAAAAGCTGTGCTATAAAAAAGAAACATACGAGAAAGTAATGACCTTAAAAGGAATATTACCACTTACTTCGATCGATGTAGGATGCAATTCACAAAGCCTTGAAGGTCGGGTAGTTTGGGAGATTTTTGACGGTGATTGGTACGATGCTGCTGTTATTTACCGTAACTGGGTGGAAAAAGAAGCGTGCTGGATGCCTTCTTTAACAAACGGCGTTCGTAACGACATTCCCGAATGGTTTAAGAAAAACAACCACTGGTGGCTAGTTAGAGTTAAACAGGACGACAGTTTTGTCGATGATATACTAAGAGCAACAAAAGACCTTGGTGTCGAAACCGCAGTTCATCTGTATGACTGGCATCAGGTTCCTTTTGATAACGATTATCCGCATTATTTTCCGATTAAAGACGCTACCACAATAGGTCTGAAACGCCTAAAGGATGCAGGGATAAAAGTAATGCCCTACATTAACGGACGTCTTTGGGATACAAAAGATAAGGGCATGGAGGATTGGCAGTGGTCTGAAATTGCAAAGCCAAATTGTACAAAAGACAGAAACGGTGTTCCTTTTATTGAGACATACAATTCAAAAGAAACGGACGGAAACAAGGTCGAGCTTTCAATAATGTGCCCTTCAACTGCGCTCTGGCAGGAAAAAATGGCTGAAACAGTAAGTAAAATGTTGAACGACCTAGGGGTTAACGCCGTTTATATGGATCAGATAGCAGCATCCTCACCATATCTATGTGAAGACAGAACACATTCTCATCTCCCGGGCGGCGGAACTTGGTGGTGCGAGGGCTATAATAATTTGCTAGACCACGTCAGTAAAATTATGCCAAATGATACTGCAATCACCAGTGAATGCACTGCCGACCCAATGATGAAGCATATTCAAGGTTACCTTACATGGTTGTGGGTAAAAGGAAATCAAGTACCTGCATTTCCGGTTATTTATTCAGGCTATGTTGCAATGTTCGGCAGACACTACGGTGCTTTTCCGGAGGATGATGCTATCGGGCAAAAAATTACTTTTGCTCAGTCGCTTTCATATGGAGAGCAGATGGGTTGGGTAAATCCCCTGCTTTACGAGAAGTTTAAATATAAGGATTTTTACAAGACCTGTGTAAAAGCAAGAGCAGAAATCGGTGAATATTTCTATGACGGCAGAATGCTGCGTCCTCCGCATCTTACGGACGACAGAGATGAGCTGATGACCGACAAAGACAATCAGGCATATGGAGGTATTTTAAAACATTCCGCTGTTTTCGGGTCGATATGGGTACGAAACCGCGATGCAAAACGACTTCTTTTACTTGTCAACGCAGCTGATGAAGAAGCGAACTGTAAGATTGAATGTGAACTTCCCGACGGCAAATATACAATACAAGGCGGTTTAAGTGGTAAAATCGAAATTAAAGGTGGAAAAGCCGAGATTTCTATTCCAGCGTTGTCTGTTTTTTATGTAGAAATATGAATAAACATCCCTGCTTATAAAAAAGCAGGGATGAAAAATATTATTGATTATAAATTTTATATAGTTATGTCTATTGGACCAAAAGAGAATGGTAGAATCTCGCCTAAAGTAAAACTCTTTATTTCGCCGTTGGATTTGCCTATTATTACTTTAAAATCACTCGAACAGAATTCAGCCATTACCTGACGACAGACTCCACACGGCATAAAAAAGGTTTCGCAATTACCGTTCTTGCCACCAACAACAGCTATCATTGAAAATTCTTTTTCGCCTTCGCTTACGGCTTTAAAGAATGCGGTTCTTTCAGCGCAAACTGTTGGGGAATAAGAAGCATTTTCTATATTGCAGCCAAGATAGACTTTTCCACTTTTGGTTAAGAGAGCTGTACCGACTTTATAACCAGAATAGGGTGTGTATGCTGTTTCTAGAGCCTTAAAAGCGAGTTCGACCAACTCTTTATCTGTCATTTTTAGCCTCACATTCTGCAATCAGCATATCAAGCAAAGAGCTTGAACCAAGCCTGTCTGCACCGCAATCGAGGAATTGTACCGCATCATCAATACTTTTTATACCACCAGCAGCCTTTACTTTTTTACCGATACAGTGCTTTTTTAATAAATCTATATCTTCCTTTGTTACACCATGCTTTGAAAAGCCTGTTGACGTTTTTATATAATCAGCGTTTGATTTAGAAACGATTTCTGATATTTTTATTTTTTCGTCATCAGTCAAAAGGCAGGTTTCGATTATAACTTTTAATATTCTTCCTTCGCAGGAATTCTTAACGATGTTTATTTCCGCTAATAACTCGTCATAATTACCATCTTTAAGCATTCCTATATTTATAACCATATCGATTTCGTCGGCACCATTTTTTATAACCTCGCTTGTTTCATAGCATTTTACCGCACTCGTGGAGTATCCATTCGGAAAACCGATTACTGTGCAGATTTTCAATCTACCTTTTGAATAATCGGATACTTTTCTTACAAAACAGGGTGGTATGCAAACCGACGCAACACCGTATACAATCCCCTCGTCACATAGCTTTTTAATATCCTCCCACACTGCTGTTTGCTTAAGGTTGGTATGGTCAATTTTTGATATTATATCCTGTGAAGTGTAACTGTCGAACATTTTCATTTTTCAACCTCGCTGTACATTATTGATTAATTTAATCTTATCCTCGACCAATGATAAAATTGGATAAAATTCATTATAATGTTTTTGTATAAATAATGCATCACGTTTTTTATATAGCTTTTCTGCTACTTCATCAACAATTTTTAACAACATTTGCTCATGAACGCATTGCATAGGGGAGACTTGATCGATAAAGCCTGTTGACTGTTTATTCATGCAGCCACAGGTGTAATTACAGCGTGTACGTACTGCACATTTTTCGCAGGTGGAAGGAGTTTTCGAGCCTTTTTCTTCTATTTTTGCACGAAGTGTGGCATCAACACCACTTTTTACGTCACCCATCAGGAACTCGTTATTATCAATAAATTGTACACAAGGGTATAATTTTCCATCAGGAGCTACCGAAATTTGTTTTTTACCAAGCTGACAACGGTCAGAACAATATTTTTCACCTCGAAGATGAGAAAGTATCTTCATTTCGAACGCTCCGAGATAAAACTTTTCACCTGCAAGTGTCCAATCAATATATTTATTAGCTAAAATTTTGTATTGTCTTTTCAATTCCTTTAACGACGCTTCATTCCATTTTGCATTAACGCTGTAATTTGGGGACGAAACCAGATATCGAAAGCCTTTGTTAAACAGCCATACAATTGATTCGGCGAAGCGATTAACTGTCTCGGGGTTAATTGTGGTCATTGCCACAGTATAAGGCTGATATTGCAAAAGCAACGGTATTTTTTCGTTAAGCAGATCAAAACTTCCGCTGCCGTCAGCAAAAACACGACAATCATCATGCATAAGTCCGTCATGCGAAAAGCCGACAACCATTCCACAGTCTTGTGAAAACTCGAGGAATTCTTCATCTAATAGAATTCCGTTTGTAGTAATTTTATAATAAAATTTGTGCTTTGTCTCGGCAGCCAGTTTTCTTGAATATTCAACAATCTTATAAATTAAATCCCGTTCAAGCAGTGGCTCGCCGCCGAAAAAGACAAGCCCTGTAGGGTCGTTTGACTTCATTGCCATATCTACAGCAGTAAAAGCTGTTTCAAGGCTCATTTTTCGTGGGCTTTTATGTACGTAGCAATATTTGCAACGTAAATTGCATTCGTCGGTTAAATGTAGGGTTAAATGCATGACTTATCCACCTTTAATTTATATAATCCCTTGACCTCTGAGCCATTCGATAAAATCACGAACCTGAGCGCGAAGGTCTTCTTCAATAGCATCGTTTATTGCTTCCTGTAATTGTGTAGCATTGCTTTGGCTATAATCATATGAATCACCAAATAATTCTTTTTCTATTTCTTTATATCTTTCATAGTTAATTGTCGAATCGTAGAAAGTTCCGACAGCGTAGGGAACATCTTCTTCTTCCCAGTCGGAAGCTGCATCTTTTGCACGCTGCTTAGTGTTAATATTGACAACGAGCGAATAAAATTCATCATTTTTTGATTGTGCCATAGCTTCGTTTGAAGATATAAAAGAAACAGCGATACCTTTTATATTATCTGATGCTTCAAGGGAAACCTGTGTGCCCAAAATGTATTTGTTTTTATCATCCCGATATCCATCATAATCATGAGGATCTACCGAGTACCCTTCGGGTATATCAACAAGGTTAATACCTGCTGCAAAAGCTTCATTTTTAATAATAGACATAGCTTCCTGTTCGGTTATAAAAGTGGGATAAATTGATTGATAACCTCCGATTGAACCTATCCCTTCCCCATGTTCGAAAATAGGTGCAACAGTTGACGAAGAAGTTGAAATCGGTGCAAAAACAGATTGTGAATCATAGTTTTGAGTTATACTATGACTAGAAAACGACATAGCAGTAATTGCTGTGATCGCTGTCAATACAGCTTGATTTTGCTTCCATCTGTTAGGTAACCTTTTTAAGAGATCGGAATTAGAATCAGCTTCCGACATATCTGGGTAAGCCGGAGATTTATAGTGTAAAACAGGATTAATTTTAATTCTCATAACCGTTCTCCCTTAAGAATAAAAATATATTATAGACGATTTAAATAGACAAATGTTACACGCTGTGTTTATATAATATCAATAAATTAAAATTAATACAATATGAAAGTATAATATATAATTCATTTGATTAAAAAAGAGGTTTTAAATTATGACACCGTTTAACGAATTGTATGTAAAACTAATTAAAGAGGCTGTTTCTGATTATGATATTAAAAAATCCGACAAAAATAATAAAAAAAAGGAAGATAAAGACCAGTTGGATTGTTTGCTGCATCCAAAAAAGCATCCGCTTGTCTGGCAATTTACCGATTGTGATTGTTCGCCCGAACACAAGGAAAACTGCGAAAAAAGCTGCCCCTTTGAAGCTATAAAACCGAATAAAAAAGGAAAAATTGATATAAATACCAAACAATGTATCGGATGTTATTCTTGTATCGATAATTGCCAAGGAAAAAAGCTATTGGCAAGCAAAGATACGATTCCGACTTTACTAGCGGTCAGGAGTAATCCTGGATTATCGTATGCTCTTGTTGCTCCGGCTTTTCTTGGGCAGTTTAAGGATGTGACACCCGGGAAATTGCGTACCGCTCTTAAAATGATTGGTTTTGACGGTATGGTGGAAGTGTCTTTGTTCGCTGATATTCTTACATTAAAAGAAGCATTGGAATTTAACCATAATATCACAAAAGAAACTGATTTCCAGTTAACAAGCTGCTGCTGCCCGATATGGATTGCAATGATCCGAAAAATATATAACAGCCTAATGCCACATATCCCTGGCTCAGTTTCACCGATGATAGCAAGCGGCAGAACAATAAAGTACCTTCATCCTGATGCCTTAACCGTTTTTATTGGTCCTTGTATTGCAAAAAAAGCAGAAGCAAGAGAACCGGATCTGGTTGGTGCAATAGACCATGTTCTTACCTTTCAGGAGGTGCAGGATATTTTTGATGCCATGCACATAAATCCTACTGACATGGAGGAAAGCGAAAAGGACCACTCATCAAGAGCCGGCAGACTTTATGCTCATACAGGCGGTGTAAGCGAAGCTGTAAAAAGTACGGCAAAACGTTTAAGTCCTAACCATCCAATCGAAATCTGTACACAGCAGGCTGACGGAGTGCCTGCCTGTAAAGCTATGATCAACGAATTAATATCAGGTAATATAAAGGCTAATTTTTATGAAGGAATGGGCTGTGTTGGCGGCTGTGTTGGCGGTCCCAAGGCAATAATTGACCGTATACAAGGAAAGGAAAACGTAATTGTTTACGGAGATTCGGCAACTTATCCTACTCCGATAGATAACCCGTATGTTATAGAACTTCTGCATCGCTTAGGCTTTGATACGGTAGAAAAACTGCTTGAAGACAGCGAGATTTTTACTCGGCATTTTTGACTTTAATATATTTATCAAACCCGTCTGAATATTCTAAAGTACCATCTTTTAATACCCATAAAGCTTCAGTATCGGATAAACTATTTATAAATGCAAGTCCTTTATCAAGCGGCATATTAAAAATCGCAGTTGAGAAGGCATCCGCCTTTCCGGAATCTGGGCAAATAATTGTAACGGCAGTAAAATATTGCGATGGCATAAGAGTCTTTTTGTCTATAATATGATGATACTGTTCTCCGTTTACTGTAAAGTATCGTTGATAAACACCGCTGGTTACAACAGAACAATTTTTTATAATAACGTACATAAGCTCGGTCTGCGAGCTTTCTTTGTCGGGGTTTTCTATACCGATATTCCAGTATTGCTCGCTTCCGTCTTCATTTAATTTACCGTCGATGGCACGTACATTACCTCCGACACTGATGATTAAGGATTTATAACCTTCTTTTTCCATTAACAACGCAACCTGTTCCACAGCATAACCTTTTGCTATTGCACCTACATCAAGAGACATATCATTGTCGTTAAGATAAACGGTAGAGTTTTCTTTATTTATAATGATATTATTAATATCACAGTGTTCCGCAGCTTGTTGTAATAGTGAGATGGGTGGAATAACAGCGTTTTCGGGGTCGTCAATACCAGACTGCCGGTATTCATGCCAGATGCTAAGCACTGAACCGAAAGCTACATTAATTTCACCGTCTGTTGCTTCATATCGTTCCTTTGCAAAAAGTAATAAAGATATAATCCGTTCGTCTACCTTAACTGGAGTAATGCCGGCATTGTCGTTGATTGTCTTTATGTTATTTATTCCAGTATAAAAGTTATATATGTCAAATAATTGATGATATTCTTGCAGCTTATCGTGCACTTTCTGAGCAAGAGAATTGAATTCGTCTTTATTATCGGCGTACCCGACTATCGTAGTAACAGTATCAAAAAGGGTTAAAAATTCTGCTTGATACCTTTTCTGACCTTCTTTTGAACAACCTGTCGTAAAAATAAGCAAAAGACTTAAGCATACAATTATATTTTTTTTCATTAAAACTTTCACCTTATTTATATAACCAAGAGAGGCAGTAATTTCTGCCTCTCTTTATATTTATAGAACCAGTTTTAACCTATAGCTTTGGCTAAAGCTTTTTTAAAGTCGCCGATTGAAACAGTAACAGAACTCTTCAAATCGGAATCTGTAGGATGATTCTTTTCGTCAACAGCTATTCCGGATACTTCGGAAGCTGTCTTGCCTTTTACATATTCAGCGAAAGCTGCAGCCTGTTCATGCCATTCCTTGCCTATATCTGAAGCGTTTTTCATACCGTAGCTGTCACCGAGTTCGTTCTTTGTCTTTATGCTTGCTGTAAGGTCTGAGGTAATTTTTCCTGTTGTGTCAAAATTAACATTGCCTTGAGTTGAATCAATAACACAGCTTGTAATTTTACCATCTGCATCTGTTGTTACCACAGTATAGGTAGAATATGCTTGTGCAAGTCCGGCTTCTTCACCTGCATTAACTGATTTTGCAATGTTGGTTGCAACACCGAGCTTAAGATTATCATCTGCTTTTGCGCCAAGTGACTTTGCATTTGCAACAGCCTTTTCGATTGCGGTGATAAAGCCTCCGATAGAAACAGTAACAGAGGATTTCAAGTCAGAGCCTGTAGGTTTGGTATCCTCGTCTACGGCAATAGCTTTGACTTCGTCAATAGTTTTTCCTTTTACATAATCTGCAAAAGTCGCTGCCTGCTCATTCCATTCCTTACCGATGCCCGAAACACCTTTCATTCCATATGCGGTGCCAAGCTCGTTCTTTGTCTTGAATTCGGTATTTGTAGGGGTAATAAGCTGACCTGTTGCATTAAAATTGATCTTTGTCTGAGCTCCGTCAATAACGCATTGTACAATTTTTCCGTCCTCATCAACTGTTAATGTAACAATAGTTGAATCTACTTGAGCAAGCCCGTCTGCATCTGCGGTCGCATCCTTCGATTTTGCTATAGAAGTTAAAACCGCAAGACCTGTTTTGACTTCAGCCTTACTGCCAGCGCAGCCCGGAAGAAGCGTTCCTACGAATAATGTAATTAAAAGTAAAGCCAGAATCTTTTTCATAAAGCACCTCTCATTATTTTTTGTTTAATTTTGATAAAAAGGGAATTGTTATTTTTAATAAAACCGAAGTAGCAAAACCAGCAATTATTCCTGAAAATAATAATATAGGTAGATAAAACCAAAAAGTCGTGTTCAACAAATAAGAAGCAGCAACCATTTGTCCTAGATTGTGAAAAATTGCACCTAGTATACTGATAATAAGAAAAGAAGCCTTGTTTTTAAATAAAATAAATATAAGTGCCATTATACCAAGTGAAAAAAGTCCGCCGCACATGCTTAAGATACCTGCTATTATTCCACGCATTAAGAAAATAAAAATACTTTTTAATACTGCAATTGCAAGGGCATCTTTAAATTTCAAAAAGAAAATTGAATACATAACCACGATGTTGGACAGGCCTAATTTTATTCCCGGTACAGGTGTCGGAATCGGCAGTGCAGCCTCAATGAGCGACAAAACAATTGTCAGTGCAAAAAGAACACCTATCAAAGCAATTCTCTTTGTAAAAACTGATATTTTATTTGTACTTATTTGGCATTCGTCATTCATATATATGACCATTTCTTTCGTCGAAGCGCGGAGTTTTGTGACGATTTGGTAACCAAATCTACACCATACTATCCAGTGTAAAAGGCACAAAACTCTTTGTCTCTTTCAAACTTTAACCTATTATTATATCCGGCTCGTCAGAATCAACCTCGTCAGAAACTATTTTTATATAAATCTGATTTGGCAGACAGGCTGCAAACTGTCCAGCTTTACTTAGTTTACCCGAATTAATACAAATTTTATCCGGACAATCTGATTCCATAAAACGGATGCTTCCGTCGCTATTAAGATAAAAAACAACATCAGGTTCCTGCGGAAGAGAAAAACTACGATTTTTACCTGTTGTTAAGTCAACTCTTTCAACAAGCTCTGACATATAATAAATCTCGGCATAAACACCTTTTTTCACAAAAGTATAGTTATATAATACCCAGAAGAAAAGTCCGATAACAATAATTATGCCAATTATATAAAAATCATTCTTTTTTGCATATTTCATCTTAAAAAACCGCTTACAAATATCAACATGGTGTGCATTAAAATAATCAATATAAAATTCTTGATAGATACTATAAAGGTTTCTTCCTTTATTTGCCTTTTAAAAAATGTGTTAATATTTTTTTGAACAGGTATTATTGCAAATAATAATATAAGACTGATAGGAGACAGAATTTTTAAAAATACCATTAGTACTACCGAGAAAAAGGCGATATAATAAATAATCGCAAAAAGTAATAATGCTTTCCTTTTTAAATAGTACGGTAGAGTATATCTGTTTACCAGAATATCATTTTTCACATCACAAATATTGTTTGCCAACATTATATTCGCTGTCAGACAAAACGGCACAACAGAAAGCAGTATAATCTGAAAGGCAGATATAAAATCTAATTCGAACGAAATTTTCCCACTATTCAATGTATAATTAAATAGCTCACCGATTGGTGTGTTGATATAAAATAAAATTGCAGGGATAAGCAGTCCGTAAAACAAACCCGAAATGATCTCTCCGTACGGACCGTGTGATATGGGTACAGGACCGTATGAGTAAATTACTCCAAACAGAAAGCAGAGTCCACCTAAAAGAAAAACTACAAAGTCGGTAAGATAAACAAGATATATTCCAAAAGCAGTACTTAATAGAAATAAAAAAACCGTTATCGCTAATGCGGTATTTCTTTTGAATTGTAGCTTCTGATGATTTTTCTTTGTGTCATTATAGTTGTTTATTGTTGTTGCGGTCAGGTCAAAAAGGAGCATTCCGCAAAAAAACACAAAGGTATTTCTAAAATTGATTGTGTTGTCTTTATAAAACAAAAAGGCGAGTGTCATTAAAAACGGAAATATACTTGTTATTTTGGTCTTTATCTCAACATAGCTTAAAAACCGTTTTACAATAATCATTTTATTTCACCTGCAGCCTTTGTTAGAAGTAGAATCAACCGTTCATTTTTTTCTTGATTACAATCAAGTGAATCAATTAATATTTTTGTTTTATTATAAAGATTGTTTATAACTTTGTGTGTGTAGATTAATCCTCCGGAAGCTATAACTGCCTTTTTTAAATCCTTAATATTTATACCGTTGTTAACTTTTAAACGTAACTCGCTTTTATTTTTCAAAGTGTAAATTAATGGAAGTGTTATTACTCCTTGTTTATAATCAGATAAAACAGGTTTTTTTGCTTTGAAAAAGGATGACTCATAATCGACGCAATCATCAGATAACTGAAAAATTATTCCTATATATTTTCCGATATCGATATATCTGCTTTTCATTTCCTCAGTCTCGCCGGATAATACAAACCCTGCGTAAAAACAAGCTTCAAAAAGCGCTGCAGTTTTTCCGTAAATTATTTTAATATATTCTTTTTCGGATAAATTATAATTCCGGTTATTCTGGTTTTGTTTTAACTCTCCCAGACATATCTTTTTCATATAAGCAGGTATTATCTGTTCAAAGCCTTTTATGCTTGTTGAAATAGTCGAGGATAGCTGTATAGCTATGCAAAAAAGATAATCTCCGCACAATACAGCCGACTTTTTACCGAATTTTTTATGCAATGCTGTGATACCTCGACGCATTGCAGCGTTATCAACTATATCATCATGTACAAGAGTAGCTAGGTGTAACAGCTCGGTAGCAGCAGCAGCTTCCACTGCATTGCTGTCGGTAAAACCGTCATTACCGATAGAACATGCAAGTAATGCCTGCGCTCTGATATTTTTACCGCCCGAACTTGCCAGATGTCTTGTCTGACTACGTATTGCCAAAGGAGCGTTGTTTAGAACATTTAAAATTTCTTCTTTTACATATTGAATAGCTTCGTCATAACCAAACCGACTGTTTACTGTCTTAATATTTTTATCAGTCATGATATAAGTATGACCGCCTTACCCAGCCGATTTTTTTCCATCTCTTTTTAAAATAAGGCATAGCATAATAATCTAGCCCAAAAATTCTTCCTGCAGCGATTAAAAGAGCAATTGCTGCAAAAATCATCCAAAAGCTGGAAAGATACAATCCTGTTGTACAAATAAACATAGACAGCAATACCACAGAAAAAGCACTTGAGGGTGTTGTAAAAAGACCACCGATAAGTGATAAGCCGATAAGGATCTCTGAGATGACAATAAATATCTGCATAGCTAGCTGAACTCCGTCATAGGGGACAACCAAAGTGTTTATAAACCAGTTTAAAACAGGTATATCAAGTTTAAACGCAAAATCCTCAAGGGTGGATTCTGCCAAATCTCTGCCACTTACAAAAATAATTTTAAATAATCCGATAAAATTAAAGTTGATTAAGACCTCTCCTGCGGTTGAACCTGCTTGCTCGACAGTTTCGGTCGCTCCAGAAACAACATTGGGATTTGTTCCGTTTAGCAAAGAATCAAACCAGACATTTGCCGTTCCGAAAAAGCCTTCCAGCTTGGGTGTTATAAACCAACCGTCAATTACTTTTAGCACACCCTCGAAAAGCCATACAATTCCAAGCCATATTCTCAGAGGAACAAGCAAAAAGCTGGGAGTTCTGTTTGTAAAATGTCCGCCTACAAAGCTTCTTCTGTGTTTTATAGTAAAAAATTCGTGTTTTAAATAACTGGCTATTTTATTCCAGCCTAGCACCTGAGCGAAATAAATTATATTTATAAAATGCTTTACAAACATAGCAAGGAAAGACGGAAGGTTCATCATGTTCTTTGCCGTACCGACACGTGCTACGCCATATCGTCCGCCAACGCTTACCATAACTCCATGGAACTTTGGTTTGTATTCTATCAGGCTTCCTTTTCCGGTTATCGATGTGTAAATATTATTCGCAACAGTATGTGCACTTTGCTCACAATTTTCTACCATCTGTGGTACTGTTGTTTTCTCACCATTGGGTATATAATATATATTATCACCGGTTATATATACATGTTTATCATTTATGCTTCTTAAATATTCATCCGTCTTAAGTCTTCCTCTGTTTTCATTCGGAAGAGTCTGACTTGCTTTTTCGGTTATTTCACTACTTTCAACACCGGCAACCCAAACAACCGTACCGGCATAATTCTGTGTCTGTTTACCATTAATTTCAAGATTAATAAATTGATCCCCGACCTCAACGACACGTGTGTTAAGCATAACATTAACGCCCATGCGTTCAAGACGTGTTTTTATTTTCAAAGAGAGTTTTTCGGGCAGATTTGGTACCATATGCGGAAGTACATCAATGTTGCAAAGGGTTACAAGCTTTCTGTCTATTTCGAACTTTTCGCAAAGAATCGGAACATATTCGGCAAGCTCACCAACCATTTCGGCCCCTGTAAACCCTGCTCCCACAACGTAAAAAGTAAGCAGATTACGTTTTTCCTGTTCGGTGACAGCAATAGCTGCCTGCCGAAAGCAATTTAATATACGCTCTTGGAGTTTTATAGCGTCTTCATATGACCAAAGAGGATAAGTATAATCTTTAGCTCCCTTTATGCCAAAATATGTCGGTCGTGAACCTGCTGCAATTACGACATAATCATAGTTATAGGTCTTATTTTTACCTGTAATTTTTCGCTCAATAAATTCAACGTCTTCTACAGTATCCTGTAAAACATTTACGTTTCTTCCTGCGAAAATTTTCGCAAGACTTATTTTAATGCTTTCCTCGTCAACACGTCCGGCAGCAACCTCATGCAGTTCGGTAAGCATGGTATGAAAAGGGTTCTTGTCAATAATGGTTATACTTACGTCCTTGCTTTTTTTAAACTTATCTGCAAGTCCTTTAGCGGAAAGAATACCGGAATACCCCGCTCCAATAATTACAATGTTTTTCATAGTCAACCTCTTTACTGCATATTTTTAGTTTATTCAAATAATTAATTATATATATTTTAGTTATTTTAATAATTAATATGCAAACAACAAGTAAACGTATTTTGCCAATTATGTCAACACAAATTGTTTAAAAAATTCAAAATAGAAATGCAACTTTACTAATTATATTTATTATAAGTTATAGTATAAACAATGTCAAGTATTTGATGTTTTAATTATAAATTTACTATTCTGGATATCAGATGTCTACCTATATCATGTAAAAATTTCGCACAAACAGGCAGTAAATCGTTTGGGAACGGGTTGTAGAAAAAGTCAGCCTCGAATGTAAAATCGCCGTCATAATTAATTTCGGCAAGTGCGGAAGTTATTGCTTCCCAATCCATCTTACCGACAAACGGTGCTGTGTGGCTGTCGTGTAAAAAATCATTGTCATGAACATGGAGGGCTTTTAATCTGTCATGTCCCAGCTCTCTTATCATTTTTGCAGCGTCGTCACCAACAAGTCCACAATGACCGAGATCAAGGCAGGCGGTAAAAAAACGGCTGTCAAGTGCGTCTAAGTAATCGCAGAACATTTCACCCGTACTGCAAATATTTGGAATGATTGTGCCTTTTTCTTTATCCCAGCCCCACATATTTTCTAAAGCTACTTTTATATTGAATTTTTCGCAATAGGGCTTTAAACTATTGAAAAAGTCTAAGTTAAATTGTTTCATAACCGTTTTGTCGGATATATCTATCGGATGTACAATGATAATTTTGACATCTAAAATAGAAGCAACCTCCATTGCACGTATTATACGATCGAAGGTTATTTTATTATACTCCTTACCATTTTCTACACAAGAAGGGAAGGGTGCGTGTGCCTGATTAAATGATACGCCATATTCGGAAGCCAGCTTTTTTAAGTTCAACGCATATTCCTTATATCCATCGTTGTTTAAAGGATGTTTTGCATCGTGCATGGTAAACATTGAATAATCAAGAGCCTCAAAACCCGCTTCACATAGTATTTTTATAGCGGCTTCATCTCCCAGACGTTCACCGATAACCTCGGTTTCGGTTGATAAAATCATAAAAAGACCTCCAGTATAAATTACAATTCAATATTAACATAATAGAACATTATTTTCAATGTATTTATCGAATCTATAAAATATAAATTAGTTAGCTGTTACCGTTTTGGAATAAAGTTAAAAATTTAAAAAGTAGTCTATTTTAAACGGCTTTTTCTATTTACATGTACGAATACGTGTGTTATAATTTATATAAGTATATTTAAGTATATTATTGAGGTATTTCATTATGAAGAAACAAATGCGTTATAAGGATGAAGTAAAGCCTTCTACATTCCACTATATTATGATGTTGTAATTATTTAAAGATTACCCAAAAATATTTTATTAGATTAAAATTATATAAATCTGCAAAAACCAATAGAGAAGCAATAATTAAAAATGGAAAAAAATACAAGGGTAAATACGATATTGACTAGCCATAACTATAGTGAAAAAATTATTTACGATTATTACCCAATTATTGAATTTGTTGATGATAGCGGTAAAAAAATCATTTTAAAACACCCGAACTTAATGGGAATCCTGAAATTATTACAACAAAAGATGTTATTGTTTACAACTTTAATAGTGTAAGCTACGCAACAGATTTTGGTTATATAATAGAGCCTAATTATGATTAGAATAAACATAGATACATAAGAAACTACGGAGGTTTTGCGTGAGGTTGTCAATTAAAGAAGCAAGATTCTTACAACCGGATATGATGTTCCAATCGATATATGAAATAACACCCGAATTTTTAAGAAGTCAGGGTGTTAAGGCTATTTTATTTGACATCGATAACACTATTGCACCTTATGAAGTAATCACTCCGACAGATAGTATGAAGGCTTATTTCAAATCGCTTGAGGAAGCAGACTTTCGGATGGCTTTTGTTTCTAATAATAAAAAGGAACGGGTTCATATTTTTAACCTCGAACTGGGTTATTTTTATGTACACAGAGCAAAAAAACCGTTCTCGTCAGGCGTAAGGGCTTGTATAAGGCATTTAGGTCTTCCAAAGGAACAGATAGTCAGCGTAGGTGACCAGCTTTTTACCGATTGTCTTGCCGCACACGGAGCAGGGCTGCAATTTTATATGGTTGCACCGGTGAATAAAAAAGAAAGTGCTTTTTTTAAGGTTAAAAGATTTTTTGAAAAACCCTTTGTGCAGGCTTTCAAGGAACGCATAAAAAAGGGACATAAAAATAAATAGAGAAAGGCAAGATAAAAATTGAGCGTTAAATTCGGACCGGGAGGAAATTCCTTATCTTTTTATGAAAAGGGTTTTAAAAGTACATTACAAGCACCCGGTTTTGTAAAGAGCTTGGGTCTTGATGCTTATGAATATGAGGCAGGCAGCGGATTAAACGCTTCTGTAGCTACCCTTTCCGCAATCGGTGAAAAAGCAAAAGAACATGGTATTTGTATGTCACTCCACACACCGTATTTTATATCCTTATCATCGGTAGAAGAAGAAAAACGTCTTAAAAGTGTAGAGTATCTGAGAAAAAGCGGTCAGGCTGCCGATGCTCTCGGGGCAAATATCATGGTAACACATACAGG
>Ga0154579_116_pt1 | contig 108699 bp, 99 predicted proteins | sample RifGroF2_FD_116008 | JGI IMG/M metagenome (GOLD analysis project Ga0154579, IMG submission 116008) | Clostridiales bacterium GWF2_36_10
AGGATATGGAAGATTTATCAATTATTAAATTTGCTATTGACAATTTCAGAGAAATTTTTGATAATAAAATATATTACAATGGAACAATCCCGAAAATTGCTATATATTGTGGCAATATCGAAAGACTGGAAGAACACATCTATCCTTATTTGATTAAGGAATTAGAAATCAACCCCGATGAAATATTAAAATTCCATAGAGGAAATAAAAAATATAAGTTTAACAAAGTAAGTGAACTCCAGTTCAGTTTATTAGATACGGCATACTCAAAGAAAAAGTATATTTTATTAGGGCAAATCGGTAAAGAGGGATGGGATTGCAGAAGCTTATCGGGTGTTGTTCTATCGCAAAAAGGAGATAGCCCTAACAATATGGTTTTGCAAACAAGTTGCCGTTGTCTAAGGCAAGTTGAAAAAGGTGCAACCGAGGATGCAATTATTTGGTTAAATAAATTCAATGCCGATACTTTGAACAAACAGCTTAAAGTCGAACAAAATACCGATATAGATGAATTAAACAAATTAGGAAGAGGTTTAGGAGTTTCTATGCTTGAAAGAACATCAAGAGTAGATTACCTTAAATTACCTCAAATTGCATTTTATCAATTGAGAGTTGCTCTTTCCGAATTAAATATTGAAGAAGATTATTTTACAATTGAAAAGCTTAATTACATATTAGATATTTTATCGGACAAGCAAAACTATGCAAATAAAAACAAATATCATTGGGCAATTCAGCTTAGAAATGGTGAATGTATCGGTGCAATAAGTGCCAGTATAGATGACTTTGATTTTAAAGCCGAGATTGGTTACAATAGTGGAAAAGCTTTTTGGAACAACGGTTACATAACTGAAGCGGTTAAAGCGGTTATAGAATATTTATTTAATACTGTTGGAGTAAACCGTATTGAAGCATATCATTCGGTAAATAATCCCGCATCAGGTAAGGTTATGCAAAAGGCTGGGATGATAAAGGAAGGTCATTCAAAGCAGAAATATTATTGCCGAATGGGTTTTCAGGATTGTGATTTATACGGTCTGCTAAAAGAAGATTATGAAAAGAGGATAAATATGACAGAGAATAAAAATGAAATAATTTTAGAAACCAAAAGGTTGATAATAAGACCTTTAAATCAAAACGATTTCGAAGCAGTACATAGTTATGCATCCGTTCCCGAGAATGTAAAGTATATGATTTTCGGACCGAACGACGAAAAAGCAACGCGTGATTTCCTTGCCCAAGCAGAAGAGAAGTGGAAAGCGAATCCAATTACCGAATACGAATTTGCGATTGTGCTAAAGGATACTGGAGCAGTAATTGGCGGCTGCGGGATTTACTTAAGAGCTAAAAGCGAAGCTATGCTCGGTTGGATTTTACACCGTGATTATTGGAAACAAGGTTATGGAACAGAATTTGCAAAGACACTTTTAAAATTCGGTTTTGAAGAATTAAAGCTGCACAGGATATACGCAACTTGTAATACCGAAAATTATGGCTCATACCGCGTTATGGAAAAATGCGGTATGCGGCGGGAAGCACATTTTATAAAAAACCGTTTTGGTAGGGTGGATGATAAAGAAGTATGGTATGACGAATACCATTATGCAATGCTTGACGAGGAGTGGAAAAATGCTAACACATAAACGCACACAGACTATTAAAACTATAAGATTAATTTTACGCAGGTTTTCACTTGAAGATGCACAAGCAATGTATCAAAATTGGGCGACTGACGAAAAACAATCAAATTTTTAACTTGGAATATACATAGCTCGGTTGAAGAAACAAAATCAATACTTGAAAAATGGATAAGTTGTTACGACAATTCCGAAACATACAATTGGGTAATAGAATTGGCGATAGTATAGTTGGAAATATAAATGTTCATAATTTGTCGAATAAAAGAGCCGTTATGAGCTTGGCTATTGTATGGGTCGTTGTTTTGGAATAAAGGTATTATAACTGAGGTTGTTGGAGTAGTTATAGATTTTCTATTTGCAGAAATCGGCACGAATCGCATCACAGTGCATGATATACAAAATATTACTTCAGGAATAGTAATGCAGAAAAATGGAATGCTTCTAGATGGAATACTTAGAGAACATTCTATTCGAAAAGGTGAAACATTTGGTGACCTTGTTTGTTATGCAATTTTAAGAAAGGAATGGGTCAGTAAACATTCAAATAGAAAATATTACCTTACGATATACATTTATTTATGAGAAATATTATTACACTAAAAAAAGTACCCATTTGAGGGTACTTTTTTGGTGCGGATAACAGGACTTGCCCGCCTGCGGGCGGTGCTGTGGCGTGCTCTGACAGTCCACTGGACTGTCATTCACTACACGCCCTTCAAGTCCTTCCAAAGCAAAAAGACGACCCCGGCATAAGTTCCGGAGCCGTCTTTTTGGTGCGGATAACAGGACTTGAACCTGCAAGCTTGCGCACTGGTTTCTAAGACCAGCGTGTCTGCCATTCCACCATATCCGCTTATCAATATTATGTTATTAGGTAATTTATAATTTTAAAGCTTAGTCATTACAGATGGCTATTCTACCACAAGAAGTGCGATTTGTCAACACTTTGTCTCCGAATATTAACAGACAAAATTTAGTCGGAAAAACCGCACAAAGCTCTTTGGTTTTCGATATCAGCATATAAAGTTAACTTTTTTTCATCCATTTCATAGACGTTAATTATATCCGAAAAATCCGAAGTATCTCCTACTATTGTAGGTAAGATATTTTTATTATTATTAAAAATATCACGGTTGAAGCTGGTTTTACGCACGTCATCAAACACTGCAACATAAAAAATATTTGATTCAACAAGATCCAAAAACATATGACTGCCATATGAAAGCTCGGGCATGAAGCCCGAAACAGAATCTGAATACTCACATATTACAGAAAATTCGGAAATATTTGCAAATCCTGCCGGTACTCCCAATTCGGGAGATGATGTGCCTATTCTGCCGGGTGTCATAAGCATAACTTTCTTTCTGCTGTTCTTATAATAACTATTTATACGGTCAAGAATATTTGTTATGCTTGATTTTTTTTTGTAAGGATATTGGTAGTATTTATCTGATTTTATTAAAACAACAACATCTATTTGTTCCTTTACCGAAATACCCATAAAACTGCCCTTAACATCAAATAACTTTTTTTCTTCTGATATTTCCGGTAAAATGATAGTTGAAGCGTTCTTCCAAACAGTAAGAGGACGACATTGCAGAAGATTGATAATAAATTCGCCACTCTGCGTAAAGTTTACAGTGTATTCTAAATCTACAGGGCAGCTATAGCTTTCCTGCAGAGTTTTTAAAACACCCTGCATAAAACCTGTAAATTTAGAGTTATTAACTATCCCCTGGCAGGAAACGAAAAAAACATCCCTATTAATGCCTCTTTGGCGAATTGATTCTTCGGCATCGCGATCATGTTCCAGTATAAGGTCTTTATACCACTGAGGCATGACGTGTATAAGCTCTGACAATCTTTTTTCGGATAAATTGTTTTGTGAAAAATCTATTACATCAAGTATATGTTGTGAATAACGGTGCTTATCAGCAACATCTGAAAAAACAGTGTTTTTTGGTTTGTCTAAGTTTACTAGCCGCGGATAATCACCCTCTGTTCGGTCTACTGCTCTTGTTCCCATACCCGCAACAAGCCTTAATAATCCAGCATCCGGGCTTAATTCATTACTCCAGCGATATAGGCTATATGAAAACCCAACACCAGCTGCACATGGAAAGAAATAATCACCAAATCTGGTACCCGAAACTCTCTGGACAAGCAAAGCCATCTGCTCGTCAGAATTTTGAAGTTTTCGATTTTTTCTGTATTCAAGTGCCGATCGGTCCATAGTGCTTGCATACACTTTTTTTATTGCTTTTTCAAGTGCAATAAGTCTTTCTTCAGGTGAAGATGCGTTTGCACAAAATATTGATTCATATTTTCCAGCAAAAGCATTACCAAAACCATCTTCTAAGAAACTGCTTGAACGAACAATAATCGGGCTTTGTCCAAAGTATTCCAGCAGTCGTCTAAGCTGTTCCCTTATATTCTCTGAAAAACTGCCCTTCATTATAAGTTCTTTAAGCTTCTCACCGACATCAAAATAGCCTTGCACTGTTTTTTGTTCAAGTCTTAGTTTCCAATAATTATTATCTACTATATACGAGTAAAAAACATCGGTTCCTATATAAAAAGAATCATGGGGTTCACTGCATTCCAAAAATTCTGGCAATTTCCTTTCACATATTTTTCTTGCCAAGAGCATTCCGCACGCTTTACCGCCTATTATTCCTGTTCCGATCATACGATCCTTTATATAAAAATAGTCAGCAGGTTCAAAATATTTATCTATCAGGTTTGCTATTTTTTTATCATGGGTAATCATACTTTTAATTATTTTTCGAACGCTCTGCTTATCAAGTTTGCCGTTATTATAAATTTCCCTTGCTTTTTGAATAAAGCGTTCATAGCTGTCAAGATTCTGTTCACCTCTGAAAACAGTTTTACTGTGCAGAACAGAATAAAATTCGCTTACCTCAACGCCGTTTGTTATTGCAGGAAAAGAACCATCTCTCTCAAATCTATGTGGAAGGAACATATCGGGCGAATAGCGGTTCCATACTTTAAGCGGGTGTAAATAAATTACTCCGTCTTGTGAATATACATCAAGCAGCAGCTGTGTTGTTTCTCTTATCCTTGCAATTGCTTCGTAACTATGTCTACCTCTCAAAACGGGGAAATAAGCGACAGTATCAAGCTCAAACAAATATGGACAGGTAACACGGAAAAAGTTGCCCATCATAAGGTCGGTTGACCAAGCTACCTGCAGCTCCGAAAGGGAATCGAACACGTAAAAAACGTCTTTTCCTTCTATCGTTATTATTTCGTGCAGAGCAACAGTAAATGCCTCGAAACCTAGCTTGGCATCCAGATTTTTTACTTTAATTCCTGTTGTGTTACTGATAACGGGGTCATGTTCGGCAAAACGTATATAAATAACATTACGACGGTCCGAAATTGCTTGTTTTACAAAAGGGTCAACAAAAAAGCGGAAATCATCCAGATCAGTGACCTGCCAAACAACATTATCACCCAATCTGATGTTATCGAGGGTATTGTTTAGCCCGCTTATACCCGAATTTATCCGTTCAAATGCTGCCATAATCATAATCCCCCTTTTTCATAATATAGCATATTTATTGTTTTGTTTCAACTTCATTCTGCAAAAAATCCACCCATGAAAAACAACGGCGGATATGCTTATGCTGTATGCTGTTTATTTATTAATTAATAATTCTGATTTTTCTTTTTATCCTTAATCAATAAATAAATTCCAAGGAATAACTGTCCTGCTAATGAATAAAACGGAATAGTTTTAAATACAACAATTAAATTAATGTTATTTTTATAATAGTCTAGATGATGCATTATTGTGTGAGCATAATATTCAATAGGTTCACTATTTAAATATAATATGCATATAATTAAGAATATTAAACCTACATAACAAATAGCAACTCCGCATAATAGTTTATTTTGAATATATCTACCGATAATGAAAATGAATAATGAAGTAAGTATTATACAGAAAATTGAATTTGAGCTATTAACAAAATAGCTATATACATCTATAAATTTTAAAATATCTACAAAATTAATACAAATTAAACTAAAAGCAAAAATATCTAACCAATATATACCGCCGTTTTTATTGTGTCGCTTCATTTGTAAGCGAATTATTATGTAAGGAATTAATACAGCAAGTAGAAAAAGGACTCTAGTAGTATATTGTATTATATCTCTTCTTTTTATTATTTCAGTATAATTTGTAATATCTTCATATAGATCAAATTGAATGATACTCACAATTATTATAAACATAAAATTTAAAATAGTCATACTTAAAAAGAATTTACCCAAATACAAAAACGGAAAATCTTTTTTATTTGCTTTGGATGTTTCATGCATTGGTTGCTCTGAGTCTTGAAAATTTTTTAAATTTTCGTCTGCTAAAATATCCTTGAAGGATTTTGTCTGCTCGTTTTCTAACTTGTTCTCTTGATTATCCATAAATTCTCCTTTATGTTTTTAATAGAATATATTAGATTTTCTTTTAATTATAAGCTCTTGTTGTTATTCGTCATAAACACCGATTGCTTGTTTTATGTATGCAATATCTTGCTCATCAAATTCATAGCCTTTATAATATGAAAATACAACATTGTCAAAAACCACATAGATATTACCCCAACCTTCTGTAGGAGTATATACTGTTTTTGCGCTCCAAACAGATGCATCTGTTTTTTTGTATTCCACACCATAAGTATATTTCCCTTTTGTCATATTATAAATATATAAGTCAATTAAAACAAGATAATCGCTTTTAAAAATAGAATAGTCTACAGTTTTCACATTTTCATTAAAAAGATAATTAATAATTTGATCTTTCTTTGTATAAGTTGATTCTGTATAATCTCTTATCGAAGCGAAAATTGTTGTATTATCTAAAATTTCTGTTTCTTTATAAGACAAATAACTATCACCAAGACCTTCCAGTGTAATTGGAAGAGTCAAGGAGTTGTTTTCTATCGCTAAATAACTATAAAGGCAGAAAATTAATGTTACAAGAATTTTAGAACATATAACTGTTATACTTAGTTTTATATGATAACCGAATGTTATAAAATATTTCTCAATAAGATTCATCAAACATATAAACACAATTAAGCATGAGAAAACTAAATCTCTAGTATTCATACTATTTACAAAAACAAAAACTGCAAATATCATTAAAAGCATATTTAACAAAAAGCTTACTATTAATACACGATTATTTTGTTTTTTATATCAATAAAGGTTGTTTGTTCTTTATGTTTATTGTCTTTTAATATTTTTCTTACAATAGTTTTAGCGATACTAACTATGTTAGAAAAGCCATTTAAAATTAATAAATATACAAAAATAATGTAAATATAATTAGTAAATATTGTATATAACGAATTTATAGATAAAAAATATATAGCTATTGAATGATAAACCAAGGATATATAAGACCAAATTGATTTTTTCTCTTTCTCTTCTACTACAGGTTCATGACCGCTTACAAGGGGTAAAGCGTCTACTCTATCTTGTAAAAATACCAAAAAGTTATCAAATTGAGTAATAAATTTCCACCCTGCGTTTTCGCTTGATTCAATAAAATCAAGCAATCCGGGAACTTCTTTTTCGTAATACAATACAGTATAAGTTAATATACTTGACGAAATTTTTTCAAAAATAAACTTTTTCTTATATTCTTTTAACCGCCAACCAGTAAAAGCTCTTCTCTCAAGATACTCCTTCATCGCCATTATTTGAGTGTCTTCAAAGTGCATATGTTCGAAAAGTATGTTTTTATCTTTCATAGGTATTTTTAACCGCTTTTCGACATATAAAAATCAATTCTCTTCCGTTTTCAATATTGCTTTTATCATACCATCCGTATTTCTCAAGTATCGAAAAACCGTTATCAATAAGAAGAGTTTTTAGTTGCTCATATTTATAATATTTCAAAGCAAGGTTATCAACAGTTCGTTCAAAACTTCCGTCAGGCTTTGTTATTTCAAAAGCATAATGAGGATAAATTATTTGATTTTTTATATCAATTTTATCTCCCCAATGCTTCTTTACGATATGTATTCCAGTCTTTTCATCAATTCGCTCCCATTGTACTTTTTCAGCATAAACCCATTCTTCCCCCATGCCATCATATGGTCGAAAAACGTTAATAATAAAAATACCGTTATCCGCTAAATTATCTCTGATACAACTTAAAGAATTTTGTATATCATTTTCATCCGTAAGCGCTTGAAAAGCACGAAAAGGTGTAATTATAAGACCGAATTTTTTCCGAAACGAAAAATCTGCCATATCGCCTTTGACAATTTCAATATTCGCCTTAACACTCTGTGGTTTTTCATCAAGCTTTTTTTCAAATACCGCAAGCATATTGTCCGATATATCAAGACAGGTTACATGAAAACCGTTTTCAGCCAGAATCAAGGATACTCTGCCTGTACCACAACCAAGCTCAAGTACTCCGCCTTTTGCGGCGTCTCCATATGTAAGATAAAAAGGAATATCGGAGGTCAAATTATCTCTGATGTCAAAATCATATAAATAAGCACTGTTTCGCAAAGTGTTAATTTCATTTTGATTATTCATAACCCGTTCCTTTTTTAATTTAATCCCATTAAATTTGTGAATTAACAATTTCTGTTGATTGGTTTATATAATCATCATAAAGATCAATATCCTTATCAATTTCTGCGTCACCGAAGTCGGACATCTCCAAGCTGAAAGTTAATTGAGTGTTCTTTATACTAAAATTAGTTAAATAGCCAGAATTAGTTTTGAATATAAAACTGCAGCTTGATCCACCAAATGTTTGTTCCAATCCAATTTGAATCTGATTTTCAATCATTTCAAAGTCATAATCGTTGGGAAGTGTAAAAGCATCACCGAATACTTCAACCAATTCTTCGGCAGTATCTTTAGCATTGAGCTTGAAAGTGTATATTGTATCACCGTTTCTGTTTTTCTTGGAGTAGTCACCAAGATTTTCGTTTATGTAATCTTCATTATTCAAATTATTTAAAAACTCGTCAATAGCGTTTCCGAAAACATCAAGGTCTATATTATCGGTATCAATATCCAGGCTTTCGAATATTTCTTTCCAATCGATTTCACTGGTTTTCTTAGTGTTTTTATTTTTTTCGTATTCATCAAATAACGTGTTCAGCTGTTCGTTGATATATATTCTGTCGATTTGGTTTTCACCCGAATCGGTTATCAAAAAACCGTCCTTAAGTAAAACTTTTATGTTATTAGGCGAAAAATATGAATTAATTTCTGATGTTTCTGCATAAAATTCGATAATACGATTCTCAGGTTCAAAAATAAAAGTACCATTAAATTCAAATGCTTGACCGTCCGTATTCAATTGCAATTTAAAATTAAAACTCTGCGAATTAAATGTCTTCATAGTCGCTTTTCCTATATTTGTCATAGGTCCAAAAAACATTGAAGAATAAAATACTCCGAAAATAATTGCACTGACTAGAAGTAATGCTACAACAGGTACTAATATAATCTTTATTAACGATTTCTTTTTCTTTGGTGGAATGTAATAACTAAAACCATCATTTTGAGGGGTTGTCGGTGGCTCGGTAGTATCTTTTTGAGTTTGCACGTCACTTATAGGTGTACTAATATATTCCTCAGCAGTGAACGAAAAATTAAATGCTTCGCTTTCATTAACAGTTTGATTATTGACCTCAACATTCTCTTCCGCTTTAATTAATCTTGTACCGCAATTACTACAAAAGACAGAGGTCTCTGCGGCTTCCTTGTTGCAAATCAGACATCGCATTGTAATTCCTCCTAATTTTTAAGGCAGCTTTTATAGAGCTGCCTTTTTTGTTGATATTTAATCGTCCCAGTAAGATTTATCTTTCATATTTGTGACTATTCTTTTCTTGGCGGTGTAAACCGCCGAAAGTAACAAACGCACCTAAAGGCTGCGTTTGACGATTGTGCCGTTCCTGCAAAGCAGGATTGAATTCTCTAAGAAGTCAAAGGCACAAAACTGTAGTTTGAAAATTTATTTTCAAACTTATCTTTGTACTCGTCCACTGCCGCCGTTTTTTATCAAGGATTCGACTTCGGCTACAGTTACAATATTACAATCGCCTTCAATTGTATGTTTCAAACAGGATGCCGCAGCAGCAAATTCAATTGATTCTGAAGATTTTTTTCCGTTTATCATAGAATAAATAAGCCCTGCACCGAAGGAATCACCTCCACCTACACGATCCACAATATTAATTGAATATTTCGCCGAAAAAAATGCTTCTTTTCCATCGAAAAGCATTGCCGACCAGTTATTTACAGATGCAGAAATCGATTCGCGAAGTGTTATAGCGACATATTTAAAGCCGAACTTATTGGTAAGTTGTTTTGCTACATCGATATAGCCATCATATGAAAGGACACCGCTGTTTATATCGCTCTTTGCTGAATGAATTCCAAATACATCTGCACTGTCCTCCTCATTCGCAATGAGTACATCAACGTATTGGCAAAGCTTTGACATTACTTCATTAGCTTTTTGACGGCTCCAAAGTTTTTTGCGGTAATTAAGGTCACAGGAAATTGTAATATTGCGTTTTTTAGCTTCAATACAGGCTTTTTCGCAGATATCAGCCAGGTTATCACCCAAAGCAGGGGTAATTCCGGTAAAATGGAACCACTCTGCTCCTTCAAAAATGCTTTCCCAGTCAAAATCACTCTCAGAAGAAGTGGAAATTGAAGAACTCGATCTGTCATATATTACATTGGACGGACGTTGTGATGCACCTTTCTCACAAAAATATATACCAAGCCTTTCACCGCCAAAGGTTATCTTGGAGGTGTCAACACCCCATTTCCTTATTTCGTTACGACAAGCTAAACCGATTGGATTATTCGGCAGTCTGGTAACATAAACAGAATTAATTCCAAACTGAGTCAGTGAGACAGCAACATTAGCTTCTCCACCTCCATAAACAACATCGAAACTTTTCGCCTGTAAAAACCTTTGGTATGAAGGCGGTTGCAAGCGAAGCATAATTTCACCGAAACAAACTATCTTTTTCATTAAAATTCCTTTCCAAATTATACACTTTTTCATTAAAACAATGTATTTTAACAAAACACATATATTTAGCATAGCATATATTATTATTGCAATTATATTTCTTTTAAGCTATTAAGTCAAGTGTAATTTGGGGGTATCATTAAATATGCAAAACAAAACTGAGTTCTTTGCTGGGGCTAACACAAAAAACGGTTATACCTCATGTTTCTTCGAAATCGTAGGGAAAAAATATAAAAAAGTATATATATTGAAAGGTTCTGCAGGCTGCGGCAAATCCACATTCATGAAGCGTGTCGGCGAGCGTGCTATAAGAGATAATCATAGTGTAGAGTACATACGTTGTTCGGCCGATTTAAACTCATATGATGGTATTTTGTTGCCGGATATGGGTGTAGCCATTGTAGATGGAACAGCACCACATATAATGGATGTTAAATATCCGTCGGCAAGAGAAAATATTATAAATTTAGGTTCTTTTTGGGACGAAAATAAACTCAAAAGTAAAAGAGAAGAGTTAATAAATCTAACCAATCGTAAACTTGATTGTTATGAACATGCGTACCATGTTTTATCTGCCGTGGGTAGCATAAGAGGCCTGCGTAACATACTTATTAACAGAATTACTCTGGAAGATAAGCTGAAAGCATTTACCGGACGCATTTGTAAAAAGCTGATCAAATCTTCAAACGGAAGCGAAAGTATTCGCATTCAAACCGCCTTTAACGAAAACGGTTTTGACAGTCTGCCTACTTTTTCAAATGCACAAAATGTTTATTTAATCAGAGATAAATATGACATAGCGTATCGTTTTTTACTTTTTGTCAGAGAATATGCGGATAAAGTTGGAGCTGAACGAATCATTTCTTTCGATCCGATTGATATATCCAAACCGGAAGCGATATATTTCCCTAAAGAAGATTTACTTTTTGTATGTGAAAAAAGGTTTGTACCAAGTGAAAAAGAAATACCGCAGAATAAACCTATAAACACCTCTCGTTTTATAGATAAGAAAGGACTTGCAGCAATAAGGCAAAAAGACAGAGCTGCATTTAAGCTATATAACGCACTTCTTGAAACGGCAAGCCATTATTTTGGTGAAGCTCATAAAATACATGACAACATAGAACGCATTTATATCCGCGCCATGGATTTTGCTAAGTTAACCGATTATACAAATAAGTTTTTAGCAGAAATTTTCGGATAATGAATTTCATGTATTGATTAATGTAATTATCATAAATTCAAAAGGACAGCCATATATATGTAATATGTAACATATATAAAAAAGAAGGGAATCGGGAATTAGGTATGAGTAGTAAGTTAAATAAAGGCAGTTCTCTGATGCGAGTTATTCTTATAGGTATTATTATTGGTCCGAGTATAATGTTAATTTCTTCGATACTACTCGCGTTTGTTGCTCTTAAAACAGGAAACCCTACCGGAAGCGTGTTCCCGTTAGCGTTGTTTGCGATATTTTTAGGAGGACTCATATCCTCGTTGCGTTCAGCAAAAACATACACAGAAAAACCTGCACAGGCTGGATTACTGACAGGTCTTGCGAATTTAGTTATCGTTACTATTGTAGCGCTTATATCAAGTACCTATTCGGGCGGTTTATGGAATGCGGTTTTACCCCCTGCAATTTTAGCAGCATCTTCTCTGTTCGGGACATTCATAGCAACAAAAATGAAGCAGAACACAAAGAGAAAATTAAAAAAGTTACGTCGGCAGATAAGGTAATCTACATTAATATAAAAGACTCTCTCGGATTGAGGGAGTCTTTTATATTAATAGTTGAAATGTTTAAAATATTTGATATAATAAAGATAAAAAAGTTTGGAGAAATATTTATGGAATTTCCGATGATTGCCTTTGAGCTGTGTGGTGATAATGGAAGTTTAAAGCTTATAATTGACGAAGTATTCATAGATGGTTCAGGATTTAATGTTTAAATCAATATTGCTGCTAATAATTACAGTGTTCAAAATTCAAAATATTACTTTACTTTATGGGCATTAAGTAACTTTAAAAAGCAACTCGAAAAGTGTTGTAATGAATTAAGCAGTAGTGCGTGTTATAATGAACTATATGATAAAAATTTAAGCTTAAATGTTGTTTTTGATAAATACGGTCATGTAACTGTATTCGGGAGTTACCAAGAACGATTTGATATCAATAATGAATTAAAATTTGAAATTAATTTAGATCAAACCCACATACAATATCTAATAAAACAGATAAAACTGATAGAATCTATGTTTGATTCTTATAAAGAAAATTGCATTAAGACTAACAATATTGACACTTCGGGAATTATTTATACGGAAATTGTAAAAGATAAGTTGTAAATATAATCAGTATAGTGGTAATAAAGCTAAGATAAAAAAATAAAAATCCGCAGAAGACTAATTTCTTTTGCGGATTTCGTTTTTTATACAGTATTAAAACTCAATTTTCCCTCGCCGTAATGAAAGGTTGTCGAGTATTGTTTCTGCTTCGTTGTGCTTGGAGAGTGGTCCCCAGCCGCTTTCTAAAAAGTGACCATCCGCACTGGCGGTAAAGCCTACACCTAATTCGTTTGCTCTTTTTAATATTGCTGGGTTGGCGTATTCATCAAGCAGCTCCCACATAACATTTTTTTCAGCCATTAATCGCATAAGAGGTTCAAAAATTTCAATTATTCGGTTTATCGGAACCTTATCAACATCAACAAGATAGGTACGCAGCGGCTTTAAGCCATCAGCAATATGTGCGAGTGATTTTACCTTGGGAAAACGTTTAATTGCATTCATGTAACCATTAACAAGTCCGCAAATAATGTTTTCTTCACCTGCTGTAACCGTTTTTAACCGCCATTCCTCTATGATGCGTTTACCTTCTTCATTGTTAAATTGAGGACAGTAATTAAGGTTTGGATATAAAAGCAAGTCCATCGGTAGGCAGTCAAGATTAATCATATAATGAACAGATAACTGCACCATTTCAATTTTGTTCTGTTCTTCGATATGTATATTAATATCACCTGCTTCGTTGCAAAGCTCAGTCTCTACTCCCGAATGAATAATCATCTTTTGAGGTTTATATGCGGTGAATTCATCAAGATATTGCTGCCACTGCCCAAGGATTGTTTTGTACCAGCAAATCCATTTATCTTCACCGTTCGGCATTAAAGCCGAATAATGCTTTAATATTGTGCCTTCGTTAATGCCAAGCTCAAGGCACTTTTTTTCTATGTTAGGAAAGGTCATTTCATTATCAGCACATTTGTCGATATGATAATGTATGTGATAATCTTTCATTAATTAACTTCTTTCTGAAACAATATATTATTAAAATTGCAAAAACAACTTTCTTAATCACAATCTTCTATACTTATAATCTCATGCACTTCGTATTGCGTAGCTACAGGGTTTCCTCCATGCTTTTGCAGTATTTTTATTATTGCTTTATACAGAACATGTTCTAATGTACCTGATTTTGCTTTATATATATTATCTTTTGAATCTGTAACTTCTATTTTATACCCAAACCCCCGTCCTTTATAAGTAATAGTAAAAATACAGTCGATATCTTTAAGCCAGAGGATTAAATCTTCTGCTCTTGGTAACCATGTTCCTTCCTTATAAACTTCTTCCGGTGATGCCAAATAACCGTTTGGAAGGATCCTACCACCAACTATCCACTCGGCCTTGCCATAATTATAAACATCAGATGGCTGCGCATCACTATAATGTTTCTTGAAACCCAGTTTCATGAGTCCTTCCGAATCTTTTTTTGACAAATACAATTCTTCACCCCCCTTTTATGGTAGATATATGATCTTTCCTTTTTCACTTTTATGTTTTTTGCTTATATAGTTTCCATTATAAATTAATGTAAATATACTTCAGACTTTTTTCTATTTTGGCGGTGACAAACTTTAAAACCGCCAACACCAGCTTTTTCCATTGCACCGAAAAGACGTTGCTTAATTCCTCTGTCGGACTTGGAAAGCTCGGCAAGGAAATCCTTAGCTTTCTGACGGTCTGTATTTCCGTCAGCAGGACAATATTTCGGTGACGGAGTTATTCCGGAGACGCGTACAAAATGTTTTATTTCCTTTTCAGGCACATATATAAAAGGACGGATAAGTGTAATCTCTTTACGATCAAGAAAAGTAACAGGTGAATAGCAATCGATTCTTCCCTCGTTGAATAAATTCATATAAAAAGTCTCAACCGTATCATCAAAATGATGTCCCAGTGCAACCTTTTTACAGCCAAGACTGAGAGCAGCTTCATTGAGCGCTCCTCTTCTCAGGTTAGCGCAAAGCGAACAGGGATTTTTTTCATTTCGTATCTCAAAAACGATTTTGTATATATCGGTAGGGAAATAGTTAAGTTTTAATTCAAGTACGTCACAAACCTCGTTTATATTATTAATATTTGCATCGGGGAAGCCCATTCCCATAGTAATCGGGACAACCTCAAACTTTTTTGGATAAAAACGTTGCAATTCCTTTAACGCACATAATAATGTAAGACTGTCTTTTCCACCGGAAATTCCGACAGCAATTCTGTCGCCCTCCGAGATCATCTCGTAGTCGTCAATCGCACGTCGTGCATAAGAGAGTATCTGTTGTATGGGTTTTATGTTAATCAAGAATAAATCAAATCCTTCCAAGGGTTAAGTATATAGCTTTTTGGCGATTTTGGCAATAGCTTTTTTTAGTTATATATCTAATAAATGCGTAAATGAAAACTTAAAAATAAAGAGAAAAAACGAGGAAAATAAAGAAAACACCGTCAGAAATAAAAAAAGTTTGTTAAACGCTATTGACAAACAGAAATTTGCTGTTATAATGATTAAGCGTGTTAATACTAAATTTTATATAAATAAATTGTATTAGACAAGATGATTTGAAAGGAAAAACTAAAATGTCTACATTCATGGCGAAAAAAGAGACTATGGAACGCAAGTGGTATGTTATCGATGCTAAGGATAAAACACTCGGTAAGGTAGCTGTTCTTGCAGCAACTATTTTAAATGGTAAGCATCGTCCCGAATATACTCCTCATGTTGACTGCGGCGAATGTGTTGTAGTTGTAAACGCAGAAAAGGTTGTGTTGACCGGCAAGAAGCTTGATCAGAAATTTTACTACCGTCACAGCGGATACATTGGCGGACTCAAAGCGGTTAAATATCGCACTCTTATGGCTACAAGGCCTGAGATGGCAATTGAGCTTGCAGTAAAGGGAATGCTTCCTCATAATAAGATAGGCGACGCAAGTATTACACGCCTTTTGGTTTATAAGGGCAGTGAGCATAAGCAACAGGCACAGCAGCCTATTCCCGTAGAAGTTAAATAAGGAGGACGCATAAAATGACATATCAATCAGCTATACCATATTTTTACGGCACAGGCAGAAGAAAGAGTAGCGTTGCCCGCGTTCGTCTTATCCCAGGTTCGGGAGCAGTTACTATAAACAAGAGAGAAATTGACGATTATTTCGGTCTTGATACACTTAAGCTTGTTGTTCGTCAGCCGTTTGGCATAACCGGCACAACCGGCAAGTTCGATGTAATTTGTTCTGTTGTCGGCGGTGGCGTATCAGGTCAGGCAGGCGCTATCAGACACGGAATTGCAAGAGCACTTCTTCAAGCGAGCATCGATTTCCGTCCTATGCTTAAAAAAGCAGGTTTTCTCACTCGTGACCCTCGTATGAAGGAAAGAAAGAAATACGGCTTGAAAGCAGCAAGAAGAGCTTCGCAGTTCAGCAAGCGTTAATAGACTTTATTGTAGCTTAAAAAAGGTTAATACGACCGGCATAGTTTTTGCTGTGCCGGTCTATTTCAAAAAAATGACAGTATATTAATGACAATATATTATAGGAGATTTAATATGAAAAAAATAAAATTTATCGCACTTTTACTCGTTGCAGTAATGATTATACCTTTTGCACTCTCTGGTTGTAACGGAGACACAGACGAAACCTCATCAACAGCTTCAACATCATCAAACGCACAGTCAGAGGATGAGTCAACAGCTTCCGAAGCTGAGTCAACAGTATCTGATGTTTCTGAGGAAAGTACAGTGGAAATTACTGTTCCTACTACCATAAAAGATGCAGGCAAGATTATCATGGCTACCAGCGCAGATTTCCCTCCGTATGAATATAAAGAAGGCGAAGTATTTGTTGGTATTGATGTAGAAATTATGCAGGCAGTTGCTGACCTTTGGGAAGTTGAACTTGAAATAACCGATATGAAGTTTGATTCTATAATAACCTCGGTGCAAACAGGTAAAGCTGATGTAGGTATGGCAGGAATGACTATTACCGAAGAACGTCTTGAGAACGTAAACTTCACATTTACATATGCAAACGCAACTCAGGTTATCATAGTAAAAGAAGATTCCGATATAACCGATGTTGTTAGCCTTGCTGGAAAAAAAGTAGGCGTACAATTAGGCACAACTGGCGATATTTATGCTTCGGGTGATGAATCAATCGCATCTGTTTCTCAGTATAATACAGGGTTAGAAGCAGTTCTTGCACTTACTCAAGACAAAATTGATGCGGTTATTATCGATAATGAACCAGCAAAGGTTTTTGTTGAGAAAAACGAAGGCTTAAAAATTATAGACGAAAAATATACAGAAGAACAATACGCTATTGCAATCGCAAAAGATAACGCCGAGCTTGTTGATGCAATCAACGCAGCACTTACCTTACTTGACGAAAACGGAACTCTTCAAGCAATTATTGATAAATATATTCCTGCCGAAACTGATTAACCAACCGGATCGGTTATTTAATTACAATAAATAATAATTACGGCGTGTTGTCTTTACAGTCGGCACGCCGTTATTCGATTATAAATACTACTTCTCATAAGAAACAGTAAGAAAAAATTCTTCGAAAAAGTCCTATATATAATTAATGCGGTATGCCGCATTAATAGAGACTTTTCCTCTAATTTATCACTGTTTCTAATTTAAATTAGTATATCCTGATAGGTGGTGAAACTATAAATGATTTTTGGAAAAAGAACATGCTTCATAATTGCTGTATTATTTATGAGTGCTTTTTTACTCGGAACATTTTTATCAATTAATGTTCTTGCAGCCGATAATATTCCATCCAATGAAAACCTTCAGGAATTGAAATTAGGCCAATCACCTTTAGTTGATGAATATAACAGTAAAGCAGCCGAAGAATCAAGAATTGCCGCACAAGATGATTCAAGCGAATTCGTTAAGTATATAAAAAACACATACCAAAAAATTAGTAACTCATTTAATAATAGTTTCATTAAAAACAGCGGTTGGAAATTATTATTAAAAGGACTTTTAATTACTATCGAAATTAGTTTTTTTGCGGTTATTTTAGGTATATTTCTTGGCTTTCTTATTGGTATAATCCGTTCCACCTATGATAAAACAGGACGTTTTAGATTTCTAAACAGTATTTCAAAGATATACATTACCGTAATCAGAGGAACGCCAGTCGTTGTTCAGCTGATGATTATATACTTCGTAATTTTTCAAAATGTCGATGTCAGCAGAATAGTTGCTGCAATTATTGCGTTTGGAATTAACTCAGGTGCTTATGTAGCAGAGATATTTCGCAGTGGTATTATGTCAATAGATAACGGTCAGATGGAAGCAGGACGTTCTCTCGGCTTAACATACAGTCAGTCAATGCGTAGTATAATAATGCCACAGGCATTGAAAAATGTTTTGCCTGCATTAGGTAACGAATTAATCGTGTTATTAAAGGAGACTTCGGTTGCCGGATACATAGCGCTTGGAGATCTCACAAGAGTAGGAGATAGTATCAAAACAACCCAATATGAGAACTTCTGGCCTCTTTTCGGAGTAGCTGCAATATATCTTTCTATCGTAATGGGTTTAACAAAGCTTCTCTCCATTCTCGAAAGGAGGTTACGCGCAAGTGATAGTCGTTAAAAATCTTTGTAAAGCGTTTAAGAACGATTTACAAGTTCTTAAAGGAATAGACCAAACTATACAAAAAGGCGAAAAGGTTGTTATTATCGGACCGTCCGGTAGCGGAAAAAGCACTTTTTTGCGATGCTTAAATTTGCTTGAAACACCAACCAGCGGAGATATCTGGTTTGAGGGTATTAATATTACCGACGAAAAAACAGATATAAACCATCTTCGAAGTAAAATGGGAATGGTTTTCCAACATTTTAACCTTTTCCCACATAAAACTATAATTCAGAATATTACACTTGCTCCCATCAAGTTAGGAATACAAACCAAAGAAGCAGCAAACGAAAAAGCCTTAGCTTTATTAAAAAGAGTAGGACTTTCAGATAAAGCAGACGCTTATCCTTCACAATTGTCAGGCGGACAAAAACAACGTATTGCTATAATACGCTCACTTGCAATGGAGCCGGACGTTATGCTTTTTGACGAGCCTACAAGCGCACTTGACCCTGAGATGGTCGGCGAGGTTCTCGAGGTTATGAGGGAGTTAGCCGAGGGCGGCATGACAATGGTGGTTGTAACGCATGAGATGGGGTTTGCCCGTGAGGTTGCGACAAGAATATTGTTCATGGACGACGGCTTGATTTTGGAGGATGCACCTCCAAAGGAATTTTTCGAAAATCCAAAGCATCCTCGATTAAAAGATTTTTTATCAAAGGTATTGTAATTTCATGGAGGAATTTATACATGCAGAAAATAAAAGAATCAATCACAAAAAAAATAATAGAAATAATTGATAATTTAGGTTTATCGATTGCGTCAGAAGATATTTTAAATTATATCGAAAAACCGACAGATACCTCAATGGGAGACCTTGCTTTTCCATGCTTCAGGTTGGCAAAACAGCTTCGTTCTGCTCCTCCGAAAATCGCTGCGGATTTAAAAGATAAAATGGGGGAGCTTCCGTTTATTACAAAAACAGAAGCTATAGGTGGATACCTTAACTTTTTCGTGGATAAAAATTACTACAGCAGCTTACTTGATGGTATTGTATCGGATGTAGATTTCGGAAAAAGTCAAATTGGTAACGGCAAGGTTGTGTGTATCGATTTTTCCTCTCCGAATATTGCAAAACGCTTTCATCTCGGGCATATCGGTACAACCGTTATAGGAAATGCTTTGCGTAATATTTTTATTTTCTGCGGATATAAGTGTGTCGCAATAAATCATCTGGGCGACTGGGGAACAAACTTCGGTAAATTAATTTCAGCATTTAAACACTGGTCTAGCAAAGAACGGGTTGACGAATACGGAATAAACGAGCTTATGGATTTATATGTTCGTTTTAATAATGAAGAAAAAAACAATAAAGAACTTGCAGATGATGCAAGAACAGAATTTTCAAAGCTTGAAAACGGTAGCAAAGAAAATCTGGAAATCTGGCAGTTGTTTAAGGATATTTCATTAAAAGAATATCAGAAGACATATGAACTGTTGGAGATAACCTTCGACTCATACAACGGCGAGGCTTTTTTCTCAGATAAAATGCCCGCAGTTGTCGAGGAACTGAAAGAAAAAGGACTTCTTGAAACAGATGACGGAGCATCGGTAGTCAGACTTGATAAATACAATCTGCCGTTGTGTCTTATTCTTAAGAAGGACGGTTCAACGCTTTATCCTACGAGAGATATAGCCGCTGCTATCTGGCGTAAAAAGGAATACGATTATGACAAATGCGTTTATGTGACCAGTGCTGGACAGAGCCTACACTTTGCTCAATGGTTCAAGGTTGTTGAGTTGATGGGATACGACTGGTCAAAGAAGCTTGTTCATGTTCCATACGGAACTATGAGTGTTGGCGGCGAGAAGTTAGCCTCCCGTACAGGAAATGTAATTCATTTGGATGATTTACTCTCAGAAGCTATTTCAAAGTGCGAAAAAATTATAGAGGAAAAAAATTCGCTTCTTGCAGACAAAAAAAGCGTTGCATGTGCAGTCGGGGTAGGAGCTGTTGTATTCAATGCACTTGCAAACAGCCGCATAAAGGATACGAACTTTGTCTGGGAGGATGCGTTATCCTTTGAGGGAAATACAGGTCCTTATGTACAATACACTTACGCAAGAAGCGCAAGTGTTTTGAGGAAATCCAAAACCGAAGAAAACAATAATACCGACGATAAATATTCAAATCCCGCAAATGAGGAAATAGAGTTAATCAAACGCTTGACTGAATTTCCTGATGTGGTATTACGTGCGTTGGAAGAATACGAGCCAAGTGTAATATCACGATATATACTCAGCCTTTGTGCTGCATTTAACCAATTTTACCATAACTGTCCGATTTTAAAATCCCAGGGAGCGGTAAGAGTTTATAGACTTAAGCTGACACAAGGCGTTTACAATGTACTCGGAAATGCACTTGACCTTCTCGGCATGAAGAGGACAGAAGAGATATAAAAAACATTAATAAATTCATGATATGAAAGGATAATTTATATGTCAGGACATTCCAAGTGGAAAAATATTATGCACAAAAAAGAAAAAACCGATGCACAGAGAGCAAAGGTTTTTACTAAAATAGGTAAAGAAATTTCGATGGCGGTTAAAGAAGCGGGTACGGATATTGTAAGCAACGCAAGACTTCGCGATCTTATTACTAAGGCAAAGTCTTTTAATGTACCTAACGATAATATAGACAGAGTCATAAAAAAAGCTTCCGGTAGTGATGGGGTTTCATACGAGGTTGTAAATTACGAAGGTTACGGTATAGGCGGTGTTGCCGTTATTGTGGAAACAACCACCGACAACCGTAATCGTACAGCAGCCGATGTTCGACACTATTTTGATAAATTCGGCGGAAATCTCGGCACAACAGGTTGTGTTTCGTTTATGTTTGAGGAAAAAGGTGTTATCGTCATCGATTCCGAGGACGTGGACGAGGATAAGTTTATGGAGGACGCACTTGAGTGTGGAGCAGATGACTTTAGCCAGGAAGGCGAGGTAATCGAGGTATTTACCGAAGTAAAGGATCTAAACTCGGTCAGAGATGCACTTGCCGGAAAAGGATATAAAATTATTTCCGCGGAACTTGATAAAATCCCTGCAACATATGTCACACTTACAGAAGAAGAGCAGCTTCATAAAATGCAAAAACTGTTGGATATGCTTGACGAAAATGACGATGTAACCGAAGTTTGGCACAACTGGGATAACCAGGGCGAATAAAATAAAATGTGAACATTTTTATTCACTTTATGACAATTTAAAGCCGTAGATGTTAAGTCTACGGCTTTTGGTTATTTTTCTGTTACAAGCACCATCGGAGGACAGGGGAAATCAACATTGTTCAGAATATATCCTCTGTCTTTTGCATTATAGATCATTAACATACTGAGGCTTGACATTGCCATCAGGTATTGTTTTTGCTCCGGAACGCTCATCAAGTGCTTGGGAATTTTTGTCTTAGCGTTTTTTAAATGTTCTGTCAAAAATGGTAAGCATAAAGGAATAAATTCATCTACTGTCTGCCAAGTAATCTGTGCGAGCTGTTCGAATTCGTGTTTTCTTACTACGGGAATATCAACTGCCGGCTTGCCGTTTACAATATCAACAACACCGCATTCGGAAAGATAAGGAATATTCTCAAAGAACATTGGATTGATTGCGGTACTGCCAGGCTTAATGTTTTCATTGATTATATACAGCATCTGTGCAATACCGGCATCATCCAAATTGTATTTTGTATGATAATACCTTTGTTTTTCCAGAGGAGTGTCAAATACACGCAGAACAATTTCTTTTGTGCCAAGGATATCGTTAAGACAATTTATACGCTCGCCCGACCAGCTGTATTTGTGGATTTTTGTATTCTCATGGTCAAAATTCTGCGGATATGCAGAACCTGACGCAATCCATTCGCCGCCGTTCGGCCTTTTGGGGTAGATATGTGTGTTGTCGTAAATTTTTGAGCCGGTTCCAAAAAAACACTTTGCCAATGTAAACATTAAGAAATAATACTCAAGCTTTGACTTCTGTTTTTCCGTGAAGTTTTTGTAAAAATCAAGATTCTTTAGTTTTTCAAGGCTTGTCCGAATCGGGTTCCATAAAATATTAAAATTTTCATTAATCAACTTTTCTTGCGGAAGAATGCTGTTTTCGTTTTCATCGGGAGAATAAATAATAAAATCGGTATAAACCCTATTTCCAACTTTTTTCATAAGTTCTTCGCGGACAAGCGTGTCAATAATTGATTCGATATATGCTGCAGGTATCCCGATTGCTTTTGCGAGTTCTGTTTCTGTTATCGGCTCGTTATATGCAAGAATTAATAGATTCTGAATAATTGCATTATTGTCTGTGATGCTTGATGGCTCACCGTTAAGCCCTCGCGTTCCGCTAATTCCAATATATAAAACCTGCGGTTCATAGCTTTGCTTTGAATAAGTATCCATATTGTTAAATCCTTTCTTAATTTGATCTCTTCCGCTCGATAGTCTGCTTTTTACGGTTCCTGACGGAATATTGAGTTCGTTTGCAATCTTTTCAACACTTTCACCGTTCATATAATGGCGGACTATTACCTCGCGGTAAAGTTTTGATAAAAATGCTATCTGACAGCGAAGTTCTTCTGCGTCACTTGTGTCATATATTGAATTAAAATCATCTTTTTCGTACGCCATTTCGGGTAAAGTATCAAAACAAACAGTCGGCAATTTATACTTTTTCCGTAATGAGTCATAAAATCTGCGGTTTAAAATGCTTATTAGAAAAGCCTTATAGTCGGTTATTAATTTTCCAACCGATAAATATTTCAACGCCGAAATAAGTGTGTCTTGTGTTAGATCGCGTGCATCATCGAGGTTTCTACATTTGTTTAAAGCTATTGAAAGCACAAAATCTATATATTTTTCAAGTTCTTTGTTATGCATTTCAGTAACTCCTTATACTAATTATTTTTAGAGACAATGATAAATTCGAGGGAAAGTCCCTACTTTATGGACTTTTTTGATGAATTTTTCTTACTGTTTCTTAAAAGAAGCAAATTATTGAAAGCTTTCATTCTTAAAGTCGTAGATTTTATTTTATGGTTCGGTGTAATTTTGAAAATAATTTTAATTATAAAAAATATTTTGGTAAATATATCTTACTTACTACCAACTAACTTTAATCTCGTACACTAAAAAAGTACCCACGGATGGGTACTTTTTTTAATACAAAGATAATTTTCTTAACATATCATTTTTTATATCGCCCAGTTGCCGTTCTTGAAAATAGGAGTTGCCTTGCCGTCCTTATAACCGGTTATGGACATATCGGGTGAGCCAATCATAAAATCGACATGTACCATAGATTCGTTTATTCCAAGCTTGTGACATTCTTCTTTGGTAAGTTTTTCGTAACCGTCGATAGTGTTTGTAAAACCTGCTCCAAGCGCAACATGGCAGGAAGCATTTTCGTCAAATAATGTATTGTAGAAAAGTATTCCCGAGTTCGAGATCGGAGAATCGTTTGGTACAAGCGCAAGCTCGCCTAATATTCCTGAACTCTCGTCGGCAGTAATAATTTTTTCAAGTGTGTCCTTGCCACTTTCTGCATCCCATGAAACAGCTTTTCCATCTTTAAAATCGATATAGAAGTTTTCAATAAGTTGTCCCTGATAGGAAAGTGGTTTGGTAGATACCAATCTACCCTCGCATTTGCCCTTCATTGGCGAAGTAAAAATTTCTTCGGTAGGCATATTGGGGTTGAAATAAACACCACTTAGCGTTTTCTCTCCACCGCCGAGCCATTTACCCTCGGGAATCAACCAGCATTTAAAGTCGGTACCATTTGAACTCTTGTATTCAAGATAATCAAATTTTTTATTGTTTAAGTAAGCACATTTTTTAGCAAATTCTTTATTATGCTCATTCCAAGCCTCTACGGGATCATTATCTTCTGTTATATGCACACTGTTCAAGATCGCATCCCATAACTTTGAAACGGCAACGCTTGTCCTGTCGTTAGGAAAAACCTTTTTTGCCCATTCTTTTGATGGAACAGCAAAAAGTGACCATTGATATTTATTATCGCTCTCATCACGGTATTTTTTAAGAACCTTATAACGATTTTGTCTTACTTTCTGCATTTTCTCCTTGTTTACACCCTTTAAACCATCGGGATCCTCAGAAAGTATGTGAATAACGGCAGGAAGCTCCTTGCAGAATTCTTTTTCACGTTCCTCTACCCAAGCAACAACAGTGGATAAATTCTTTAAGCTCTGGTGGCGATAATGCAGCTTTGTAAGCGGTTGCGACAACCATTCGACACGCACCTTGCTTGCGCCTGCCTTGTAAGCCTCGTCAACTACCATCAAAGTAAATTCACTTTGATCCACCTCGGAATATACAATAACGGGTTGACCTTTTTGAACAGCCGCGCCTGTTACAACCGCAAGACGAGCGTATTTTTTTAATGTCGTTTTTTTCATTATTTAAACTCTCCCTGTTGAATTTTAAATTAAAAATCTTGTTAGCATGTTAAAATAATACCAGACGCAAATATGCAGCCTCAACTAACAAATTAAAGGCTGCAGTATTTTTTAATTTTAATTTTTTTCGGAAGTATCTTCGCCTGCTTTGGAAAGTACGGAATGAACAGCACGCTTTTGAATTTGAATTTTTGTTCTGTCAGCACTGCTCTCAATAAGCATCATGTCGTCTTTTACCTTTACAACAACTCCGACAATTCCACCACTTGTTACAATTACATCGCCGGTTCCAATCGAATTGAGCATATTCTGCATTTCTTTCTGCTGCTTTTTTTGCGGACGCAGCATGAAGAAGTAAAAAGCTACTATTAAAAGTAAAAATGGAGAAAATGATAATAATGTTGAAGCCCAGTTAGCTTCTGGTGGTGTGTCCCCTGCAGCTGCCAATAAAGTATTAAAGTAATTCATATAAAAACCTTTCTGAATATCTGATTTTATTAATATTTGATTCTTTTAACAGAGGTTACACGTTTAGTTGCAGGGTTTATTTCAAAAACCGCTCCACATAATGCAAGTTCACCTTCTGCCGCTTCAAAACGATCATGTACACGAGTGACAAAGTTTTTAATCACCGGCTCAGGCTTTGTTCCGAGTATTGATTCAATCGGAGCACACATACCGAGATCGGTTATAAATCCGCTTCCCTTGGGAAGTATACATTCGTCTGCTGTCTGTACGTGCGTATGCGTTCCGAATATAACATTTATTCGTCCGTCAAAATATCTTGCAAATGCAGCTTTTTCGCTGGTTGCTTCTGCATGAATATCACAAACGCAAATGTCGTATTTACCGTTTTGTTCATTTAACAAACGATCGACTGCGGTAAAGGGGTTGTCCACAGGATCCATAAATACCTGCCCGAGTACATTAATTACCATTATACGTAACCCTTGGCTGGCACGCATTATTATAAAACCCTTGCCTGGTGCTGACGGAGGTAGATTTAAGGGACGTAGGGCGGCGTTGTGGTCGTCTAAATAATCAAAAATCTCATGTCGTCTTAAGGTGTGGTTTCCACCTGTCAAAACATCTGCACCTGCATTAAAAAGAGCATCTGCACTTTTTTGGTCTAGCCCGTTACCGGGAGCGGAGTTTTCTGCATTAACTATAACAAGGTCTCCATTCTCGACACATTTGATTCTATTTATCAGCTTTACAGCGTATTCTGTACCTGCACTACCAACCACATCGCCTAGTGCGATTATTTTCATCGGGTAACCACTTTCTATAAGAGTTGAAACAACTTTTTGTTTCAACTGTTTTATTTAGCATACTCAAATTGTCTTGTCTCACGAATCAGATTGATTTTAATCTGTCCCGGATACTCAAGTTCCGCTTCTATTTTCTTTGCGATATCGCGAGCAATAAATACCATCTTCTCGTCGTTTACTTCCTCAGGCTTAACCATTATACGGATTTCCCTGCCCGCCTGTATAGCAAACGATTTTTCAATACCGGAGAAGGAATTTGCTATCTCTTCAAGCTTTTGTAAACGCTTGATATAGGTCTCAAGATTTTCACGTCTTGCGCCAGGTCTTGCTGCTGAAATTGCATCTGCAGCCTGAACAATCATAGCGATGAGCGTGCTCGGTTCAACATCACCGTGATGCGCTTCGATTGCATGAACAACCTCGCGATTTTCTTTATACTTCTTAGCAAGATCAACACCGATTGCAACATGGCTTCCGTCAACTTCATGCGTCATCGCTTTACCAATGTCGTGTAAAAGTCCGGCACGCTTTGCAAGAGTAGAATCGATACCAAGCTCAGCCGCTATCATACCGGCAATAAAGGAAACTTCAACAGAATGCTTCAATACATTCTGACCGTAGCTGGTACGAAATTTAAGTCTTCCCAGAAGCTTGATCAGCTCAGGGTTAATACCGTGTATTCCTGTTTCGAAAGTGGCTTGGTCGCCCTCCTTCTTAATAATAGCCTCAACCTCTTTGCGGCTTTTTTCGACCATTTCTTCTATGCGTGACGGATGAATTCTGCCATCCGAAATAAGCTTTTCAAGTGCAAGTCTTGCCACCTCGCGTCTTATGGGGTCAAAGGTGGAGATTGTAATAGCCTCGGGTGTATCATCAATTATAAGATCAACACCAGTAAGTGTTTCTATTGCTCTTATGTTACGGCCTTCTCTGCCAATAATTCTGCCCTTCATTTCGTCATTAGGCAGGTCTACAACCGAGACAGTAGCCTCAGCAACACTATCAGCAGCACAACGCTGTATAGAGAGCGAAATAATATTTTTCGCTTTTTCATCAGCAGTTTCTTTACATTCCTGTTCGATCTCAGCAAGTTTTATAGCCATTTCATGACGAGCTTCGCTTTCTACTCTACCAAGCAGCAATGCTTTTGCTTCTTCAACAGTCATCTCGGAAATTTTCTGTAAAAGTTCGGTCTGTTCATCCTTGAGCTTCTCGATTTCTTCTCTTAAATCGGCGTTGTCCTTGATTTTTTTATTTAATAACTCTTCTTTTTTCTCGAGATTATCAAGTTTTTTATCAAGATTTTCTTCTTTTTGAATAGTACGTCTTTCCAAACGCTGAAGATCGTTTCTGCGTTCTTTAAGCTCTCTTTCGGTCTCGTTTTTAATTCTGAGAACTTCTTCTTTAGCTTCAACAAGCGTTTCTTTTTTTGCGGATTCAGCCGCCTTTTTTGCGTTTTCAATAATTTGTTTTGCTTCGCTTTCAGCCGAACCAACAGCCTTCTCAGCGATTTTCTTGCGAAATATTATTCCTGCAAAGAAAAACGCAACTGCGACAGCTATACAGATTAGCAATACAATTACGGGGTCTCCCATAGATTTGCCTCCTTTATATTAAAATCTATGATTCCCGATTCGATATTCAATGTATTATCGTTAAAATATTTAATAATATATATATACATCTATATAAAATCGAAAAACATTCGATATTGCTTTATTATACACTTTTATTATTGCTATGTAAAGAAAAGATTTTTCTTTTTTTGTCAATATTTACAAAATGTTCAAAGTCTAGTTAATAGCTTTTGTCAGCATTGTTGACTAATGAAAATTTATAATGTATAATAATTGCCGTAATCGATTAATATAAATTTTATCAGAAATGATAAATTATATAATTATAAGGCAGGTAAACATTTATATGCATGATATATATTTCGACTCTGCAGCAACGACAAAACCAAGTAAAGTGGCTATTGAAGCGGCTTTTGCAGCAGCCAATGAATACGGAAATCCTTCCTCATCACACTTCAGAGGAATAGCAGCACGAAAAGTTATCGAAAACGCACGAAAACAAGTCACTTCGGCATTGGGTTGTAATGAAGAAGAATTGATATTTACAGGTTCGGGAAGTGAATCGAACAATCAAGCGATAATAGGAATTGCAAGAGCCAGAAAAAAACGCTCAAATGTTATAATTTCAACAGATAGCGAACACCCATCTGTCGAGCAAACGCTACAATATCTTGAAAAAGAAGGCTTTAAAGTAATACGGTTTTCTACAAAAGTTGGGAATATAGATATTGATGAATTAAAGGAATCACTCAAGCAAAAGGTTGCTTTAATCAGCGTTATGCGTGCAAACAATGAGACCGGTGCGTTATATGATATAGCTAATATCAGAAGAGAGATTGACAACAGCGGTTGCGGTGCTGTATTTCATTGTGATGCGGTGCAAGGTTTTTTGAAAACTCTAAACCGTACCGAGCTTGTTAAATACTGCGACTTAGTCAGCATTTCCGCTCACAAAATTAATGCACTTAAGGGCTGTGGGGCATTATTTATAAAAAAAGGAATAAACCTACCTGCTTACATCCTAGGTGGCGGACAGGAACATGATTTACGTAGCGGAACAGAAAATACACCTGCAATTGCCGCCTTTGGGGCTGCATGTGACGAATGGGTCTCAAACAGGGACAGAATTGGATATATAACAGATTTACGGGATTACGCTGAGGTCAAAATATCGGAAGCACTTGGTGACAGAATTGTTATCCATAAACCTGCTCAGCGAATTTGTTGTATTTTAAGTATTGAATTAATTGGAGTAAAAAGCGAGGTAGTGTTAAACTATCTCTCGGGAGAAGGCATTTGTGTTTCGGCAGGCTCCGCCTGTTCTGCACACAAAAGAGAGAATCGGGTGCTTACCGCATTCGGACTTGCCGAAAGTGAGATTGACAATACGATACGTATAAGCTTTAGTTATTTTAATAACAGAGAGGAAGTTGACTTGTTTGTCGATGTTTTGAAAAATGCGACAAGTCTTATCGGAAAAATATGAAGGAAGTTATACTGCTTAAATATGGTGAAATAGTTTTAAAGGGCTTGAACAGAGGGTATTTCGATAATCTTCTGTTAAAACGTGTACGAAAGTTACTTAAAGAGGTTGACGGTAAATTCAATCTTGATTATTCACAGTCAACGTTATGTATCAGGGGTGATGAAAATGCGGATATAGACAAAGCATTTTCACAGATGAAAAAACTCTTCGGAATAATAACTGTTTGCCGTGGCGTTGAATGCGAAAAAGATATGGATGCTATTAAAAAAGTACTTGTCGATAACGGCGAGCGCTTTTTACACGGAGCAAAAACTTTTAAATGCGTTGCAAAACGCAGTGACAAGCGTTTTCCGCTTACTTCTCCTCAGATTTGTGCCGAGTGCGGTGAACTTATATTAGACAATTTTAAAGATATAACTGTTGACGTTATTAATCCCGATGTTAATATAACAATAGAAATTCGTGATACCGCCGCTTTTGTTCACGGTGGCGGCGAAAAAGGTGCAGGCGGTATGCCTGTCGGCTCAAACGGTAGTGCGCTGCTCCTGCTTTCCGGAGGAATTGATAGCCCTGTTGCAGGATATATGACTGCAAAACGCGGTGTTTCCATCGATGCTGTATACTTTGAGAGTCCTCCTTACACCAGCGAAGCAGCACGTGAAAAGGTTATTTTACTCGCAAAAAAATTGAGTGAATACGCAGGTCGTATTTATCTACACTGTGTAAGTGTTACGGAAATTCAACAGGCGATGACCGGTGTATGCGAATCAAAACTTTTCACTCTTTTATTACGACGTTTTATGGTACGTATCGCAGAAAAAATTGCAAATGACATAGGCGCAAACGCACTTATTACCGGAGAAAGTATCGGACAGGTTGCGAGTCAGACAACAGCATCGATTGCGGTTACCAATTCGGTTGCAAATATTCCCATTTTTCGCCCCTGTATTGGGCTTGACAAGGAAGAAATCGTTGCCAGAGCAAGAAGCGTAGGTACATTTGACATATCGGGTCTCCCGTATGAGGACTGCTGTACCGTATTTACCCCAAAGCATCCCAATACGAGACCTACAGAAGAATTACTTGTCCAAGAAGAAAAAAAGTTAGATATTGAAGGTCTTATAGAACGTGCATTTACAAATAAAACCTGTATAAAAATCGGTTAGTTGGAGTACTTATATGATAGTTAAAGAATTAATAATGTTATTAACCGAAAAGAATATGAAAATAGCCACAGCCGAATCCTGCACAGGTGGATTGATTGCACAAATGATTACATCGGTTTCGGGTGCAAGTGCGGTCTTTGACTGCGGAGTCGTTGCTTATTCAAATGAAATTAAAAAGTCTTTGCTTGGTGTAAAAGCAGAAACATTGGAAAAGTATGGTGCTGTTTCTGAGCAGACAGCATTCGAGATGGCACAGGGTGTACGAATCCTTTCGAATGCAGATATTGCTGTTTCGGTAACCGGAATTGCAGGACCGGGTGGTGGCAGCGCAGAAAAACCTGTCGGCACAGTATGTATAGGGGTTTCTACAGAGTTAAAAAATATAACTAAAAGCTTTCATTTTGACGGTGACAGGGATGAAGTACGAAAAATGACAGCCGAAGCTGCTCTTGAATTAGTAATGTATATGTTAAAAAATAAGTAATAAGTTTATTGAAAAACAGCACGCTGCATAGTTGCAACGTGCTGTTTTTGTTTATGTCAGATTGTCCATTTCTGAAGTATAAAAGACACAACGGTCTTTACCGGTTTTCTTAGCATAATACAAAGCCTTGTCAGAGTTTCTATATAATTCCTCGAAACTGTCGCCATTAATAGGTGATAGAGCTATCCCCATGCTTGCCGATATATAAACATCGCTTTTGCTGTCAATTGTTAGCTTTTTTAATGCGGTACAAGCTTCTAAAGCTTTTGATAATATATCAACCTTAGATTCAACGCTCTTCATAAACACAACAAATTCGTCACCTCCCATTCGAGCAACTATATCCGTATTTCTAAAAACAGATTTTAAACAAATAGACACTCTGGTAAGAACCTCGTCACCAGCAACATGACCATATTTATCGTTTATTAGTTTAAAGCTGTCAAGGTCAATTGAGAGGAATGCATTTTTTTCAGATGAAGTATTCGGATTACTTAAAAAATCTGTTATGAGATCGTGTGTCGCCTTACGGTTGTATAATTCTGTTAACGGGTCACGTTCGGAATTGTACTTGATGGCCAATTCCTTGCGTTTTATCGCATCTATATTTTTTATATAGGAAAAAGCTTTTATGTCTTCGTTTTCGGGGTCTGAAAGTAGATTAGTCGTACAGGAAACCCAAAACGCCTGTCCATTTTCATCAAGATGCCGATATTCATTATATAGGACAAGTCTTCCGTTCTCATATTCACTGATAAGATTTTCTCTGTTGTAAATATTTAGAAACGGTATTTTATCTTCGGGATAAATAATTGAATCACAAAGCTTTTTAAGTATATTGCCATATGATTCATTTAAATTTTCTATATGATAATTATTTTCTTTAGAGAAGGTCTTTATATAACAATCATTGGTAAGATTCACCTCGTATGTTGAAATTGCATCCGACAACATAGCGGAACGATATTTTTCTTCTCTTTTATGCTGTAATTGTGCTTTCTTTTCTTGGGTTATGTCTTCGAATGTGCCAATAGAATGTCTTGAATTATTTATATAATCATTTATCGAAGACAATGTAAGCTTATTCCAAACAATCTTTCCGTCAGCACGTTTAAGCTTTAAAATTAAAGATATCATATTTGTATTAGGATTCGATATCGATTTAAAACAGTTTATAAAGTTTTCGGCAAATTCGTCACACACAATACCGTTCTCTATAAAGTATGACGGTCCATGAGCTATTATTGGCAAGAGACGGTAATATGAGCCTGTCCTTGTAACAAAATGAATTTTATCGGTTTCGGAATCATATTCAAAGACGATATTGGATGTCTGCTCCATCGCCATTCTAAAACGTTCATTGCTTAAAATTAAGTCCTGTTGAGCCTTTTTCGTATTGGTGGTATCGATGCAAGTACAATATAGACATGGATTCCCGTCTATTTTATCAGTAGTGCGAACGCATTTATTCAATACCCATATAATATTGCCCGCAGAAGTTATTATTCGGTATTCCAGTTCTGTCACTTTATCGGAATTCTGAGCGCTTAAAACCATTCTTACCATCATCCTATCATCGGGATGTACACTTGCAAGAAGGTTGTCATTTGATTTTTCTACGAGTTCGTTTTTTGTGTAACCAATAATATTTAAAAATCCGTCACTGACTAAAGCAAATTTATAATCATTATTAACTAAACATTTAACTACTCCACCCGGTATAGCATTTAAAACATTATTAAGCAGCTGTTTGGCGTGGTCTATTTTTTTTCGCGATAAACGGCTATAATATGAAATAATTATAATTACTATAACGAAAATGAAGATAACTTTCAACAATAAAATCATTGAAATATCATTAATATACCCTGTGTGTGTTGCTATTACCGTTTCCGGTACTGTTTGCATAACATACCAGTCATTCTCGTCGACCGGCATATAATAAGTATAATACTTATTATCATTTACTGTATATTCAAACACCCCGTTTTCACCGTTTTTTATTTCATTTTTTAAATTCTCTAAACTAAAACCATTTTCAAACTCTGCGTTAGCTAAATACGAAAAAGCGTTTTCTCGCATATCCCTTAGTCCGCTGTTTTTGGATGCAATAATAACATCTCCATCAACTTGAATAATGTCCGCAAAACCATTGCCGCCAAAACTGCTCATATCGGTTGCGGCAGAAAGACTGTTGATTTCGTAAACACCCGTGAGTATTCCGACAACCTTGGAATCATTATATATAGGAGCATAATATACAATTATTTTTGATGAATTTAAAATCGACTCTAAAACATCGCTGACGCCGCTATTTCCGTTAAAGGCATCGGTTAAATAACTCCGCTTTGATATATCAATATAATTACCGTTTTCATCAAAACTCTTTCCATCGGGAAGAACAATTCGTATTCGATCAAAACTTCCGGATTTATTAATTAACTTTAGTTTTGTAATAGATTCTGTTGAATCAAGTTTTTCATAATTAAAAAATTCCTCAGCTGCATACTCGATAAAATTTAACAAATCGGATGCTTTGGTTTTAACGTGATTAGAAGTTTGTAACGCTATCTCCGAAAGTTGTGTCTTATTTGCATCCTCAGTAAGAACAGCACTTTTCTGCGAAAAGTTATAAAAAAATACAAAGGACAGTAAAATTATCAGAATTATTCCAATAATTGATAATTCACTGCCAATTTTTACAATTTTACTCTTAAAACTCTGCAAACAATTCACCTCGATTATTAAATTTATATACAAATAATATATTATAAATAATTATTATTTGTTTTAATTTATTATAAATATTATACTATTATATAATAAAAATGTCAATGGAATCCACTTGCTAATATTAACGATAATTTAGAGTAAAAATGTAATTATATCCGATACTTTCTCTGCGATATATGTAGCTTCCGATTTTTCCAGTTCTTCTCTGTCACCATAACCGTAAAGAACGCCGATCGAATCAATTCCACAAAGATTTGCACCGTTTATATCAAATTTACGGTCTCCAATCATAACAGCTTCTGAAAGATTTATTATATTTATTTCAGAAAGTGCCTTTCTGATTATGTCCACTTTCTCACTATGTTTTTGCTCCAGATCACCTGCCGAAACAAAAGAAAAGTATTTTTCAAGGTTATAATGTTTTAAAATACGCTTTGCGTAAATTTCCGGCTTAGAGGTTGCCAATATAAGTACAAATTCTTCTTTTTTTAACTGAGTCAACAATTCGTAAATTCCATCATATACAGAGTTCTCATAAATACCGATATCCGTATAGCGTTCACGGTATTTATCAAGTGCTAAAAGTGCTTTTTGTTCATCAAACCCATAATACTGCATAAAAGATTGTCCTAAAGGCGGACCAATCATTTTTCTTAAATTATCATCTGTTTCGCCATTTATTCCGAAATAAGAAAGAGCTTGTCTGAGGGACGCAAAAATACCTGGTTCAGAATCGTTTAGTGTACCGTCAAGGTCAAAAAGAACATATTTATACTTTTTCAATTTATAATCATTCCTATCTCAACATTTATGCCGGCAGTAATAAACGTACCTAAAGGCTACGTTTGACGATTGTGCCGGATCAGCACAAAACCGTATTTGAAAGATTTATCTTTCGAATTTTCTCCGTTATTTTCATATATTATAATATAACTATATAGTAACTATTCTTTTTTGTCAATATAATTTGGTTGAATAGAAAATCAAAAATATTTATTAGTGTATAATTTACAAACTACTTATAAATATTGTTAATTATTCAAGACTAATTTGTAAAAATATAACGAAAAATAAAAAACATCATTAAATATATTGACAAAAATAAATAGTCGAGATATAATGAAGTGTGAGTAAGTTTTGAGTATTATATATTTAATATTATAATTGGCAAACCTGCCGAGAGACAGGGACGCAAAGCTAAGAGTCTTGCTTGTTAAATTATAGCATGATTGTCTGGTTGCATCATTCATAATGAATATGCAACCTTTTTTGTTATAAATATATACAAAAAAGATATAGCTACACATTATATGTAAAACATTTTATTTATTTAAGGAGGAATATAGCGTGAAAATTATTACTAACAGAGGTACATCATCGCGTACCTCTACTAATTTTACATTGCAATTTATACCCTGCAGGGTGTGGAGGTTATTATGAAGAAATCATTGTTCGGTTACAATATAAAAGAAACCGACAATTTATTTAATTCGATGCAAAACCATATCGATGTACTTACAGGCAAAATTACAAACCTTAACGCAGAACTTTCTTCAAAAGGTACTAATTTTGTCGATACTAATGAAACAGATCGTAAAATTATCCAACTTCAGAATAAAATTTCCGAACTGGAGAAAGAAAACTCTTTAATAAAACAGGAACTTTCCAACAAGCCAAAGCCAGAGATTCAAGATAATAATAAAAAGGTTGAGCATATCGGTAAAATTTATTTAACTGCTTATGAAGAAGCGGAGAAAATCAAAAAGCAAGCTCTAGTTGATGCAGATGAATACTTAAGTAAATTTGAAGGCATAAGAAAAGAAACAAAACAAAAATTTGCAACAGCACTAACTGATATACGTGCGCAGCAAAACAATATGGAAGAACTGCTAAACGATTCTGTTCAGTCTATTGTTGAAATGTTAAGAGATTTTGGTATTCAGAGTGATCTTATGCTTAAGAAGCTGGACAATCTTGAAACAGGTTTGAATGTAGAAAAAGTCGCACAGACAATTCGTGGTTAAAATTTAATTATTTTATATCGATATTATTTGTGAGGAGTTGAATCGGCATGAAAAATATTACTAACACAGGTGCATCATCGCATAATGCAACAAATTTTTCATTGCAATTTATACTCTGCGGGGCATGGAGGTTAATATGGCAATAAGATCCTTGGCAAATGCAAGAAGAGGTGGATTTAATAAAGCTAATATTATAGCGTTTATTAAATTCACATTTATTGCTATATTGGCATTTATATTGTTTTTAGGTTTTGGTACATTTTCTACTTATTCTATTGAGAATAGTAGCTCTTATCAGATTACCGACTGGAAATATATATGGACCGAAAGTGAAAAAGAACTAAAAAACACAGTTGTTGGTTGGGAAACAGCAGATAGTGATAATCCTATAAAAAATGAAAACAAACTAAAATATTTACATCTTCAAACTACATATCTTACTAACAATCAATATTATATCTTAACACTACGCAGTGGTAACAGTCCGATTAACGTAGAAATTGACGGCGAAAAGATTGTGGAACAATTAAGAGGTAATTATATGTTCTCCAATATATCGCTTAACGAAATATTACTTGAACCTTCTACAAAAGAAAAAGTAATTGATGTTTATATGTATGTACCTACAACGTTTAATTTTTCTGTTTCATCGGAAGCTACTGAAAACGGTAAGGCTAATATCCGGATTGTTGAGATTTCTGAGCTTGTATTTGGTTCAATATTTGTCGGTTTCGGATTAATGCTGTTATCGGTAGCTATAGCAATATCTATCAAGAAAAAAAATATGAATGTATTTGTATTATTAGGCACATTGAGCGCGGTTTATGGTTTTGCAGTAATTTTCAATCAATCAGGTATATTTTTACCAGTTTTTAAATCTGCTATATTTTATAGGTTGATGATTACTTTCCTTATGCTGACAGCTTTTTTTACTAAACTGGTAATAGCCAGAATTTTAGAGGTAACAAATGAACTCCGCTGGTTTACATATATAAGTGCAATATATGCAGCGTCATATTTACTTGCACCATATTCTATAATACAGCTTTTTCTACTTAAGACCTTCGGAATTTGGAGTCTAATCTGCCTTATAGGTTTTGCTTTTATAGTTTTAAGAAAAGGACTTCCGACAATAAAAAGCATACTTATAATAATAACAATATTTCTAACGGTTCTTCTTGGTCAAACTTTATATTGGCTTAGCTATCTGATACCAATAGATATTCCGAGCAGAGAAGCATTTTTAATGGCTGTTGGGATATATATAATTGCTTTAATATGTTTTTTCGCAAGTAATACCTTCTTCGGGACACAAAGACTTACAACAGAATTTGGCGATGATAATAAGAATGTGTGGCAAATCATTTCCAGATTATTAGTTACTAAAGCTGATACAAACAGTAACCATCTCGAAAATGTATCTCGTTATGTCAGCGTAATGTGTGAGAGGATGAAAATGTCACCGGAAACAATCGGATTGGTTGCGTCGGCTGCACTTTTACATGATATTGGTAAAATTGCGATTCCATTATCAATTATTGAAAAAGAAGATATTATAACACAGGAAGAATATGAACAGATCCGTTGTCACGTTTTTCATGGGTATAATATTCTGACAGATCCTAATGATAAGTTTCTGCAATTATCAGCAACTATTGCAAAAAATCATCACGAAAGATATGATGGAACAGGTTATCTTGGATTAAAGGGAAATGATATAGATATATTTTCACAAATTACCGCATTAGCTGATAATTTTGATGCGCTGACCGCATTTCGCACATATAAAAAAGCTTGGAACTTCAACGATGCTTGGGATTATATAAATACACATGCAGGTGACTTTTTTGACCCTGAATTAGTTAAGATTTTTAATTTATGCCGTAAGGAATTCTGGGAAATTTATCAACGCAGAAACAATGCCGTTTAAATAATTTTAAAAATACAAGTATTCGCATTCGACTAAAAAGATAAGTATTGTCAGGAGGGATGACATTTTTGGAGCTTTTGTTTACAGGAAAACTATCCTCGATATCTGCTGGTTTTTGTAATAATTTATGCACGCAGCATAAGGTTATATTAGCCTCCGAGGATGTAAATAAAGACAACGTGGGAAAAACAGCAATCCCTTTTTCGGTTAAGTCAGACAGCGATAAATTTGCTAAATTATTTCGATCATATAATTTTGAAACAGTTATCTTCTTTTCCGAATCGGCTGAGGGGATCAGAAAGAATTCGGGTGAGCTTGGAAGACTTGAAAATGTACTAAAAGCTTGTGTTGAATTCGATGTCGGAAAAGTTATATACATATCTTCAACATCTGTTTATTCAGGAACATTTAAAGCTGATGAAAGCACAAAAATTGTTCCCGCAGACAGTTATAGTGTTGAGCTTGCCGCTTGTGAACAACTCTGTGATTTTTACAGAGCTAACGAGGGGCTTTCGGTCGTTATACTACATGTTCCTTATCTCTATGGTTATGGAGAAAATTCTTCTGTTGTTGCAGCGCTTGTAAAGCAAGCGGTTGATCGTGCTTCTATACGCTTTCCCGGAAGCAGAGAACAAATATGCGAATATTTATCTCAGGAAGATTTAAGCGGACTTTTAATGCGAATTGTAGACGACTGGCCAAATCATGAGGTTATAAACGTACCTGGCGGCAGTGCATTTTCCTTTTCGGGGCTTGGGGTGGAATTTATTAAATTAATACCTACACTCAGAATCTCACATGCAGGAGGAAACAAAACAATACCTGCTCCTATTTCAGCCGAGATTCCCAGAAAAGAATATGACTGGGTTCCCACTCTCAACATTGCGGATGACCTTCCGAGGTTGATAAGAGAATATAGTAACCGTTATGAGAGCGAAAAAGGTAATATTATAAAACGCATAAAAGCATATGCAGCACGAAATAAAATTGTTGTAATTATTGCAGAACTTTTATTCGGATTTTTAATAATGGAGCTGTTAAACACCTTAACCACCACAATGGTACAATTTCAATATGTGGATTTCAGACTTTTATACGTGGTAGTTATCGCAACGCTGCATGGACTTGGAGCTGGTATGGCAGCTTCGGCACTTGCCTGTGTATCAATGATAATAAGCTATTCGCAGTTAAGTATGGATTGGCGATTTCTGTTATATAACATAGATAACTGGTTACCTTTCGCTTGTTATTTAATAATAGCTGCAATTGCAGGCTATACAAAGGATAAATACCGAAACCAGCTTATGTTTTTGGAAAATGAAAATAACGCACTTGAGGAAAGGTATTTTTTCCTAAACGAGCTTTACGGTGAAGCATTAAAAAATAAAGGTGAATTCAAAGCTCAGATACTTAGTTACAGCGGTAGCTTCGGACGTATATATGAGGTTGCACGCCGACTTAACAGCCTGCTGCCCGAGGTTATATTCAAAGAAGCTATCGGTGCGATGGAAGAACTTTTATTAAATCAGACAATCAGTATATATACAATAAATGAGGATTCCGGATACGCACGTCTTGCGGTTTGTTCGCAGAAAATGAACTTGAGAGCACCAAAATCATTGAAGCTTGATAATTATTCTGATATAATAGAAAGTTTGCGTGACGGTGAAGTATGGAGCAACAATATACAGTATGCAGATAACCCTGACTACTGTGCTGCAGTGTTCCGTGAAGGGAAACCTGTTGTACTTATCATGATACAAAAAGTTAAATTCGAACAGATGGCTATGTATTATCAAAACCTTATCAGGGTTTTATGCGGATTGATACAAGTGTCTCTCCTGCGTGCATATGAACATAACGAACGCTGGGAGAGTGAAAGATATATCACAGGTACGCGTATTATTAATAAAGAACATTTTAAAATGCTTCTTGAAGCCGAAAAAGCGATGGCAGAAAAGGAAATTGCTGAATTTTCACTTTTACATATTTTTTGCGATACTAATGATAGAGGAAATATAAGTGAGACAGTATTAAATACTCTTAGAGGTACTGACTATATCGGACTTGGAGAGGACGAAGAAATTTATGTTATACTCTCACAGGCAGGCCGTGTAAATATTGATATTATCGCACATCGTCTTCGCGAAGCAGGCATTATCTTTGAGGTGACCGATAAAATCGGAGCAGCATAATAAAATATAAACTAATTTATTATAAAATTAATAAATATTGTTTTACAGGCGGGTGCCCATAACATCACAATAGATTATAAACAGAAAGGTGATATATAAAGAATGTGGTATCTGATATTACTTATAATACATCTTTTTATTTGTTTAATTTTATATATTTCCATTCGTACAGGAGCAATGGAGGTAACATCATATTTACTTCCTATAGCGATATTTATTCCTGTATTTGGTTTTATTGCATTAGTTATATGTGACAGACTTGCTAAAAACGGAAAAGCCAACACCAAAGAGCTGGAACTTGAGGATTTGATGCTCAGAGCAGATGATTTCCGTAGAATTAAGCATGAGGATGAGAAAACTGTAAAGACTGTTGTCCCACTTGAGGAAGCGATTAGAATCAACGATACACAAATCAGGCGTAAATTGATGATGGATATTATGAAGCAGGATCCTGATAAATATATAAAGCTACTTCAGCAAGCACGTCTTAATGATGATATGGAGGTTACTCATTATGCCTCTACAGCTATGATGGAGGTACAGCGAAAATACGAAATTGAGCTTCAGAGATACGAAAAGGAATTACAAGTTAATCCCGAGGATACTAATGTACTTAACACTTATTTAAAGGTGCTTAAGCGGTATATTGAAAGCGGAATGCTGGAGGATAATATGCTTGTAATTCAACGTGTTAGATTTGATTCTCTTTTGAAAAAGAAAATTGCAGAATTTCCTTCGGAAAAACAGCCGTATATAGATCTGGCGGAAAACTTAATTGAGCTTAGTTATTTTGATGAAGCTGAAAAAACCGTAAGGTATTTAACTCACAGATGGCCTAATGACGAAAATATGTGGGTTGCAAAACTTAAGTTATGCTTTGCATCTGGTAATAAAAAGCAATTTGATGAAACTGTCAGTGAAATAAAGGAAAGAAAAATTTATTTCTCATCTCAATTCAAGGATTTACTTACTTTTTGGGATTCGTCTGTTAAGGAATATAAATATACGTATTAATAGAGGTTTTAGATGATAAACAAGGCAAGAATGCGAATATTGTTAGTGCCGTTTTTAGTATTAATATTAATGGCTCTGCTTTTGCTTGCCGAAAGAACGGGTCTTCAGTTTAAATCAGAAGCAAATGATGTTTTATTTTTACCTAAAAGTGTAACAAGCATAATGAGAGCAGAGCAGGAAGACGAATGTCTTATGCTTGTTGATTCGGCGTCGGATATAACGCTTGTTTTCAGAAAGCAGATGGAGGATGTGCTTGACAGCATGCGTATTGGGTACGATGTAGTTGATGCATCAAGCAATTCTTTGCCGGAGCTTGATAAATATCGTACAGTGGTTATTACTTTCAGTAATCTTGACATTCTTTCCGACGATATTATGGAGCTTTTTGAGTGGGTTGATGACGGTGGAGGACTTATGCTATGTTGCGCTCCATCACCTACTACCGTATTTCAGGTTATAAAACAAAAGCTTGGAATCCTGGAATCAGGCTATAGCTACGTTAACGTTGAGGGTATGCAGTTTACTTCGGATTTTATGATTGGAGCAAAAGGTATTTCCTACATGTGGGACACTGCCTGGGAAGCTTCTCTTGGGGTAAATTTGTTGGAAAGCTGTAATGTTCATGTAACTTCGATCGGCGATAATTCGGCACCCATGGTATGGGATTATCGCTACGGTAATGGAAAAGTCGTTGTTAACAACCACTCAGTCGTCGATAAAGGTGCAAGAGGGCTTTTTGCGGCAACATATTCTTTGCTTGAGGATGTTATTGCTTATCCAGTAATAAATTCATCTACATTTTTTTTAGACGATTTTCCAGCACCTGTTCCTATGGGTGATGCAACTTATATAAGCCGTGATTATAACAGAAGCATTGAAAGCTTTTACTCTAATATCTGGTGGCCGGATGTACTTGAGATTGCGGATAAATATGGCATTACATATACCGGAGTTGTTATCGAGAACTACTATGATTCTACAGAAGAACCTTTCACAAGGAATATGGATATAGAAAGGTTTTCATATTTCGGAGGTATGCTTCTCGAGAATGGCGGCGAAATAGGTATACATGGTTATAACCATCAACCGCTTGTTACATCTGCGTTTGTTTATGATGATAGCATTAATTATAACACCTGGGAAAATATGGATTTAATGACTATGTCATTAAATGAGCTTGTCGGATTTACAAAATCATTATTTCCGGATACAAATATATCTGTTTATGTGCCGCCATCAAACATTCTTTCAAACGAAGGCAGACAGGTTTTAGGTACGAGGTTGCCTGGGTTACGTTGTATTGCATCTGTTTATGTAGCTGAGGATATACAATTTGAGCAGGAGTTTGAAGTCAGCGCTGATGGAATAATTAATCTTCCCCGTATTATAGCAGGCTGCTTAATAGACGAATATATGGAATGGGCAGCTATGAATGAATTGAACTTCCATTTTGTTAACAACCACTTTATGCACCCTGATGATGTTCTGGACGTTGACCGTGGAGCTGCATTAGGCTGGGAAGCAATGAAAAAAGATTTCGATAGTTACCTGACATGGTTATACGATACAGCACCGACAATCCGTAATTTAAACGCAACACAAGCCGCAGCAGCTGTTGAGAGGTATGACTATTTATCGGTAAAAAGAGAAATTTCCGATAGCAAATACAAGCTTTCGCTTGGCGGATTTTATGATACTGCATATCTGATGTTACGTTTTAACAACGGTGAGCCGGGCAAGGTAGATGGCGGAACAATTGAACATTTAGAAGGAAATCTTTATCTTCTCTGCGCTTCACAAGCTGAAATTACTATAGAAATAATAAAATAATTTATATTTATATTACCATTAAGTTTAATGTAAAAGTCGGCAAAGAAGAGGAGATGAAATAAAACATAATGCGAATCTGTATGGTATTGGAAGGCTGCTATCCCTATGTAAGAGGCGGAGTATCCAGCTGGATGCACGGTCTTATCGGAGCAATGCCTCAGCATGAATTTGTGTTGTGGATTATAGCCGAATCCTCCGAGATGAAAGGCAAATTTAAATACGAAATGCACCCGAACGTAAAAGAAGTACACGAGGTGTTTTTGATGGACGCATTAAAGTTACGTCCTAAAAGAAGCCGCCGTAATTATAAGTTTACGGAGGAGGAAGTTGCACAGCTTCGTGCATTAATTTCCTGCGAGGACCCACTCTGGCCTATATTATTCAGGTTATATAATAAGAAAAAAGTCGGAGCTATCGATTTCTTAATGGGCGAAGAATTTTTAAACATCCTATTGGATTTGTGTAGAGAAAAGTATCCTTTTGTATCCTTTGCTGAACTTTTCCATACAATGCGTTCAATGCTGCTACCCATGCTCTTTCTTATGGGACAAGAAGTACCGATTGCAGATGTCTATCATTCCACCTCAACCGGATATGGAGGTCTTTTAGGCTCAATGGGAGGCTGGAGTACGGGACGCCCGTTTGTTGTAACCGAACACGGTATTTACACCCGTGAGCGTGAGGAGGAGATACTGCGTGCAAAATGGGTTCCGCCCTATTTCAAACAGCAATGGATTTCTCTTTTTCATATGCTATCTCATTGTGCATATAATAACGCGGCAACAGTTACTTCACTTTTTCCACGTGCCTCCGAAACGCAGGTGGAGATAGGATGCCCAGCATATAAGTGCAGGGTAATAGCCAACGGTATCAACCTAAAGAACTTTATTGAGCTTCCCTTAAAAGAAGAAGATGAATACATAGATATAGCAGCTGTAGTAAGATTATCACCGATTAAAGATATAAAGACAATGATTTATTCGTTTTTTGCACTTAAAACACAGGTTCCTAATGCAAGATTACATATTCTCGGTGATACCGATGACGAAAATTATGCAAAGGAATGCAAGCAGCTTGTAGAACAACTTGGGGTAAAAGATTTATTTTTCGTTGGTAATACAAATGTACCCGAATATTTAAAAAAGATAGATTTTACAGTCCTGTCGAGCATATCGGAGGGACAGCCACTTGCTGTACTTGAATCCTTTGCAGCTGCACGCCCCTGCGTTACTACAGATGTTGGATGCTGCCGTGAATTAATAAGAGGCTATCATGACGATCTAAATGGAAAAGCGGGGATACACGTTCCGCCCATGCATCCCGAAATGCTTGCAACCGCAATGGAACTACTTTGTAAACGCAAGGACATAAGGCTTGCGATGGGTAAGGCAGGACGAAATCGTGTAAAATCATTTTATGTGCACGATACTATGATAAACAACTATCTCAAAAACTACGAGGAGGTGTTGTCGCAATGGCGGGAATTGGGTTTGAATTAAAGCGAATGTTCGCTCAAAAAGGTTTGTTCGCCTCAATCAGAGCTTACAGCTATGCCGGAATTATTTGTGCAGGCCCAATGGTTCTGGGTGTGGCATTGTTATTAGGTGCAAGATTGATAACAGGGTACGCCGGAGCAAGCGGACATGAAAGAGAACTATTGAACTCAATGATTACATATGCATTGCTTGGCTCTCTGACCTTGACCAGCTTATTTTCAATGGCGACTACCAGAGCAATAGCGGATATGCTTTTCACCAAGCAAAGAGAACGCATAATGCCTACTTTTTACGGCAGTTCAGCTGTAATGCTCGTTATCGGTTCAATCGGCTATGGAACGTTCTTGCATTTTTCGGGCGTACCGCTTTTATATAAAGTGTTGAACCTAATTCTTTTTACAACACTTGTTGTTGTTTGGACAGAAATTAACTATTTAACGGCTGTAAAGGATTATAAAGAGATACTGGTTACATTCTTTATTGCACTCTTATGTGCATTATTGTTGGGAGCAGCTCTCTCGATATGGGTAAATATTGAACCGATTGCAGCAATGCTGATTGGTATAATATGCGGTTACGGAATAATGATGGTGCGTTATTTTTTAACGCTCTATAAATACTTTCCTGAAGGAAAAGGTAGCTCACTTCACTTTTTAAGATGGTTTGATAAATATCCGGAACTTTCGTTTGTAGGATTTTTTCTTACACTCGGGCTTTTTGGGCATCTTGTTATTATGTGGGCAAGTAAAATCGGTGTACAGGTAGAGGGACTTTTCTATGGAGCACCGGCATATGATATTCCGGCACTTATCGCATTTTTTTCAATACTTATAACAACAGTAAACTTTGTTACCTCTGTAGAGGTCAGATTTTATCCGTGTTATAAGGATTATTTCAGCCTTTTTAATGATAAAGGCTCGCTTGAGGATATCGAGGATGCTGAAAAAAATATGTTTGTTGTACTGCGTGAGGAACTAATCTATCTTTCTCAGAAGCAATTATTCTCAACAGTTTTATTTATTGTTATAGGAACATTGGTACTTCCTTATTTGGAGTTGGGTTTTAACAGCGATATGCTTGGTACCTTCCGCGTTTTATGTGTCGGTTACGCATTTTATGCAATCGCTAACAGTATTATGTTGATAGAGTTGTATTTCGCAGATAATAAAAACTCTATGAAAAATTCCTTTTTCTTTATGGTTATTGGTAACATTTTTACAATATTGCTTATGAACGGAGCATCCTCATTTTATGGATTTGGATTCTTATTAGGCGGAGCGGTTTTCTTCTTATTCTCTATGATAAGACTTTCAATGTTTTTAAAGAGAATAAAATATCATGTTCTGAGTTGTCAGCCTGTATTCAAATCAGATACTAAAGGGTTGTTTACACCTCTTTGCGACAGACTTGATGCTCGTTATGAGAGAAAGCATGAGCAGGAAAAATATAGTATAAAGACAACAACGGGAGGTAGGATAAATGTTTAATAACAAGGTAAAGTCTGAAAGTAAACTTTCAGACAAAGAGTTTTGTGCCTTTTACACCGGACAGTATGGTGTAAATTCTACTGCCAAAAATCCGCATTGTGCGGGGAACCAGCACAAAACTCCGCGCTTCGACGAAAGGAATGGGTATAAAAATATAAAACAGATTTTAATAACAGCATTGTTATTATTACTCAGCTTTTCTCTTTTAGGCTGCTTTAAAAACAATACAGAAAATTCTGACGATAATATAAATTCTGAAGGAAATGTTATTATAAATGATAATAACGGTGAAATAAACAATGCAGTTGTTAAGGATAACGACAGCGTTTATATGTTTGATGACGAAGGTTCTATTGTCACAATGTATCTTACTGTCCGACAGGGAAACAGCTCAGAAAACACTAATCATAATTGGACAGAAGTAAACAACTATTCAATATTTGATTACGAAACATTGGGTGTAGAGCGTTATGCTGTAGAAGGGATTCTTAAGATTGGCGATGAGAACGGTCCCGCGATGGGCGAGTTTGGTTACGGTGTTACAGTTCCGAACGCAGTTGTTCAAGTAAGAGGTAATACAACCTCAAAAGCAGCACAGAAATCTTATAAGATTGAAATTAAAAGAGATAAAGGCACATGGCGCGAGCAGAGAACAATTGCACTTAACAAGCATCCTTATGACGAATCTCGAGTTTTAAACAAATTAGGCTACGACCTTATGAAAGATATTCCAGGCATGATAAGTGCCCGTACCCAGTTTGTGCATCTTTATGTCAAGGACGAAACCGGAAGCGATGCCGCAACTACTGGGTATGTGGACTATGGTCTTTTCACTCAGGTAGAACAATTTAATGCTGCATATCTTCGAAATCACGGACTTGACGAGAACGGTCAGTTTTACAAGGCTGAGATGTTTGAGTTTATGCGTTATAAAGATTCAATAAAGCTTACCAGTGACCCCGATTATGATAAAGCAGCTTTCGAAAAAATTCTCGAGATAAAAGGCAGTGACGACCACACAAAACTTATTGCAATGCTTGACGACCTCAATAATTATTCTCTTGATATCGAAACTGTCTTCAGCAAATATTTTGATGAGGATAACTTCTTTACATGGATGGCATATAATATCCTTACAGGAAACATTGATACTATAAACCGAAACTTCTATCTTTACAGTCCTTTGAATTCTGATAAATTTTATATTATTCCTTGGGATAATGACGGAGCTTTTTCAAGGACCATGGCAGAATATCAGAGTTTTTACAATGATTATGGTCATGAAATCGGAGTAAGTAATTATTGGGGCTGTATTTTGCACCAGAGAATTCTATCTAACGCCAAATATCGTAATATACTCAATGATAAAATGAAAGAAATAAAAGAATACCTTAGCAAAGAGAGAATATCCGAACTTATTAACCTATATAAACCAACCGTAAAAAGTTTTTTATATACCATGCCTGACATTATGCATACCGAAGTAACCGAGGATAGATTCGATGGTTTATTTGAGGCAATGCTGGGCGAAATTGATTATAATTATTATTTATACAAAGAAAGTATCGAACGTTCGATGCCTTTTTATATAGACAGACCTACTATTGATGGAGTAAAAATAAAGTATACTTGGGGTATATCCTTCGACTTTGATGGTGAAAATGTTAAATATAACGTAGAAATTGCCAGAGATTTAGATTTTACAGATATTATAGAATCATATGAAAATCTTGATATTCCGATTGCATATACCGATATTTTACCGATGGGACAGTATTTTATCCGTGTTAAGACAATAAACGAATCAGGTAAAGAACAATACGCAATGGATTATTATATTTCAGAGAATATTAAACACTACGGTATATATGTATTTTATATTCAGCCGGATGGTAGTATAGACAGTTAGTTAATTGTACATCTTACACTAATTCAAATTAGAAACAATGATAAATTCGAGGAAAAGTCTTTGATTAATGGACTTTTTTGAAGAATTTTTCTTACTGTTTCTTAAGAGAAGTAGTATTACGAAAGGAGTGGTCAGGTATTATAACTGAAAATAACAACGACAGACCTGTTTTCCGACACGAGTTAAAATATCTGATAAATTATGGTGATAAGGAAATAATAAAAACCAGACTGGGTGGTTTAATACAAAAAGATACTCATGCAAAAAATGGTTTTTATAAAATCCGAAGCCTATATTTCGATGATTACTGGAACAGCTCTTATGAGGAAAAGCTTATGGGAGTAACAAGCAGAAGTAAATTCAGGATTAGAATTTATGATGACAGTGACAGCGTAATAAACTTGGAAAAAAAGATAAAACAAGGCAATTACATAAACAAACAGAATGCGCGACTCACCCGAGAGGAAACAGAAAAAATCTTGGTCGGTGATTATGGATTTCTTCTAAAACATGAAAATAAAATTTGCAGAGAATTTTATATTCAATGTGTATCAAACATAATGCGTCCGAGGGTAATTGTTGATTATGAAAGAGAACCGTTCATATTTGCTGTCGGTGACGTGAGAATTACTTTTGACACCGATGTAAGAGCAAGCTCTTTGGAATTTGCACTTTTTGATCCAAAACTTCCGACTTTAAGTGTTCTCGATCCCGATAAATTAGTTATGGAAGTAAAATTTACGGAACTTTTACCACAAATGATAAGAAAAGCACTTCCGTCAAGAGCAGCCGAGCTATCAGCTGTATCAAAATATGTGCTTTGCTGCGAGAAAACAAATTATATATTATCATAATACCGATATCAAATATACTTAATTATTTAATAAGCAATGAAAGGAAAGCATTTTATGAGCGTACAGGATTTTATAAAAAAATCAATATTAGAGAATGAGATATTTCAGCAGACTTTTTCATGGGAGAATTTCGTTATTATTTTAATATCGTTGGGTGCAGCACTGTTGATGGGCTTATTTGTCAGCTTTATCTATTCAAAGTTCTTCAGAGGCGTTGTATACAGCCGTACTTTTTCGATAACGCTGGTTGGTATGACGGTCATGACCTGTATGGTAACAATTGCTATCAGTTCAAACATAGTCATTTCTCTGGGCATGATCGGTGCATTATCTATAGTACGTTACCGCACAGCAATAAAAGAACCTATGGACCTTTTATATCTTTTCTGGGCAATAACCTCCGGAATTACTGTAGGAGCAAAGATGTATCCTCTTGCAGGTACAGCAGCTATTATCATGGTATTAACGCTCTTTATTTTCAATCGTCGTGCGGTTAGTGGTCAGGTTTACATAGTTGTTATTCATTATATCGGTGAATATACAGGTGATATGGTCAGAAGAGCAATGGGAAATGTAAAGTTCCGAATAAAATCCAAGACAATACGTAAGGATGCAGCAGAAATGGCGATAGAAGTTTTTTCAAAAGGAGATAATTTGGCTTTTGTTGATAGAATCCGCATGGTCGAAAATGTACAGGATGTAACTCTTGTACAATACGACGGCGAGTATCACGGATAAATGAAGTTTTATAAATTAATTATATATATGATAACAATGTTGATTGCGGGTGGCTCTTTAAACCTTATACTTTTCGGTTCAAAATGGAACAAAACTGTTACATTTGAAAAAAGTAATGAGGTTATTGTCAACCCCTTGATTGGTTATGCTCCGATTGCGGAATATACGTCCGTAGCAGAGAAATATTCTCTTGTTTATGTTGATGTTACCTGGCGTGAGCTTGAGCCCGAGGAGGGCGTATATGACTTTGCTGGTATAGACGAAAGCAACCAGCTTGATATGTGGCGTGAACAAGGTAAGCGTGTTGTTTTTCGCTTTGTTTTAGACAAGCCAGGCGATAAAAAACATATTGATATTCCCGATTGGTTATATGATAAGATTGATGGTGACGGGGATGTTTATGACAACTCCTACGGGAAAGGTTTCTCTCCTGATTATGAAAACGAGATAATTATAAAAGCGCACGAAAAGGCAATAAAAGCTATCGGAGAATATTACGGCAAGGATGATTTCTTTGCATATGTAGAGCTTGGAAGCCTTGGTCATTGGGGAGAATGGCATGTAAATTACGAAAGCGGCATCGAGGAAATGCCCGATGAAGCAATACGCGACTTATATATAAAACCCTATTTAACCGCTTTTCCAAACGCTCAAATTATGATGCGAAGGTCATTTACTCCAGTAAAAACTTATGGTTTAGGTGTTTTTAACGATATGACAGGCGATGCAGATGCAACTGCCGAATGGCTGGACTGGATAAATAAAGGCGGAGAATATACGCAGACAGGTGAGAAATTTGCAATCGTTCCAGTGCCTGAGGTTTGGAATACCGCAGCAGTAGGCGGCGAGTTCACGAGTTCTGTTACAATGGATTGGCTGTTAAAATACCATCTTGACGAGACAATCGAGCTGGTAAGAAGCTCTCATATGTCCTTTATCGGACCAAAAATGCCGGAAAAGGATAGTTACGGAGAAGGAATAGGCACAGTCCTAAACAATTTAGGCTATCGTTTCCGTATCAATAAAGCAAAAATAAATTCCAGCTTTAACGGTAAAGTTCTTAAAGTTTCTCTCGACTGGACAAACGACGGTGTTGCACCTATATATTGGGATTGGGACGCTTACCTTTATCTCTTGGACGAGAACAATAATATCACCCAAAAAAAAGAGATTGATATAGAACTTACCAGGCTGACTTCAGGTAAAACTATCAGGACCTATTCTGGTTTCAGCCTTGAGAATTTATCCGATAAAAATCTTAAGCTATGTATAGGAATTGTTGACCCGAACACAGGCGAGCCTGCAATTAAGTTCGCAATGGGCGGCGAACGTATAGGCAATTTGTCAGTGTTATATGAGTGGATAAATACTACGAATAAAAATAATCGATAATAATATCAAAAGGACTAAGGAGATTTCTTATAGTCCTTTTTTGTTGTAATCATTTTTATTGATTATACTGCCAATTTGTGCTATACTTAAAAAAATAGTCAAGTAGATTTATAATCGAGGGCAAAAATATGAAGAGCAAATTCTTGAAATATAACTTATATTTATTAATTATTACACTTATTTTTACCGTTATACTTGCCTCATGTGATAATTCGGACAATATAGGTACACTCTCGATAGATATTTCCTCACTTACAGGAAGCGAATATGATGAAAAAACCGATGCTCCTGTTATTGTTGAAGCACGAACCGTAGATGATGGAAGAGTTATTTTTTCCGGCACATGTGAAGAGGGTGCGACAATATATGTTCTTTATGAAAATAAAGTTATACATACCACCAAGTCACATTACGGCAGCTTTATCTTAGAGCTTTCGGTAGCACGTAAAAACAGTCCGATGGAAGTATCTTTATGTGCTAAAAGTGACAGGAAAGCATTGAGTGACCCCACTACAGACCAAGCATATTTTAGAACTCCGGATAAAGGTATTTCCGATTGGGTGTGGGTTGGAAAAGATTTTCATTTATTTTTTAGCAACACGTCAGATAACTATTACAGAAAAGATGTTTTAAATACCGAGGAAGAGAATCTTGCAAAAAAACGTATTTCCGAGCGAGTAAATTGGCTTGACGAGAATCTGGGTGCTACTCCTATTTATATACTTGTACCTAATCCTAACGAAATTTACAGCGAATATATGCCCGAAAAACTTGGGCAGATTCCCGATACACAATCCCTGCATGACCAGTCAGCCGCTTTACTAGCTGCAGCAGGTGCAAAAGTGATTGACATGAAACCTATTTTAGAACAGCACAAGAACGACGAATTCTTTATATATCACAATACAGACAGCCATTGGACAGAATATGCAGCTTATTTTGCTTATGACGAGCTTTTTGATTATATTTCTCAGAGCTTTCCGGCTAGTTCTCCGCGTCCGATAGAAGATTTTGGTTTTGCAAACGAAAGTCATCAGGTCGGAGACTTATACTTTGATCTTGGGATGGATGTATCAAAACTCTATGAAACCTCAACCTATTCTAATCTGACTTTTGAAACACCTGTCAATATATTGAAGTATAAGAGCGGAGATTCCACGATTATTGCGGAAGAGCCGACAAAAGAGCATACCTTTGTTAATTCTGAACAAGAGGAAAAACCTAACATCATAATTATGCGAGACTCATATTCGATAATGATGTTTGATTTTATTGCCGAACGTTGCGCAACCACTACTATGCTTGCGATGTGGGATTTTACGTTTGATAAGGAAAGGTTCACAAATCTTGATGTTGATTATGTTATTTATATAGTTAGTGATATGAACCTTAAGAGCCTTTACAAGTAAAAGGCAGGAGCATCTATGACCGAAAATTATTGCAGTACAAACGGAATAGAATTGTTTTATAAAAAAAGAGGAAAAGGTAGACCGCTCCTCCTTTTACACGGCAACGGAGAATCCAATGTGATTTTTGATGCGTTATGCGATAAATTATCAAAAGATTATATTGTTTATTCAATTGACAGCCGCGGACACGGTAAAAGCAGCGTGGTAAAGGAACTTGATTACAATGTTATGGCGGAAGATATAGTCGGTTTTATAAAAACGCTTGAACTGCAAAAACCGATTTTGTATGGTTTTAGCGATGGTGGAATTATCGGATTGATAATTGCAATAAAATACCCCGAACTGTTATCTAACTTGATTGTAAGCGGAGTAAATATCGCTCCGTCTGGAATCAAGATTATTTATCGTTATCTATTCAGATTAATTTATTTCTTCACAAAGTCACATTTATACCGTATTATGCTCACTCAACCTAACATAGAAAATTCAGAGTTGAAGAAAATAAAAGTTCCTGTCCTGATTACTGCAGGACAAAACGATATGATTAAAGATATTCATACGAAGATGATTGCTGAAAATATCACAGAAAGCGAATTATTAATTCTACCGAAAGAAAGCCATTCAAGCTATATAGTAAACAGTGATAAAATGTATGGAATAATAAAATCTTTTTGCAAAAGACGTTTTTAAAGAAAGAAAAGAGAAAAAATATGAAAATTGATTTGTCAAATAAAACAGCACTTATTACAGGTGCAACAGGACAATTGGGCAGAGTTATGGTACGCACACTTGCAGAATGCGGTGCGAATATAATTATTCATTATCATAATAACATAGAAAAAGCAAAAGAATTATATAGTGAAATAGAAAAAATAGGCAGACGCGCTTTTATTGTGCAAGCGGATATTACCGATTTTAATTCTATTATACAAATGAAGGAAAAGATTACCTCAGAGTTTACTTTACCAGACATTATAGTTGACAACGCTGTAATTCAATACAGATGGACAACAGTGCTTGAACAGGCGGCAGAAGATTATGAAAGTCAGTTTAAATCCTGTGTAATGCAAAATGTATATATGGCAAAGGCATTTGTTCAGCCTATGATTGAAAAAAACACAGGTAGGTTTATTGGAATTAATACAGAATGTTCAATGATGAATTTCCCTACTCAATCGGCTTATGTTGCCGCAAAAAGAGGGATGGATGGTGTTATGCGTATTTTAGCAAAGGAAATCGGAGAATATAATATAACAGTAAATCAGGTTGCACCTGGCTGGACTATATCTGATAACGACAGGCAGTGGGGAACAGAATACAGCAAGGAATATTGCGAAAAAGTACCGTTAAAACGAAGGGGAACCGATCAGGAAATTGCCAATGTTGTGGCTTTTTTGGCCTCCGATCTCGCAAGCTTTATAACGGGTGCATATATTCCTGTATGTGGCGGAAATGTAATGCCGACAATATAACTGGTGTAAACATCAATACTTTTGTTTTAATAAAAAATTGAGGTGAGTTTTTTGGTAGGTCTTCTTGCAAAAGCATTAATTAAGAATTACAAATCGTTTACTTCAGCTAATGTCAGGCAAAAATACGGTATTTTATGCGGTATATTGGGAATAATTTTTAATATTATTTTATTCGCAGGTAAGCTGATTGCCGGAATGTTAAGCGGTTCGATAGCGATCACCGCAGATGCATTTAACAACCTTTCAGATGCCGGAAGCTCGGTAGTTACCGCAGTCGGTTTTAAACTTTCGGGGCAAAAACCTGATATTCATCATCCTTTCGGACATGGACGCATTGAATACATATCGGGCTTGATTGTTTCGATGATAATTCTTTTAGTCGGAATTGAATTATTTAAATCATCCGTTGAAAAAATCATAAATCCAACAGAGGTAAAGTTGTCTGGTATTACCTTTATCGTTCTTTTTATTTCGATAGCTTTTAAATCTTATATGGCTTTTTATAATAATAAAATTGGTAAAAAAATAAGTTCGTCAGCAATGAAAGCGGTTGCAAGAGACAGCCTGAGCGATTGTATAGCAACAACCTCTGTTTTAATTTCCATGACCTTTACATATTTTACCGATATAAATACCGACGGCTGGTTCGGTGTTCTTGTTGCTTTGTTTATTTTGTACACGGGGTACAGCTCTGTTAAAGAGACAGTCAGTCCGTTGTTAGGGCAACCGCCCGAACCAAAGTTTGTACAGGAAATAGAACAGATTGTTTTATCATTTCCCGAAATAGTGGGATTGCACGATCTTATTGTACATGACTACGGACCGGGCAGGCGTATGATTTCCTTACACGCAGAGATCCCAGTCGAATCTGATATTTTGGTCATGCACGATATTATTGATAATATAGAGAAAATGCTGCTTATCAGGCTTGAATGTCAATCGGTAATCCACATGGACCCTATCTCAACTAATGATCCGAAAACACTTGAAACAAAAGCGAGAATTGAAGAACTGGTAAAAAGCATAGACAACCGTATAACTATACACGATTTTCGAATGGTTGTAGGTCATACACATACTAATATTATATTCGATATTGTTGTTCCTTTTGATATAAAAAAGAGCGATAAAACCTTGAACGAAGAGGTTTCTTCACTTGTGTGTAAAATGGATAAAACACTATATACTGTGGTTGATATAGACCGAGCCGATGCATGAATTATTTGATTAAATTTGTATAAAATAACGAATAAAGTGACAAAAAAATTCAATGTGTATTTAATTGCGACACTATTCTCTCTAATTTTAGCCCCTAATGTTCATACATTGTTTACATCTTTTGTGCAACAATATATAGATCACGTATTGCATTCCACCACAATATATAGTATAATTGCGTTGCACCCAAAAAATCAACAGTAAGGAAAAAATGAACATCTTGGGTTAGAAGAGAGGAAGAAAGACATGATTACCAATATAAGAAAGCGTGACGGCAGTTTAGTACCGTTTTACCCGGAGAAAATAACAAGAGCAATTTTTAAAGCAGCTAATGCGGTAGGCGGTAACGACTGGAATATGTCCGAGGAGCTATCTGCACAGGTTGTAAAATTGGCAGAACAGCTATACAGTGATCAGATAGCTGATGTAGAAGCTATACAGGATTTAGTAGAAAAGGTTCTTATCGAAAACGGCAAAGCGAAGACTGCAAAGGCATATATACTTTATAGAGAAAAGCGTCACGGAGCAAGGCAGACAAATGCTTTGATCGGTGCTACCATAGATATGTTCAAGAATTATCTCGGCGACAATGACTGGCGTATAAAAGAGAATGCCAATGCACAAAAATCTATAAACGGAATGAACAACTATATCCGCGAGACTTTTACAAAACAATACTGGCTGCACGAGATTTATCCCGATGAGATACGCAACGCTCATGTTTCGGGTGATTTGCATCTGCACGACCTTGGCTTCTTCGGTCCATATTGCGCAGGCTGGGACCTTAAGCAGTTGCTTGTAAACGGCTTTGGCGGAGTACCCGGAAAAGTTGAATCCTCCCCTGCAAAACATTTCCGCAGCTTCCTAGGTCAGATAGTTAATTCTACCTTTACCACACAGGGAGAGAGTGCAGGCGCACAAGCGTGGAGCAGCTTTGACACCTATTGTGCTCCTTTTATCAGATACGATAAGCTGGAATTTAAGACAGTCAAGCAGGCATTACAGGAGTTTATTTTTAACCTTAATGTTCCGACCAGAGTTGGTTTCCAATGTCCATTCTCCAACCTTACATTTGATATCAAACCGCCGCATACTTTAAAAGACCAGCCGGTTGTCATCGGTGGAAAGACTATGAATGAAACCTATGGCGAATTCCAGGCGGAGATGGATATGCTTAACCTTGCTTTCTGTGAGGTTATGATGGAGGGCGATAAAAAGGGACGTGTGTTCACCTTCCCGATTCCCACAATAAACGTAACAAAAGATTTTGACTGGAACAGCCCTGTTATAAATAAATTTATGGAGATCACTTGCAAATACGGTATTCCTAATTTCTCAAACTATGTAAGCAGTGATCTTTCGCCCGAAGATGCGCTCTCTATGTGCTGCCGCTTAAGACTCAATATAGGCGAGCTTCGCAAGAGGGGCGGTGGATTATTCGGCTCAAATCCACTGACAGGGTCTATCGGTGTTGTTACAATTAATCTACCGCGTATCGCTTATCTTGCAAAAGATGAAGAAGATTTCAAAAAGCGTTTGTCCAGGTTAATGGAGATTGCAAAGGAAAGCCTTGAAATTAAACGTAAGACCATTGAAGTACAAACCGAAAAGGGCATGTATCCGTATTCTGCACACTACCTTGAGAATGTTAAGGAGCGCACAGGCAGTTATTGGTTTAATCACTTCAATACAATAGGACTTATCGGAATGAACGAGGCTTGTGTAAACTTCCTCGGAAAAGACAAGGATATAACTACTGTTGATGGACAGAAGTTTGCTTGTGATACACTTGACTATATGCGTGATGTTATTACCGGCTTCCAGGAGGAGACAGGACATGTATATAACCTTGAGGCAACTCCTGCAGAGGGTACAAGCTACAGCCTTGCAAGACTTGACAAGGAAAAATACCGCGATATAATCACAGCAGGCGATGAGGTTCCGTATTACACAAATTCCTCTCAGCTCCCTGTAGGCTATACCGATGATATTTTTGAGACACTCGATTTGCAGGATGAGCTGCAATGCAAGTATACAGGCGGAACGGTTCTTCACTTGTATCTTGGAGAGCGAATAAAAGATATCGAAATAGCAAAACAGCTTCTTAAAAAGGCTTTCACGAATTATAAGTTACCATATATAACACTTACTCCGACCTTCTCGGTTTGTTCCGAACATGGTTATATAAGCGGCGAAGAATATAAATGCCCTCAATGCGGAACAGATACGGAAGTCTGGAGCAGAGTTGTTGGATACCTCAGACCGGTTCAGAACTTTAATAAGGCAAAACGTGAGGAATACAATGATAGACGCAAATATGTTATAAGGCAGGCTGAGCTTTGTAAATGATTATCGGCGGAATTCAAAAAACCAGTACAATCGACTTTCCCGGCGTATTAAGCTGTGTGCTTTTTTGCCGGGGATGTGATCTGAACTGTTTTTACTGCCATAACCGAGATTTAATTTATACTTTTGGCAAAAGTCTTGATGACGAAAGTGTATGGAGTTTTTTGAAAAAACGCAAAGGACTTTTAGACGGTGTTGTAATCAGTGGCGGTGAGCCTACATTGCAAAAAGATTTAGGTGAATTTATATCCGAAATTAAAAAGCTCGATTATAAGATCAAGCTCGACACTAACGGTCAAAACCCCAAGAAAGTAAAAGAATTGTGCGACGGTAACCTTCTTGATTATTCAGCTATTGATATAAAAGCAACATTGTTTGAATATCCTACAGTTTGTGGTAGTGATGGCTTTTTAAAGGCTACGGAAACTGTGGATATTCTGGACGAGTCTAAGGTACCATATGAGATCAGAACAACTCTTTATCCAGGACTTACTATTGAAGGCTTGGAGCATATACTATCATCAATGCCTATAATGCCCCGCTGGCGGTTGAATTACTTCCGTATGCCCGAGAAATATCTGGAGCATGATGAGGAAATATTACGTGAAGATGCACTCACTCAGCTTGAGGTAGAAAAATATCTGCCCGATTTACTTAAATTACAGCCAAATTTAATATATGAATAAAAAAGGCGTGCCGCATAAAAATTGCGGCACGCTTAAATTTTATATTTTTATTTGGTTATTTACACAGCTTTTTTAAGTTCGTAAACGATATACGCTCCATTTGCAACCGTAGGTGAGTGAGTAACAAGAATTATACATTTTCCCTCAATGGCAAGCTGCCGTAAAATAAACATTATTTCTTCTTGTGTTTCAACATCAAGATTTCCGGTTGGTTCATACGCGAGGATAATATTCGGATTAAACTCAACCTTGAATAATTCTGAAAAAAAGCAGAAAAAACAGGCTGCTTTTGCAACCTGTTTTGATTATATGTTTTTAATCTAATTGCTTATAATAATTATTCGTGGTTTCAAGTGCTGTCTGTGCTGCATCTTTTTTAGATTCATATGATGAAGCAAAGGTGCCGGGTTCCTGTGCAGCAAGTTGATGCAGTAAACTATCTAACTGGCCCCATTTATAAATCATTCCAAGGTCACATCCGCGGGACTCAAATATTTTATCTAGCATTCTTGTAGATTCATCATCTCTTGTTTTCTGGTATTTAAGAGCAACCTCATAATAAGCTGGGTAAACATAGTTTCTGCTTTCAGCACCTATTGCCTCAAGTACTATACCGACAAATTCCAAATCCTCTTCAGCCACCGAAACCGGAACAGCAAAGCAGGTGCTTACCCATGGATTAATAAGGGAGTGGTATTCATCCTGGTTTTCATCATAAAGCGGAACTGGAACTATACCAAAGTCGTCTGACATATTATCAAGGTAATCTGTGCAATTTATTCCTGCACCGAAGAACAGACATCTGCCTGCTACAAAAGGCTGTACTGTTAATCCAGTTGGCCATTTTGCTTCACTAAAATAATCGTTAGCGCTTATATAATGCTGCTTGTCTTGAACAAGGCCAAGCATTTTATCAAGTACATTAACCGAACGTTCATTATACATAGTAAGCTCAGGGTATCCGTCTGAACCAATAGCTGCTATTTTCTCACCGGAACCGTAAAAAAGGCTCCACATATCGTCCAATTGTCCCGACCAGCCCATGCTGTCTTTATAATCAATTTTTCCATCCTGATTATCATCATTGCTGATTGTTTTTGCCATTCCGAAAACCTTATCCATAGTCCATTCCATATTATCAACAAGTTCATATGGATTCTCAAGATTATATTTTGCAATAAGAGCTTTATTAAATATAAGTACGGCAGTTGCGGATTTATTTACATAACCTAAATCGCCTACAGTAAAATATAGACTGTTATTTATTGTCAGCTCCTCATTAAAGGTCTGATCCCACCAGAGTTGTTCCATATTTAAATAAGGAATATCGCTAAGAAGATCATACAGAGAACCGCCGGCAGCAAGCGTAGCACCATCATAAATACAGGGAGCAACAACATAATAATCGCCTGAACCTGCCTGAATATCTGTTCTTATTTTATTATAGAATAAACCATTATTACGACCAGCAGTATCAAAAATATACTGTTCTTCAATCTTAATGTTTAATAATTGCTCAACAGCATTATTTCTAGTTTTAATCGCATCATTAACAACTTCAGATAATTTTTCTTCTTTGCCGTCGTCGTATGTATTATACACTATCTCGGATTCTTGTAATGCATTTGGGCCGCAAGTTAAGAAAGTAAAGGTTCTTCCTTCATAATTTCTTTCAGGAATATCAGCAACACACCTGCCGTCTGCTGAGGTTGTTGATACGGCCGAATCTTTGGAATTGTCGTCATTGGGGTCTTTACAAGCTGTTAGGATAAAAGCGCTTAAAAAAACGAGCGTTATAGCCATGCTTAAAAACTTTTTCAAAAAAATACCTCCAATTATTAAATAAAGTAATGCTAATAGCAGAATATGATATTTTTTAACTTTTTTATTATATCACGGTTGAATATCATTTTCAAGTATTTAACAAATAATTATCCTAATATAAATTATATATTTATATTTAGATAATTAATAAAAAGAAAAATTTTGTTGCAAAAAATGATATATTATGATATCCTATTTCATGTTAGGGATGCTAAGTAAGGAAAGGTCATTTTTATGGGAACAAAAAGAAAAACAAAAAAAGAAGGTCGGCGAATAAAAACGCTACCTCCGATAAGCAGGGTTGCACCATATATAATGAAAACAAGACAAGATGCATCAAACAGCCTTGGTGATTCGCTGGAAATTGGTAAGTGCGATGAGTTTATATATAAAAAGCGAGAGCAGGGACTTAAAGGCTTTGGTATGCTGCATTTATTTATCGCTGCGTACATAAGAATTCTTTCTCAGCGTCCTGCATTAAATCGTTTTATACGCGGTCAACAGATTTTTGCAAGAAATTGCGTTGAAATAATGCTTACCATAAAAAAAGAAATGAAGATAGAATCTCCGGACACTGTATTAAAGTTGTTTTTCCCTATTGATGCTACCAGTGATCAGGTTTATAAAATTATTACTGAAGCTATTGAAGCAAGCAGAGCTGAAGAAAGTGAATTTGACAATCTGGCAAAGGTTTTTAATTATATACCCGGTTTATTTTTAAAATTTACTGTCTGGCTTTTAAACCTACTTGATTATTTCGGACTTATACCAAGATCGCTGACCAAATTAAGTCCTTTTCACGGTTCCTTTGCGATTACATCAATGGGTTCGCTTGGTATTCCTCCGGTTTATCATCATCTTTACGATTTTGGAAATATCCCGGTTTTCTGTGCCTTTGGAGCAAAATACACTAAAAATGAACTTCAGCTTGACGGAAGTGTAAAACAGTTCAAGTATGTGGATTATAAATTTACAACGGACGAGCGTATTTGTGACGGTCATTATTTTGCGGCAGCTTTTAAGCTGTTTAAAACAATTATGAAAGATCCACAATGTCTTGATCTACCTCCCGAGACTGTTGTCGAGGAAATTCCGTAAATAAAATATAATATAAAAACGCTCTGCAGCTATTTTCTTAGAAAACCATGTTGCAGAGTATTTTTTATTGCTTTTATATATAAATATCAGTATAATAAAGCGGAAGGGGGAGGTTCTATGGGTCAAAAAGAGTTTAAGCGATTTAATATGATAAAACCACCAACAAGGCAGCGATCTTTCCTGATGCCTATTGGATGGCTTGCTTGCTTTCCTGCAAAATGGCTGCATCGCTATACAATAACAAAGGTTAATATGGAGGGTTTAAAACCTCCTTATCTGCTTTTATGCAATCATAACGCTTTTCTTGATTTGATGATAACAACCACTGCCATTTTCCCACATAGAGCAAATTACATAGCTGCAATCGACGGATTTATCGGACGGGAATGGCTACTGCGGCAAGCAGGCTGTATCTGTAAACGAAAATTCACCTCAGATGTACAGCTTCTATATCAACTTCGTCGTGTCGTCAAAAATAAAGATATAGCAGTAATTTTTCCTGAGGCAAGATATTCATTGTGTGGAACAACGTCCGATTTACCCGATGCATTGTTCGGAATAACTTCCTACCTTAATGTTCCGGTAGTTACTCTTATCATGCACGGTCATCATGTAAATTCACCGTTCTGGAATACAGGCGGTCGAGGTGCAAAACCGCTTGAAGCAACAATGACTCAGATTATTACAGCCGAGGAAGCTGCGTTAATTTCAAACGAGGAGGTTGCAAAACGTATAAAAGAAAAGTTCGTATATGATGATTTTGCCTGGCAGCGTGATAATCATATAAAGATAAAATATAAAAACAGAGCAAAAAGGCTGCACAGAATACTCTATAAATGCCCTAATTGCAACACAGAATATAAAACCGAATCTTTTAAAAATATTATCCGCTGCAAAGCCTGTGGAAAGAATTGGATAATGAGCGAATACGGTGAACTATCTGCTTCATCAGGAGATACGGAATTTACGCATATTCCCGATTGGTATGAATGGCAGAGAGATAAAGTCAAGGAAGAGATAAAGGAAGGCAGGTATTCCTTTTCATCAAAGGTTATAGTTCGTTCACTGCCTAATGCAAGAGGGCATATAAATCTCGGTGAAGGCCTTTTAACACATAATAGTAACGGCTTTAAGCTTGTCGGAAATTATCAGGGTGAGCATTACGAGATTAAATTTCCTGTAAAAAGCATGTACGCATGTCATATTGAATATAACTATCTTGGAAAATATGGTGATTGTGTTGATTTAAATACCTTAACCGATACATATTATTGCTATCCGCAGACGGACGAATTTTCAGTTACAAAACTTGCACTTGCTACCGAGGAGCTTTTTAAATTGTACAGAGAAGAACAATGCAAGAACCCTGATTCCGAATATTCAAAAAGTTTGGTCAGCAGATTCAGAAAATAATATCCTAATAATTGAAATTTATAAAAAAGTGTGCTACAATATTTAAAATATTGCAATAAAATAAAGGATTTGAAGACTGATGGATAAGTTATGGACAGGACGCTTTAAAAAGCGTTTGGATGATAAAGCAAACGATTTTAACACCTCTCTACCTTTTGACATGCGGATGTACAGGCAAGATATAGAAGGTTCGGTTGCACATGCAACAATGCTTGCGGAGCAGGGAATAATCACGAATGATGACGGAAAAATGATTGTAAAAGAACTTATGAATATACTCTCAGAAATTGAAGATGGTAGTCTTGTTATTGAGGGAGAATTTGAGGACATTCATTCCTTTATAGAGGGAACTTTGACCTCACGGATTGGCGACGCAGGTAAAAGGCTGCACACAGCAAGAAGCCGGAACGATCAGGTTGCACTTGATTTACGTTTAAACTTGAGAAACGAATGCAAACAAATAGAGCTGTTGATTAAAGAACTTGTTAAGGTAATTATCGAACTGAGCGAAAAGCATATTGATACCGTAATGTGCGGATATACTCATCTTCAAAGAGCACAACCTATAACCTTCGCACAGCATTTGCTAGCTTTTGCTTTTATGCTCTTACGTGACCTTGACCGCTTGAAAGACTGCGAAAAACGCATAAATGTTTCTCCGCTCGGTTCCTGTGCACTTTCGGGAACAGGCTTTGATATAAATCGAATCCGTGTTTCAGAGCTATTAAGCATGAACGGAATCTGCGAGAACAGTCTCGACGGTGTTTCGGACAGGGATTTTGCGACTGAGCTTGCCTTTGTTATTTCGCTTATAATGATGCACCTCTCACGCTTTTCGGAGGAGATTATCCTCTGGTGTTCCTGGGAGTTTAAGTATATCGAGCTGGACGACAGCTTTTCAACCGGCTCATCAATAATGCCACAAAAAAAGAACGCTGATATTGCAGAGCTTGTCAGAGGAAAGACAGGAAGAGCATATGGAAACCTTATCACCCTTTTAACGATGTTAAAAGGACTACCGCTTGCTTACAACAAGGATATGCAGGAGGATAAGGAAGCTGTTTTTGACAGTGTTGATACTGTCAAGAACGCTCTGGCTGTCTTTGCACCTATGCTTGCTACAATAAGAGTAAACAAAGAAAATATGCGTAAAGCCGCAGCAAGCGGATTTATAAATGCAACCGACGGTGCAGATTATCTTGTTTCAAAAGGATTGCCTTTCCGTGCCGCTTATAAGATAATGGGTGAAATAGTTGCATACTGTATCGAAAAGGGTAAAACTCTTGAGGAAATTTCAATAAGCGAATACCGCTGCTTTTCCGAGCTGTTTGATGAAGATATTTACTCCGCAATTGAACTGGAAGCCTGTGTTTCCAAACGCAACTCATGGGGTGGTACAGGACATGAATCCATAAAAAAACAAATTTCTATCATAAAAAGTACATTAATGCAATAAGCATTAAAGATAAGTTTTGATCGGAGGTTTATATGAGCGTTATCGAGATAAAAAAACTGTCAAGAAATTATGGTGGAGGTCGAGGAGTTTTCGACCTTAGCTTTTCTGTTGAACAAGGCGAGGTTTTCGGTTTTCTCGGTCCTAACGGTGCAGGAAAAACAACCGCAATACGTCATCTTATGGGTTTTTTGAAGCCGCAGAAGGGCGAGTGCCTTATAGATAGCAAGGATTGCTTTTCCGAGAGGGATAAAATACAGGCAAAGGTAGGTTATATCCCAGGTGAAATTGCATTCATTGATAATATGACAGGGTATAACTTCATTAAGTTTTATGCCGAACTCCGCAAACAGAACAATATTAATAAAGCAAAGCTGTTGATGGACCGCTTTGAGCTTGATGCTAACGGCAAGCTTAAGAAGATGTCAAAAGGGACAAAGCAAAAGGTAGGAATCGTCTGTGCCTTTATGAGTGACGCTGATATTTATATACTCGATGAACCAACCAGCGGTCTTGACCCACTTATGCAGAATACCTTTATCGACCTTGTAAACGAGGAAAAGAAAAAGGGTAAAACCATTCTTATGTCTTCTCATCTATTTGAGGAGGTTGAACGCACCTGCTCAAGAGTTGGTATTATCAAGCAAGGCAAACTGGCAGCTATTGACGAGATAGAAACGCTTAAAAAGCAGAAAATACGTCGATATGTAATAACTCTTCCCGATTTTGAACAAGCGGCAGCTTTTTGGGCAACAATTCCCGATTTGGGAGAAGTTGACGGAAATAAAGTTAAGATAACCATTAAACACGATATTCGTCCCTTAATTGAAGCAATGTATAAATATCCTGTTTTAAATATTGAAAGTGTCAACCAAAGCCTTGAGGACGTGTTTTTGCACTACTATGGGGGGAAGAAATTATGAATACATCATTATTAAAAAATGGTATTAAAGCTAACTGGAAAATGCTTGTTATTTTCGGTGCAGTTATCACTATGTATGTTTCCATAATGGTGTATATGTATAATCCTGATATGAACAGTATTATGGAACAATTTGCAAAGACTATGCCACAGTTAATGGCTTTTGTTGGTATGAATGCCGGCGCAACCGACCTGACCGGCTTTTTGGCTTCATATTTATACGGTTTTATTTTATTAATTTTTCCGATGATTTTTATAATCATAACTGCTAACAGCCTTTTAGTCCGCCATGTTGACAGAGGTTCTATGTCTTTTCTGCTTGCGTCACCCAACAAACGTACTAGAATAGCCTTTACTCAAGCGGTTACTCTTATAATCGGAATTTTTATTCTTGTTGCTTATGCTACTTTTCTTGCTATCGGAGTAAGCCATGCCTTATTTCCAAATGAACTTGATATTAAAGGTTATCTGATTTTAAATCTAGGATTGTTTTGTCTGCATTTCTTTATCGGTGGTTTGTGCTTTTTTTCCTCCTGTGTATTTAATGATGTTAAATCAGCAACCTTGTTCGGTGGTGGTATAACAATACTTTGCTATCTGTTCCAATCAATTGCTAATGTTGGCGAAAAGCTGGAAAATCTTAAGTATGCAACCTTCTTTACACTTTTTGACAGCAACCTCTTAATAAACGGAGATAAAGACGGTTATATAATGATTGCCTGCTTGTTTACAAGTGGATTAATTTTGTTTATAATAGGTATTACTACTTTTAATAAACGTGACCTGCATGTATAAATAAAATATATGTGACTGCGTCTTTATAATCGTAGCCACTATTTTTATATTGTAATAACATATTCAAAAATATTTTGAGGATTTTTTTAATGAATAACGATTACTTATTAAATTCAGAAACGGCAAAAAGGTTATATGAAAGCATAAGATATTTACCCATATACGATTATCATTGTCATTTATCACCCCAAGAAATTTATGAGGACAGACCTTTCGAGAATATAGGAAAGCTCTGGCTGGGGCACGATCATTACAAATGGCGTTTAATGCGTGCATATGGTATCGATGAAGAAAATATTACAGGTCAATCCGACTGGAAGGAAAAATTTCTTGCCTATGCGGAGGTTATTGAGCTTGCTGCCAACAATCCGCTTTATCACTGGACGCAGATGGAATTAAAACAGTTTTTCGCCATTGACGAGCCATTGAATATTAAAACTGCCGAAGAAATCTGGAATAAAACAAATCAAATAATAAAAATAAAACAACTCTCCCCCCGAAAATGTATTGAACAGTCAAATGTTAAATATATAGCATCAACAGACGATATATGCGATACTCTTGAATTCCACATTGCTTTGCGAAAAGAGGGTTATCCAGTTACTGTTTCACCGTCATTCCGAACAGACAAGCTGCTTTTAATTCGCAGTAATGATTATAATAATTATATTAATAAACTTTCCGAAATAACCGATATAAAAATTGATAGCTTATCAACATTAAAAGAAGCAATAAAAAGCAGACTTTTATTTTTTAGAGAACAAGGATGTAAATTCTCTGATGTTGGAATACCCTTTTTCCCTGATGAAATAGCAAGCGAAACAGAAGCCGAAAAAATATTTACTTCCGTGCTTGCGGGAAAAGAAATATCAGAAAGCGAATTTCTTTCGTTTTTAGGTAATATGTATTTTTTTCTTGGCAAATTATACAAGGAAAACGGAATTGTAATGCAGTGGCATCTTGCTGTTGAGCGTAACGCAAACATCAATTTGTTTAATGAAAGAGGTGCTGATGTCGGCGGTGATTGTATTGGTGATATAATACCAATTAAGCATATTATAAAAATTCTTGATGCAATCTCAAAAGATAGCGGTTTACCGCAAACAATATTATATACTTTAAATCCCATAATGCTGGAACCACTCGCATCCGCTGCAGGTTGTTTTAGAAATGTAAGAATTGGTGCGGCTTGGTGGTTTAATGATCATAAAAAAGGTATTGAACAAACGCTTGAAACGGTATCAAACAGTATGCATTTAGCTAAATTCCTTGGAATGCTAACCGACAGCAGAAGCTTTCTCTCGTATGTTAGACATGATTATTTCAGACGGATTTTGTGTTCTGTTGTCAACAGATGGGTGGTTAACGGTGAATTTATTGGTGATTTCGAAAAATTATGCAAGGATATTTCATGCGGAAACATAGAAAGACTGATTAGAGAGGGATTGTAGATATGGTACTGGGTGTACAGCTTTATACACTGCGTGAATATACAAAAACACGAGAGGATTTGGAACAAACTCTTGCAAGAGTAGCAGACATGGGCTATAAGACCGTTCAGATTTCAGGGACATGCGATTATGACCCGATTTGGCTTAATAAAAAACTAAAGGAGAATGGTTTGCGTTGTGTTCTTACACATTTTAATCCTGAAAAAATAAAAACCGCTCCCGAAGAAACGGTTGCTTTTCACAATAAATTCGGATGTAAAAATATAGGAATCGGAAGCGTTCCGGGTGGATTGAAAAATGATGAGGATTACAATAACTTCGTAAGCGCTTTTCTTCCTGTAGCTAAAAGAATAGCTGCACTTGGCAGCAGCTTTATGTTCCATAACCATTTTTACGAATTTATCAAAAGCGGTAACGGTAAACTTTATATTGAAAGAATAACAGAGGATTTTTCACCCGCAGAGCTAGGCTTTATACTTGATACTTATTGGGTGCAATATTCAGGCGGAGACCCTGCATATTGGATAAAAAAGCTGAAAGGTAGGGTAAAATGCGTTCATTTAAAAGATATGGCATACACAGATAAACAACAGATGGCAAGTGTAGGCGATGGCAATATGAACTTTACTTCCATTATAAAAGCCTGTGAGGAAGCCGGAAGCGAATACCTTTTGGTTGAACAGGATGAATGTTACGGAAAAAATCCGTTTGATTGTATAAAACGCAGTTATAAATATCTTAAATCATTTGGACTAGAATAAAAAGGAGTATTTAGAATTGAACAAAATAAAGCTCGGTATACTCGGTGTTGGAAATATGGGAAAACGCCATATACTCAATGTCATTGAAGGTAACTGCCCCGAGGTTGAAATTGTGGCAGCAGCCGACCTGGACGAAAAGAACCTTACTTGGGCGAAAGAAAAACTTGGTGCAGATATTGCGGTGTTCAATAATACCGACGATTTTTTTAACAATAAATCGATGGAATCGGTACTTGTTGCCGTTCCACATTATGATCATCCGAGGTTTGCAATAGAATGTTTCCGCAGAGGGCTGCATGTTATGGTAGAAAAGCCTGCAGGTGTCTATACAAAACAGGTTCGCGAGATGAACGAAGCGGCAAAAAGTGCAAATGTTAAGTTCGGTATGATGTTTAATCAACGTACAGACTGTGTTTACCGTAAAATGCGTGAGCTTGTAAAAAGCGGAACACTTGGGCAGATAAGGCGTACAAATTGGATTATAACCGATTGGTATCGCCCTCAGGCATATTATAATTCGGGCTCGTGGAGAGCTACATGGGCAGGGGAAGGCGGCGGTGTGTTATTGAATCAGTGTCCGCATAATCTTGATTTATGGCAGTGGATATGCGGAATGCCTGTCATGGTTGATGCACATATGCAGTTCGGTAAGTGGCATGACATTGAAGTTGAGGATGATGTTACCGCTTACGTGGAGTACGAAAACGGAGCTACAGGTGTTTTTATAACTTCAACCGGTGACGCTCCCGGTACAAACAGATTTGAAATTACATTAGATAAAGGAAAATTAATTGCGGAAAAAGGAGTTCTTTCACTTTGGGAGAACGAGGAAAGCGAACCTGAATTTTCTAAAAACAACACAGATATCTTTGGATGCCCTAAAACAAATTTTCGCATTGTGGAAACTGACGGTAAATTACTACAACACTCGGGTGTGCTTAATGCCTTTGCGGCATCTATTCTTCGAGATGAACCTCTTACAGCTGGTGGTGAAGAAGGTATTAACGGATTAATGATTTCAAACGCAATGCATCTTTCCGCTTGGTTAGGTAAACAAGTATATTTACCTTTTGATGAGGACTTATTTTATAACGAATTGCAAAAACGAATAAAATAATGTAAAGAAAACGTTTATTTTAAATAAAATTAAGATAAAAATATTCATATATTTCTCTTATCATATTGATTTCTTGAAATCATTATGATATAATACATTCGTTGTTTAAATAATCAACAAGAATTAATATCAATCAAAAAGGAGAAACATTATGAAAAAGAAGTTTTTTAAACACCTTTCAGTAATAATTGTTATTATAATTATTGCAACCGCTTGTATTCCGTTTTCTGCATTTGGCGCTACATCCATTGTATATGAAACAGAGGGTCTTGAAGCGCTATATCTTGGAAACGACAATACAGGTTCGGGACAAGACACAGATGCTACCACATGGAAAGATTTATCCGGTGAAGGAAATGACATTACCGGAATTACTACAGATTCTAATAACTATTTTACTCAGAACGCATTTTTGCTTAATACTATGCAAGTTAACTTCCCGGAGGTAATTAAGGATGTTGTAAACGGCCAAAGTTTTACTATTGAGTTAGTAATAGGTGATTATACATCATTAGGAACTACCTACAACACAATATTAAATAATACAGGTACAGAAAAATTGGCATGGTTTCGCAGAAATGGTACAGATGTTCTTGAGTTTAAAGCTTATGCCAATGCCGCAGCTGATAGACCTATCGCATCCGATGCGTTAAATCTATTAAAGAACTCGACCATAGCTATCACATACAAGGTTGGCGGTAAAATGACCATGTATATTAATGGTACTCAGGTTGATCAAAAAGATTGTTTAAATGCAATGGGTATAGGTGAATCAGATTCATTATTTTTTGGTCATAGCGATCCTGCTAAAAACTTTGAAGCTGAATTTCTTGCAATGCGTTTTTATTCGGTTGAGTTAACTCCTGCACAGGTTTTAGCAAACCACAATGATGACTTGATTGTTGTTTTCGGTGAAGAAGATGATACCTCCTCTGTGGATGATACCTCATCCGAAGCAGTATCTGATGTCGTATCAGAAGATGCTTCTTCTGCGATTACCGAAAGCTCTGCAACGGTATCCGACGCTGCTTCCAGCGAAAACAGTATTCCTGAAACAAACGATTCTCAAACAAATATAATTATATACGGAATTATTGGATTAGTTGCTATCGTTGCAATTGCAGTGATTATTAAGAAAAGAAATGCAGTAAAAGAATAGAAATTTTATAAAAAATAGAGCGTATTGATTTAAGCAATACGCTCTTGTTTTCTTTTTTGTTATAAAACATACTATAAAATATCTCTTGACCTTTAAAACAATATATGCTAGAATTAACGCAGAAATAATAAATATTTGAAAGGATGAAATTAATGAAAAAGCTATTAGTGATTATTCTTGCTATAACGCTTGTTGTCTCTTTATCAGCGGTATTCGTTTCCGCAGAAGGTGAAGTTGACCCTAACGGTTATGAATTCGATATTCTTGCTGTTGACACCACAATTACCGCGGAAAAGGGGTTAATCCTTACCTCCGAAGAAGCACTTGCAGCTTCAAGCACAGGCTGGTCTGTTGTAATACACTGCAGCAAAGTAGGCGAAAATGTTTATGTAGCAAAGACAGCAGGGATTACTCCTACAGGAACAATACAAACATTTACATTTGAAGAAGGTGATATTGTTATAGCAATACATTCTTCAACAAGCGATTTAACTAAAAAAAGTGAATTCCCCAACTGTGAACAAAAAGTTGCAGCTTTAGCAGTAACAGCAGGTATGTACTTTGAACTTGTAGGTATCGATATCGAAACTGCCACAGCAACAGAAGGTAAAGCGATTTGCACAATAGAACAGCCAGAAATTACCGACGAATCACCTGATGAATCAACTGCTGACGAAACATCAAGTGAAGACATTACAAGCCTAGCTCCATTTGAGGACACAAGTGAACTGGAATCGGAAGTTGACTCTGCATCCTCACAAGATAATGACGAGTCGGTTATGACAACAGATGATGATGGGCTTGATACCACAACAATTATTCTTCTTTGCGTTGCCGGTGTTGCAATTTTAATTGTTATCGGTGTTGTAGCAGCAAAGAAAAAGAAATAATAATTATATTTTATCAATAGTAAATCCGGAGTATCGTTACTCCGGATTTTGCTGTTTATTATACAATAATTCACGATTTCTTTTGTTTAGCTACCTTTATTATAACCTCTAGGTATTCATCATACTCAACCTTTTCGCTTTTTGCATTTATACCAGCATCGCCGAGAAGAGAAACTGCACGATCGATTGTGTTAAAGAAAAAACGAATATCTTTGATTGCACAGATTCTTGTTACCTTATGGTTGATTTTTTCTTTTACAAAATCACCCTTAATATATTCATCTACTAATTTTTCAGCATCTGAAGCCGAAAGATTTTTTTCTATTATACGATTCAAAAGTATAAGACGTGTATGTTCAGAATCTATTCTTATTAGAGCTCTTGCATGACGCTCTGTAAGGGAGGTATCTACAACTAAAGAACGTTCTTCGGAAGTAAGTTTTAATAATCGCAGTTTGTTTGAGATATTAGATTGACTTATCGAAAGTTTTTTAGCAAGATCATTTTGTGTCATATCAGTCATTAAGAGTATATTTTGAAGAGCGGCTGCTTCCTCAAACATGCCAAGCTCTTTACGCTGTATGTTCTCCACAAGTGCAAGCATTGCCGAACCGGATTTATCAGTTTCGAACAAAATGCAGGGTATCCGCTTCATACCAAGTCGTCGTGCCGCACGCCATCTGCGTTCACCTGCAATAATCTCATATGTAGAAGCATATAACTTCTCGTTATTTAACCGAAGACAGGGAGCGTCCTCACGCAGCTTTACCGCGATAGGTTGTATAACACCAAATTGTTTTATACTTTCGGCAAGAAAGGTTATTTCTTCTTCATCAAATTTCTTACGAGGTTGAAGCGGATTTGGAGCAATATCGGAAACTGATAACATTATTATTCTATCTTTACGCTTGTATTGACCGCATTGAATCTGCTTGTCCCCGAATGATATATGCATAAACTTTCTCCCCTCCAATAAAAAAGATATGGTTACATAATACTACCATATCTTACTGTCTTATTTTGTTGTAAAGAGAGTGCCTTAAAAGAACTTTTTTACCTTTATTGCAAGAAGTTCGTCGATTATTCTTGTTTCTCCCAGTGCAAAAAAGCCGTTTGAATCGCAAATACGATATAAACTACCTTGTTTTATATCGTTTCGACCTAATTTATGGATAAATACAGGTGCACCGTTTTTAAATAATTGCTCGAAAAACGGGGGAAGGGCTATCGATTCTAAATTATAAAAAATACTTTCTGCCGGTTTTAAAAATGTTGCGGTTTCCTCCGGTGACATTTCCGATAACGAATTAAGTGAAATGGAGTCCTTAATATTAAAAATTCCTACTTCCGTTCTGCGAAGAGAACTCATAATTGCTCCGCATCCCAGTTTTTTGCCAATATCTGCACAGAGAGTACGGATATATGTTCCTTTGGAGCAGGATACATCCAAAAAGTACTTACCACCATCATTAATTACCTTTATCGAATATATTTCAATTTCTCTGGGTTCACGTTCGATTACAACACCCTTACGTGCTAAATCCACCAGCTTTTTCCCGTCTTTTTTAATTGCGGAATACATAGGCGGAATTTGCTTTATAACACCTAAAAAGCTCTCTGCAACTGCTTTAAACTCCTCAAAAGAGGGGAGTGTACCTTTAAAAGAAGAAGTAACTGTACCCGTACTATCTTCACTGTCGGTCTCAATACCAAGCCTTATTCCTGCATAATATCTCTTGGCATGTCCTGTCAGCCAGTCACTCACTTTTACAGCAGTGCCGACCATTATTGGGAGAACACCGGTTGCCAGCGGATCAAGCGTACCACTGTGCCCGGCTTTTTTAACGCCTAAAATATGTTTTGCCTTTGAAACTGCGGTATGTGAAGTAATTCCCTCGGGTTTGTCTATATTTAAAATACCGTTATATTCCATTTGCTTAAAATTTTCCTTCAAGTGAAGTAATTATTATTTTTTTAACTTCCTTGATATCCTTATCAAAGCTGCAGCCTGCAGCATGGTGATGGCCACCACCGCCAAAATTCTCGGAAGCAAATTGTGCAACATTAAAATATTCGTTTGAACGAAGCGACACTTTTACTTTATCACCTTTAGGACGAATTACAGCAGAAACTTCAACTCCGTCAATCTGTCTTGGAATTTGATTGACGCTGTCTATATCTCGCTCGTCTGAATTTAGCTTGGCAAGGTCATCATTGGTAATAGTCACAACAGCGAGTTTCCCACCATAAAACATTTCTATTGAATTATAGGCAATCCGTTCAATTTCTATTTGAGTGGGTGTTTTTGAATCAAATAAAAGACGGTTTATTTTCGCAAAATCTATGCCCGTTTCCATCAACTCAGCAGCTATTCTCAAAGTATCAGGACGTGTGCTAGAATAACGAAAACCTCCGCTGTCAGAGGACATTGCACCGTATAACGGTAACGCAGTAAATTGATTGATTTGGACATCCAGTTCTTTTAGCAGCTCAAATATAATCTCACCGCAAGAGGAATAATTCGAAAGCAGCAAACGCCTTTCGCAGGGTATACTGTTTACCATATGATGATCTATCGACAGATCAAATCTACGATTAACAGTATACTTATCCATAAGTCCGCCCAACATAATAGCGGAGGCTGTATCAACACTTATATAGGTCTGTATCCCCATAGGCTCAGTATCCACAAAACAACTCTCTGTATCTAAAAAAGCAAGCTTTTTTGGCATCTTCTCATCACAAATCGCAACTGCATTTCTACCCAGACTTCTTAATCCGACTACAAGGGCAACCGCGGAGCCGATTGTATCGGCATCAGGACTGCTGTGTGAAAGGATAAGAAAATTGTCTTTTCCTTTCAGAAATTCTGCTGTTTCGTGTAAAGTGATATCCAACTTTTATCATTCCTTTCGTCGTTACATAAAATGCAAAAACATTGTTATTCTTCAGGTCTGTTTTCCTTTTCTATATCAATGTCTTTTAATATCTTAGAAATACTCATGGCATGTTCCGCAGAATTATCTCTTATAAACTCAAGCTTTGGAGTGATGCGAAGATTAAGCCTCTCTGCCAGTTCTTTTCTCATATAGCCGTTAGCGGAAGCAATACCTTTTTCAACATCCCTTTCGGGTCCTATAACACTATAGAATACTCTTGCAAGTGAAAGGTCCTTTGTAACCGACGCATGAACAATACTGATAAAGCTGCCGCTTACTCTGGGGTCCTTAACACTTCTAATAATGTCTGTCAGTTCTTTTGTGACCTGCTCGTTTATTTTATCCTGCCTAAAACCTGCCATTATCTTTTTATTTCCTCCATGACGAACGCTTCAAGCACATCGCCAACCCTTATATCGTTGAACTTCTCAAGACCGATACCGCATTCAAACGACTGCAGTACCTCTTTAACGTCGTCCTTAAAGCGCTTGAGAGAGCCTATCTTATCTTCATATATAACCACACTGTCACGGACGACACGGATATTTGCGTTTCTTGAAACCTTTCCGTCGGTAACATAACAACCTGCTATAGTACCGATATTCGGAACATGTATGGTTTGACGCACCTCTGCACGACCGAGAATAACTTCTTTAAATTTAGGAGCAAGCATACCCTTCATGGCAGCTTCAATCTCTGAAATACACTCGTATATAATTCTATAAGTGCGTATATCAACCTTGTCACGTTCAGCAATATCCATAGCGTTTTTATCAGGACGAATATTAAAACCAACTATGATTGCGTTTGATGCAGAAGCCAACATAACATCGCTCTCTGTAATCGCACCAACACCGTTGTGGATAACGCTAATTTTAACCTCTTCGTTTGTAAGCTTAAGAAGACTTTGCTTGACAGCCTCTGCCGAACCTTGCACATCTGCTTTAATAATTATATTAAGAGTTTTAATTCCTGTACCGATTTGGTTGAACAGATCCTCAAGGTTTACTTTTGCTTCTGAGCTGAACTGTTCCTGCTTTTCGTCATGCTTTCTCTTTTCAACAAGCTCTTTAGCCATACGCTCATCAGCAACCGCATTAAACACGTCACCTGCGTTAGGAACTTCGGAAAGACCCATTATCTCAACAGGTATGGAAGGACCTGCTACTTCAACCTTCTCACCCTTGTCATTGGTCATTACTCTTACACGACCGACTGTTGTACCTGCAATAACGTAATCACCGTTCTTGAGAGTTCCGTTCTGGACAAGCACGGTTGCGACAGCACCCTTGCCTTTATCAAGCTTTGCTTCTATAACAACACCCTTAGCTGCTCTGTTGGGATTAGCTTTCAATTCAAGCATTTCTGCTGAAAGAAGAATCATTTCAAGCAGCTTATCTATACCGGTCTTTTTTATTGCAGATACGGGTACACAGATGGTGTCACCGCCCCATTCCTCCGGAACAAGCTCATACTGTGTAAGCTCCTGCTTAACTCTCTCGGGGTCTGCACCCGGACGGTCCATCTTATTTATTGCAACAATTATTGTAACACCTGCTGCCTTAGCATGGTTGATTGCCTCAATTGTTTGCGGCATTATTCCATCATCGGCTGCGACAACAAGCACTGCGATATCAGTGATGTTTGCACCTCTTGCACGCATAGCGGTAAAAGCTGCGTGACCGGGTGTGTCAAGGAAGGTAACTTCTTTTTCTTGTGCTTTAACTCTGTACGCACCGATATGCTGTGTAATTCCGCCTGCCTCGCCTGCTGTTACATGAGCGTTTCTGATAGCGTCCAAAAGCGAAGTCTTGCCATGGTCAACGTGTCCCATAACAACGACAACAGGAGCTCTTTCAACGAGATCTTCTTTTTTATCCTCGCTCTCGTCAAACAGTTTTTCCTCAATAGTTACAACAACTTCCTTGGTTACCTTTATCTTGAATTCATCAGCAACAAGGAAAGCGGTATCATAATCGATAGATTGATTTACCGATGCCATCATTCCCATTACCATTAACTTTTTAATAACTTCACCGGCTTGCGTTTTCATACGAGATGCAAGCTCGCCAACAGTAATTTCATCAGGAACGGTAATGCAAAGCTGAACAGGCTTCGGTTTTACAAAAGGCTTTTTACTGAGGAACTTGTCGTGTGGATTAGGTCCTTTGCCTTTATCGTTTCCGAATTCACGGGTATTTTTCTTTTTTATCTTCTGTTTAACATTTTGAGCAGACTCGGGAAGAACTGTGTCATACTTTACGAGTTTTTCATCATACTTTGCCAGATCAACACTTGCGCTGCCTCTGGTGTCAACAACACGTACTTCACCTCTGGCACGTTGTTTCTGAGGTTGTTGCTGAACAGGCTTCTGCTTCATCTGTGTAGCAGGAGCAGCAGATATTCCGCTCTTTTTGCGGATTTCCTCGGCAGCCGCTTTCTTAGCCTCTTGTTCAGTAGCTTTCTTCTCCGCTTTCTTATCTTCATAAATTTTGAAGAAAGCGGCTATATCGGTTTGGTTATTCTGTGTAACAACCTCAAATATTATGCTTAATTCCTCCTCCTCAAGCGAAGTCATATGGCTTCTGCCCGGATGGCCGTTTTCAGTAAGGATATCAATGATATCCTTACTTTTTATATCAAGATCCTTTGCAAGAGCATTTATTCGGTATTTTTCCATATTTGTAACCATTGTTTATTTTCGTTTATAACGATCTTTATTCAAATCGTTATACGATTAATAAACATCCTCTCTTTCGTAGAAATTTTTCAAAGGCACAAAACCATGTTTGAAAACTTATTTTCAAACCTTTGATTTAGTCCGACGGATTATCTGGAAGCTGCTTATTTAAAGCAGTAATAAAATTGTCATTGGTTATTGCGGCAGATGATGTACTTTTCTTTCCAAGAACGTGTGCAAACTCCTCCATGGAAACAGGTAAGGAAAGCATTTTTATATTGCGGTAATTAGCCTTGTCTGTCAATAGTTTTTTTGTATTTTCGGAAATATCGGCTGCTAAAATAACTAATTTAGCTTTTTCGTTTTTAATAGAATTAAGCACATTATTTGTACCGACTTCCAAAGCACCTGCCTTGTTTGCAAGGCCCAATACACCCAAAAGTTTTTTCACAAAAGCAACCATACCTTTCAAACAATAAAAAAGTTAATTATTCCGCAATACCTATAAGTTGTTCCTTTAATTTTTCGTATACTTCCTCAGGAATTTTGGATTCAAATGCTTTTTCTATCCTATGTCCTTTTTTTGCCGCTTCAAAGCACTTTAAATTCTTGCAAATATAAGCACCTCTGCCTGCTTTTTTTCCGATAGGGTCAATAAATACGGCACCATCTTTGTCTTTGACAATTCTAAGGAGCGAAAGTTTTTCTTTCATCTCATTACAGCCTATACATTTTCGAGTTGGCTTTTTTCTTTCTACCAATTTTACCCCCCCTTAACAGAACACTTTTTACGCTAATTGTTCAAGCGTTTTCTTGCTTTTGATATCAATTTTAAAACCGGTAAGTTTTGCAGCAAGACGAGCATTTTGTCCTTCTTTGCCGATCGCAAGCGAAAGCTGGTCATCTGCAACAATTACCCTGAAAGCTCTGTCCGAATCGGGAAGTTTGCTTACCGAATCAACCGTTGCAGGAGCTAACGCTGCACTGATAAATTCCTCGTTAACCTCACTGTATGATATAATATCAATCTTCTCTCCGCAAAGCTCTGCGGTAATATTGTTTTTTCTTGAACCTTTTGCACCAATGCAGGCACCGATCGGGTCTACATTCGGGTCGTTCGATAAAACTGCGATTTTTGTTCTGCTTCCCGCTTCACGTGCAATAGATTTTATTTCAACAATACCTTCTTTAATCTCGGGTACTTCAAGTTCAAAAAGTCTACGAACAAGACCGGGATGTACTCTCGAAAGCACAACGCTGGGACCTTTTGTGTCTTTCTTAATCTCGGTAATAAAGACTTTAATTCGGTCGCCAACCTGCAGGTTCTCGCTTTCTATCTGTTCGTGACGGAAAAGCACCATTTCGTTTTTACCTATCTCAAGAGTTACATTTCCTGTAGACGGGTCAACACGGACAACAACAGCGTTTACAATCTCTTCCTTCTTTTCTTCGTATTCCTTAATCATTATTCCTCTCTCCGCTTCACGGATGCCTTGAATAATGACCTGCTTTGCAGCCTGTGCAGCTATTCTTCCAAAGTTCTTTGTCTTAATTTCGAGTTCGTAAACATCTCCGACTTCATACTTTCTGGATTTCTTCAGTGCTTCTTCAAGTGAGATTTCTGTTTTTTCGTTGACAACCTCATCAACTATAGTGAGCTGTCTAAACAGTTTAACATCCTTTTTTACGGTGTCGAGCTTAACACGAGCGTTCTCTTTACCGCCGCTGTCCTTTTTATATGCAGAGAGTAAAGCCGCCTCAACACGTTCTATCATATATTCTTTTGGGATGCCTTTTTCTTTTTCGAGCATATCAAGTGCATCGAAGAATTCCTTATTCATTTTTATTAACCAATCCTTTCAATATCTATATAATTAATTTTATTTTTAAATGTTATCGTAAAAAAGCGCTGTCATTCTGGAGACCAGTTTTCTGGGCAATTTAGTTTCGATATTATCAGTTTGTATTAAAATTGCTTCAGCATCAACACTCAAAATTTTTCCGGAATATTCCTTTTTTCCTTCAAAAGCGGAAAATAATTTGAATATAACAGACAGCTTCTCGTTGATTGCAATATTTATATGCTCTGTATTATTTAAAACCCTGTCGCTGCCAGCACTGGAAACCATAAGGCTATAGCTTTCTTCAATTGGATCAAGTGTATCAATTATAGGATCGATAACTCTAGTTACGCTGCTGCAGTCTTCAATCGATACTCCACCTTTTTTATCGATCAAAACCTCGAGAATAAGCTCTGCACCTTCCTTGTAAAAAGCGACATCCCAAAGCATATAACCCATATCCGTAATCGGTTTTTCAACAGCCGTACGAACAAGTGAAGCTACGTTTTGTTTTTTATTTGCCATTTAAAATATTTACCCTTCTATATTAGTATATATTTAGGTTTTCCAATTTTGTTTAAAGTAAAATATACACAGTAAAAAACTTAAGAGTGGGAAAAAACCCACTCTTAAACTCTCAATCATCTTAACTTTAATACATTGTATCATATATTTTTATAAAATGCAATAGTTTTTTAATTAAAATCAATATTATTTCACTTTTAAACTGATCTATAAAAAATGGATGATAAATATCTAAAAAATGAGTATTTGGAATTATAATTACATTGACAGTTTTGTTTATATGTGGTATTCTTAAATTCATCTTAACATGGATTTTACTTAAATATTACAAGGAGCATTTATCATGACAAACTTTAATAATCTTCAAACAGAATCAATTAATAAGAACACAGCAAACATTGATAAAATGAGTGCGATTGAAATAGTAAAATGTATCAACGACGAAGATAAAACGGTTGCATTTGCAGTGGAAAAAGCACTTCCCGAGATAGCTGTTTGTGTTGACATTCTGGCCGACGCTTTAAAAAATTCAGGCAGAATTTTTTATGTCGGGGCAGGCACTTCCGGCAGACTTGGAGTGCTGGATGCTTCGGAGTGCCCACCTACATTCGGTGTTTCCTCGGATGTTGTACAAGGTGTTCTTGCAGGAGGACCAACGGCTGCTTATAATTCCATTGAGGACGCAGAAGATGACTTTGAAAGTATTGTCAAGCAATTAAAGGAAAAGAATTTTTACGGTAAGGATGTACTTATAGCTATCTCGGCAAGCGGTTCGGCAAACTGTGTTAAGGGTGCGATTAATTACGCAAAGCAATTAGGCTGCCAAACAATGTGTGTATCCTGCAACAAGAATTCCGATCTTATATCGATGTGTGAAAATGCTATTATTGCCGAAGTAGGTCCAGAAGTTATAAACGGCTCTACAAGAATGAAAGCAGGCACAGCACAAAAAATGATATTAAACATGCTCTCAACAGGTGCTATGATTCGTTTTGGCAGAGTGAGAGGAAATTATATGGCTTATATGATTCCATCTAACATAAAGCTAGTAGACCGTGCGATACGTATTATAATGGCCAAGACCGGTGTGAGTTATGAAAAAGCGGAATTTGAACTTGATATAGCTAACAATGTTATTGCTGACGCTATAGATAATATTGAAAATATTTAAGTAAAAAATATTTAAATAAAAATTTAAATTTTGAAAGGATAGGCAAAATGAAAAAAACAAAGAGTATTGCTTTAATTTTAATAATTACTATGCTTGTAGGAATGTTGAGTGTATTTCCTGCAATAACTGCTCAGGCAGCCACAATAACTCAAATCAAAAATGCAGAACCTGCTATTTTAGCGACAGTAGGAACTTCTGTTACGTTGTCAAATTACAGTGTTGAACTTGATGATGGCACAACACTTGAAGCAGCAGATATAACCTGGTATAACGGTACAACCGTAATTACTACATATACTCCATCATCCGGTGGCGTAAAGGCTCTAATAGCAAAGAAATCTTCCAATGCATCTATTTCAAAGACAATTTATGTTGTTGCCAAATTATCTACCGAATCAAAATATGTAATATATTCTGCAGATTTCGACAGCGAAGCTGATATTGCCGATTGGAATAAAATCAACACTACCAATGGTGTATATACGATAGCTAACGGCAAGCTGACTATAAGCGGATTAAATGGCGTAATAAACCCTCGAATTTATCTTCCATCCTGGCTTTCCGATTTCGGCAACTACAGAATTGATACTGTCGGAACACAGACAAACAATACCGATGCTGATAGATGGTTCTCTATTATTTACCGTGCATCAAAAACTGCAACTACCGGAACTCCATATTATCATATGTGCGTACGGAATAATATGGCAGCTCCTGCTTCAACCACAGGTGGTATTGAATGTGTATCATATAACAGTACCTGGACATATTACCAAGCTGCAAGTTACACCGAAAGTGTAAATCCTGCAAAGAATTATACATTTTCCGTACTAGCTAAAGATAATACAGTTCAATATCAAATTGACGGTAACACAGTTATTCATGTTGACGATCTGCCCAAGATATCAACCACCATTAAAGGCGGTATCGGATTAACGGCAAATTCCTCAAAATTCGTTGTGGATTCTATTACGGTATCTATCCAGGAAACTACACCTGTTAAACCCGAGGTACCTGCTTCTGTGCTTACAGATGTAAGACAGCCAGCAACAAATACTCTTAATCATATTACAAATATCGGTCTGGTACAGTCGGCACAGGAGCTTCAAGGTTATTATAATATCAGCACTAAAGCACCTGCAACTCTTGTTATGTACGCAAACGGTGCAAACCTCACAACTAAGAATGGAACAGTAATAACAACGATAACCGATTTAATGGCTAAAAAAGGACAATTTTCATTTATACCTGCCTTTTATGTTAATGATAAGACTACAGTAGATACATTAGTTACTGCTTTAAAAGCGGCTTCGTTTGTTGATGTTTTGTTTATAAGTTCTGATCCAACCATAGTTAAATATGCAAGACAGCAATATACTATCGTACGCGGTGCTGTTGATTTTTCTTCAATTGAAGGAACAAAACTTTCTGATGAATTACTTCTTGATATCAGAGGTGATGTAAACAGTTCACTCTCACTTATCACTATACTTCCTGCCAGACTGGCAGTAAAAGAATATGTAAATGAACTTCAATCAAACGCTATTACCGTTTGGGCAATGGACGAGAGCCTTAACGGTGACACAGAAGCCGCCAAGTTAATTACAAGCGGTGCAACTGGAATTATAACGGATGATTTTTCCGCTATTGAAACAGCCCTTACAACACTTATTGCAGCAAATACATTGACCAAGACTTCATTTATAATCGGACATAGAGGCAATCCTTCTCAGGCTCCGGAAAATTCACTTTCTTCATATTTAAAAGCAATTGAAAACGGTGCGGATGTAGTTGAAACAGATATCATGTTTTCCAGTGACAAAAAGATTGTAATCATGCACGACTCTACAATAGACCGCACTACAAATGGATCGGGCACTGTAGGTGCAATGACACTTGCTCAACTTAAGCAATATTATCTCTGGGGTGATAACGACGCATATAAAACCGCTTATCCCAATGAGAAAATTCCTACTTTTGAAGAATTATTAGCAGCTGTTAAGCCTACCGGTGCAAAGATATTCATCGAAATCAAAACTGGTGACGCAAATATTGTACAGCCGATGGTGGATTTAATAAAGCAATACGATATGGAGAGTAAAGTATCTATAATCTGCTTTACCGCTTCACAACTTACCAAAACACAACAATTAATGCCCACTATGTCAACAGGATATTTATTAAGCGCTCCTGCTTCCTGTAATGATATGACTACTTCGCTGAATTCATTCTACACTTTATTTACAAGTATCCAATCTGCAAACTCGACAATGAACATTAATGCAGGTAATTTTACAAAGAATTATGTTAATGTAGCTATTGATAGAGGTGTTACACTTTGGCCTTGGACATATACTGTAGGGAATATAAGTCTTTTCAATACTCATTTCTTTTATGGCATTGACGGTCTGACCACAAACGATGCACAATATACAAAAAATACAGTGCAGACTATCAGCGCGAATAAGAATTCGTTATTACTCTCAGGAAACTCAACAGGCAGTTATTCAATCAAGTCGTTTACCTATGGCGGAACAGAAAAAGATATTACTGCTGATTCCAAGATGTTTATTAAAGTACTTGAAGGTAATGACCTCATCACAGTTAGTAACGGCATTGTCACAGCAAAAGCTGTCGGAGGTACAGCAAGCTTTATGATTGGTTACACAACAACTAATCCAGCCGGAACATCCTATGTGCTTTACACACAACCTATAACAGTTACTATAGGTACGGTTGGCGGGCTTACACTCGACGATGAATCGGATTATACGATGGACGATTTCCTTACCGGTATGACAGACAAAACCACACTTGCTGACCTTCTGTCTAACTTCCAGTCCTTCGAGAATATTGTTGTACTTGATAAGAACGGTACGAAAATTACATCAGGCAGTGTATCTGTTGGAACAGGTAGCACAATTCAATATATGTCAGGTGAGACTGTTATTGAAGAGGTTACTGTTGTTGTAAAAGGTGACATCAGCGGTGACGGAGAGATAGGTTCGATAGATTATCTGTTTGCTAAGAGAGCTTTCCTGGGTACAGTTACTCTCACAGAAACACAGTTAAAAGCTGCTTGTCTTGGAGGTACCGCAGTTCCCACTTCTACAGATTATCTCAAAATCAAACGCCACTTTTTAGGAACATACGATATATTTAATAGAACATAATTCCAGAAAACAATACGGGCTGTTGCACAAAACGCAACAGCCCATGTATTAGATAATTCTCTGTTACATTAGAGAATGTGTTCTCGGCAATCAAAATTCTGTGTATAAAACTTCACTTACCAAAAGGGTGTACTCGAGATGAGTACACCCTGATTTTTGTTTGTTTTTAACCTTGAGCGTTAGCCTTAGATTCAGCTTCTGCGCTTGCTTCTTCTTCCTTGGCGTTGATCTCTCTGTAATTTTTTAACTTGAGATCATTAAGCATTTTAAATCCAAAGAAACTTACTTCCACATTGCTTAAGTCATCTGATTTAACATAGCTGCTAGAATAATAGAAAACTGCTGTTGCTGGGCAAAGCTCATTAAATTTTGTTTCCGCATCATGGAGTAAAACCGATCTCTTTTTGCCTTCGCTCTCAAATACTATTGAATCAATCAAAGCATCGTATTCATCGCTTGCGAGCTTTGTATAATGCGGGGCATAAGCTTCTGTTTCGAAATTAACCGAAACCTTTGTACCGCTGTAAAACTTAGAGAAAGGAGCAAGATATGCAAAAGCATCGATTGAATCCATTATATTGTTTATACCGAGTACATCGAAATCACTATTATAAAGTGCTTCCAGATAATCTTTTGGATTAAGACCTACAAGTTCCACTTTGAATCCTAATTCTTCCCAAACACTCTTTGCATAATTAGCTATATCAAGATAAACGTTGGTAAATATAACTTCATCTTTATATTTATTGATTAATGCTTTACTCTCCGGGATAAGATAGGTTAGCTTGAACGAACCACTCTTAACGTTGACTTCGTTTAATAATTTTTTTGCTTCTTGAATCCTCGCATCATTATTATCTCCGGTTTTGTAAATATCTCCGCCCACAGTTCTGAAATCTTCTTTTTCGCTTCCCGTATCAAAAACACCAAATGGTACATATCCGGTTGCTGCAACTTCACCTGTTCCGGTTATATCCTTAACAATTTCATTTCTGTCAAGAGCTATAGATAATGCCTGTCTGACTTTAGGTTCGGAAAGTACTTCGTTTTCAGTGTTGAAATAGTAGTTATAAGAATTTAGTGTTCTTGAAGTCACCATATCGTCGGAATACTTAACATATGTATCTTTATTGAATCCTCCGATATAGAATGTATTTCCGTCCTCGAAACGTTTGGTTTGAAATTCAATCTGTGTTATCAAAGAATCTGAATTCTCGCTATTTTCCGCAATGTCCTCTTGATATAAGCAAACAATACGGTAAGGAAGTATATACTTATCGAGAGCATCATCTTCTACATCGCGTAAATAATACTGATTGCGTTCGAGTACAAGCCTTATTCCTTCATCGTATGCCTGAACCCTATAAGGTCCGTTACATGCTATAGTTGCGGTACCTGCCCAATCCTGGTTCTTTTCATCTTCCTCTTTTAATGCTTTGGCAAGAAGATCATCGCGGATTGGAGCGAGATGTATATTCGAAACAGTAGCAGCAAAAAGATTTATATCATATTCTTTTTCAAAAGTTACTGAAAGAAGTTTATCATCCTCAGCAGCAAGTCCAAGGTCGTCGGTAGTCATAACACCTGTTTTAACTGCCTTGGCATTTTTCAAAGGGTAGAGCATAGAAGCGTAAGGACTTTGTGTTTCAGGAGAAAGAATGCGTTTCCACGCATCGACAACATCCTGTGCAGACACAGCACGTCCGTCACTCCATGCAGTTTCCTTAAGACTAAAGTACATTTTGTGTTCTTCGTCCCTTTTATCAAAGAAATAATACCATTCTTCTGCCAGTGCACCTACAACTTTTCCGTCTTCGTCAATTGTTGTAAGAGGCTCAAAAATCAAACCCAGGAGCTCGGATACATCCGAATTGAGCTGTACAAGCGCCGGATCCAGAGTATATGGATATTGAGAAAGATATACCGATATAGTTGCACCTTTTTCCCCTTCTTTTAGCGTGCTGCAGCTTGCTAGGGTGCCGGTTAGTATTATAATACATAAAAGCATTATTATTAACTTTTTCATAAATTTTCCTCCTACAAAGGCGTGGATACAAGATTTTTTTACATAAAATCATTATATCACCGATTAAGTAAATAATCAAGCGAAAAATATCTATTTTGGGCTTTGCACAAAAAGACGTGCTAATATTGTGCATATCCAACAAAAAAAGCCGCTGTCTGTATGCCTAATACTACTTCTCTAAAGAAACAGTAAGAAAAATTAAAGATTTTTTCTCGAATCTATTACTGTTTCAATTAGAATCAATATAAGCACTTTTTTATAACGACTTTTTATGCGAATTTTTTTAGTTGTCCCCTTAACGCGTTAGGCTGTTAGTTTTTAACGTGTTAGTTTTCGTTTATCCTGAATAAACACATTAAGCCTACTCCTAAAATAGCACCAATCATCAAACCTATAACAAACCCTGCCATGCTTATATTCATTCCTTTCGTCGATTGTCTGAAAGTATGAAATCAGACTTATCTCCGTTTCCTTTATGATAATATAACCATTTTTTATAGTTTATTGCAGGTTTATTATAAATTTTAAAAATTTAACTTTGTAATATAGAGTCAATATTCCACTCAGCAACCAAATAAATAACATAATCAGGAGCATATTCGGAAATGTCGCTCAGATTATATGTATATCCCCACATTGATTTATAAACACTGACGTTTGCACGTTCGGCAAGAATATCATACATCTGTGTATGATAAGAGTCACGCAATACATAAATATCAGGTAGATTCGAACGATTTGTATTAAAGATTCTGTCGGGAACAACTTCGTTATTGTACATAAGATAGTTTGCTGCACGATATCTGCTAACGCTTGCTATATCGCTGTCCATATTAAATTTAGGAGTACGGTAATAACAATATTCACGTGCTTTGTCTTGATCCATCATCATGTAATAAATCATATCGCCGCCGTTATAAAAATTCTCTTCAAAATTGAAGTCACTTATATCACGCGGTGCTGCTGCGGGAAATTCTTCTTTTATGTAATTAAATAATTCTGTATAAGCAACAAAAGCACCGTAATCTGTCCAATGGCTATCTGTTCTCCAATAAAGCTTGTATTCGTCGTTTTTATGTTCTGTAAATGCATCTTTTAGATCAATGACGGTTGCACCGCCTGCTTCAAGAGCAGCACTTACTTGATCAAGTCTGCTTTCACCTGTGCCTGCCGTATAATCAGAAGGTACAAGTTCAGGATAAATAGTTGCTTTTGAAGGAACTATCATATAAATAATCTCGGTATTTGGCGATGCATTCTCAAGTGCTGCTACTCTGTCTTGAATTTTACTCGTAACACTACTTATCTGACCACTTGTTAATTTATTATTTTGTTCAAAGTCAGGCATCATCTTCTGAAAGAAGAAGTTATAACCGTCTCCGCCAACTATTGGCCACATATCCGATGTAGGAACCTTTGGTTTTGCGTCAATCATATATTGCTCGGTTATTGTACCTTGTGCAACTATGGTTACTCTAGTTTTTGCACTTTCCTTCTTTAAACGTACCGAATAAAAACCACTGTCCGTGGTAGCGGTAACATTCTGTGTTTTTGTAGTTGCGGTAATTGTTGCCCCAACTTCACATTGACCTACCACTACAAAACAATTTTTATCTGTTAAGGTACAGCCCAGAACGTTCAAATATTCGGTTTCCTCATTAACGATCGGCGCAGGGCTTTCTTCATCCGAACTGGTTGATGAACTTGCATCTTCCGATTCTTTAATATCACTATCATCGTTACTGTTTACACTTGTCTGCGAGACCACCGATTCTTCTTTTGATTCGTCTGCACCCGGATCGCATGCAGCCAATAAAGTTGTAAACACCAGGAACAAGGTAAACAGGATAAGCACCGCTTTTTTTGTTTTCATTTTTATATCCATACCTTTCGTCGGAGAGCGGAGTTTTATACGGTTCCCCGCGCGTTGCGGATTTTGGCAGTAGCCAAATTTACACCATACCGTCCGGTGTAAAAGCACAAAACTCTTTGTCTGAAAGTATGCTTTCAGACTTTACCTCTTATTTTTTTCTAATTACAAATGTCATTCTAGCACAATTTTTATGCTTTTTCAATTGTATATTTGTACAAAATTTAATAAAAATAGAATAATCATAGCGGTGTTGAAGCCTGATAACACAACCAATATTCCTGATATTGAAATTAATATTAATTTACCAAAAACAGACATTTTGTATGAAATTCGTTCTGCGATGTCAATATCGTATTTTTTTATAAGAAGCGCATTCAAAGCCCTACCTCCGTCAAGACTTGCTACAGGTAAAAGATTAACAAAAGCGAGTGCAAGATTGGAAGCAATAAAAATTAAAAGGTATATGTTGTAGAAAAAAGTAAAGCAGATTATTCCAACCATAGCTGCAGTGATATTGACAAGAATACCTCCCATTGCAATTGCAATATCAGCGTTTAAATTCGTAGAGCCGTTTGCATATACAATCAACGCTCCCAAAACCTCGATATCCAGTCTTGTTATTTTCGCTCCGCAAAGACGTATGAAAAGATAATGACCAAATTCATGTAAAATCGCAGCTGATAGCATAATACAAAAAGTTAATGCTCCCTCCAGCATAATAAATAATCCCAGAGCAAGGGGAAGAAAAACACTTATTCTGATATGTAAACGAGGAAAAACAATGTATATATAAAATCTCTCCTTTCCTCAGTATTTTTTTATATGAGCTTTGATTTATTTATCCATTAGTTTTCCAAATAAATCAGCTATTGTTTTATTCGGTGATGAAGTTTCGTTTTGTCCTGCAATTACCGGCATTGAGTCGTTGTCATTTTTATCAAAAATCAAAAAAATTCCAACCACAAAAATTACAACAGATAAAAATATAGTTACAATATTCTTCTGTTTGCGTAGGATAATCATGGGTTTTTTCATAAAATATTAAATCCTTTCAATGTAAAATCAAATTCTATGTGCAAATTTATCTTCCGAAAAAAAGATTTTTTAAGTCAATTATACGACATAAAATTTATCTTATACTTTTTATAATAAAAGTATGAGCAAAAAGAAAGGCTGTGTTTTCGTTGGAAGATGAGGTGTTTATAATATATGCTGACATTCTGTTGCTTATAAACTTTGTTTTGGATTTTTTATGCCTTTTTATTAGCGGGAGGCTTCTTTCAAAAGGATTTAAGACATTGCGTATCGTTTTAGCATCCCTTTTCGGAGCAGGCTATACACTCTTCTATTATGCTTTATATCCGGTTGAATGGTATTTTTCACTTCCATTACATATTATAGCTGCATATTTAACTTGTCTTATTGCTTTTAAAACAAATTCTATAAAAGATATCACTAAAACGGTTGTTGTTTTTATATTAACCTCAGCCTTATTAGGAGGATTATTGAATGCTGTATACGGAATATCGGGTAGGTTTGCGGATGGTATTTATACCGAAATAAGTGCTTCCAGCTTACTTATTATTTCTATACTTTCTACAGTTATAGCTCTTGGTTATTCACTTTTATGCAAGAAGAAAGCCGTTATAAAATCAATGCGTGCAGACATTTACATAAATAATGAACCTTTAAAGGTTAATTTACTGGTCGACAGCGGAAATATGCTGACTGAGCCGTTTACATCGCTTCCAGTAATTATTATTCGGTCAAATATGATGCCTTCTCCGCTTGATAATCCCTCTCTCGATAACAGTCCTGTTCCGCTGCGATTAATACCCGTAAAAACCAGCTCGGGCAGCGGAATGCTGTTTGGTTTTATACCCAAAAAGGTGGTTTTGCGTCCGTTCTTTCAAAAAGAAAAAACCGTTGAAGCCGCAGTAGCGATAGATACAAAAACCGTTGATTTTGCAACCTACGACGGTCTGCTGCCTCATTCACTTGTTGTATAAAGATATTGCCTTATTTTTAACAAAAATCATTTTCCAATGATGAATTGTTTTCGAATCTGTCATTTCATTGGAAGAAGATATAAATTCCCGCTACTGGTGTAAATACCAGGGAAAGGTTAGCTATATTTATGAAACTATTATCTGGCTGTAATCTTGTTATGTTATGGATCAAGGAGTTCCTCGGAATTTCTGAAGAGGAGCTATTTTATATTAACGGACCGCAGACTCTACCTCCACCTCTGTCCAAAGACGAGGAAGCGGCATTACTGGAGAGAATAGACACCGATGCCGAAGCAAAAAAAATACTTGTTGAACATAATCTGCGATTAGTTGTGTATATCGCAAAGAAGTTTGAGAATACTTCGATCGGTATAGAGGATCTTATTTCTATCGGAACAATCGGGTTAATGAAAGCAATTAATACCTTTCGCTCAGACAAGCTGATAAAACTCGCCACTTATGCCTCACGCTGTATTGAAAACGAAATACTTATGTATATAAGAAAGAATACATATTTAAAAGTAGAACTCTCGCTTGACGAACCCCTTAATATAGATTACGACGGAAACGAGTTGCTTTTGTCCGACCTGCTGGGAACCGAAAACGACTATGTTTATAAAAGTCTGGAGGAAAGCGAAGACAAGAAAATCATTATGCGAGCGTTAAACTCTCTTTCTGCACGGGACAGGCAGATAATACAAATGCGTTTTGGAATCAGTATGGATGGTAAGACAGGAAAGGAAAAAACACAAAAGGAAGTTGCAGATATTTTAGGAATATCTCAAAGCTACATCTCCCGTCTCGAAAAACGTATTATTGATAAGCTAAAAGATTATCTGACCAAGCAAAACTATTGACTTTACCATAAAAAGGTTTATAATATAAGTAGAATTTAAATAATCGATTGTGAAACCGCAGTTTCACAATCGATTTGGAGATTTCACTCGCTTATCGCAATAAACAGCAATATAATTGCTGTTTATTGGGAACACCCCTTCAGCGAAAGGTGTTTTTCAGTCGGGAAACCCGCCCGAAAAACGAAATTTATTAGTTTCACAATGGACAATAAGTAGAATTTTACAGAAAGGAGGAAAATATATATTAGGCTTTTTTAAAAAAGAGCCGGTAAAGGATAGTCTCGTTAACTCGACAAGCTCATTGACAAAAGCGGTTGCTTTTGTTGATTATGAGCATTGGTACATCTCACTTAAGAATAACTTTGGGTTACAGCCCAATATAAAGGGTTGGTTTGAGGATCTAAACAAACACTTCAATCTTATCGAGGTTTCTTTCTTTGCCGACTTCTCTCACAAGAGTTTAGCTGATGAGTTACGCCGTATCCGTCTATACTCAAACAAAATTATCGATACAAGAAATCCTTACGGTGTAAAAAAAGATTTTACTGATTTTATTTTACTGGACAACATTTATCAAAAAGCGTTATCATCTGATGATATCAATGTGTTTATTCTGTTCTCCGGCGACGGTCACTTTAGCTCCGTGACCTCATTTTTAAAGAACTTTTATCATAAGGAAGTTGTTATTTACGGTATTAAAGATTCATTTTCGAAGAACTTGCAGGAGACAGCAAGCCGATGCGTAATACTTCCGACCGAGCAGGATATTCATGGCAGCTTCTATCAATTAATATTTGATTATTTAAGACAAAGCCCACAACCAACCTTTAATGATGCTGTAGAAAGTGTTGTAACAAAAAGCAAAAGTGCCACAAAACAACAGATTACTGCTTCGCTTAAAAAACTTATGGAAAGCGACTATATTTCGGAGCGAACGCTTAATGTTCGCGGTAGAAGCGGGAATAAAAAACAACTTAGTCTATTTGTTGATTGGGACAAGGTTAAAAAAAGCGGTATTATTGAATAAAAAATTACAGTTATTTTTAATAACTATAATCACTTTAAATGTGAGAATTAATGACATATGCTTAGTTTTTTGGTTAAATATAGCCGACATATTATTTTAATGTTCTTAGTTATCAATGCCAACACAATAAAAGATTAAATTTCAAATGTTAATTTGTCGGCATTAGAGAAATGCTCCGCATTTTTACAATTAAAATAAACCATTTGGAGAGGCTTTATGGAAAGCAAAAAAAACGATCTAATCAGCATTGTTGTCCCCTGTTATAACGAACAGGAGGTTATACCATACTTTTATAAAGAAATGGTAAAAGTAGCTTCGGAAATGCAGAACGTAGATTTTGAAATACTTTTTGTAGATGACGGTTCTAAAGACGGAACGCTTGAAGCAATGAGAGGATTATCTTTGACGGACAAGCGCGTCAGATATATATCCTTTTCCCGAAATTTTGGTAAAGAAGCTGCTATGTACGCAGGGTTGCAAAACGCTACGGGCGATTATATTGCTATAATGGATGCTGATTTACAGGACCCTCCTTCGCTCCTTCCGGTAATGTACAAGACAGTTAAGGAAGAGGGTTATGACAGCGTTGCAACAAGAAGAAGCACGCGAAAAGGTGAACCTCCTATAAGAACCTTCTTTGCTAAAGTGTTTTATAAAATAATAAACAAGATTTCCAAGGTAGAGCTTGTTCCTGGTGCAAGAGATTATAGACTTATGAACCGTAGAATGGTTGATTCGGTACTTTCTCTTGCAGAATATAACCGTTTTTCAAAAGGTATATTTGAATGGGTCGGTTATAAAACAAAATGGCTTGCATATGAAAATATTGAACGGGTTGCAGGTACAACAAAATGGTCGTTTTGGAAGCTATTTAAATATTCGCTTGAATGTATAATTGCATTTTCCACCGCACCACTTGCATTATCTTCTTTGTTCGGCTTCTTATTCTGCATTCTTGCCATTGTCGGAATTGTTTTTGTAATAATCAGGCAGGCGGTATGGGGAGGATCTGCCTATGGCTGGGCTTCGACAATTTGTATAATCTTATTTGTGGGCGGCGTACAGCTTTTCACAATTGGAATATTAGGGCAGTACCTTTCCAAGACCTATCTGGAAACAAAAAAACGCCCAATTTATCTTGTTGCCGAGACCGAGAAGGATAAGAGATAATATAATAAAAATTTATGAGCAGCCTAATCAGCTGCTCATTTTATTAACAAATTGTTAAAAGGTAAATATATCCTACAAATCTCTTGCTTTTTAAATATGAAATGCTATAGTAAAAATAGATTTTTTGAAGGGACAGTGTATTATGAATCTTGGAATAATTTGTCCGCAGCATGACGCTGAGGGTATAAAAAAAATTAAAGAAATGGGACTTAGTTTCGCCGAGTTTGATATAAATGCGGATGATATTTCCTATCTTAATATAGAGGAAATAAAAAAAGCACTTGTAGAATATAAGGTTTCCCTGGGTGCGGTCGGACGCTGGGGTAGAAACAGAATCGAAAAGGACGGCTCCATTAATAAAAAAGAACAGGCTGATGAATTCTTTTTAATTGATATGTGCGAAAAAACAGGCTGTCCTGTTTATATAACTGGAATTAACTATGTTGAAACCTTAAGCTATTACGAAAATATAACTTCAGCAATCAATTACATCAATTCGCTTATGGCATACGCGTCAGCAAGAGTTAAAATTTGTGTCTATAACTGTCATTGGAATAATTATATCGACAAACCACAGGAATGGAATATAGTCCATGATCATATAAAAGAACTCGGAATTAAATTTGACCCCTCGCATACAATAAACGGCGGCAGGGATTATATGTTTGAATCGGTAAATTACGGAAACAAGTTTTACCATATGCATTTAAAGGGTACAATAAATGTAAACGGAAACAGAGTAGATGATCCTCCTGCCGGAATGGATGATATTAACTGGGGAGCATTACTTTCCGTTCTTCGTTATCATAAATATGAAGGAATGCTGTCAATCGAACCGCACTCGGAAACATGGCAGGGTGAGCTTGGTGAAAAGGGCGTTAAATTCACTATAAATTATTTCAAAAAGATGCTATTTATTGAGGATTGAACTTGACATAAGGGGTATAAAATGTTTAAGTTTCTGAAAAAAGACAAACCACCGAAAAATACAGACAGCGTTGAATTCAAACGCTGGATGGCGAAGAAAATTGACGGTAAACTGACAAGGTATATACTTGAACGTGGCGAAGACGACGTTGAAATCGTTATCGGAAAAGGCGGCTTTTTAAGCGTTGTTGGGGATGAGCTTTCGGTCGTATGCGGTGAAAAAACTCTGTTTAAGGCTAAAGTAGACAATCTTTTGGCATGGGAATTTATGTCGCTTGAGGGTGTAACGCTTAAAGGTTTTGATCTTATACAAGGAAGAGAAAGAACGGTTCTTGCATATTACAAATACCACCGCGACTAAATTATTTTGTGAGAGGTAAACGTATTTTAATGAAAAAAACAATAGCATTTTTAATTACCATATTACTTTTACTACCTGTTACATCCTGTAAAAGAATCTGCTGAGGAAGAAAGTACATTGAATTATGAAATAACAGGGAAAAATGAAATTGCAATTTATCCGGTTGTACAGGATGCTACAGTTGGTGATAATTACAAAACAACGAGCTTGTTATAGATATTAAGGATTAAATATATCTACATTAGAAATTTTCCAGCAATTTGGAACAAATTCTGATTAAATTGCCATTCATAAAGACGGTAGTGAAGAAATATTACAAAGCTTGACAAGTCATATGTTTTAACTTCTATACCGGAAGATACCGTAAACATCAAGATTGTATGGGAAAGCAGCGGTGTTTATCCTAAAGTAAACGAATAATACTTAAATAATAAATTAAAAGGAGTTTTTTATATGTCAGACAAAGTAAGAGTAGGTATAATTGGTTGCGGAGGAATTGCCAACGGCAAGCATCTGCCTGCGTTAAAAGCGGTTGCTGCTGCGGAAATGGTAGCGTTTTGCGATATTATTGAGGAGAAAGCTCAGGCGGCAGCTAAGAACTTTGGTACAACAAAGGCTAAGATTTACACAGATTACAAAAAGTTACTCGAGGACAAAAGTATTGACGTTGTGCATGTTTGCACTCCCAACCGTTCTCATAGCTTTATTTCTATTGACGCTATGGAAGCTGGCAAGCATGTTATGTGCGAAAAGCCGATGGCTATTAACGCTGTTGAAGCAAAAAAAATGCTAGACACCTCAAGACGTACAGGCAAAAAGCTTACTATCGGTTACCAGAACCGTCAGCGTCCCGACTCGCTATATGTTAAGTCTGAGGTTGAATCAGGTTCTATCGGTGAGATTTATTATGCAAAGGCTATCGCCTTAAGAAGAAGAGCAGTCCCGACATGGGGTGTATTCCTTAACGAGTACGAACAGGGCGGCGGTTCTCTTATTGATATAGGCACTCATGCACTTGACCTTACAATGTGGTGTATGAACAACTACAAGCCAAAATACTGTGTTGGTACAACATATAAAAAGCTGGGCGACAAGTTCCCCACAGGCAACGCATGGGGCGATTGGAAAAAAGAAGATTTTACGGTTGAGGATTCCGCTTTTGGCTTTATAGTTATGGAAAATGGTGCAACAATTAGCCTTGAGTCAAGCTGGGCTCTTAATATTCTTGACACCCATGAGTCCGTAACGACACTTTGCGGTACTGATGGTGGAATTGATATGATGGATGGTGTAAGAATCAACGGTATCCGCGGTGGCAGACAATTTGTAACAAAACCAAATTTCACAGCTGGTGGTGTTGATTTCTATGCAGGCTCAAACAGTGAAGACCCTATAATAAGAGAGGCACAGCTCTGGATAGATGCGGTCATTAATGACAAGCCACCATTTGTTCTCGCTGAACAGGCATACGCGGTCAGCCAGATTCTTGACGGTATTTACGAGTCATCAAAGACAGGCGCTCCTGTGTACTTTAATAAGTAATAAGATGTAGATGAAAATAGCATTACTTGCTGATATTCACAGCAATTATGTTGCTCTTGAAGCTTGCCTTCATTATATTGACAGTAATCATTTTGATGGTATTGTTTTTTTAGGCGATTACATAAGTGATTGCCCATATCCACAGAAAAAATTAAACTTGTAAAAGAATCTATGACTAGATTTCCAACTTGGTTAATCAGAGGAAACCGAGAAGATTATTTAATTAACCATCATTATTATAAAAATGATGGTTGGAATTATTGTTCAAGTAGCGGCTCTTTACTTTATACATATGAAAATATCAAAGCTGAAGATATAGAATTTTTTTCAGTTATGCCGATCACAATGAATATTTCGATAGAAGGATGCACACCTTTTACTGTTTGTCATGGCTCTCCGCAAAGCACACGAGAGCAATTATTGCCAAATACAGAAAATACTATTAAATATTTATCTGATTTAGATACGGATTATTTATATTGCGCACATACCCACAAACCATTTACATTTCAATTACAGAGGAAAAGGCTAGTTAATTGTGCAAGTGTTGGTGCTCCAACAAATGATCAAATAAATGCTCAATTCGTTTCATTAGAATATATTGGTGGCACTTTGAACAATCAATTGATTAGTGTTCCTTATGATGTTCAAAAAATCATTTCCGCCTTTGAAGATAGTGGAATTTATAATAAAGGTTTTTTCTGGTCGAAGGCGATGGTTAAACTTTTACAAACAGGTATTAATTATCCTTTTTTATTGATCGAAAAAGCTGTAACTTTTACACAGGTTGTTAGCAATGTGGTAAATGTAAATGCTATTTCAGAGAAATATTGGGAGCAAGCGGCAAAAGAATTAAAGATAATATAAGCAATAGTGTTGACTATATACATTAAATTTATATTATTTTATATTAAAAAACATATAGGAGGTTTTTAAATGAAACTTGGAGTTTTAACCGTTCTTTTCGGTGACAGACCGCTTGATAAGACGCTTGAATATTTAAAATCAATAGGGATTGAAGCACTTGAAGTCGGTGCAGGAGGTTATCCGGGTAAGGCACATTGCAACCCCGAGGTTCTGTTATCCGATAAAAAGGCATTAGACACCTTTAAAGGTACAATAGAAGAATATGGTATGCCGATAAATGCGTTTGCATGTCATGGCAACCCTGTTCACCCTAATAAGAAAACAGCCGAAACGTTCAGAAACGATTTCCGCAATGCGGTTTTGCTTGCAGAGAAGCTTGGTATAGAAAAAATTGTGGGCTTTTCCGGCTGCCCCGGTGACAGTGAAAATGCGAAATACTCTAATTGGGTAACCTGCCCCTGGCCGGAGGATTTTTCACTTATTTTAAAATATCAATGGAACGAGGTGTTGATTCCGTTCTGGAAAAAAGAAGCGGAATTCTGCCTTGCTCATGGTGTTAAAAAAGTTGCTTTCGAAATGCACCCGGGTTTTTGTGTTTACAACCCTGATAGCCTTTTAAGACTTCGTGAGACAGTTGGCGACGTTATCGGCGCAAACTTTGATCCGTCACATTTGATTTGGCAGGGGATAGACCCTGTTGCGGCTATTCGCAAGCTTGGAAAAGCGATTTATCATTTCCACGCAAAGGATACAAAGATTGATAAATACAATACCGCAATCAGTGGTGTATTAGATAACAAGCATTACGGTGACGAGCTTAATCGTTCCTGGGTGTTCAGAACGGTTGGTTATGGCAACGATATGCAATACTGGCGTGACATGATTAGCAATTTGAAACTGATCGGCTATGATGATATTCTATCTATTGAACATGAGGACAGCCTTATGACAAACACAGAGGGAATTGAAAAAGCTGTTGATTTCCTTAATAAAGCAATGATTAAGGGCGATAAACCGACTGGTATGTTCTGGGCATAATAATACAAAAAATTCTAAGAATTTTTCGTTTACGGTTTTGTGCCTTCGGCACAATTCCCGCACAACGCCAGAATGTATCAAGGATTATATGAGGTATAATTTATGAGCTTACTTATTGGAATTTCAGGCTGTTCGGCATGTGGAAAATCTACTTTTACAAAAATACTTGCAGAAAAGCTGACAGACATAAAAGTGCGGGTTATTAACTCAGATACCTTTTTTATAAACCCAAAACCTAAGATGGTTTCTCCTCTGAACGGAAAATTGTATGACGACTTCAATTCGCCCGAGACTTTGAATATTAACGAAATGATGCTTGAGGTCGATAAGGCTCTTGGCGAAAATGATATTGTTATCGTCGAGGGAGTACTTATTTATTGCTTTAAGGAGTTCAGAAGTAAAGCTGATTTGAAAATTTTTATTGATGCTAATATTGAAGCTCGGATTTCCCGACGATTGGTCAGGAATACAAGAGTCTATGGTATGAATTTTGATGATGTTCTTGAGTTTTATATGAACTCGGCACGTTTTTCCGAGAAGAAAAACACCGAACTGTCAAAAATCTATGCAGATATAATAATCAACGGCGAGGGCGATTTTGAAAAACCTGTCCAAGTAATTACAGAATATATAAAAACATTAGTTAAGTAGAGTAGATATAATAATTAAAGGACAAAGCAGAATTTTACCTGCGATGTCCTTTTTTTGTATATTTTTTACACATTTCATAATGTATCACGCATCAATATATACATCTATACAAAATATACATTTTATAAAAATATACCTTGACAGGTGAGGTATATACTGATATAATAGCGAATGTAATACTAATTCTCTTAAGAAACAGTAAGAAAAATTCTTCAAAAAAGTCCATATATCAAATACTTTTCCTCGAATTTATCACTGTTTCTAATTCAAATTAGTATAAGATAAAGCATAAAACAAAATCAAAAAAAAGTGACACGGAGGTGTTGGTAGATGTCGATTGCATCCGATCTTATTAGGGGACATACCGAGACCATTATCTTGGCAAATCTTCTTGAAGGAGACAGTTACGGGTACAAAATCAACAAAGCGATTCTGGAGAAAACAGAAAACAGCTATGAGTTAAAGGAAGCAACTTTATATACAGCGTTCCGAAGACTCGAGGAATCAGGGAATATTTTTTCTTACTGGGGGGACGAAAATACCGGTGCACGGCGCCGATATTATTCAATAACAAAAGAGGGCAGAGCCGAATATAAAAGGCTCAAAATTGAGTGGGACACTACAAAAGATTTAATCGATAAATTATTGAAGGGAATTGATAATTATGAATGAAAAACTCAGAGCGTATATAGAAAATTTATTTCAACATGCGCCCAAAAACAAAAAGACAGTTGAACTTAAAGAAGAAATGCTGCAAAACCTTATTGATAAGTATAGCGACCTTATTACAGAGGGAAAAAGCGAGGATTCCGCTTTTAACATTGCAGTAGCAAGTGTAGGAGATATCAATGCTCTTATTGAAGAACTCAATAAAAACAATAGGGTTGTCGCACTAGAAGCCGAAGAAAAACAGCGTCAGAAGAGTGCAAAATTGGTTGCTGTAAGTATAGCACTTTACATTTTATGTGTTATTCCTGTAATAATTATTCAAAATGAATTCGGTGTAGTCCTTATGTTTATATTTGCTGCTTTAGCAACAGGATTATTAATTTATAACGGAATGACAAAACCAAAATATTATAAACTCGATGATACCCTTGTAGAAGAATTTAAAGAGTGGAAAACAACAAATTCTAAAAATAACGGTTTATTTAAAGCGGTTTCATCTGCACTCTGGTTATTCACTGTTGCCATTTATATGTCTATTAGCTTTATTACCGGAGCATGGTATATAACATGGATAATTTTTCTTATAGCAGGAGCAATAGAGAGTATAATTAAAGCAATTTTTGACATAAAGAAGAAATAGGTGACAATATGAACAAATCAGCAATAATAAAAATTATTATAGCATCAGTTGTAGTTCTGATACTGACAGCAGTATTAATAGTAAGTTTAGTAGGGGAGAGATCAAATTTGTTAAAAAATATTTTTCATGGTATATCGAATTCGGATTCATATAAATCAGGAAACATAAATGTTTCAACCGAGAGCATAACCGGTCTTGATGTTAATTGGATTTCAGGAAGTGTCAAGATCACAACGCATAACGGAAGTGAAATTTCGGTATCAGAAACAAGCTCAGACATTTTAGATGATGAGGATAAACTTTGTTATTTGGTTGAAAACGGTGTTCTTTATATAAAGTATTGGAAGCCTAGGGGAGTATTTTCATTCGGCAGAATGTTTTCTCCGACAAAGTATCTGACAGTCTCTATCCCTGAAAGCAAAGCGGATCTTTTGGATACATTAAAAGTGGATGCGGTCTCAGCAGATACAAATATTGATAAAATTTCTATTGACGATATGGATTTAAAAAGTGTCTCCGGCAATATTTATATCACCCCCGTTGGAAGTGCAAACAGCATAAAAGCTAATACTGTAAGCGGTGAAATTAATATAAATGCGATTGTAGATTCCGCTGATTTTAAGAGTGTTTCAGGAGATATAGTTTTTAACAATATAGTAAAGAAGATTGCTTGTAAGAGTGTTTCAGGCGATATAGATATCAAATCGGAAAACTGTCCAGATGAAATATATGCAAAAAGTGTCAGTGGTGAAATAACTTTCACTATCCCTGAAAACAAAGGATTTACGGCAAAATACAGTAAAGTAAGCGGTAATTTTAATTGCAGTTTTGCGACTGTTAACAGTAAAGAAAAAGCTGTTTATGGTGATGGAAGTGCTTCATTTGAATTCTCAACCGTAAGTGGAGATATAAGCATAAAAAATATTAAAATAAAATATTACTAAAAAAGAGCTGTTACGTTATAATGCGTAACAGCTCAAACTTATTTTATGCGCGTTAGTTACTACAGGTTGACTTAAAGTATCCAATTATGTGGATCATTCAACTCTGACAGCACATTATCTTGTTTATGGTGTGCTGCAAACAAAACCATTTGGAACTGCTGTAGCTGTAGCAGAAAACTTCAGAGGAATCTGGACACGAATGTTTTGACTAACTGTAAAACTGCAGAATTGAACCAAATCACCACAGCAATTTCCGATTATCGGTTTACCCAGACAAAAGGATCTAGTTTCCCCGCTAACTACACTTGGGGTTATTGTGACTGTACCTTGAACGCATACATCTTCATGAACTATAGTTGGACAAGCGTCCTCAACCTGCAAAGGATTTATAGCATATTTATTTAAACAACGAGTGCAAATCGACAAAAGAATCACGCCTTTCTTATTCGTATAATTTATTTTTGCTGCTTAAAAACAAGTCTTTTATTGAAATTCTCAAATTTTACCTTATTATTTTCAAGCGGTTTCGTTGTATGGGTTTTAATCTCGCAATCAGTTTCACCACAACATATAACACTATTATCTATGTCCACTACAACCTCAAATGCAAAAGGAATTTCAATACAAAGAACTTGTGTAAAGGTTGATGAGCATTTTCCACCTGATTTTTCCAGTGCTCTGCATTCAGGGCAAATAATCTTCCAATATTTATCTAAATTACAAGAACTAACAGGTTTAATATCTATACAATATATCTTTGGCTTTCCGTATTTGACAAGTGGTGCAACGGTAACCTGTGCCTGCACTTTAACTAATTGATTAATAATTGTATCGTTATCGTTAATATTATATCGATCAGACAGCAGAATCACCTCCCTCGGTATATAATATGCATTATATTATACAGCGTACCTATTTACTGAAGTGCATGTTTATCTTATTAACATAAAATATATGTTAATAGCTGTACAAAATTTTTGTATAGTTGATTTTTTTCATATGTTAAATAATAACCAGTATTAAGTGGGTATAATTAATATAAAATATAATTTGGGTGATAAAATGATAATTGGTTTACCAAGAGCAATGCTCTATTATAGATATAAAGTCATGTGGGAGACTTTTTTTAACGAATTGGGCTGTGAAATAATAACAAGTCCTCATACAAATAAACGAATGTTAAGTGATGGAATTAAGTATTCCATCGATGAATGTTGTTTGCCTTCTAAGATTTATATGGGGCATGTTTATTCTTTAATTGGTAAATGTAATTATATTCTGGTACCTAGAATAGCAAGCTGTAATAAACGGAATGACGTGTGTGTAAAGTTCAACGCTTTGTATGATATTGTCAGAAATTCATTTAAAAACATTAAACTGCTTGATTACAATGTTGATGTTCATAATAAAAAAACAGAGAAAAATGCTTTTATCAGGATGGGAAAATTTTTAGGGAAAAATTATATAAGCTCACTGAAAGCATATAATAAGGCTTTAAATGCTCAGATAATTGATCAAAATCAAAAATGTATGCAGCAAAATAAATTACTCGAATGCAATGATAAGTTAAAGATATTAATAGTTTCTCATCCATATAACAACTACGATAGATTAATCGGTTATCCGGTTACTGAATATATAAATAAACTGGGTGGAATTCCGATATATGCCGATATCTCCGATAAGAATAAAAGCATTAAAAAGTCAAAGGAAATTTCCGAATCACTATATTGGATATACAACAAAGAATTAGTCGGTTCAATTAAATTGTTTGAAGATAAAATTGACGGTATTATTTTGTTAACAGCCTTTCCCTGCGGACCTGATTCGCTGGTAAATGAGTTGATAATCCGTAAAATAACAAAAATTCCGAAAATAAATATAATTTTGGACGAGCTGCAGGCAGATGCAGGTCTACAAACAAGAATAGAAAGCTTTTTTGATATTTTAAGTGAAAAAAACCGCATAAGCGGTTAAAGCATGAAAGGTTATTATAAATGCAAAAAGTTATAAGCTTTCCTCATATGGGTAATTATTGTGTCCCTGTTGAAGTTTTGTTAAAGCTCGTTTTTCCTGATCATGAAATATTTCCCTCTCCTAAAATAACGAAAAAAACACTTGAGCTGGGCAGCAAATACAGCCCTGACTTTGTATGTGTTCCTTTTAAATATAATTTGGGTAATTATATAGAAGCACTCGAAAATGGTGCTAATGTTCTTATTCAGGCAGGCGGAGGGTGCAGATACGGATATTATGCCGAGATACAGGAATTAATTTTAAGAGACTTAGGATATAAGTTTGAATTTGTGAAGTTAATAGGTGGAGATTTACACCCGATAAATTTATATAAAAACTGTAAAAGAATAGGGACAACCCTATCTTTTAAGCAATTTTCATATTATCTTTTATTGATTATAAAGATGGTAAATATTTTAGATTCAATAGAAGCATATGTAAGAGAAAATATCGGCTTTGCAGTAAATATAAACTCCTTTAATGATTTACATCGAGAATTCCTTGAAGAGTTGAAAAAAGTCAGAAACTTTAAAGGCTTATATAAAATGAAGAACAAATACGAAAAAGAAATCCGTAAACTTGAAATTAATAAGCCCTCAGATTGTCTTAAGGTTGGTGTGGTAGGGGAACTGTATACACTTATGGAACCTTTTAGTAACTATTTTATAGAAAAAGAACTTGCTAAAAATAAAATACAGGTAAGCCGTTTTATTACTGTTACCTTTTTATTGTTCCAAAAATCAAGACAGATGAACAAGATTTTAAATAATGCTGGTAAATACCTTAAATATACAATAGGAGCTGATGGGACCGACAGTGTAGAAAAAAGCAAAGCGCTTGCCGAGCGGGGATATGATGGAATAATCCATGTCAAGCCTTTCGGCTGTATTCCCGAAGTAAATGCTATGCCTATGCTTATGAATATCAGTAACGATTATAAAATCCCCATACTTTATTTCAGTTTTGATTCACAAACCTCCGAAACAGGTGTTAAAACAAGACTGGAAGCATTTTATGATATGCTAATAATGAGAAAGGAAAAAAAAGCATGAAAATCGGTTATATGGGAATGGATATCGGTTCAATATCAACAAAAGGCGTAATAATCGACGAAAACAATAAAATAATTGCTGAAAAGTATATATGGACCGAAGGTAATCCCATTAAGGCGGTAAAAGCTATCATAAAAGCATTGCAGGAACAAGTCGATGATATTGAAATTCATGCTGTAGGTACTACAGGTTCTGCAAGAAAGCTCATTGGAACAATGCTAGGTGCCGATGTTGTAAAAAATGAAATTACCGCTCATGCTGTCGGTACACTTTCTGTTTTTCCGACCGTCCGTACAATTTTCGAAATAGGCGGACAGGATTCCAAAATAATCCTTATAGAAAATGGAATTGTAACAGATTATGCAATGAATACTTTATGTGCGGCAGGAACAGGTTCTTTTCTGTCTTCTCAGGCAAAAAGATTAGGCATTGATGTTGAAGACTTCGGCAGAATAGCCTTAACTTCAAAAAAACCTACCAAGATCGCAGCAAGATGCACGGTTTTTGCTGAGTCGGATCTTGTGCATAAGGCACAGATAGGTCATAAGAGAGAGGATATAATAGCAGGGTTATGTATGGCTGTTGTAATCAACTATTTGAATAACGTAGGTAAAGGAAAAAGTATAAAAGCACCGATTGTTTTTCAAGGTGGTGTAAGTAAAAACATCGGAGTTATCAGGGCGTTTGAAGAAATTGTAAATGAAAAAATATTGGTGGATTCAAATTCTCATTTAATGGGTGCGTTGGGTGTTGCGATACTTGCAAAAAACAATCAAAAAGGCAAAAATTTCGATTTTAATATTACAGATATTACATTTGAAACAAAAGGTATTGAATGTAAAAAATGCCCCAATAACTGTGAGATTATATGTTTTTATAAAGATAATATGCTTGTTGATGCCTGGGGAAACAGATGTGTTAACGGTGATGTTTTAGAATTATCAAATGTTAAGGAATAAACATTATACTTTTCGTTTAATCTTCCAGATTACTCCTGTATTGGGTATAAAATTATAACTTTTATCACTAATTCAAAAATCCGCAACATACATTTCCCCATTAAAAACACAATATCAATCGGTCTTTCGAAACCTCCTCCATTTGTATAAGAAGATGCAAAGCCCGATTTATTAATCGCAAAAGTTTCGTTTACACATATTTATATTTATTTTTGATACTCTGTGTCCTACATTTGGAAGAGGTTTTCCACCGGTTGTTTCTGGAGCTTTACTGCAAATTCAGCTATATAAGCATCACCGGTATTACCAAATTCTTTATAATGATCAAAATCAAATCCCATTACAGCAGAATGTGGTTTAAAAACAGTAAACGGCTTTGGTAAATAAGCTGGGTGACATGCTAATAAAAACTCAGGCTGCGGTTCATTCTGGGGCTTATATTCAATTGATGTCACAGGAGGTAGTTCCGTACGAAAGAATATCAGAAATAAGAATATCGTAAAGATATACAACAATAGTTACAGCCATAAATCAACATATTTTATTATATGTCATATTAACTAATTAGTGAACTTGCGTTAATTTTCTTACAACAAAAAATGAGCACACTTTAAGGTGGCTCATTTTCTTTAGTCTTGGAAATTAGCAGTTTAAACCGCATTGTGTACAAAGCAAGCGATACGGTCGATAGGTATATCAGATACACATCCAATAGAATTAAAACCGAATCCTCCGTCTCCATGACCGCCGAATCCATTGCCGAATCCTCCGCCTAATCCGCCAACTAATCCTCCGCCACCGCAACATCCACGGCGTTTTGTGGGTATACATGCAGAGCCGAGAGTACATTCGGGTACAGGGCCGAATTTCGTAATCAAACGTACAAAGCAGTTGTTTACAGACAAAACTACTCCAGTAAATCCAACACCTGACAGACCACCACAGGTTGCATAAATAGTAACCGTCTCACCAATGTATTCAGAAAGATGTTCCGCGAAGTTATAGTCGCACATTTCATTAAACATTATTAATCTCTCCTATTATATTAAATGCATTTGCGCATTTAATATAATATATGTCAGAGAGTAAAACATTGTACTATTTATAAATATAAGTTTTGTTGCTTATTTATATATTTATAAATATAAGTTTTGTTGCTTATTTATATATTTATAAAAAATAAGTCTTGTTTTTATATTTAAATCTAAAGAAACCGACTTGAACTAAATTACTCTTAAAGATTTTACAGAACTTTTATACTCTTATTTATCGTTTTAATAAACACTTTTCCGTCTTTAGCATGGCATTCCATTGTTCTGCCATAATTTTCGCCAACATCAGCTGCTATAATTCTTATTCCCAGCATATTTAATTCATTAATAACAGCCTTTTTATTATCATCACCAATTCTCATGGTACTGTTTAGAAACATCTGCGCACCCCCAGCTATTTTCGCTTGAATTCTAGATGTAGATGCTCCTCTAGCTCTCATTCTTTCAACCAATTCTTTAATTGCAGTATCCGCAAATTTATAAATATTGTTGTCATGCGGGCATAAATTACTGCTTGGCAATAAAATATGTGACAAACCAATAATTTTTGCTGTGCTGTCGTAAAGACAGGTTCCGATACAAGATCCAAGTGCATAAGAAACTAAGATGTCATCGCCAGTTGTAATTTTTGCTTCTGATATACCAACTGCTATAACATTTCCCACTATTCAACACCCAGACTTCTAAAAATTAAATTTAATGATTCAATTTCCGGTATCATAATAAGATGACTTGTAATGCGTTCTTCACCGATAAAGTCTTCTTGTATCATCAGTACCTTATCACCTGTCATTCCAAAAATCGAAGCGGGAACATTCATGATTGCACCAGCCATGTCAGCACAGATATCGGGAGGTGAAATATTTATATTCAGACTTGTTAACTGTGATAATGCGTTAAGGTAAGTACTGCATAAAATATTGCCAACTTCCATAAATACCGAAAGTTCCATTTCGCTTAAGTTATTTAAATTGTCAGTATTTTTATTTAATAATGTCCTGAGCACTACATTCAAAAACTTCTCTTCAAAGACGAGCATAATTAATCCTGTAATATCCTCGGACATTGTCATTAGAATTCCGACAACAGGGTTTTCAGGACCTCCCAGAGTGGTGGCTACATCTTTAATATCAACAATATTTAATATGGGTACAGACATAGATACTCTATCCGATAAAAGGGTTGCTAAAGCGGTTGCAGCATTTCCTGCTCCGATATTTCCGATCTCACGCAACACATCAAGTTGAAAGCTATTTAAATTTGCAAGATTATTTGTATCCATGTAGTCCTCCGTATATATTGTATATATCTATATCGGTTGAAAAAAAACAAAATGTAGAGAGGTGTAGTGATAACATGAAAAAGTTCAACTTATGATACAACTTGTACATGAAATAACTATCCTGCTATTATATATCATATCTATTAGTTGGTTCACTGGTAATACTATAATAGACAGTTGTTATGTTAATACTGTAAGCTTTACTGTAGAAGGAAAAATTATCGAAACAGAGGATAAAATATATGATAAACCTATTTCGTTAGTAACTTTTAATTAAAAATGATGTATCTTTAAATTAATACAAACTAAGAACTGAGATGTCTTTTCTGGTATCTCAGTTCTTTATATAAGTTATTAAATTTATTCCCTAGGGTCGCTAGTCGTAACCATTGCAGTTCCGTTAGTGGATATTTTTTCGGTAAGATCAATTCCGTCAAGTGAAAAGTACATGCCTGTTTTTACTTTCAAAGAGGCAATTTTTTGGATAACATTAGGATAATTATTAGCTTCTTTAGGATTACTTGTCATTGAATGAATAGCAATTACAATATCATCCGGAGCGAAATTTATGGTAGGCATTATTCCGACTGTATATATTGCGTCTGATTTAACAATATAGAGGTTATCTTCGATTTTTTGACAGTGTATTAAAGTTGACCACGAAGTGCTTGATGTTTCATATGCTGATGCTGATGTAATAATCATTCCGCTATCAGCCATCATTATTTTATCTATACTGTGTATATCAAATACAAATTCATAATCGCTTTCTTCACTGCTTTCAAGGCTGCTTTCACCCTCCGATGAAACATCATAGGAAATTTCATAAGACACATCAGCTAGATCTCCTGAGGTTTGATAAATTTCAACTTCGGAAGCAAAAACCCATGAAGTGACTTGATTTATTTTGAACTTTACATATCTAGCTTCCGTAAAATTCAAAAGATTTAATGTATAAGAATAAATGCCATTATGAGGATTTGTTAAATCCTGAGCATCAATAATTCTACTCTCTACGGCATCTCCGATGTTCGTAAATATATCGTTATCTGTTGAAACATATACACTTATGGACTTTAACTTCTCGATAATACTTTCACACACTTCAGCATATAAAGTAAACTTCGAGAGATTTTTTTCTTTTTTACCTAAATCAACAGTTATCGTATTATAATAAAAAGTATCATCTTCATTGCTTGCTCCTTCTCCTTTCCAGTTAAGCCCAACCCATATAGGAGAAGCGTATCCTATATCTTGTATTGTTCCTATAACTCCGTCTGTAAATTTTGTTTTATCCGGATCATCATACATTGGATTGGGATCTATATATATTCCTGTTAAGCTATAACTTTTTCCGAGAGCTATGTTAGTTTCCTGTAGTGTAAAGCTTTCTTCATCTTCTGACGATACATCAAAAAGACTTCCTTCGTCTTCTGCCAAAGCTTGTGCAGCTGCTTTATTGTCTGTGTCTTCATAATATTCAGTATCACATGCAAATAGAGCAGTTAATAGTAAAGTTGTCATAATAAGAATAATAACTTTTCTCATATTCAAGATTCCTTCCTTTATTTACAGTTATATATTAATAGTGTGAAAAAAACAACAAAAAGTTTCACAATGTATTTATATATTTTATAATTTTTATTTACCTAGTCATCTGTAAGCATATCATAATATAAAAAAATAAGCCCTGTAATTACAGAGCTCATGTTAAATTAAACTATCTGAACCTTAAGTAGATTTGTATTTCCCGAGGTGTCAAGCGGAATTCCTGCGGTTATAACAACCTTATCTCCATCTAAAACTATATCAACCGATTTGGCACAATCAATAGCGTGGATTAATAGCTCGTCAAAAGTTGTTTGTCTTAATGCCAGAACAGGGAAAACACCCCAACTTAGTGCTAGTTGATTAAAGGTTTTTTCAACCGGAGTTGCAGCTACAATAGGTGCGGCAGGTCTGAATTTTGACATTCTTCTTGCAGTATGACCGTTTTTTGTAACAGCAATTATTGCTTTTGCGTTTATATCCTTCGCAGTTGTACAAGCTGCATCGCATATAGCGTTTGTTGTATCTGATGTATCAATGTCGTAATTAATATCCTTGTAGTAATGCATTTCAAAGGCATCTTTTTCAGCTTGTTCCGCAATCTTTGCCATAACCTTTATCGAACCGATAGGATATTTTCCCGCTGCGGTTTCACCTGACAGCATAACAGCCGAAGTACCATCAAAAACAGCATTGGCAACGTCTGTAATCTCTGCTCTTGTCGGGGTAGGGTTACTTATCATAGATTCAAGCATTTGTGTTGCGGTAATAACCATTTTTCCGGATTTATAGCATTTTCTGATAAATTTCTTCTGTAATCCGGGAAGAAGTTCGTAAGCGACCTCAACACCCATATCTCCTCGAGCGACCATTATACCATCAGAATATTTTAAAATCTCGTTAAAGTTTTCAACACCCTCGGAATTTTCGATTTTGGATATGATTTTTATCTGGTGTCCGCCGTTATAGTCGATAAATTTTCTAAGTGCGATGACATCATCTTTATTCCTGATAAAAGAAGCGGCAACAAATTCAACATCGTTTTCAATTCCGAACAGTATATCTTTTTTATCGATTTCGCTCAAATATGGCATATCCAGATGTGTACCAGGTATGTTAATTCCCTTATGGTTGCAGATTACACCACCGTTGATAAC